>Ga0315553_10000220_pt1 | contig 51781 bp, 45 predicted proteins | sample SalMarSW160140MG_FD_203099 | JGI IMG/M metagenome (GOLD analysis project Ga0315553, IMG submission 203099) | Salt marsh sediment microbial communities from the Plum Island Ecosystem LTER, Massachusetts, United States - Salt Marsh Sediment SW1601-40 ...
GCCCGCTGGCGGTGCCGATCACGCCGGTGGTCGTGACGAGCACGAGCTCCCGGCCGCCGGGCGTCACCAGCCGCTCGACGCCGGTGGGGTTGTAGTGCTCGGTGAACAGGCTCGGGGTCGCGGCGTCCGGGCGCACGCGCAGGTTGCCGCCTCCCTCGACCCACTCGTAGACGAGCACCGTGCCCGGTCGGAAGCGGATTCCGCGATCGAGGTTCGAGGTGGCGACGAACAGGCGCCCCGCGGCGAGGGCCTTGCCCGCCGTCAGCGTGGTGTAGTACGAAGGCGCGGTGGAATCGCACGCGGCGGTGATCGGGTTGCCCGCGGAGTCGACCGGGTCCCGCGACACGATGCAGGCGAGAGTGGAGACGCCCGTGCGCAGGGCGGTGGTTCCGGGCGTCGGCAGCAGCGGATAGGCGCCCGCGTCGAAAGAGGCCGGCGTCTCCACCAGGACGCCGCGCGGCGCCGCCGCGCTGGCGTCGTAGACCAGCACCTGGTCGTAGTTGCTCGTGCTGATCAGCGCCAGGTCGTCGCGCGGCGCCGCGATCCCACCCATCACGGGAGCGAGGGGAAAGCCGCGGTAGGGGGCGATCGCGGCGGCGTCGTCGCGGCCGTCGCCGTCGCTGTCGGCGCCGATGTTGTCGAAGGCGAGCGGCAGCGGGCTCTCGGCCTCGAGCGCCATGCTCCACACGCCGGGCGGCTCGCTCTGGGCGACCGCCGCGCGACCCGAGGCCGGCGACAGCACGGCCAGGCCCGAGGCGAAGGCGCGCCCCAGCGGCGTGCAGTTCGGGGCGATCGGCTCGCGCTTCACCTCGAGTCCGCCGCCGCTGTCGCCGCTGCCCTCGCAGGCCGCCAGCGCGAGGCCCAGCAGGGCGGCCAGCGCGGTCCGCGCGGCGCGCGTCACCAGCGCACCTCGAAGCCCGCGCTGGCGTGGCGACCGGGCTGGGGGAAGGCGAGGGAGTCGCGCACGGCGACGTCGCCGATGTTGTCGACGCGGCCGTAGATCCACAGTTCCGAGGCGAGTCGGCCGAGGCCGAGTCCCGGCCAGGCGACCAGGTTGAGCGCGGCGCTCGCGTTCCACACGGTGCGCGCGCGGATCGTCCGGGTGCCCCCTTCGTTCACCAGGATGTCGCCGACGTATTGCCCCTCGCCGACCAGCTTCCACACCTGGGGAGGACCGAGCTGGAGGCGGCCGAACGCCTCCTGGTCCGGCGTTCCCGGCAGATCTTCGCCCGTGGCGTCGCGGCGCGAGTCGGTGCGGGTGTACTGGATCGAGAAGCGCAGGAAGCGCGTCAGCCGGAAGGCGCCCGAGACCTCGAGCCCGTCCACGGTGGCCGAGCCCAGGTTCTCCGGACGCAGCGTGTTGGGGCTCACCAGCAGCCAGACGATCGACTGGTCGATGTCGCGGCGGAACACGGCGGCCCCGAGCTCGATGTCGGAGAAGGGACCCGCGCGCTCGAGCGCGATCTCGACGCCGACGTCGTAGTTCCAGGCGTCCTCGGGATCGAGGTCGGGATTGCCGACCACGAAGCCCTCGTCGGGGTGGTAGAGCTCGTCGAAGTTGGGCACGCGATAGGCGCGTCCGGCCTGGCCGCGCAGGCGCAGCCAGCGCACCGGCTCGAAGACCAGGCCGGCGCGCGGCAGCCACTCGGAGCCGAAGTCCTCGGCCCAGTCGAGGCGGACGCCCGTGGAGAGCGCGAGACGCCGGCCCCACAGCCGCAGCGTCGGATCGAGGGAGGCGCCGGCCGTGTTGCGGTCGCGTCCCGGCTGGTCGCTGGCGCGCAGCCAATCGTGGGTGCCATCAGCGCGCAGGACGGTCTCGAGGGACTGGCCGAAGAGCGGCAGGATCCAGGTGTCCTCGCCGCGCGCTCCGAGCGTCTGCAGCCGGTCCGTCAGGTCGATCGGATCGCTGAACACGGCCACCGGGTCCTCGAAGTGCGTACGCTCGAAGCGGTGGTACGCGGCGAGCGTGAGCTCGTCTCCCCAGACTCCGCTCGGGTTGGCCTCCCAGCGCAGCTGGGCGAGGTTGGCGAGGTCGCGGCTGTGCGCCTCGGTGGACTGGCCCGCCGTGGGCCCGTTCCCGCCGTCGAAGCCGGGCTCGCCGCCCTCGGAGTGGACGAAGTAGTCGGAGAGGCGCAGCTCGCCCGGTCCGAGCGGGTAGCCGAGGCCCAGCGTGGCGCCGTGCTGCTGGCGGTCGTTGTTGAGGCGCTTCGCCTGCTCGGGCTCGAAGCCCACCGCCACGCCGTCGGGTCCCACCTCCACGGGCTGCACGAAGTCGAAGTCGCCTTCGGTCGCGAAGCCGCAGTAGCCGAGCTGGTAGTCGAGCAGGCCGACGTGGTCGGCGTGCAGGAGCGATCCCTCGTAGGTGTCGAAGGAGCCGCCGGTGAAGGAGAGCCGCGTGCTGCGCTCGTCACCCGGGCCGCGCGTCACGATGTCGACGACTCCCCCGATGGCGCCGCTGCCCACCTCGCTACTGCCGGCGCCGCGCGTGATCTGCACCTCCTCGATCAGCGGCAGGCACGCGCGCGACAGGTCGAAGCCGCCGGTCAGCGCGCTGTTGGCGCGCACGCCGTCGATCGCGACCACCACCTGGGAGGGCGTGGAGCCGCGGATCGTCACCTCGGAGCGGTCGCCCGGCGCGCCGAAGCGGCGCACGAAGACGCCCTCGCTCTCGCTCAGCAGGTCGGCGAGGCTCTTGTTCTCGGCGGTGTACTCGTCGGTGAACAGCACGTCGCGGCTGGCGCCGGGGATCGGGTCGAGGGCGCCGGGCCGCACCCCCAGCACGACGATCTCGTCGGTGATCGAGGGGTCCTGCGTCGGCTCCGGCTCCTGGGCGCCGGCGCCGATCGCGAGGACGAGGCCCAGCGCGGCGATCAGGCCCTCCCTTCGCCTGGACATGCTTCCGCTCGCTCGCGCCGCGCGAGGGCGCCCAGCAGGGGGAGGGCGGCGGCGAGCGCAGCCCACAAGCCCGGCTCGGGGGCGACGTGCAGCACGCCGACCGCCTCCACGTCGGCGCCGCCGGCGGGGTAGGGAGTGGGGTAGGGGTCGTAGAGCGGCTCGCCGCGGTGGTCGCTGGTGGACCCGTCCCCGATCACGTCCACGAGGCGGACCTGGGAGATCGAGGAGAGGTCGAGCAGACCGGCCGTCACCAGGGGGTGTCCGGTGAGCTCGGCCAGGTCGAAGCCGGTCCCCACGCCGACCGGGTGCTTCCCCAGCAGGTTGTGATAGTCGGTCGGATCCACCGTGTCGCCGTTGGTCCCCGAGACCGGCGTCGGCTGCAGGCTGGTGGCGTCGAAGCGCGCGAAGTCGATCCCGTTGCTCGAAACCTCGACGAAGGCGAACTCGCCGTAGAAGCCGCTGCTGCTGAAGAAGCCGTTTTCGTACACGGCGAAGTCGTCGCCCGGCCCGTCGCCGATCCCGTCGTCGAATCCGAGCGTCAGATGTCCGCCGTCGCCGAGTGCGTAGACGTCGAACACGTCGCCCGTCGCCGGACCGAGCGCCCACTCGGGAGCGCCATAGCTCGCGTCCCCGAGGCCCGGATCGGCCACGTCCAGGGGGCCGCGCTGGGCGTCGACGACGGTCGTCGCCCAGCTCGCCATCAAGGCCGGATCGTATCCGCTCTCCGTGTAGGGCCCGGCCGAGACCGCCGCCGGCGCGGCGATCGCGACGACCAGGGCGAGCAGCGACGCGGGCGCGCGCTCGCGCCTCATCGCGGCCGCCGCGCCAGCAGCGCGAGGCCGGCGGCGACCAGCAGCGCGGTGCTCGGCTCGGGCACGACGCGAAGGCCGTCCATCGCGAAGTAGGACGGGGTGTTGAGGAAGCCGAAGGCCTCGTCGCTCGAGGCCAGCTCGAACTCCAGGGCGGACACCGGCCCGAGTCCGGACAGGTCTACCCACGTCCACTCGTCGACGATGTAGTCGAGGGCGTCATCGGCGAAGCGGTAGTCGGCGAGCGCGAACTCGGCGCTGCCGGTGGGGATCCCGAGCGCGTCGAGGCCGGTGATCGTCAGCGTCAAGAAGTCCGGATCGCTTCCGCTCGCGCCGCCGAACTGCTTGGCGAAGCCGTCGCCGTCACGCATCGAGAGGGCGGCGTAGGTGGTGTTGGTGAACCAGGCGCCGGCGATCGGCGCCGGGCCGTCGAGAGTGATCCGGGTGACCGGCCCCTGGGCCCCGACCGTGCCTCCGGTGAAGGCGACGCCGTAGGTGGCGCTGCCCTGGGCTCCGGTGCCGGGGAAGGCGCTGTACTGGTTCGCGAAGCCGGGGGTGGTGGTGTCGGTGGTCTGGGAGTAGGCCCATCCCTGCCAGCAGCAGCCGCCGCCGAAGTCGCTGAAGTCGTTCCGGAAGGTGGCGCCATGGGTGGCGAAGTCGGTCTCCTGCCCGGCCGCGACACTGGATCCATCGTAGAAGACCTGCGGATCGCCGGTGCCCGGAGCGGGGATCGGAAGACCTGCGCCGAGGTCCTCGAAGTCGATCGTCAGCGCCAGGGACGGGCGAGCGACGGCGAGGGCGAGGGCGAAGAGGATGGAGAGAGGGAGAGACGGGGAGCGTCGGTCTGCGTGCGGCATGGTTCCTTCCCGGGCGCCGTCACCGGGCGCCTGCGAGGGTTGGCGCCATCGCACAACGGCGTGCGAAGGCGGTCATCCGGCACACGGTTCGCTGCTCCCCGCGACGCGGGGATTCGGGAGATCGGAAGACGCAGTCCGGGTGTCATGTCCGGGCCTCTTCTTGGTCCTCGAAGAAGAGCAAGCCGTGGGCAGAGGGCCGGTCTTCTGGCTTCCGGATCTGCCGAGCGCCGCTCCTTCCCGGTCCCTTCTCGCGCTCCCTTTCGGAGCGCCTCGGGGCCAGTGGCTCGTTGCGACGTTCGTACCCGGTTACAGCGACGGGCTCGCGCCGGACTCTCACCGGCTTCCCGCAGGATCCTTGCGGATCCCATCCACCGAGCAGTGACGACGAACGACGCCGCCGGTGGATCACCCTCTATCCGAATGTGCGAGCCGTTGTAGCCCACTCGCGCGGTCAGCGTCAATCCGCGCGTTGCCGCCGGACCTCTCGCGCGCGGCCCTCAGCCCAACTCGCGACGCAACGCGAAGAGCAGCGCCTCCACGTGGATCACGCGCGCGTTCTCGCCCATCAGGCCGATCCGCCAGATCCGGCCCGCGAGCTTCCCCAGCCCGCCGCCGACCTCGACGCCATAACGGGAGAGCAGCGTGCGGCGCACCTCCGCCTCGCCGCGCGCGCGCACGGCCTCGGGAAGCCGGAGCGTCGTGAGCATCGGCAGGCGGTAGGCCTCCTCCACCAGGGGCTCGAAGCCGATCGGCTTGACCGCGTCGACGAGCACGTCCGCAACGGCGCGGTGGCGTTCGGCGCGCACCTCGATCCCTTCCTCCTCGACGATGCGAAGCCCTTCGGCGAGGCCGAGGATCGCCGAGATCGGCGCCGTGTGGTGGTAGACGCGCTCGCTGCCGAAGTAGCCGGCGAGCAGCCCGACGTCGAGGTACCAGCTCTGGACGGGCGTCCGCCGGGCACGGACGCGCTCCAGGGCGCGAGGGGAGAAGGTGATCGGAGACAGGCCGGGAGGGCACGACAGACACTTCTGTGTGCCGGAGTAGGCGGCGTCGACACCCCAGGCGTCGATGGCGAGGGGCATTCCGGCCAACGAGGTCACGCAGTCGAGCACCACCAGCGCACCGGCCTCGCGCGCGGCGCGGGCGATGGGCTCCACGGGCTGACACACGCCGGTGGAGGTCTCGGCGTGCACGAAGCTCACCACCCGAGGCTTCGCTCGCGCGATCGCCTCGGCCATCGCCGCGGGATCGAGAGGGGTTCCCGGCTCGCTCTCGACGGTCGTGACGCGGGCACCGGCCCGGCGCGCCACCTCCGCCATCCGTTCGCCGAACACACCCGCCACGCCGACCACCGCCTCGTCGCCCCGCTCGAGCAGGTTGACCAGACAGGCCTCCATGCCCGCGCTGCCAGTGGCGGAAAGGGGCAGGGTCAGGCGGTTGCTGGTCCCGAACAGGCGGCGCAGGCCCTCCTGCACTTCATCGAGCACGGCGAGGAAGGCCGGATCGAGGTGCCCGACCAGGGGCTGGGCCATCGCGCGCAGCACCCGGGGGTGGACGTTGGAGGGGCCGGGTCCGAGCAACAGGCGGCGCGGGAGTTCCGACTTCACCCGGGAATTCTACTCCGCGCGCGCGTTCGCCCGGGGCAGGTTTGTGGCGAAGCGGGCTCGGCACGCGGATATCGTTTGACACCCCCGGGGCCCTGCGATACCCGTGGCGCGGCTTCCAGAGGCACCCTCCGCATGCCCGCTTCCCAGCGACGATCGGCCTCGCGACGCGCGGCGGCGCGCAGGGGGAGGGTGGCCCCGGTCGCCCGGATCCTCCCCCGGATCCTCTGGCTGGGCGCTGCCCTGGCGATCGCGACGACCGTGTGGTGGTTCGCGTCCGACTCGGGCGTCCGCGGCGGCGCGCCGCTCGACGAGATCGACGCCGCCTCGCGCCAGAAGCTCGAGTCGCTGCTGCGCCAGAACGAGCCGGATCCCGGCGCGCCGTGAGCCGAGCCCTGCGCGACCGGGTCGCCTACGAGCGGGAGGAGCGGGAGCGCCTCGCGCCCTGGGCGGTGCCGAGTGCCGCGTCGCGCGGACGCGTTCACCCCGAGCCCGAGCATGCTTACCGCACCGCCTTCCAGCGCGACCGCGACCGCATCGTGCACTCGCGGGCGTTCCGCCGTCTCGAGTACAAGACGCAGGTCTTCGTCCATCACGAGGGCGACCACCTGCGCAACCGTCTGACCCACACGCTCGAGGCCAGCCAGATCTCGCGCACCCTCGCCCGCGTGCTGCGCCTGAACGAGGAGCTCGCCGAGGCGATCGTGCTGGCCCACGACCTGGGCCACACGCCTTTCGGCCACGCCGGCGAACGGGTGCTCGCGGATCTGATGGAGTCCCACGGCGGCTTCGACCACAACCGGCAGAGCCTGCGCATCGTCGACTGGCTCGAGGAGCGCTATGCGCGCTTCCGCGGGCTGAACCTCACCCAGGAGACGCGCGAGGGCATCCTGAAGCACGGCTGCCACTGGGACCACCCCGTACCGGTTCCCGAGCTCTTCGCGCAGCCGAGCCTGGAGGCGCAGGTGGCCGACCGCGCCGACGAGATCGCCTACACCAATCACGACCTCGACGACGGTCTCCGCTCCGAGCTGCTCTCGCTGGACGGCCTCGACGACGTGGCGCTGTGGGGCGAGACGCACCGGGCGGTGCGCGACCGGGAGCCGACGGCGCACCCCTCGGTATGGCGGGCTCAGACGATCGTCGCCCTGATCGACCGCCTCGCGACGGACCTGGCCTATCACACCGCCGGACGGCTCGCCTCGTCGGCGCCCGCCGACGTCGACGCCGTGCGCGTCACCCCGGAGCGCTTCGTCGCGTTCACGGACGATCTCGGCGAGCGCTTCGCGGAGCTAAAGCGCTACCTGCGCGAGGTGCTCTACGAGCATCCCCACGTGCGCGAACGAACGGCCCAGGCCGAGCCTGTGATCCGGGATCTGTTCGAGGCCTACGCCTCGGGCGCCCAGGCGCCGCCCGAACGCGTGCGCGAGCGGGCAGGGGTCGACGGTGAAGCGCGGGCGATCGCGGACTACGTGGCCGGCATGACCGACCGCTTCGCGTTCCAGGAGCACGCTCGGCTGCGAGGCGAGGCGTGAGCGCGGCGGCCGAGACGGTGCGCGTGGTGTGGGTGACGGCGCCCGACGTGGAGACCGCCACCCGCATCGCGCGAACCCTGGTCGAGGAGCGCTGGATCGCCTGTGCCAACCTGGTGCCGGGCGTGCGCTCGATCTACCGCTGGCAGGGGCGCGTCGAAGACGAGGCCGAGGTGCTGCTGGTGATGAAGACCAGCGCGGATCGCTGTGAGGCGCTGGCGGCGCGCGTGAAGGAGCTCCATCCTTATGAGCTTCCAGAGGTGATCGCGCTCCCCGTCGTCGGAGGCAGTGGCGCCTATCTGGACTGGGTGGTCGAGGCGGTCGCGGCACCGATCGCGGGACGTTAGGGGGGATCGGTGGGCCCGAGCGCTGGCGAGAGAGTGGACGGGATGGGCGGGGCGATGGCGGAGCTCGGATGAGTGCTGAGCCGATCGGCCTGCCCGAGGCGCTCGAGCGGGCCGCGAGCGCCCTGCCCGAGGTGGCGGATGCGATCCGACCCGCGAACGGCGACCCGCTGCAGCTCGCGCGCGAGCTCTCCGCGGGGGGAGCGACCGCCGTGCTGGCGTGGCTGCTCGAGCACGAGCCGGCGGCCGGTGCCGAGCTCGCGCTCGCCTGGGCCGACGATCCCGAGACGGCCCGGCCCGTCCTGGACCTAGACCCCGCGGCGCTCCCGAAGCCGGCGCGCAAGGCGCTGCGCCGCGCACTCCATCACCTGCGCTCGCGCGGCGTCGCGGTCCCCGAGAGCACACCGGCGGCGACGGTCGCGAAGCTCGCCCCGCTCGAGGACGCCGTGGACGAGGCGCGGATCACCGCGCTCGATCCCCACGGCGTTCGGATCGCCTATCTCGCCAGCGCGCGGCCGGGCGGGGGCGTCCGGCTGTTCGAGGTGGTGTTCGACGACGTCCACGGCGTGCACGAGTTCGAGGTCTTCGAGACGGGCCGGTCGCGCGCGCGGACCTTCCTGCGCGAGGCGGCGCGCCGCGAGCCCTGGCCCGCGGTCGAGGCGCCCTCGGCGTCGGTGCGGGCCCTGGTGGCGCGCGCCGCGACCCATCAGGACCCCGACCGCTCGCCGCCCCGCACCTTCACCGAGTGGCGCTCGCGGATCTGCGAGGTGCCGCGCGATACGGCGACTCCGGGTGAGCTGTGCCGCCGGGCCCACGAGCCGGCGTCGGAGGCGGACCTGGGCCCGGTCGCCGACTGGGTGCGGGAGGGTCGCGTCGGCCCGTGGCCTCCCCCGATCGACCGCCTGGGCGGGTGCGTCGATCGCCTCGACGAGATCGCGAAGGGCACGCTGATCGTGAGCGGCGCCGCCCGGAGCGAGCAGGTCGATCGCGCCCTGGAGGAGGCGCTGGAGGAGGTCTACGACGAGGCACAGCGCAGCCGGCTGGCCGACGCCTTCGAGGAGAACGCCTACGTCTGGCAGCAGCTGGGACGCGCGGAGGACGCGGTGCTGGCGATCGCTGCGGCGTCGTGTCTCCGCGATCGGGATTCCCGCGCCCAGCCCGTGATCCGGGAGATGCTGGAGCGGCTCCTGGCGCCGGCGCTGACCCGCGCCCGGGAGGGCACGCCGGAGGGCGAGGGCGCCGGCGAACGTTCGCCCGCCAGCTCCTGACCCCGGCTTCGGCCGACTCGCCTCGGATCGCCTGGGGGATCGCGGGCGACGGCGGGCCGGGCTTGCTACTCGATTCCCGGGGCGCGTCCTGCCGACGCGCCGGGCGCGCCGGACCGCGCCAACCACCCACCAATGTGACCCCGGGACGCCATGCCCGGTGGAGGGATCGATGAGACGCCGATTCGGGCGGGGACGCCGCAACGAGACCGCGGGAGACGGGAGGGCTGCACCGATCGACGCCGCCCAGTGGATGCGCCGCATCGCGGAGGTGGGCGCGGTACCCGCCGAGAGCCTGGAGCCGGTCGAGCGCGAGGGAGTTCCGGCGAGCTTCGCCGCGCTGGGAATCGGCGCCGACGCGACGGGACGCCCGTTGGCCGTCGGCTTCTCGCCCGAGAGCGGAGCGAACGCGGCCCTGGCGGTGCTCGCGCTCGGCGCCGGGCAGCGCGCCGCGGGCGAGCCCGAGGCCCAGCTCTACGCCGTCGCGCCCGACTGGAGCGGGGCCGACCGCCGGCGCCTCGACCTGCTCGCGCCTCGGCTGCCGCTGACCGCCGTCGCCATCGGGCCTCTGGGGGGAGGCGCGGTGCGCGTGAAGCCCGAGGCGGGCGAGTCCGTCCCCGTCGCGCCCGCCCTGGTGGCGGGCCGCCTGGAGCGGAGCAGCGACTGCGACATCTTCACCCGTGCCCTGACCGGCCTGGACGGTCTCGCCGCGAAGCACGGCGGCTCCCTGCGCGGGAACGGCGACCGCGTCGAGCTCGTCGTGGTGGCCCGGCGCGTCGCAGCGCTGGTGGCGGAGCCGGGCGCGGTGCGGATCGACGTGTACGAGCCCGATCGCGCGACCCTGTCCCTCGGCGGCGTCGAGGGCCTGGCTACAGCTCTGGATCGACTCGAGGGCTCGCTTCGCAAACTCCTGAACGATCGAAAGATTCGCAGCTCTGAATCGGGTCTGCGCGCGGCCCTGGCGCCGTCCCTCGAGCGCGCCGCCGAGCTGGTGGCGAGCGTCCGCTGGCCGCGCGGTGGCGCCGACGGCGAGCCGATCGACTGGATCGGTCTCGACGCCGCCGGGCGCGTCGTGGTCGGTGCCGCGCGCGAGATGCTGGGCCTCACAGCGTTGGCCGAGATCCTCGACGGGGCGCTCGCGGCCGGTCCGACGGCGCGCGATCTGGCTCAGCGGCGCGGACGCGCACCCGAGCCGGGCCTGCCGCGGATCGTGCTCGGTGCGACCGGGTTCGAGCCCGCTGCGCTGGACGCCTGCTCCGCGCTCGGGATCGACATCGAACTCTACGACGCCGAGACCCGGCGCAGTGGCGAGTGGGCCGTGATCGCGCGCGCGCGCGCGGCGGTCGGGGAGGCGCCGCGAGCCAGCGCGCCGGCGCCGCCCGTAGCGAGGCCGCCGGCCCCGCCTCCGGAGCGGCCCGAGCGCGAGCGACCGGCGCGCGAGAGAGCCGAGCGCGAGCGACCGGAACGCGAGAGATCTGAGCGCGAGCGACCGGAACGAGCTCCCGCGTCCGAGCCGTCGGCTCCGCGCGTCGAGTCCGGCCGCTTCGAAGAGGTGTCGTTGTTCGATCTCGACGACGAGGGCGCGAGCGCGGACTCGGATTCCGAGGCTCGCCGCGGTCGTCGCCGCGGGCGCCGCCGCGGACGACGGGGCCGGGGCGGAGAGCGCAACGGGGAACGCGGCGGAGAGCGCGGTAGCGAACGCGGCGAGGAGGACAGCGGCGAACGCAGTCGCCCGGAGGCCGCGGGCGACGGAGGCCGGCGGCGCGCGCGGCGCGGAGCCGAGCCCGCACCGGCGGAGGACGGGGAGGACGGCGACGACGACGAGCCGTTGACCCTGAGCGAGGACGACGACACGCTCGCCCCGCTCGCCCCGGACGTTCCCGAGCTCGAGGAGGAGGCCGAGGCCCCGAGCTACGAGGACGAAGAGGAGGACGACGGCGACGAGGATCCGGGCGCGGAGCGCGCCCGGCGCGAGCGCGAGCAGCGCCGGCGCCAGCGGGTGGCGAAGCCCGAGGAGCCGCCGCCGGCGCCGCGCCGTCGGGCCGCCTTCCTCGCCCACGCCGACCCCGTGTCGGTGCTGTCGGCCGTGGTGCTGGCCCGCGACGTGCGGCTGGTGGAGAGCTTCTGGGTCTACCCCCAGGAAGACCTGATGACCTTCTTCCGCAGCATCGCCACCGACCTGCGCGACCAGACGCCGATCTTCCTGGTTGGCTTCACGGCGTCGCCGCCCTTCCGCGACACGCTCCAGGCCGCCTCGCTCTACCGCGGTCGGCTGGACTGGTTCGATCACCACGACTGGCCGCCCGAAGATCTGGGAGCGCTGCGCGAGGCGCTCGGCGCGGAGCACGTCCACATCTCACCCGGCGGCGACAGCTCGCTGGCAGCGGTGATCGGCGGGCGCACGCGGCGCAGCCGGTTCTCGGACAAGCTCGTGGAGCTGGTCACCGGGCGCTTCTCGCAGCACGACTACGAGCGCTGGGGGCGCTGGTGGTGGCACCACGTCCAGGAGATCGCGAGCCGCCGCGGCGATCGCAAGAGCGACCTGGAGCCGCTGCTGGCCGGCCGCCCTTCGGACCTCGCGCGCCAGGTGGCGCAGAGACCCGAGCCGCCCCTGCCGCCCGAGCTCGCCTACGTGGCCGAGCGCGACTTCCGGCTGGTCCACTTCGCCGGCTTCGTGATGGTGGTGCTGGAGGTGCCGCCGGAGCTCGACCTGCACCTGTGCGCGCGCATCGCCCGCGAGCGCTACGAGGCGCAGCTCTCGCTCGCGAGCCGGCCCGGCGAGGAGCTGATCGTCCTGGGTGGCGACGACAGCCGCGCCCGGCGCGGGCTCGACCTGGGCAGCATGACGGAGCACCTCGCCACGAAGCACGACTGGATCGAGGCGCTCCCCGACGACGACCACGTCGCGCGGATGCGCGTGCGCGGTCTCCACGACGAGCCGGGCCGCTTCGACGAGCTGATCACCGAGATCGCCATGGGGCGCTCGATCGTCGAGGGCTAGCTCGCTCGTGGCGCCGGCGGCCGCCAATCTGGTGGAGATCTTCTCCTCCTTCCAGGGCGAGGGGCCGTACGTCGGCGGCTCGACGCTGTTCGTGCGCTTCGGCGCCTGCGACCTGCGCTGTCGCTGGTGCGATTCCCCGCACACCTGGATGCCGGCGGCTCGCTGCCGCATCGCGGGCGCCGGAGGCGACGTGCGCGAGATCGACAATCCCGTGCCGGTCTCGGAGGTCGTCGCGATCGCCGGCGAGCTGGATCTCGCGCGCCATCGCTTCGTGAGCCTCACCGGCGGCGAGCCGCTTCTGCAGCCCGAGGCCGTCGCCGCGCTGGCCCGGGAGCTGCGCGGCGAGGGACGACGCGTTCTGCTGGAGACCCACGGCCTCGCCGAGGCCGGGCTGGCCCGCGTGATCGACGCGATCGACGTCGTGTCGATGGACTGGAAGCTGGCCAGCGAGGTGCGGCGCGCCGATGCGGCGCACGGCGGATCGGAGCCCTTCCACGCCGCCCACGCGGCGTTCCTGCGTGTGGCGCGGCGCGCGCCCGAGGTCTACGTGAAGGTCGTCGTGACGCCGGCGACGACCGACGTGGAGCTCGACGAGCTGGCGAGCCATCTGGCGGGCGTGGATCCGGCGATTCCGCTGGTGCTGCAGCCGGTCACGCCGCACGGCCCGGTGCGCCAGAGTCCGACGCCCGAGCGGCTGCTCGCCTGGCAGGCGCGGCTCGAGCGCTCGCTCCGCGACGTCCGCGTGATCCCCCAGACCCACAAGTCGCTCGGGGTGCCCTAGCGAGATGGCGCCGGGGCGCGTCTCAAGCCGGGCGCTCCGACCGTCGAAGGGCATCTCGTGAGGGAAGGGCAATCGCCGGTCCGCAATCGCAAGAAACGACGGATGCCCTGCCAGCTCCTGATCGAGAGCCGCTGGCACTCCGGACTGGTGCTCGACCTCTCGCCGAGCGGTCTGTTCATTCAGACTCACGCGAAGACCCGCGAGGGTCAGGAGTTCGATCTCAGCGTGTCCCGGGAACAGGGCGAGCCGCTCTCGCTGGTCGTCGAGGTGGTGCGCAAGAAGGTGGTGCCGCCGCGACTGGTGACCGTCGCCCAGGGCGGTGTGGGCGTTCGCATCCTGAACGCGCCCGAGGAGTACTACGGCTACCTCTCGCGCCTGGGGATCGCCGACGCTGCTCCGCCGCGCAAGCAGGGTCGGCCGCGGGGCGCTCGGGTCGCCGGCGAGCCCGCGCCCGAGGCGCTGCCGCGCTTCCGGGTGCGCGTCAGCCAGACCAGCGGCCCGCGCTCGCGGCGCGTGGAGGTCTGCGCGTCCGACGCCGAGGCGGCCCGGGAGCTCGCACTCGAGGAGCTCGGCGGCGGCTGGAAGGTGCTCGACGTCGAGGCGTTGTAGGCGAGCTCGTCAGCCGTGGGAGAGGGCGCGCTCGAAGCGCCGGCGCGCCTCGGCACTACCCGCCTGCCGCTCTCCGAAGCGCTCGACGAGGTAGGCCTCGGTCAGCGCTGCGAACGCCTCGCCGGCCGCCGGCGGAAGCGCGCTGGCCACCTCGCCGGCGAAACGACGCGCCGTGGTGCCGGGCGAGCGGACCAGGCCGTGGCGGGCGAGCAGGCGCAGCGCGCGCGCATAGCCCGCGTGCGCGTCGGGGTCGGCGCGCCGCCGCCGCCACAGGAACAGCGCCGCCAGGCCGATCCCACCGCCGGCGCACAGCGCCGCGACCAGCTCGCGCCGCTCGAGGGCGGCGCGCCAGGCGCCCGAGGGAGCCGGGGCCGGCGCGACCTCGGCGTGGCTCCGCGAGCGGCCGCGCCAGGCGAGCCACGCGCGCTTGAGCGCGTCGACCTGGTCGGAGCGATCGAATCCGACCACGCGCTGGAACCACCACAGCTCGATCGCGCTTCCCAGGTCCGCGAAGCGGTCGCCGAGGGTAGGCGGCAGCGCTGCGCGCAGGCGCAGGTCGGGGGGCGTGGGGTCGTAGCGCACCCAGCCCGCGTGCTCGTAGTGGATCTCGGCCCAGGCGTGGGCGTCGCTGTGGCTCAGCTCGATGAAGCCGCCGATCGCGTTGGTGCGACCGCCCGCGAAGCCGTTCACCAGTCGCGCGGGCAGCCCCACCTCGCGGGCGAGCACGACCATCGCCGAGGCGAAGTACTCGCAATGACCGGCCAGCTCGCCGAGCAGGAAGCGCTCGATCGGAGTGCGGTCCGAGGTCGGATCGGGCTCGGGTGGCGTGTCGGTGTAGTGCCCGTTCGCGATCAGGTAGCGCTCGATGGCGCGGGCGCGCTCGGCATCGCTGCCGGCTCCGGCGACGATCCGCGCCGCCAGCGCGCCGATCGCGGGCGACAGGTTCGCCCGGGCCAGCACCTGCTCGGTGCGCCGCGGCGGTGCGACCGCCCGATCGCGGCTCAGCGCCGCGTCGTCCGGAACCGCGCGCCAGGAGCGGACCGTGTAGCGGATGCGCTCGTCGTCCTGGCTGGCCGCGTAGAGGCCCCCCGAGACGTCGCGCTCGAGGTGCCGGATCGTGCCCTGGAGGGCGCGCGGATCGCCGACCCGGAACAGCACGCCGCCCTCGACCGGCTCGCGCACGATGCGCTGGACGAGGTCGAAGCGCTCGGGCTCGGAGCCGAAGGTCACGCCGCCCTCGGCGCTGCCGGCGACGGGCAGCCGTTCGGGGGGCGTGATCGACCAGGTGCGGCCGTCGAAACGGTCGAAGGCGAGACCGCGCCAGTAGGCCTCCTGCGGTCCGGGCGGCTCTCCCTCGAGGGTCTCCACCCGCATCACGACGGTCGCGTCGCCGCGGATCCGGCCCAGCTCCCCGAGCTCCACCCGGTCCGAGAAGCCCGCCGCGGCGAAGGCCGGCCCGACGGCGGAGCCGCGCACCACGCTCGAGCGCAGACGGGGCAAGGTCACGAACAGCACCAGAGCGAGCAGCACCGAGAGCGCCGAGGCGACCAGCGTTGTGCGCAGCAGACCCGGGGTGAACGCGCGCGACAGCTCGCCCGGCTGGCCCGCCTCCAGGGCCTCGCTGCGCAGCGTGTGCACGAGCAGCGTCCAGACCGTTGCCAGCACGAAGGCGACCAGCAGCGGCGTGAAGAACACGCTGTCGGTGAGGTTGGCGGCCAGCACCACCTGGAACAGGGCCAGCGCCACCAGCAGGAACTCGGTGCGCCGCGGTCGCGCGTCGAGCAGCTGGAGGCCCTGGGTGGTGGCCGCGAAGTGGGCGAGGGCGATCGTCGAGGGCTCGCCCCGCAGCGCCACCGCGGTCGTGCCCACCGTGATCCCCAGCATCCCGACGTTCAGGAACCAGGGGTTGGTCTGCCAGGAGAACGGATCCGTGCGTCGCCACAGCGAAACGACGATGGCCACGACCTGGGCGCCGAGCGCCCACGGGTCGAGCTGCTGGGTGATCCACAGCGTCGCGCTCGCGAGCGCGACCATCGCCCAGGCGGAGGGCGGCCGGGGCTCGGGGACCGCGACGCGGAAGCCGCGCTGGCTCACGCGCCGGTCCCCGCCGTCGGCGCCACCCGCGCCAGGAACCCGAGCAGGCGCGCGCGCTGGTGCGCTCCGGCCGCGGGCGCGAGCCACTCGCCGTCGGTGCGCAGGCCGACTCGCAGCCCGCGGTCGAGGAAGGCGACGACCTCCGAGGCCGAGCTGCGCACGTCGCTCTCGAACGCCGCGTCGGGAGCGCGCCGAGCGGTGCGCAGGTGCACCTCGACCTCGCCCTGGTGCTCGCTCTCGACCTCACGCACCCACAGGCCGCGAACGCGCAGCGACGCCCGCCAGTGGATGCGGCGCGGCGGGTCGCCGCGCGCGAACTCGCGCACGCCGCTCACCTGCGATCCGCGGCCTCGGGGTCCGCTGAGCGGCTCTCCCGACTCGCGCCGGCCGCCGAACTCGGGCGGCACGGCGATCGGATCGATGGGCGGATACACCAGGACCCGCTCGGGAGCGGGGAGGATCAGCGATTTCGAGAACAGGCCGAAGGGGAAACGGGTGAACACGACGAAGCCCTCGAAGTGCAGCGGGCCGCGGCGATCGGGGCGCAGGCGATAGGTGCGCAGCTCTCGGGCCCCGGGCTCCACGCGGAGTGCGAAGCAGCGGCCGGCGGCCGTCTCCACGCCGCCGACCCGGACGCGGTCCTCGACCACCAGGGCATAGGCGGCGATCCGTCGCTGCCGGTTGTGGATCTCGAGGGAGAGCCAGGCGTCACGCTCGGCGTAAAGCTCGCGGGGAACGTGGCGGCGCACGGCCACACCGCGCAGCGACGACTCGGACAGCACCCCCGAGAGCACCAGGAACGCCAGCATCAGGGCGAGCACGAGGTAGAGCAGGTTGTTCCCGGTGTTGAGGGCCGCGAAGCCGACACCGAAGGTGAGCGCGAAGAAGATCCATCCCGCCCGGGTGGGATGGAGCTGGCGCGGCGGGCGCAGCCAGCGCCGGGTCCGGGAGAAGTAGGGCCGCGGCGCCCGACGTCGTCGGGCCGGGGGATCCGCCCGGTCGTCGCCCGCTCGCCCTAGAGCGGAACGCTGGTCCGTTCCAGGATCTCGCGCAGGATGCACGCGCTCTCCTCCGCCGCCGCCCGATGCCCAGTCCGCGCGTCGAGCGCGATGCGGTGCGCGAGCACGTCCACCGCGAGGTCGCGAACGTCCTCCGGGATGCAGAAGTCGCGTCCGTCGAGCAGAGCCCTCGCCTGGGCGGCGCGGCGCAGCGCGATCGCGCCGCGCGGTGAGACGCCGATCGCGATCGCCTCGTGGTCGCGGGTGTCGGCCGCGATCGCCAGCACGTAGGAGACCAGCGCGTCGTCGAACTTGATGCGGGTGGCGACGCGTTGGAGCGCCAGCACGTCGCGGGCGTGGAGCACCGGCTCGAGCCGCGGAAGCGTCGTGGCGGCCGGGTCCTCGCGCAGCACGGCGGCCTCGTCGGCCGGATCCGGGTAGCCGATGCTGCGCCGGACCAGGAAGCGGTCGAGCTGGGACTCGGGAAGCGGATGGGTGCCGTGATGGTCGAGCGGGTTCTGGGTGGCGACCACGAAGAAGGGCCGAGGCAGGCGATGGGTGGCGCCGTCCACCGTCACCGCGTGCTCGGCCATCGCCTCGAGCAGCGCCGACTGGACCTTCGGACTCGCCCGGTTGATCTCGTCCGCGAGCACCACGTGGGCGAAGATCGGCCCGGGGTGGAAGTGGAAGTGCCCGGTCGGCAGGCCGTCGCGCATCTCGGGCAGGGCGCTGCCGATCAGGTCGGCCGGCAGCAGATCGCTGGTGAACTGCACGCGCCGGAAGGACGAATCGATGCAGCGCGCCAGCGCCTGGGCGAGGGTCGTCTTGCCGACGCCCGGCACGTCCTCGAGTAGCAGGTGGCCCCCGGCGACCAGGGTCTCGACGGCTCGCCGCACCACCTCGGGCTTGCCGCGCAGCGCCAGTCCGACGCGGTCGCAAAGCCGCTGGGCCGCAGCTGCCGCCTCTTCCAGCGAGAACGTCCGCTCGGGGCCGTCCCCCGCTGCCTCCTGCGTGCCCACGTCCCCCTTGTCGGCCGGAGCGGGGCGGGGCTGGAGGGCGGGCTCCGGCCGTGTCAGGAGGGGTCGTCGCCGCCCAGCAGGGCGGCGCGCGGGTCCTCCGCGCCGGCGGCGCGCTTCACGGCCGCGACGAAGGCGGCGAGGTCGCCGTCGAGGGCGTCGAGCACCGCTTCCAGCCGCGGGGTGTCCGCGTGGTAGGTGCCGGAGAGCGCCAGACAGGCGTCGTTGAGTCGCAGCATCTCGGAGAGCTCGCGGGAGTCGCGGTCATCGAGCTCGAGGGCGCCGATGCGGCTCCGGGTCTCCGCCTCGAGCGCGGCGCGGCGCGCGCTGCGCGTCGTCGAATCGGGGGTCGTCGCGTAGAGCGTCGCCACCGCCCGACGCAGTGCGAGGATCTCGGCGCGCAGCCGCCGCACCTGGGTGACCCGCCGGCGCTCGCGCTCGCCCTGCACCCCGGACGGATCGCGCGCGGCGTAGAAGCGCACCCGCGCCTCCTGCCCGACGAAGGCGGCCACGCCCTCGTTGAAGTCGGCCTCGCCGGCCACGAACACGGTGGCGTGCAGCAGCTCGTGGAAGACCGTCTCCACCAGCAGCGGCTCCTGCTGGCGCACCATCGGGCCGGTCAGCGGATCGTCGAACCAGCCGAGCGTCGAATAGGCGGGCACCTTGACGGTGCACACGTCGAGCCCGCGCTCGCGCAGACGCGTCGCTTGCGCTTCGGCGCGCTCGGCGTCGAAGTAGCCGCGATAGGGAACGCTGCCGACGATCGGGAACCACGAGGTGACCGGCTCGACCTCTCCCGGTCGCGTCGCCATGACGCTCATCACCACGAAGTCGCCCGGCCACTCCGCGTAGGAGGTGTAGAGGTTGCCCACGTCCAGCCCGAGACCGGCGGCGTAGCGGCGCACCTCCGCGACGAGCTCCAGGCGCTCGCGCAGCGCCTCCGGTGTGTCCGCCCGAGCGAGCACCGTCTCGACCGGCTCGCTCGCGCCCAGCAGGTGCATCTGACCCGACGCGAGGTGGGCCAGGTAGCATCCGCCGGTGATGGCCGAGAACAGCGCGAGCGCGAGGACCGCCAGTCCCCGCTTCCAGCGCCGCGTCGCCCGCGCCGGCGATGAGGAGGCGGCCGGGCGAGCGCTCGCCGAGGCGGTTGCCGCGGGGGCGTCGGGGGCGGAGCAGCGCGAGTCGGAGGCGGGCGTCACGCTGTGGGTCTACGCGCCCTTCGCCGCGTCCGCCGCGGTCGAGCGGGCCCTCGTCGCCGTGCTCGGGCGGGACGCCGTCGAGGCACCCGACGAGGTGGAGGAGCGCGACTGGTCCCAGGCGTGGCGGGAGGGTCTGCGCGCGATCGAGGTGTCGCCGCGCCTGCGCATCCGGCCCTCCTTCGACGCCAGCCCCGGCCGAGCGGGCCAGCGCGACCTGGTGATCGATCCGGGCCAGGCCTTCGGCACCGGAGGCCACGAGTCCACGCGCCTGGCGCTCGCCTGGCTGGACGCGCTGCGCGGCGATCTGGCCGCCGGAGGGGGGATGCTCGACGTCGGCACCGGCACGGGGGTGCTCGCCCTGGCCGCGCTCGCGCTCGGAGCACCGCGCGCCCTGGGCCTCGACCTCGATCCGCTGGCCGCCTCCGCCGCGCTCGAGAACGCGCGCGCGAACGGACTCGCCGAGCGTCTCGGCGTGTTCATCGGACCGATCGAGGCGATCGACCCGAGCCGCCGCTTCTCCGTGGTGGCCGCCAACATGCTGCGCCGGGAGCTCGAGCCCCTGACCGGCGCACTCGCCTCACGGGTCCAACCAGGGGGTTGGATCGTGATCGCCGGGCTGCTGGCCGAAGAGGTCGCGGGCTGGAGCGAGCGCTGTGCCGCCGCCGGCCTCGAGGTCGCGGGGGCCCGCCAGGAGCGCGACGCGAGCGGTGTTTCGTGGGCGGGGCTGCTCATGCGGGCTCGACTGCGGCCAGCAGGTGGCTGAGCGTGTCGCGCCAGGCGACGCGCGGTCGCCATCCGGTCGCGGCGCGCAGCCGGCTGGCGTCGCCCACCGCGTGGTCGGTGGGACGCACCCGCTCGGGATCGACCTCGATCGCCCAGCGCACGCCGGCCAGCGCGAGCAGATCGTCGAGCAGATCGCCGATCCGCCGGCCGACGCCGCTCGCGACGTTGTAGGGGCCCGGTGCGACGGAGGGGTCGAGCAGCAGGCCGTAGGCCGAGATCACGTCGTCCACGTCCAGGAAGTCGCGCACCGAGTCGAGGTTGCCGACGCGCAGCGGTCCGGCGTGCTCGCCGCGCCCGATCGCCGCGACCTGGTGCGCGAAGCTCGGCGCGACGAAGGTCTCGGACTGGCCGGGGCCCGTGTGATTGAACGGACGCACGCGCACGACGTCGAGCCCGCCGGCGGCGTAGTGCGCTCCGAGGAGATCGGCGCAGGCCTTGGAGCGGGCGTAGGGTGAGCCCGGCGCCAGGGGATCGCACTCGCGGAAGGGCGGCGACCCGGGCGCGGCGCTGCCGTACACCTCGCCCGAGGTGACCAGCAGCACCCGCGCGCGGGGCGCGTGCTGGCGCGCGGCTTCGAGCACCGCGCGCGCGCCGAAGTAGTTGACGCGCACCGTCTGCTCGGGTTCGCGCAGCGCCCGGGCGCCCGAGCTCTGCGCGGCGAGGTGGGCGATCGCGTCGGGGCGCGCTTCCGCGACGTGCTTCGCCACCAGCGCCGCGTCGGTGATCTCCACCTCGCGGTCGACTCCGATCACATCGTGGCCCTCGGCGGCCAGGCGCCTCGTCAACCGGCTGCCCACGAATCCCACCGCGCCGGTGACCCAGATGCGCACGCGGCGAGGCTGCCCCAGCGCCCGGAACGGCGCCAGCACCGGTGATAGAATCCGCGCCTTCCCGGAGGAGCGATGGCCCGACTCTCGAAGCTCTCCCGTTCGATCGCGGGGCGCACGGCGCTGGTCACCGGCGCGGCGAGCGGCATGGGGCGCGCCACGGCGCAGCTGTTCGCGGACGAGGGGGCGCGAGTCGCCGTGGTGGACCGCGACGCCGTGGGCGTGAAGAAGGTGACGGACGAGATCGCCGCCGCGGGCGGCACCGCGGCGGGCTTCGTGGCGGACCTGGCCGACCGCGCGGCCTGCGAGGCGCTCGCGGGCGACGTCCGTCGGCGCCTCGGAGAGATCGACATCCTGGTCAACAACGCCGGGGTGGCGGTGCTGGCGCCGATCGAGGCCCCCGACTACGCGGAGCACTGGCAGCGCACGCTCGCCGTCAACCTCGAGGCGCCGGTCCACCTGATCCGCGCCTGCCTCGATCAGCTCGCGCGGGACGGCACGGGACGGATCGTGAACGTCGCCTCGACCGAGGGGCTCGGGGCGAGCGCCTTCGCGAGTCCGTACACGGCCAGCAAGCACGGGGTGGTCGGGCTCACCCGCGCCCTGGCGGTCGAGCTCGGCGCCCGCGGCGTCACCGTGAACTGCATCTGTCCGGGTCCGATCCACACCGGGATGACGGCGGAGATCGACCTGGAGGCGAAGCGGAAGTTCGCGCGCCGCCGCGTGCCCCTGCGCCGCTACGGGGATCCCGAGGAGGTGGCCCAGATGACCCTGGCGCTCGTGCTCCCCGCCGCCTCCTACGTGAACGGCGCGATCCTAGCCGTGGACGGCGGCCTGCTGGCCCAGAACACCTGACGAGGAGACCGATGCCCGATCTGATCTTCGAAAAGCGCGACGGGGTCGCGATCCTCACCTTCAACCGACCCGAGCGCAAGAACGCGATCAGTCCGCAGATGATGCTCCAGCTCGCCGAGGCGTGGATCGAGTACCGCGACGACCCGGCGCTGCGGGTGGCGATCCTGACCGGGGCCGGAGACGAGGCGTTCTGCGTCGGCGGCGACCTCCAGCTGCTGATGCCGCTGTTCACGGGAGCGCGACAGCCGGAGGACGACTGGGATCGCGCGCTGCTGGCGAACCTCCGCAGCGTCGCGGTCGCCCTGCTCAGGCCCTTCGAGCTGTACAAGCCGATCGTGGCAGCGGTCAACGGCTACGCGCTGGCGGGCGGCTGCGAGATCCTCCAGGCGACCGACATCCGCATCGCCTCGCGCACGGCCAGCTTCGGGCTCTCCGAGGCCCAGCGCGGCCTGGTGCCCGGCGGAGGATCGATGGTGCGCCTGGCGCGGCAGGTGCCCTACTGCAAGGCGATGGAGATCCTGCTGCTGGGCGACCGGATGCCCGCGGAGGAGGCGCACCGGATCGGCCTGGTGAACGAGGTGGTGGAGCCGGAGCGGGTGCTGCCGCGCGCGTTGGAGGTCGCCGAGCGACTGGCGCGCAATGGCCCTCTCGCGCTGCGCAAGATCAAGGAGGCGGTGCTGCGCACCAGCGGGGAGCCGCTGGCGCGGGCTCACGAGATCGAGAACGAGTGCTCGGCGGTGGTGCTCGCCTCCGAAGACGCGCGCGAAGGGCCGCGCGCCTTCATGGAGAAGCGCGCGCCCGTGTTCACGGGTCGGTGAGCGCGGGCCGTCTCGTGCGAGCGCTCGCCGCGCTGGCGGCGGTGGGTGCGCTGGTCGCAGTCCCGACGGCGACCGGCGCGGCGGACCTGCCCGGTGCGGCTCCCTTCACGCCCGCCCTGGCGAAGCGGCTCTCGGCCGCGACCGCGGCCCAGCCGGCGGACGAGATCCGCAGCCGCCACCGCGAGAAGGACGGGTCGCCGATCTACACCAACCGGCTCGTGCTCGAGACGAGTCCCTACCTGCTCCAGCACGCCCACAATCCGGTCGACTGGCGCACCTGGAGCGACGAGGCCTTCGAGGACGCGCGGCGGCTCGACCGGCCGGTCCTGGTCAGCATCGGCTATGCCACCTGCCACTGGTGTCACGTGATGGAGGAGGAGTCCTTCGAAGACGTGGCGATCGCGACGCTGCTCAACGAGTCTTTCGTCGCGATCAAGGTCGATCGCGAGGTGCGCCCCGACGTCGACGCGACCTACATGGCGGCGATCCGCGAGCTGGGCCACAGCGGCGGCTGGCCGCTCAACGTCTGGCTCACGCCCGACCGCAAGCCCTTCTACGCCGGCAGCTACTTCCCGCCCGAGGACCGCGACGGCCAGCCGGGCTTCGCGCGGGTGCTCGCCGCGGTGCGCGACCTCTACGGCACGCAACGCGAGAAGGTGGAGCGCGACGCCGATCGGCTCACCGCGGCGGTGAAGCGCTCGGTGGCGATCGGCACCCCCGCGTCGCAGCTGCCGACCGGCGAATCGCTCACCCGGGCGGTGGCGGCCTACGCGGCGCTCTACGACGGCGAATGGGGGGGGCTGCGGGGCCGGATCAAGTTCCCTTCGGCGCTGCCCGTGCCGCTGCTGCTGCGCGTGTACCGCCGCACGGGCGACGCGCAGGCGCTGGAGATGGTGACCCACACGCTCGCGGTGATCGCGCGCAGCGGCGTGCGCGATCAGGTCGGCGGCGGCTTCCACCGCTATGCGACGGACCCGCGCTGGCGGGTTCCCCACTTCGAGAAGATGCTCACCGACGACGCGTGGCTGCTGCAGGCCTACGCGAGTGCCTGGCAGGTCAGCGGGCGCCCCGAGTTCGCGGAGGTCGCGCGCGACACGGCCACCGCCCTGCGCCGCGAGCTCGAGGTCGACGACGGCGGCTACCTGTCGGGGCTCGACGCGGACAGCGGCGGCGCCGATGCCGAGGCCCCCGGCGAGGGGCTCTACTACACCTGGATGCGCGCGGAGCTGGACGCCGCCCTCGGGCCCGAGGACGGCGCGCTCGCCGCCGCCTGGTACGGACTCGCCCTGGAAGACGCGCGCGTCGGCGAACGCGCGGTCCTCCAGACGCCGCGTCCGCTGGCCGTGGTGGCCGCCGAGGCGGGAATCTCCGAGGCGGCGCTCGCGGAGCGCCTCGCGGCGATCCGCGGCCGACTCGCCCAGGCGCGCGCGGCGCGCCCGGCGCCGCTGCGCGACACGAAGCGCCTGACCGCCTGGAACGGGTTCGCCATCTCGGCCCTGGCGCGGGCCGGGTTCGCCCTGGGCGAGCCCGACTGGGTGGCGTCCGCCGCGCGCGCCGCGCGGCGGCTGTTGGCCACCCGGGACGAGGACGGCCGCCTCCGGCGCGTGCGCACCGGAGATCGGGTGTCCGGGGAGGCCTTCCTCGAGGACTACGCGCTCGCGATCGCCGGGCTGCTCGATCTCTACGAGAGCGAGGCGACCGCCGACCCGGCCTGGCTCGACGCCGCTCTCGCGCTCCAGGAGCGGCTCGACGCCGACTTCGCCGACGACGAGAACGGCGGCTACTTCCGCACCGCCGCCGGCGGCGAGGCCGTGCTGCTGCGCGAGAAGCCGATCGACGACAGCGGGCCGCTGCCCTCGGGCAACGGGACGGCCGCCTCGAACCTGCTGCGACTGGCGGCGCTCACCGGGGAGGATCGCCACGCGGCGCGCGCGCAGAAGCTCTTGCGCGCGTTCGGCACGGTGATCGAGCGGGCGCCCGCATCGGTCCCGACCCTGCTCGAGGCGCTCGACTGGGAGATCGACGGCCACCGGGAGGTGATCGTCGTGCAGCCGGCGACGGGGGGCGACCCGGAGCCGCTGCTCGCCGTGCTGCGTCGCACCTATCAGCCCAACCGGGTGCAGGTCGTGGTGCGCGAGGGGGACGGCCTGGCCGCGAACGCGGAGCGCGTCTCTCTGCTCGCCGGCAAGGTGGCGCGCGAGGGTCGGCCCACCGCCTACGTGTGCGAGAACCGCTCCTGTCGATTCCCGACCACGGACCCCGCGGAGCTGGCGAAGCAGCTCGCGCCCCTGCCGGACTAGTGGGTAGCCTCGCGCGCGCGGCGCTCCCACTCGCTGTGCCGCGACGAGGCCGCCCGCAGCAGCAGCGACTGCTGGGCGTAGCCGAGCGGGCCGTCCTCGTCGAACAGACTGGCGCGACCGAGACCGGCGCCGTCCGGGCCGTAGCGCACCTCGGCGTCGAGAGCGATCCAGGGCCCCGCCGGAGCCCGGTGCAGCTGGAGGGAGGTGTCGACGTTGATCGCGAGAAAGGGCTGGGCGACGCGTGCCTGGCCCCGCTGGACGTCCCGCACGATCGGCAGTCCGTAGACCATGTCGCAGAGCGTGGCGGCCGAGACGAAGGGGCTCGTGTCCTCGCCGGCGACGAGCGGCACGCGCAGGCGCAGCCACGCCGCGGGGCGGACGAAGTCGTCGACCGGACGCAGCTCGATCGCGTTCACGAAGTCGGTGGGCGCCGCATCGCCTTCGCCCGAGCCGAGCCAGCGCACGGCCGGGGAGGCGTCCTCGAGCGCGCCTACCGCCGATGCGGATCGGTCGACGGGAACGGCGACCTCCTCGACGCGCATGCGCAGCGCGGCAGCGCGCGCCGACACCTGCTCGCCCGCGCGCAGCTCGGCCTCGATCCACTCGGCGGACTTTCCCTCGCGGACGGTGCGGACGTGCAGGGTGACGGGCTCGAAAGGTGCCGCGCGCCACAGGTCGCAGGTGAAGCGCACGATCTGCATCCGCTTCGACGAGGGATGCTGTTCGACGGCGCGCGCGAGCAGCCCCTGCATCGGACCGCCGTGCTGACTCTTCGCCTGCCAGGGACCCAGCGCGAGCCGCGTCGGAACGAGCCGGTCGCCGTCCGGCTCGTAGATCGCGGGGGGGCTGGGATCGGACGTGCTCACGGCGGGAAAGCTAGGAGAACGCCGGGTCCTTCGCACCCGCGGGTGGGAGGGCGCTAGAACAGGAAGCGGCTCACCGTCTCGGCGACGCAGGCGGGCTTGGTGCCTCCCTCGATCTCGACACTGACGCGCACCACGACCTGCACGCCGCCCGGCACCGGCTCGGCACCGGAGATCTCCCCGTGCGCCCGGATCTTCGATCCGACCGGCACGGGTGCCGGGAAGCGCACCTTGTTGCACCCGTAGTTCACGCCCATCTTCGCGGTCGGCACGCTGATCAGCTCGGGCAGGAAGGCGTTCACCAGCGAGAGGGTGAGGTAGCCGTGGGCGATCGTGGTGCCGAAGGGGCCGCTCTTGGCGCGCTCGGCATCGACGTGGATCCACTGGTGGTCGTCCGTGGCGTCGGCGAAGCGGTCGATGCGGCCCTGGTCGACCTCGATCCAGTCGCTGACGCCGAGGCTCTGGCCGACGGCGCCCTCGAGCTCTTCGATGCTGCGGTACTCGTGGGGCAAGGGGATCCTCCGGTTCGCGCGCAGGAGACGCGGAGAGTAGGACGCCGCGCGGTCGCTTGCAGCGGCGGCGTCGATCGGACACGCTCCGCAGCCGCGCCGAGCCCGCCGGCGCGCTCGACGAGGTGACGCTCCATGCCCCATCCCCACGCCCCGCTGGCCGGACTCCGTGTCATCGAGAGCTCGCTCCTCGGCCCGGGCGCGATCACCACCCACCTGGCCGACCTGGGCGCCGAGGTGATCAAGGTCGAGTCGCCCGCCGGCGACTACATCCGCGAGATGACCTGGCCGATCGTCGACGGGGTCTCGCTGCTGCACCTGCACGTGAGCCGCGGGAAGAAGAGCATCACCCTCGATCTCCGCACGGAGGAGGGTGCGGCCGTGTACCGCGACCTGGCCAAGGACGCCGACGTGGTCGTCGAGGCGATGCGTCCGGGCTCGCTGGCGCGCCGTGGTCTCGGATTCGAGGACCTGCGTGCGATCAACCCGCGCATCGTCTTCTGCAACATCTCGGGCTACGGGATGACCGGGCCCTACCAGAACCTTCCCGCCCACGGCATCGCCTTCGACACCTGGGCCGGGATCGTGAACGTCGCCGTGGACGAAGAGGGCTTCTGCTACATCCCGGAGCACGCCTCCATGGGCATGCACGCGGGCCCGCTGCTCGGCGCCCTGGGCATCCTGGCGGCGGTGATCCGCGCGCGCGAGACGGGGGAGGGCGCGATGCTCGAGATCGCCCAGTCCGACGCCGCCGCGTACATGGACTGGTACCGCAGCGAGTCGTGGAAGGCCTACGAGCGCCCCGAGTCCGAGGTGACCGGAAACAAGGCCGACGGCTACGAGCGCCGTGCGCCGGGGACCGCCGGGATGAAGGAAGGCGTCCGCTACCAGATCTACGAGGCGAGCGACGGCCACGTGCTGTTCATGGCCTCGGAGCAGGCGTTCTGGAAGAACTTCTGCGAGTGCGTCGGGCGCAGCGAGCTGTTCGAGAAGTGGCCCGGCTCCAAGTACGCCGACCACGCCCGCGGCAACCGCGAGCTCCAGGCCGAGCTGCGCGACATCTTCAAGGCGAAGAGCTGCCGGGAGTGGATCCGCCTCGGCGACGAGAAGAACTTCCCCGTCGCGCCGGTGAACACGCCGAAGACGATCGCCGACGACCCGCAGTTCCAGGTGCGCTTCCCCTGGTACTCGCGCGAGAAGCACGGCGCCGAGATGCTGCCCTTCCCGGTCAAGTTCCTCGGCGAGGAGCTTCCCGAGCCGGGGATGGCGCCGACCGTCGGTGAGCACACCGAGGCGGTGTGCGCCCAGGTGCTGGGCTACGACCCGGATCGGATCGCCGCGCTGCGCAAGGCGGGAGCCTTCGGATGAGCGCACCGCGTGCGGGGCTCGACTTCGACGCCGCGATGGCCCGGGGCGTCGAGGCGATCTACCGCACACCCGACGTGGCGGGCCAGCGCAGCGCCACGCTCGCGGCGCTGGCGCTGCGACCGGGGGAGCGCGTGCTCGACGTGGGCGTCGGTCCGGGACTGCTCGCCTTCGACATGGCGCTCACCGTCGGCGACGGGGGTCGGGTGGCGGGCGTCGACGCCAGCGAGCCGATGCTCACGATCGCTCGCAGCCGCTGCGCGCAGACGCCCTGGACCGACTTCCGGGCCGCCGACGCGACGGCGCTCCCCTTCGACGACGCCGTGTTCGACGCCGTCGTCTCCACCCAGGTCTACGAGTACGTTCCCGATCTGGAGCAGGCGCTGGCCGAGGCCGCGCGCGTGTTGCGGCCGGGCGGGCGCATCGTCGTGGTGGACACCGACTGGGACACCGCCGTGTGGCACACCGCCGACCGCACGCGCATGCGGCGGGTGCTCGCGGCCTGGGAGGAGCACCTGCACGATCCCTTCCTGCCGCGCACCCTGGGCGCGAGGCTGGAGGCGTCCGGCTTCTCGGTGCAGCGCCGGGAGGTGATCCCCTTGCTCAATCCCTCGCTCCACCCGAACTGCTACAGCCACGGCATGCTGCGCGCGATCGCCGCCTTCGTGCCCGGCCGCCGCGGCGTGACCGAGAAGGAGGCGGCCGCCTGGGCCGCGGAGCAGCGCGAGCTCGGCGGGCGCGGAGCGTACTTCTTCAGCCTGAACCGCTACCTGTTCGCCGCCGTGAAGCCCTGACGGGGAGGCGCGCGCGGCCGCCCGCATCCCCGCGCGCCCCGCGGCGACGGTGGGTTGCGGCCGGATCTGCTCAAGGCCGGGGCGGGGCGCGCCGAAACCCGGTGCATGCGAAGCGCCAATCTCGCCGACCGTGCCGATCGTCTCCTCTCCCGGATCTTCCCCACGCGCTTCCGTCCCGGCGCACAGGAGGGACGCCACGGTCGCGTCGGCGCGCCGCACCTGTGGCGGATGCAGCGTGCCTTCCAGATCGACTTCCTCCAGCGCATGGGGCTCTCGCCCGATCACCGCCTGCTCGACCTCGGCTGCGGCACGCTGCGCGGCGGGCTGCCGCTGATCGGCTACCTGGCCACCGCGCGCTACACCGGCATCGACGTGCGCCCCGACGTGATCGAGGAGGCCCGGCGCGAGCTGAGCGAGGCCGGACTGGTGCAGCGCCACCCGCGGATCGAGTGCGTGGACTCGCTGGCGGGCCTCGATCTGGGCGCCGCCTACGACTACGTGTGGGCGTTCAGCGTGCTGGTCCACCTCGAAGACGGCGAGCTCGACGACGCCCTCGCGTTCGTGTCCCGTCACCTGACCGTGTCGGGCGCCTGCTTCGCCAACGTCAACCCGGGCGACGGCCGGCTCGGCACCTGGGCGGACTTCCCGATCGTCGCGCGCCCCCTCGACTGGTACGTGGAGCGGGCGCGCGAGGCGGGCCTGCGCGTCGACTCGTTGGGCCGCCTGCGCGAGATCGGGCACGTCTCGGGCGATCGCACGAGCGACTCACAGCTCATGCTCCGCTTTCACAAGTTCGCCTGAGTCCGCGCCGTGGCAGCGGTTCGCGTCAGTACGGGAAGAGGGCCGGCCAGACGATCGCGTCGAGCACCGCCGTCTGGACCACGAAGGGCAGGCAGCCCACCACGGCCGCGCGGTGCCAGCCCCGGGGCTCCCAGCGGCTGAGGGCGAGCAGCGATCCCAGCACGCCGCAGGAGCCGATCGCGACCAGCGCCAGGTCGATCTCGATCGCCCGCCACAGCCAGGGCTGGGGCGCGTCGAGATAGGCGGCGGTGAGCGGCAGCCACAGCGCCGACGGGAACAGGATCAGCGTGTAGAGCGCGAAGACGGCGCCGAACCCCAAGCGTTCCGCGATCCGCACCCGGTCGGGATCGACCGCCCACAGCCAGTAGCTCGTGAAGAAGAAGTAGCCGACCGCGGCCGCCAGCATGTTCGCCGTGTAGAAGATCCGCCAGGCCTCGGGAACGCCGCCCCACAGGTCCGCTGCGCCCCTTCCGGGTCCGAGGCCCGCGGCGTAGCTCGCGAGCACGGCGAGGCCGCCCACGGCGTTCAGGGCGGCGAACAGCAGCCGCGTTCGGGCGCCGCTTCGGGTGGGGACCGGCATGCGGTGCACTCTAGGGGTGCTGCCCGGTGGATCAAGTCGCCCGCGCCGGACGACGATCCGGAGACATGTGCGCTCGGCTGTGGCTGGCACTGGTCGTGATGTGCGCGGTCGCGGCGCGCGCCGAGATCTACCGCTGCGAGGAGGCGGACGGCTCGATCCGCTTCACCGGCGACCCGGGTCGCTGCGCTCACCCGGTCGCGCACACGCCCGCGGGTGACCGCGTGGCTCCGGATCCGCCCGCGCAGCCGAGCGCTCCGGACGAGGAGGCCGCGCCTGCGGCCGGGGACGGCGAGGACCAGGCGCCGCCCCTCACCGGTCCGGCCCTCCAGCTCCTGCTGCCCTCGCCGGGAGCCGCCTGGGAGGCGCTCGACGACGCCCCCGAGACCGCGCGCGATCCCCAGCTCGTCGCCCAGGGGCTGCGCGCCAGCGTCGCGCGTCACTACACCCGCGCGCGCGGCCCGGTGTCCGAGGTGTGCACGGTCGAGGTGTGGTCCTTCGAGCGCGCCGCGCAGGCTCGCGCGGTGCAGGACGCGCTCGCCGAGCCGCTCTGGTGGATCCGATCCACCGGCGCGCTGCTGGTGCTCGCGCACGGCGTGCGTCTGGAGCGGCAGGTGGGCACCCGGCACGGACTCGTCCCCGGCTGCGAGTCCCTGGCCGAGAGCGCTCGTGCTCGTGCGGCGGCAGCGCATTGACGCCCGGCCGACGCCCGGGGGCGAGCCGCTACCCTGGCCGCCGGAGGACCCCGCCTTGCAGTACGTCTCCCTCGGCTCCACCGGAATGAAGGTCTCGCGCCTGTGTCTGGGCTGCATGAGCTACGGCTCGCCCGAGTGGCGACCCTGGGTGCTCGACGAGGCCGCCGCCGGTCCCTTCTTCCGCCGCGCGATCGAGGCCGGGATCAACTTCTTCGACACCGCCGACATGTACTCGCTCGGGCGCAGCGAGGAGGTGACGGGGCGATGGCTGCGCGAGTACGGCCGACGCGACGAGATCGTGATCGCCACCAAGGTGTTCTTCCCGATGAACGACCGCCCCAACATGGGCGGGCTCTCACGCAAGCACATCCAGCAGTCCTGCGAGGACAGCCTGCGCCGGCTGGGCGTCGAGACGATCGACCTCTACCAGATCCACCGTCTCGATCCCGACACGCCGATCGAGGAGACGCTCGCGGCCCTCGACGGCCTGGTCCGGCAGGGCAAGGTGCGCGCGATCGGAGCCAGCTCGATGTACGCGTGGGAGCTGATGCGCTCGCTGGCGATCTCCGACCGCCTGGGGCTGGCGCGCTTCGTCTCGATGCAGAACCACTACAACCTCGTGTACCGCGAAGAGGAGCGCGAGATGATGCCCTTGTGCGAGCTGGAGGGGATCGGCGCGATCCCCTGGTCGCCGCTGGCGCGCGGGATGCTCGCCGGAACGCGCCGCAAGCTGGGCGACGACTCGACGAAACGATCCGAGAGCGACGGGCTCGACCAGATCCTCTACGACCAGCCCTCGGACTGGGACGTGGTCGAGGCGGTGCGCGACGTCGCGAAGCAGCGCGGCGTGAACCCGGCCCAGGTGGCGCTCGCCTGGCTGCTCTCGCGTCCGGCGGTGGTGGCGCCGATCGTCGGCGCCACGAAGCTGGCCCATCTCGAGGAGGCGATCTCCGCGCTCGAGATCGAGCTCGAGGAAGCCGAGATCGCGCAGCTCGAGGCTCCCTACCGACCGCATCCGGTCAAGGGGCTGTCTCCGAAGCCGGCGATGCGGAGGACCCGATGAGCGGAGTCGACGCCGGCTTGCGGTCTTCGGAGAAGCGGTCCCGGTGAAGCCGGCCTGGCTGCGGTGGGTCGCGAACGCCCTGGTCGTGCTGTCGCTGCTCGACGCGGGCGGGTCGCTACTCGAGGAGATCCTGCGCGCTGCCACCGGCGCCACCTGGGCGATCGCTCCGCGCATGGTGCTGGCGGAGGTCGTCCTGCTGGGGACGGTGCTCAGCATCCCCGCGATGGTGATCACGCCGCGCCTGCCCCTGGCGGTGTTCGGGCCTTTGGCCCTGGTGACGCTGTGGCTCAGCTTCGGAGCCGCCCCGCTGCCGCTGTGGATCGAGTCGCCCACGGTCTTCGCCCTCACCGGCTGCGCGATCCAGCTCGCGGCGGCAGGGCTCGCGCTCGCGCTGATCCACCACCGCAATCGGGGACGCAGCTGGCTGTTCGACGAGGACTCGCCTCCCGCACCGGCCTTCGCCTGGACCCGCGCGGCAGGGCTCGGCGCGCTGCTGGTCGGCGTCGGTCTGCCGGCGTGCGCGCTCTACGGCGTGGTCGCGATCGCGACCTGGACCCAGGCGATCACCCGCGGCTTCGTCTCCTTCGATCTGCGCGGCGTGTCCCTCGCCGACCGCCACTACGCCCGCGACGGCCAGGAGGTCCGCCTGGTGGGCATGATGCACATCGGCGAGGACGCCGCCTACCGCGCACTGGTGGAGAGCTTCGAGGGCGAGTCGACGGTGGTGCTCGCCGAGGGCGTGTCCGATCGGGAGTCGCTGCTGCCGGGCGGGCTCCAGTACGGCCACGCCGCGAACGCCCTCGGCCTCAGCGCTCAGGAGGATCTGCGCAGCTACTGGAGCGACGACGCCGATCCCGAGGCCGATCCCGCGCGGCGGCCCGTGGTGCGCCGCGCGGACGTGGACGCCAGCAGCTTCTCCCCCGAGACGATCGAGTGGATCGGATGGGCGGCGGACCTCTGGAACGCCGACAATCTCGGCGCCGCACTGGTCGACCTGTGGGAGGGCACCCGGGCGCGCGACCCCGAGGACCTGGCGCGCTTCGAGCACGAGATCCTCGACCAGCGCAACGCCCACCTGATCGGCGAGATCGACGAGGCTCTGGGCGAGTACCACCGCGTGATCGTGCCCTGGGGCGCCCTGCACCTGCCCGAGATCGAGAGTGCGGTGCTGGAGCGGGGCTTCGAGGAGACGGACCGGACGCGGCACCCGCTGATCGCCTGGAGCACGATCGCGGCAGCCCTCGGGCGCTGACCGGCGCTCACGGCTCCGCGAGGACCGCGCCCCCCCGGAGCCGGTTCTTCTGCACCTTGCCGAGGGCGTTGCGCGGCAGCGACGCGACGACGTGCAGGATGCGCGGCAGCTTGTAGGGCGCGAGCCGATCGGCGAGGAAGGCGCGCAGCTCCGCGAGCGGCGGCACCGCCGCGCCGACCGCGTAGGCGGTCACCTCCTCGCCCCATTCGGCGGAGGGGGTTCCGACGACCGCAGCGTCTTCGACTGCCGGGTGGGCGCGCAGCGCGTCCTCGACCTCGCGCGGGTAGACGTTGTAGCCGCCGCTGATCACCAGCTCCACGGCGCGGCCGACGATCCGCAGGTAGCCGTCGGCGTCGCGCTCGCCCATGTCACCGGTGCGGAACCAGCCGTCGGGGGTGAACGCGTCCGCATTGGCCTCGGGGCGTTCCCAGTAGCCGGCGAACACGTTCGGGCCACGCACCTGGATCTCGGCCGGCGAGCCGGCGAGGCGCAGCGCGACACCGGGAAGCGGCAGGCCGACGGTACCCGGTCGGCGCTCGCCGTCCACGGGATTCGAACTGAGCATCACCGTCTCGGTCATGCCGTAGCGCTCCAGGATGCGCTGGCCGGTGGCGCGCTCGAAGGCGGCGTGCTGGTCGGCGGGCAGCGGCGCCGACCCGGAGACGCACAGGCGCAGCCGCTTCAGCGCCGCGGGGTCTCCGGCCCCGAGCAGGCGGTGGTACATCGTGGGCACGCCGAAGAGCAGCGTCGCCCGCTCGGACTCGATCGCTTCCAGCACCGCGCCCGGCTCGAAGCGGCGCAGCAGGAAGGCCGACGCTCCGGCGTGCAGCGTGCCCTGGAGGCCGACGCCGAGCCCGTGCATGTGGAAGAGGGGCAGGGCGAGTACCAGGCGATCGTCCGGCGTCCAACGCCAGGCGATGCGCAGCGACTCGGCGCTCGCCAGCAGGTTGGCGTGGGAGAGCACGGCGCCCTTCGGGCGTCCGGTCGTCCCGGAGGTGTACCCGATCAGGGCGGGGGCGCCGGGTGGCGCGTGGTCGAGGGGGGGCGGATCGCCGTCGGGGAGCGCAAGCGCGGGCTCGCTGATCAGCGTCGCGGCGTCGGCCGAACGCACCCACCCGGCGCGGGCGTCGTCGTCCACGATCGCCGCCCGTGGACGCGCGTCGCGCACCAGGTGCGTGATCTCGGCAGAGCGATAGGCGGTGTTCGCGGGGACGACGACCAGACCGAGACGCAGGCAGGCGACGTGGGCCACCGCCAGCTCGAGGCTCGCCTCGGCGGAGACGAGCACGCGGTCGCCGGCGCGCAGTCCCGCGCGGTGCAGGCGGCCCGCGGCCCGGACACTGGCGCGGTCGAGAGCGCCGTAGTCGAGCCCGGACGTGTTCGGGGCGGAGAGCGCGGGCCGGTGCGATGAGCCGCGGAAGTGGCGCGCCCAGCTGGCGGGCAGCGTGCCGGCGCCCTGCGCGGTCGGGTCGAAGCCGTCTGCTCCGGCGGTCACGCGCTCGGACTCGCGGCCGGGACGTCGCACGGGTGCATCGGGGCAGGGTAGACGAAGGCCCGGACCGGACCACGCCGCGCGCAATCGCGTCACGCGGGCCATCCCGCGGGTGTATGGTGGACCGGGAGGATCTCGCGTGGCGCAGACCGTCCTCTACGACTTCGCCGGCACCGGCGCGCAGAACCTTTCCGAGTTCCAGGTGGCCCGGCAGCACCTGCGCGTCGGGGCGGGTCGAACCCTGGAATCGGTGTCTCGCGAGTTCTTCGAGCAGGCCCGCGCGGGGGAGGGGCAGTACTACGACGTCCTGAGCCTGCGCTTCCCGGAGGCCGGCTCCGAGGCCGTCGCGTTGGTGCGGGCGTACCTGATCGCCCATCGGCGCAAGAAGTCGCTTCCCTTCCTCGTTCCCGACGGCGAGGACCTGCGCGACTACACCGGCCGTTTCCGCCGCTTCGGTCATCCGGGCGAGGGGCTCCGGGGCTGGCACGTGCTCAACTTCAGCGGCCGGGGGCTCGGCATCCCCGACATCGCGGTGACCGAGGGGCAGCTGCCGGAGCGTCCCACGGGAATGCCGATCGAGATCTGGGCCTGGTGGGCGCTCGAGGAGCACATCCTGCGCCCGGTTCGCGACCGGGCGATCGAGCGCTATGCGGCGTGCTTCACGCCGGGCGCGCTCGAGGCCCTCGCGGTGTTGCGCCAGTCCCGCGAGCTCAACGAGGGCCGGCTCAGCGACATCTACGTCTCCGACCTGCCCAACGGCAGCCTGCGCCTGCTCGACATCTGGGACCGGCGCGACCCCGAGCAGTACCGGCGGCGCTTCGGGATCTAGGGCGTCTTCAGCGCTCCTCGGCCACGCCGAAGCGCTCGCAGTAGAAGGCGAAGCGCTCGCGCTCGACCTCGCGCTCGAGGCCCATCTCGGCGAGCGAGTAGCGGTGCGCGCCGTGGGCGCCGCGCGGCTTGCGGGCGAGGTAGGCGAGGACGGCGTCCCGGTAGCCCGAGGTGAAGGTCCAGCCGAGAGCGTGGTACACGCGCTCGAGGGCGCCGGCGGGGTCCGCGATCAGGTCCGCGTAGCGCAGATCCACGAACTGGTCGTCGGGCAGCTCCCCCGACGCGCGCTGGTCGATCTCGCGCCGATAGATGAACGCGTAGCCGGCGGCGGTGCGCTCGGCCGCGGCGACCGGATCCGCGCTCTCGCAACGCATCCACTTGAGCGTCCCCATCAGACTGAGGACCGAGGGGATCGTCTTCAGCGGGTCGCGGTGCGTGTGGACGATGCGCGCCTCGGGATACACGTCGAACAGGGCGGGCAGCTGGAACAGGTGGCTCGGCGCCTTGAGCAGCCAGCGCTCGCCGCGCCCGCGCTGCTGGAGCGTCTGGAGGAAGCGGCGGTGATAGCGGTAGGCCGGGCGCTGGTCCGCCTTGGCCAGGAACTGGTCGTAGCTGGGTGCGTTGTGGCAGCCGCCCCAGTGGTCGGAGAGGAATTCGTGGGCGGTGATGTAGATGCACTCGTTCGGGAGATCACCCGAGTTGGCGTGCATCGCCTCGTACTCGGGCTGGAGGTCGTGCCACCAGGTGGCGACGGCGTCGGCGGGGCTGCGCAGCGCCGAGCCCTCCAGGGCCTCGACCGGGTGCTGCATCTCCCACAGCGCCGGCGCGCGGTGGTTCGGATCGAGGGCGAGCAGCTCGTGCAGGATCGAGGTTCCCGAGCGCGGACTGCCCACGACGAACACCGGCGGATCGACCGACTCGTCCAGGATCTCGGGTCTGCTGCGCCACAGCTCCGCGAGCTGGAGCCGGTTGCGCAGGGTGCGCAGCACCTCGGCTCGGGTCAGCAGGCGACCCGCCAGATGGAGGTGCGACTCGTCCTCGAGGGCGTCGAGCAGCACGCGGTAGGGCGTCTGCCAGGCATCGCCTCCGAAGTCGTCGAGGTCGGTGCTGCGGCGCGCGGTGTCGAGCAGCTCGTCGGGATCGAGCGACACCAGGTGATGCGCGCCGCCCACCGCGTCGGCGTGGGCGTTGAGGCGCTGGACCCAGCGGGGTCGCTCGGGGGGCCGCCAGGTCACGTCAGCGGTAACGATTCCACACCGCCTCGCAGCGGCGGGCGAGCCGGTGACGCCGCTCGTCCGGCGTCACCACCGGATGGTCCGCGGGCAGCGCCTCGCGCACCGCGGCCAACGGCACGACCCGGGACGAAGGGCAGGGGTTGTCGCGCGCCCACACCCAGCGGTAGACGAGCAGGCCGCGCCGACGCTCCTCGGTGTCGATCCAGTTCGGCACGCCCGGGTCGCGGTGGGCCACCACCACGCGCACGAACTCGTCCGGGTCCACGTGGGCCTGGACGTGGTTGAGGCTGGTCTGGCGGCGATCGAACTCCCCCGACTCGAGCCAGTGCAGCGTGTGGGTGACGAAGCTCCAGTAGTCGGCGTCGGGCCGCGCCACCTCCAGCACCAGCGCCTGGTCGGGCTCGAGCTCCCAGAAGCAGCTCCCGTAGAGGATGTTGTCGGCACCACCCGGAGCGCTGCGCGGCGGCGCGGCCGCGTTGGGCGTCGCGTGTGCCCAGCCCTGACCGGTGTAGCGGTTCCAGTACGCGGCCGACGCCTCCACCCAGCGGGCGGCGCGCTCCAGTCCCCCCGCCAGCGCAGCGGGCTCGAGCAGCGGGCGGGGCTCGCCCTCGCTCCCGACCCGCTCGATGTGGAAGGTGGGCAGGGCGTCGCGCTCCCAGTCGGACTGGTAGAGGCGGATGGTGAAGATGCGCGCTCGGGGGTCGAGCCGGAGGGTCGGGCCGGGCGGCGAGGGCGCGCCCTCGGGCGCGAGCCACAGCTCGAGGCGGCCGTCTGGCACCAGCGCGAGATCGGTCAGGGAGCGCTCGCCGAACACCCCGTACTCCCCCAGGTGCATGTCGCCCTCGTGGAGCGAGAAGATCGCCTGGCGGAGCCCGCGCGCGTCGCGCGACCACACGCGGTAGGACAGACGCGGGTCCACGTTGGCGCGCAGGTACACGTTGTCCGGATTCGGCCCGCCCCACTGGTTCCAGGGATCCTGGTGGCGCACGAAGCCGGGGAAGCGCGGGTCGCCCGCCTCGACCTCCTGCTGGAGCGCGTAGACGAGCCAGCGCGTGAGGGCGCGGTAGCCCTCGCTGCGCCCGCGCGGATCGCTCGGGAACGCCTCTCCCTGGAGGCTCTCGCCGATCGCCTCCAGCCGGCGGCACCAGTCCCGCCAGGCCGAGCCGTCGAGCAGGGCGTCCTTCGGGTCGCTCATCGGGGCGATGGTGTCACGAACTCCACCGGCGGGCACGCGCCAGGGCGACCAGCCCCAGACCCAGCAGGGCGCCGCTCGCCGGCTCCGGGACGACGCTCCAGGTGTCGATCTCCACCTCCCACTGGAGGCTTCCCAGATCGGTGGCGCCGCCCGGCGCTGCGATCAGCGAGCTGAAGATCACGCGCGTGTCCGACCAGGGCGTCGCGTCGAGCACGACGAAGGGCGCCGGCTCGAGACCGGTGATCAGGGTGTGCGTGCCGTCGGTGAACTCGATCCGGGCGGAGTAGCCGGCGTGGCCGGGCTCGGTGGGAATCGCCGGATCGAGCTGGCCGGCGACGAAGGCCGCGGGCAGCCAGCGGTCGATCTGCGCGGTCGCCACCGGGAAGTCGTCGAGCAGCTCGATGCGGTGCGGGGCCTGGGCGACGTCGAAGGTGTAGTCGCCTAGCGCGAAGGTCAGGCGCGCGGAACTCACCTCGCCCGGCGCGCCGGTCGGGGTCGGATCGACCTGGTAACGGCCGGTCAGGCGCGTGCCCGGGGAGATCGATCCATCGAGGCGCGCGTCGCCGTCGACGACCGCGGTCACGTCTCCCGCGAAGTCGATCACCAGCGCACTCGCCGTCACCGGCGCGCTCGATACGAGCGCGACGCACAGCAGGAGCACGCTGCGGCGGGGCATGGGAGTAGGTGGGCTCGATTGCGGGGAAGTGTCAGCCGGCGCGGGAGATCCGCTCACTATCTCCCGCGGAAGGTCGGCGCGCGCTTCTGGAAGAAGGCGCGGAACGCCTCCCGTGCGTCCTCGCTCGCGACGTTGACGCTCTGCGCCATGCCCTCGGCGTCGAGCGCCTCGGCCATCCCGACGCCCAGGCCGTCGTTGAGCAGGCGCTTGCTCATCGCCAGCGCCAGGGGAGGGCCGGCGGCGAGCCGTCCCGCCCAGTCGTCGACGAAGGCGTCGATCTCCGCGTCGGGCAGCACGCGGTTCACCAGGCCGATGCGCTCCGCCTCGGCCGCCGGCAGGACGTCGGCCAGCAGCACCAGCTCCTTGGCGCGGTGCAGGCCCACCAGGCGCGGCAGCAGCCAGGAGCCGCCGACGTCGAGGGAGAGCCCGCGCCGCGCGAAGATCTCGGCGAAGCGGGCCGTCTCCGAGGCGACGATCAGGTCGCAGCCGAGGCCCAGGTTGAGTCCGGCGCCCGCCGCCACCCCGCGGATCTTCGCGATCGACGGCTTCGGCAGCCGGTGAAGGGCCAGGCCCACCGAGCCGTAGAAGCGCATCAGGTCGAGCACGTGGCGGTCGGACCTGACGGCGCCGGCCAGATCGGCGCCGCTGCTGAAGTCGCCGCCGGCGCCCGTCAGCACCAGGACCCGGTCCTCGGCGCGCTCGCTCACTTCGGAAAACACTCGAAGGAGCTCGCTGAACATCGCGAAGTCGATCGCGTTCTTCTTCGCCGGCCGGTTCAGGGTGACGGTCGCGACGCCGCGTCCGTCGCGCTCCACGATCACGGACTCCATCGCACTCCTCGGCGCGGGGGCGCCCGATTCTCGCAGCCGGGGCGCTCGCCCGCCAAGACGCCGGTCCTCCGCTCGCGCGGGGGCGCGGGGCTATCGTGCGCGGCGTGCGGACCTGGGCCCAGCAGACCTTCGCCGCTCTCGCGATCCGGCCATTCCGGATCCTGTGGCTGGGGACCTTCACCTCGTTCCTGGCCTTCTTCATGTCGACGATCGTGAACAGTGTCGTCGCCTTTCAGCTCACCGGTGCGAACCGCTCGGTCGGCGTCGTGCTCTTCGCCCAGGGGTTGGCGATGTTCCTGCTGGTCCCGTTCGGCGGTGCCTTCGCCGACCGCTGGCCGAAGCGGCGCGTGGTCGCCGCGGGGCAGAGCACGACGAGCACCGTGTTCCTGACCGCCGCGGTCCTGGTGGCGAGCGGACGCATCGAGGTGTGGCAGCTCGCCGCGGGCGCGCTCGTGCTGGGCGTGTGCTTTGCCTTCGTCGGTCCCGCGCGCCAGGCGCTGCTGGTGGAGATCGTGCCGGCGGTGCGGCGCGGCAACGCGATGGCGCTGTCGCAGGTCGCCAACAACGCGTCGCGGGTGGGTGGGCCCGCCGCCGCCGGTGTGCTGCTCGCCTGGACCGCCGTCGGCGCCAGCGGCGCCTACCTGGTCATGGCGCTGCTCTACGCGCTGGCGGCGGTCAGCCTGGTGCTGCTGCCGCGCTCCACGGGGCGCGCGAATCCGACGACGAACGTGTGGTCCGACGTGCTCGACGGGCTGCGCTACCTGGGCGGGCAGCCGCGCCTGCGCGTGCTGGTCGTGCTGTTCGTGGCCGTGACGATGGCCGGCTTTCCCTACGTGACGGTGCTGCCCGGTCTGGTCGAGAACCAGCTCGGACACCCGGCCGAGGCGATCAGCCTGCTGATGGGAGTCGCCGCCGCGGGCGGTCTGTCGAGCAGCGTGCTGGTGGCGCGTCTCGCCGACACGCCGCGGGCGCGGCCGCTCACCCTGTCGCTCGCGCTCGCCTTCGGCGCAGCGCTGGTCGGGCTGGCGGCCGCGCCGAGCTACGCCGGCGCGGTGGCGGCGGCCTTCGTCCTCGGCGCCGCGAGCGGCGGCTTCCAGACGCTCGCCACCGCCGTGGTGATCCACGAGACCGATCCGATCTTCATTGGGCGGGTGATGGCGCTCACGTTGATGGCCTTCGCCGGCTTCGGGCTGCTCGGCCTGCCGATCGGACTGCTGGCCGACGCGATTGGAGAGCGCGGCGCGCTCGCCGCGATGGGACTCACGGTGTGCGCGATCGCCGGGGAGCGCGGACTGGCGCTGCGCCGCGCGGCCGGCGCGCCGGCGCGGGCCGGGGGAGCGCCGATCGGGTAATCGCTTGACGCCGCCGCGACGCGGCGCCCAGGATGCGCCGGTGAGCACCGACACGTCATCGCCGCCGGTGCCCGCACTCGCCGCCGGCTCCGCGGACTCCGAGAGTGCTCGCATCTCCGACGCCTACCGCCGCTACGCCCTCGCGCTGCTGCTGATCGTCTACGTCGTCAACTTCGTCGACCGCCAGATCCTCAGCATCCTCGCCGAGGCGATCCGGCTCGACCTGGCGCTCTCGGACGCGGCGCTCGGCTTCCTCGGCGGTCCCGCCTTCGCCGCCTTCTACACCTTCGCGGGCATTCCGATCGCGCGCTGGGCCGACCGCGGGAACCGGCGCTCGATCATCGCCCTGGGCCTGTTCGTGTGGAGTGGAATGACGGCCCTGACCAGCTTCGCGCGCACGTTCCCCCAGCTGGCCCTGGCCCGCGTCGGCGTGGGCCTCGGCGAGGCGGCGTGCTCGCCGCCCGCCCACTCGCTGCTCTCGGACTACTACCCGCCCGAGCAGCGCGGTCGCGCCTTCGCGATCTACGCGCTGGGCATCCCGATCGGCAGCGCGATCGGGACTCTGACCGGCGGCTGGATCAAGGAGCTCTTCGGCTGGCGCACCGCATTCCTCGCGGTGGGGCTGCCGGGTCTGCTGCTGGCGTTCGTGGTGCGCCTCACCCTGCGCGAGCCACCGCGCGGCTACTCGGAGGGAAGGGCCGCGGGTGCACCCGCGCGCGAGCGACTGGCCGCGGTGCTGCGCTTCATGGGGCGCCTGCGCTCCTTCCGCCACATGTCGCTGGCGGCGGCGCTGCATGCGTTCTACGGCTACGGCTCCTCCTTCTTCGCCGCCGCGTTCCTGATCCGCGTGCACGGCTTCAGCGAGGGCGAGGTCAGCATCTGGCTCGCGTCGATCGCGGCCGGCGCGGGCGGCCTGGGGACCTATCTCGGCGGCTGGCTCGGCGACCGGCTGGGCGCGCGCGACCCGCGCTGGTACATGGCCGTTCCGGGAGTCTCCACTGCGCTCGGGATCCCGTTCGCGTTCGGCTTCTACCTGGCGACCGACGGCTACGTGGCGCTGGCCTTCGCGGCCCCCGCGGTGCTGCTGGGGCAGATGTACCTGGGTCCGACCTTCGCCATGTCCCAGGGGCTCGCGCGTCCGCACATGCGCGCGCTGGTGTCGGCGATCCTGCTGTTCGTGATCAACCTGATCGGGCTCGGCCTCGGACCCCAGTCCGTGGGCATCGCCAGCGACGCACTGGCGCCTCGCTTCGGCGTGGACTCGCTCCGCTACGCGCTGCTCGGGGTGGTGGTCGTTGGCGCCAGCTGGGCCACGGTCCACTACGCGCTCGCCGCCCGGACGCTGCGACAGGATCTGGCGGCGCGGTAGAGTCGCCGCTTCGCGCGCCGCGGAAGGAGGCAGGAATGGAGAGGGCCGAGCTGGATCGGCTGTTCCGGCTGGACGGCCGGGTCGCGATCGTCACCGGCGGCAGCCGCGGGATCGGCCGCTCGATCGCCTGCGGCTTCGCGCTCGCCGGCGCGAAGGTGGTGATCGCGAGCCGCAAGGCCGACGCCTGCGAGGCGACCGCGAAGGCGATCGCGGAGCAGGGCGGCGAGGCGCTGGCGGTGCCGACCCACCTCGGCGACCTGGAGCAGCTCGAGCGCCTGGTCGCGGCGACGGTGGACCGCTTCGGCGGCCTCGACGTGCTGGTGAACAATGCGGCCAACGCGCTCGCGCTGCCCTTCGGCTCGGTCACCCCGGAAGCCTGGGAGAAGTCCCTGGCCGTGAACCTGCGCGGGCCCGTGTTCCTGATGCAGTACGCCCTGCCGGCGCTCACCGCCAGCGAGCATGCCTCGATCATCAACGTGTCGAGCGCGGGTGCGTTCCTGTTCTCCGCACACACCCACATGTACGCGGCGGCGAAAGCCGGCCTGCTCGCCTACACGCGCGCGCTGGCCGCCGAGCTGGCACCGCGCGGGATCCGCGTGAACGCGATCGCCCCGGGCACGATCGACACGGACATGGTCCGTAACAACCCCCCGGCGGTGCAGGAGATGATGGCGAAGGCCTCGATCCTGGGCCGCGCCGCCCACCCCGACGAGCTGGTGGGGCTGGCGCTGTTCCTGGCCAGCGAGGCCTCGAGCTTCCTGACCGGCTCGACCATCAATGCCGACGGCGGCCTGGTGCCGCGCTGACCGCAAGCCGCGCCCGAGGATCGCCGCGAGGATCGGGTCGGGCCGGTTCCGGCGCGGAGTGTGACGTCCCTCACCGCTCGGGAGCGGCGGGTGGCCGATCGACGGGAGGATGGAGACGTTCGCGACCCGCAGGCGCGCGAAGGGGCTCCGCGGATGGGCGTGGGTGGCCCTCGCCGTGCTGGGGTGCGCTCCGAGCGCGCCGCCCGACCGCCTCGCGCTCCTCTGTGCCGACGTGCTCGATCTGCACCATCTCTCGCTCGCGGATCCGCGGTGGCGCGTCGCCTCCCGCCGCGGAACCGAGCGCACGCTCCACTTCGAGGCGCGTCGGCCCGACGGCGTGCCCGTCACCGACACGATCCGCTGCGTCTTCGAGCAGGGCGAGCCCTGGCGCCTGGAGCGCGGCGTGATCGGCGGGCACATCCTCACCGAGGCGGAGGTCGCGCTGGTCAACTCGGATCTCCTGCTGCGCGACCTGAGCGAGAAACCCGAGGCTCCGGACGGCTCCCGCCGCGCGTCGTGAGGCGCCCGCGCGCGGCGCGATTTCGCGGTACGATCGCGCGCGGTGAACGCTCTCTCCCCGACCCCCGCCGACACGGCGGCGAAAGACCTCACTCCGGTCGGGCGACTCGCGCTGCGCGACGGCGCGATTGCGCTGGCGGCGCTGTCGCTGTGGGCGGCCGCCGACGTCTGGTCGAGCACCACCTCTCTCGCGCTCGCCCACGCGCTGGCCGTGCTCGACGGTCTGTTCGTCGGCTTCGGGCTGGGACTGCTCGCCCACGAGTGGGGGCACTTCGCCGGCGCCCGCCTCGGCGGAGGCATCGCCCCCACCACGAAGATCACCTCGATCTTTCCGATGTTCGTCTTCGACATGCAGCGCAGCGATCCCCGAGCCTTCCGGGTGATGGGCCTCGGCGGCAACGCCGCCCACTGGGCGTGGGTGCTGGTGCTGGCGGCGCTGCTGCCCCTCGACGCGCCGGGGCGGGTCGCCCTGGTGAGCGGCGCCTTCGCGTTCGCCGTGGGCGCGAGCACGACGGAGTTCCCCGTGATCCGCCGCGCCTACGCCGGCGCCACCCCGGTCGAGAGCTTCGCCGGCCTGACCGGCGCGAGGCTGCGACGCGATCGCTGGATCGGGATCGCCGCCGGCCTGATCCTGTTCGCGGTGCTCTAGACCGGCGATCGGACCCCGGCCCCGGTTAGACTGCCCGGTTCGTGGAGACCGGGGCGGAAGAGAGCAAGACAGGGCGTGGTCGCCGGCGATGGTGGATCGCCGGCGCCGTCTTCGTCATTGCCGTCGCCGCGCTCTGGCAGCTCGTCGAGCGCCTGGTCCAGGTCGACCAGTATCGGCCCCAGATCGAGCAGGAGCTCGCCGAGCTCACCGGGCTCTCCGTCGCGATCGGGAGCCTGCAACTCGCCTGGCGTCCGATCCCCTGTCTCTCGGCGACCGACGTGACGATCGGGGAGGGCGACTTCCAGGCGGTTGCCGCACGAGTGGACGTCTATCCCGCGCTCCACACGCTGCTGTGGCGCGAGCTCGACATCCTCGACGTGGCGATCCGGGAGCTCTCCGTGACGCTGCCCGAGGACTCCGAGGCGGCCCAGAAGGCGGCGAGCGGAACCTGGGCCCACGTCGAGGCCGCCCTCGACGAGCCCGACTCCGCCTCGCCTTCCTTCATCCGCGAGGTGGTGGTGCGCCGCGTCACCGCGCACGACCTCGTGCTCCGTCTCGGCGCCGGAAGCGACCCGGTCCTCGAGGGCAGCGTGACCGCGAAGGACGTGACCGGCGACCGGATCGGGCTCGCCCTGGAGGCGGCGGTCCCGGAACGGCTGCGCGCCAGCGCTCAAGGTGCCGTGGACCTGAGCGAGCCCGGCGCCGTGCAGGTCTCCTTCGAAGGCGATGTCGCGGCGGAGGGCGAGTCGCCCCTGAAGGCGGATTTCCAGGGACAGGCCCGGCTCGGCGGCGAACCGTCCGACACCGTGCAGCTCGAGATGTCTGGGGAAGGGCTGGCGCTGAGCGCGTCGGCCGAGCTGGGCGCCGCGACCGCTCTGCGCGTCGCCTCGCTGCGCGTGAAGGGCGCCGCCCTGCGCGAGCTGCTCGACCTCCTCGAGGGCGCGGGCGTGGATCTCTCCACCGGCGCCGACGCGACGCTGGAGGCGAGCGAGCTGCGCGTCGGCTTTCCGTCCGGCGCGTCCCCGCGCCTCGACTCGGGGACGATCGCGATCCGCGGCCTGGTCGCGAAGCGGGAGGGCGAGACGCTCGCAGACGACCTGCGCGCCGAAGCGAAGCTCGCCGACGGCGCGATCGAGGTGGAGTCGCTGCGCGGCGGTCCGCTGACGCTGCGCGGACGGATCGCACCCGACGCCGACTGGAGTCACGTCGAGCTCGCGCTCTCCGGGCAGCTCACCCTCGCCGACGCCTGGCTGCACGGTCTCGGCGCTCCGGACAGCCTGCGCGACGTGCAGGGCGTGCTCGAGATCGACGAGCTCGCCGGCCGCTTCCCGCCCGAGTCGGGCAACGCGCCCGTGACCGTGCGCGCCCATCTGCCCGATGGGTCGCTGCGCATCGTGTCCGACGGCTTCGAGGACTCCTTCTCGGCGATCCAGCTGACGCTCGGCATGCGCGAGGATCGCGTGAGCGTGGACGGGAGCGTCCGCTCGGCGACGCTGGGTGCGATCACCACGACCGCGACCGCGGTGCCGAACGACGCGCTCCTGGAGGGGGAGCTGGTCTTCGACCTGGCGGGACTGGCGGGGTACATCCCCGACGAGTCGGCCCGCTCGCAGGTCGAACCGGTGCTGGCGTCCTACGGCCGCAGCCACGTCGGCTTCCGGCTGACGCCGATCTCCGGGGCCGACGGGGACTACCGGCTGCTGCTCGAGCGCTCCCAACCCCCGGATATCGACGCCGATCTCACCCTGCGCACGCAGCGGGATCCGTTCCTGGGCGACGTCGAGCTGACGGCGGACTTCCCCGCCGCGACGATGCACGGGATCCTGCCCCCCCATGCCCACGTGTCGGGGTCGACCCGGGCCCACTTGGAGCGCAACGGATCCAACGGCGCCCTGATCGGGACCTACGATCTGACGAACGCCGCGATCGCCACCGGCCACTTCGTGGAGAAGAAGCGCGGCGAGGTCCTGACGTTCGAGGTGGATCGCGAGGCGGAGAAGGGCAACTTCAGCTGGGCCCCGCGGCGCCTGTCGCTGACCTCGGCAACGGGCCGGGTGTCCTTCGCGATCGACGAGGGCAACCTCGTCGCCCCCGATCTGGACGTGGATCTCGCCGACTGGAGCTTCCTGCTCGTCGACACCGCACACGCCTCGGGGACGATCCGCGGATCCTTCGACAGCCGGATCCCCAGCGCCCAGCTCGTCTTCTCCCACGTCGCCCTGCGCTTCTCGCCCGAGGTGGGGCTCGACTCGGTGGACGGCACCGTCGCGCTCGACGGGGAGAAGTGGGGCGCGCAGGAGCTGCGCCTGCGCGGGGAGCAGACCGACGCCACGCTCGACGCCCAGCTCCTCGACAACCGCCTCGAAGGCAAGCTCGCCGGGGCGAGCCTCGACGTGGACTTCGTACGCTTGCTGATCGGCGAGATCGAGGCGCTGCGCGGGGAGTCCGAGCCCGAGCCCGAGCGGCTCTCGGGCTCCTTCGTCGTCCAGCTCGATCGCGTGGGCATTGGCCACAGCGTCGGCAAGCGGCTGCACGCCCAGGTCGCGCTGAAGGACGGCGACGTCCAGGTGAGCAACTTCGGCTTCGAGACCGACCAGGGGGCGGTCACCGGCACGGCGAGCGTGGATGCCCGCGAGGGCGAGCCGTCCCAGCTCGCCCTGGAGTTCGAGGCCCGGAACCTCAGCGGCCCCTTCCTCGACGACCTGCTCGACGAGGAGCCGCGCGAGATCGAGGGAATCTTCGACGTCAAGGTCCGCTTCGAGGCGCCCCTGCGCGACGACCCGAAGGCGATGATGGCCGAAGCCAGCGGGGCGCTGGTGGCGAACGGTCGCAAGGGGACCTTCGGCCGCCTGGGCTTCGCCACGAAGCTGGTGACCGTGCTGCGCTCGACCGAGACGCTGCGCCTGAAGCTGCCGACCTTCCGGGACGAGGGCCTGGTCTTCGACGACACCTGGCTGGAGATGACGATGGACAAGGGACTGCTCAAGCTGAGCCGCTTCGATCTGGAGTCCACGAGCTATGCGGTCACGGCGACCGGCCAGATGGACTTCCGCCGCGAGCAGAGCAAGGTCCCGATCGAGGTGAACGCGATCAAAGGGCTGACCGGGATCGTGCAGTACATCCCCCTGGCCGGCGACGCGCTGAAGCTGGTGAACGTGCGCCTGGTGGCGACCGGCTCTCCCTACGACCTCAAGGTGGGGGTCGCGTCGATCCAGGATCAGCTGATCGGCGTCGGCATGGTCGGCCCGATGGCGGTGATCAACGGCGTCGGCGACGTGCTGCGCCTGATGCAGGGCAAGGGCTTGAAGAAGAACGGCGGCGGCAAGCTGACGCTGCCGCCGCCCCTGCCGGGCGAGGTGCCTGCGCCCGCGCCCGCCGCGACGACGACGGAGCCGGCGCCCGCGCTGGAGCCGGAGGCTCCCCCGACGAAGGACGCCGCCGGGGCGTCCCCGGCCGAGCCTCCCGCGGCTCCGCCTCCGCCGGAAGCGGCTCCCCCGTCACCGCCGGCCGACTCCTGATCCCGCGGCCGGTCCGGACGGGGCGCGCCCGCCGGGTGCTGGCTCGGTGTATGACAATGAAGTACAAACTTGGCCGATGTCGGAGCGCAGCGGCGGCCGGGACCGGAAGGACCGCATGGTCCAGGCGCGGATCCCGGAGCAGCTCGACCGGGAGCTGAGGAATCGCGCCCAACGCCTAGGGATCTCGGTCTCCACGGTGGTCCGCAATGCGCTGCTGCACACCTTCGATCTGGTCGAGGGGCTCGTGACCGACAGCGCCCAGATCGCGCGGGCCCTCGGCGAGTCGGGGCGTTCCCGCTCGGCGGACGCCTCCCGGAAGCGACCGCTCTCGCGCGACGCGGACCGGGCCGACCCCGGGATCGTGGGCTGGCAGAACCTGACGCTCCACCGCAACGCGGTGTGCGAGGACTGCAACGCGGTGCTGGAGCGCGGCGCGCGCGCGGCAATCGGCGTGCCGTCAGGAGCGCGACCGGTCGTCCTCTGCTCCGCGTGCCTCGCCGCGCTGGCGCGCCCCGCGCGCGAGCGGCCGCAGGGAGCGCGCGCTCGCGCGCGGACGCGAGGTCCGCGCGTGCGCTCGCGACCCAAGGGATAGCGGTCCGCAGCGCTCTGGAGGGAGGCGCATGTCCGTAACGATCCGATCTCTTCGCGGTGTGGGCCGACTCGCCTTCGACGGGCTGGGGGGTCTGACGAGCGTCGTCGAGCAGATGCACGAGACGATCGCGCGGCGGCCGGCTCCCTGGTCGCGGTCCTCCGCCGATCCCCGCGCGACGCACGCCCACGGCCCGATCGCCGTCGCCGTCTATGCGGCGATCCGCGGCGTCGAGGCAGTGCTGGGGGAGGGCCTCGACCGCTCGCTCGCGGTGCTGGGCGACGCGCCCGGGGCTCCCCGGCGCGCCGACGTGCCGACGGCGGCCGTGGCGGCTCTCAACGGCGTGTGCGGCGACTACCTCGAGGACACCGGCAATCCGCTCGCGATCCCGATGACGTTCACGACGCCAGGGCACGAGCTCGAGCCGACGCCCGACGCCCTGGCGCGGACGCTTTCCGGGGCGAGCGCGCGCATCGTCCTGCTCGTGCACGGTCTGGGGCTCAGCGAGCATTGCTGGCGGCGCCGCGGGCGCCCGTGGCTCGGGGAGCGTCTGCGCGACGAGCGCGGCTTCACGCCGGTGTACCTGCGTTACAACACCGGCCGACACGTCTCCACCAACGGCCGGGAGCTGGCGGAGGCCCTGGAGCGGCTGGTGGCCGCCTGGCCGATGCCCGTGTCGTCTCTGGTCCTGGTCGGGCACAGCATGGGCGGGCTGGTGATCCGGAGCGCCTGCCGGTACGGGGAGCAGGAGGGGAGGGCCTGGCTGGATCGCCTGACCCACGCGGTCTACCTCGGAACTCCCCATCACGGATCCCCCCTCGAGAAGGGCGGCCATCTCCTCGACCGCCTCCTGCGGATCTCTCCTTACTCGGCCCCCCTTGCCCTCGGGCGCAGCGCGGGCATCCGCGATCTGCGCCACGGCGACCTGCTCGACGAAGACTGGCAGGGGCGGGAGGCGGGCCGGCCGGCGCCGGATTCGCGTCCTCCGGTGCCGCTCGCGGTGGGCGTCGAGCACTGCTTCGCCGCGGCGACGATCGGGCAGCGTCCCTCGGATCTGCGCGGTCGCTTGCTCGGAGACCTGCTCGTGCGCGCGGGCAGTGCCGTGGGCACGCGCGTCGCGGGGTCGGAGACCGCCCCCGTGCGGTCCGAGCGCCGGCGCATCTTCCATTCGATGAACCACTTCGACCTGCTCGACCATCCCGCCGTCCAGCGTCAGGTCGTCGAGTGGCTGGACTCCGCGCCTCCGCGCGGCGGCGCAGTCCGCTAGCGCGGTCGAGCGGACGCGGAAGCAGCGTGGCGGCCGGAGCCGGAATCGCGGCGCAGACGCCGGCCCGGCTCGCACCGCGCGCGCGGCCCGCTACGCTGCGACGCCACCGGGAGGAGTCCGCCGTGTCCCGTCCCCTCGCGATCCTGACGCTGGCGCTCGCCGCCGGCCTCGTCGTCCCGTCGCCGCCCGTCGCCGCCGACGGAGCCGAGATCCACGTCTACAAGTCCGCCACCTGTGGATGCTGCAGCAAGTGGGTGGACCATCTGCGCGCCGAGGGGTTCCGGGTCCAGACCACTGACGTGGACGACCTCGAGCGCCTGAAGCTCGAGAACGGAATCCCGGCCCGGCTCTCCGCCTGTCACACGGCCTTCGTGGACGGCTACTTCCTCGAAGGCCACGTGCCCGCGGCCGACGTGGCGCGATTGCTAGCGGAGCGGCCGCGGATCGCGGGGCTCGCCGTCCCGGGAATGCCCATCGGCTCGCCCGGCATGGAGGGACCCGACCCCGAGCGCTACCAGGTCTTCGCCTTCGGCCTCGACGGCCAGGTCTCGGTCTTCGCGACCCACGGCCCCTGAGCGCACAATCCGGCATGCGGATGGATGGGCGCCACGCCAACCGGATCCCGCCGCCGAACGACGGCCACGGGTAGCGGGTCGTCCATGCCTGCTTCGCTCGGCACCCGTACGCCCGCCATCCACACGCTGCTGCTGTGCGACCTCGTGGCCAGTACGCAGCTCGTCGAGCGAGTCGGGGACGCGACGGCTGCCGACCTGCTCGCCCGTCACGACCGCCTCGCTCGTGACCTCATGTCCACGTTCCGTGGCCGGGAGATCGACAAGAGCGACGGCTTCCTGGTGCTGTTCGAGCGACCCATCGAGGCCGTTCGCTTCGCGATCGCCTATCAAGCCGAGCTGCGGTCGCTCGGCACCGCCTTTGCCTCGGCCATGACCTCGCGCGTCGGCATCCACCTGGGCGAAGTCGTGTTGCGCGAGAACGCGCCGGAAGATGTCGCGCGCGGCGCGAAGCCCCTCGAAGTGGAAGGGCTGGCCAAGGCGATTGCAGCGCGCGTCATGTCGCTCGCGGGCGACGGTCGGATCTTGCTCACCCGTGTCGCCTACGACGTCGCGCGGCGCGCCTCGGTGGGCACGGAGGAGGGATCGCCGCTGCAGTGGGCCGTTCACGGGCGCTATCGCTTGGCCGGGGTGGAGGATCTCGTCGAGGTCTGCGAAGTCGCGGAGCCCGGCGCAGCGACGCTTCAGCCGCCGGAGAGCTCGGAGAAGGCACGGCGCGCAGACGACGAAGACACACGCCAGACGGCCGCGGGAGCCGCCGCGGTGATGGCGACCGCGGCGAGCCCTGCCGAGCCCGTTCTCGCCGTCCTGGCCTTCGACAATCTGTCGAGCGATCCGGAGATGCAGTTCTTCTCGGACGGCGTCAGTGAGGAGATCATCCAGCGCCTGTCGCGGGGAGCGAAGCTCAAGGTGATCGGCCGCACGTCGAGCTTCCAGTTCCGCGGCGAGCGCAAGGCCGACGCAGCGCGGAGCCTCCACTGCTCGCACGTCCTCGACGGCTCCATCCGCCGCGCCGCGGGGCGCGTGCGGATCAGTGCCCATCTGGTCGAGGCGTCGTCCTCGACGACCTTGTGGTCGGATCGCTACGACCGCGGCCTGGAGGACATCTTCGCGGTCCAGGACGAGCTCTCCGAGAGCATCGCCGGAGCGCTCCATCAGGCGTTCTCGAGCTTCTCGACCCGGGCGGTCGATCCGGCCGTCTACGACCTCTACCTGCGTGCCAGCCCGAAGTCGTACGCACCGGACGAGCTTCGGGCGGACGTCGGCCTGCTGGAGGTCGTCACCGAGCGCGCGCCGCACTTCGCCGAGGCCTGGGGAAGGCTCGCCTACCTGCGAGCCTTCCTGCACCTCTATCTGCCCTTTGCCGATCGCGCCGCGAGCGCCGGCCTCGTGGCGAGCGAGGCGGCCCGCGCCCTGGCGCTCGATCCGCAGAACGTCGACGCCCTGACGGGGCAGCTCTTCGTGGTCCCGCCCTTCGGGCGCTTCGTCGAGATCGACGCGCTGATCGAGCGCATCCGACGGGCGCCCGCCTCGGGCGACGGACGCCGATACGTCGGCTGGACCCTGCGGACGATGGGCCGGGTTCGCGAGAGCCTCGAAGAGACCGAGCGCGAATATCGATTGGACGCGCTGGATCCGATGTCCGCGAATGGACTGGCACTCGCGCGAATGGCCGCAGGACGCGTCGCGGAGGCGGTGCCGATCTACGAGGACCTCGTGGCGCGCGTGCCCGACATGAGCTTCCCCGTGTCGAGCCTGCTGCGGGCCCATGCCTTCCAGGAGGACTGGGCGGCGGTCGACCGCTTGCTGGAGCTCGCGGCGAAGCGCCAGCTGCGCGAGTTCCAGGACGGGCTGCCGTTCATCCGCGCCAAGCGCGACCCCACGCCGGAGAACATCGAGGGCATTCGAGGCGCGCTGGAGACCCATGTCGCCCGGACGGGATGCGTCGACGTCTCCCGTCTCGTCTACGCGGCGCATCTGGGCCTCGTCGACGACGCCTACCGCGCCGCGGAGACCGCGCGTCTGGGCCCCGCCGGGACCCGCGACGACATCATGGGCCCGGACGCCTACCGCACCGCGCTGCTGTTCCAGGCCGGCATGCCGGAAATGCGCAACGATGCGCGCTTCCCGCGCCTGTGCGCGCGGCTGGGGCTGGTCGAGTTCTGGATGGCGACGGGGAAGTGGCCCGACTGCGCGGGCGAGGTCCCCTACGATTTCGAGGCCGAGTGCGCGAAGGTGCGCGACGTCCCGAAGGAGGAGTTCGGGTTCTGACCGGGCTCCGTGCCGAGAGGTCCTCGCTCCGGACGTGGAGGTGGCGCATCAGGAAGCGCCGCAGGCGCTGGGAGATCTCGATCCACTCGGCGACGGTGGGCGAGTGG
>Ga0315553_10000221_pt1 | contig 51772 bp, 31 predicted proteins | sample SalMarSW160140MG_FD_203099 | JGI IMG/M metagenome (GOLD analysis project Ga0315553, IMG submission 203099) | Salt marsh sediment microbial communities from the Plum Island Ecosystem LTER, Massachusetts, United States - Salt Marsh Sediment SW1601-40 ...
TAAAGCGTGGAGAATTCAGAAATAAACGAGAGGGGTGATTTTATCAACTCAGTTTTAATAGCTTCATATTCTTCTTCGTCTGGAAATATTTTTCGAAGTTTGTTTTCTAGTTCTAACGGAATTTTTACGTATTTTCCTGTTAGAAGGAGAGGTTGTTTTTTGCTTTTAATAACCTTATATGGAAAGTTTGAAAAATACTTTTCAATCAATTCGAATGCCGCGTCGTATTGAGACATATCTTTAACCGAGTTTTTTAATTCTCGTTCAAATTTCATCTCAAAATCGTCAGTGAACTTAATTACAGAATCTCTTAACAATTTTGAAGTTTTTGAGGCGACTAAACCTACAGTTATATTTTTAGATTCTTTTACTATCAAAATACCCTCTTCTAGATTTATATCCAAAAGACCACCAATATGCATTACTTCTTCACTCATAAGCTGTACTGCATTTAAAAAGCCAGTAAAAATTGCTTCACTTATATTTGTATCAGACCAATCGTGATCATACAAGGGTTGACCATCCCTGTCTTTAACAACAATTCTATAGATTGTAAAGGGTAATATGTATAATAATTTTGGTTCTCTCGCAAGTGTAAATATAAAAATAAGAGAGCCTATCATAGTCATAAAACCAGATACTAATATTAGGAGTGTTTCAAAAAGATATAAAACATAAAATATAAGCCCTAAAGGACAAATGAATAAAATCCCTATAAAGAAAATATTAGCTTCCTTTTTTATTAAAAAAGGAGCATTCTTCCAAGTTTTAATACCCCAAAAAAATAAATACAACACAGAGATACTAGTAAACAAAATTCCCATAATATTAAAGGATCCTGCCCAATCTACTCTCAGGTATCCCGCTTCCAAATATATTCTAGTAGCACCAGGTTGCATACCGATGTAGATAAATAATGTACTTAGCCCACATATGAATAAAAGGCCTTTAGAATAAAATGTTTCTTTAATTGTATAGGTCACACCTATCGTTATACATATGGTCATGGGTATAAGAATTAATCCATCAAAAATAGAAATATATTCATTAATTAAAAGAATTGCTAAGCCGTCAAATAAGATATACATCCAGAAGAAAATCCATCCTAGTCTAATAAAGAATAGTGATTTAATCTTTTTAGATTTTGGAGAATAATAGGAGATACTTAAAACAATTAAACCTAGAGCTACGATTATAAAATCAACAATAACCTCCATATTCCAATTTAAAACCATTCTCTTTCTTCCTCTCTAATTATTAATTATGTTTTTTAAATTGAAGATTATGTTGCATCGAGAATTTTAATAATATCTTCCTTTAAATCATTGTTTATGCACATTTCTTTGTCCAGATCTTGGTTTAAAATAATTATATCATAATCTAATAAAGTTTTGATGCGATAATATACATCTTCTCTCTTTTCATCAATTTTTTTATATATCTCTGATTTGATGAAAGTTTCATTCTCAATAAGCAAATGTATTATTTTGTTATTTATTCGATCTCTTAAGATAAAAAGGATTCTCCCAACATCCTCATCAAGTTCATATGGAAGAAGAACGGAGTAATGTCCAACTTTTATCTTTTTAATATAATTAAATTTCAGAAGCATCTCCAAATGCCATACTAATTGTCCAGAACTCCCCGCTTCTTCTGATAAAGCTTTTTTTCTTAGATTTGAAAAGTGTACTCCAGGGTTCATTTTTATATATCTTTAAATCCTATTTCTGACATGATTTGAAAGAACTGTTTCCCTTGAGAATTTTGAACCCTCAATCAATATTTTTTTATTCATTAAAAATTGTATTATGAATAAAAGACCATTTCTAGGTATTTTTAATCTTTTTTTTGCCACGTTGTATAAAATTTCCATATTCAATACTTTATTTTCACTCAAAATCTCTTCAGCTATCTCTATAACGCTCTTTACAGTTGGATGTTCTAATCCGATTCCTTTAGTTAAAATCTGAGGTTTCATATTAGAGATAATTAATTGTATAAGTAAATCTAAATGGGATATTTTACATACAAATATATATAATTCTTCTTTTAACTCGTTGAAACGTTTTAAATAATCTGTTAATTTCCCTTTTGAAGTTTTTATAAATTCAAGTTTTATTAATTTCCTAAAAATGGCGTTCTTTATATTTCTATTAGAGAATTTATAAAGATTGCTTTTTAGTAAAAATAAGTATAACTTATCTTTGAACAGAAATAATCTGGAATCTGGAGCATTAGAATTAGCCTTAAAATCATTTCTTAAATAATTCAACATAATAAGGAGGATTCCACACATCAATTCAAATTCTATGAAAAAATAATTGAATCAATCCTATAAAATCATATAGACCAAAATTCTACAAAAAAAAATCAATCTACCTTCTTTATAAGACAGAAGTAAAATCCTGTTTTTTAATTTGAGAAAGCTTTAAAATGTTAGATACAATGATGTCAATCCAAGTTTTTAAAAATTAGGTAAAAGGAAAAAACCTCTTAACACCCAAAAGGTGGTAAGGATAATTTATTAGAATTTTTATTTATTTTCTGGATGCACGAACAATTTGGCGTTTTTTGGCAAATATTAGACAAACTACGCTTAATCCAATGAATATCAAGAAAGAATTACCAAAAGGTATTCCTCCGTCTGGAGTTCCACCAGTAATAGTCACAGTTATTGTACCAGAAGCAGAATTTCCATTATCGTCTGTGAAAGTGACATTAAACGCATAAACTCCAGTAGCAAATCCATCAGGGATGGTATAATTGATTGGGTCTCCACTTGACCAAGTGAGTGGACCTACAGAAATTCCAGACCCTACCAGTTCGATCGTATATGTGCCCGGGAATATGTCCGTTGCCGTCCAGGAAATGTTTAAATCGCTATACCCAATCTTAATAGTGATATCGTTTGAGCTAAAAGTTATAACTGGATTGGTCGTGTCTTCGACTGTAAATGTAACGCTATCTGTGATAAAATTTCCGTAATCGTCTGTGAAGTTCACAGTGTAGAAATACATCCCTAATCCAAAGCCATTTGGAATGTTATACACAATTTGTGCTCCAGAAGTCCAAGCTGTAGGACCCACTACTATTCCTGTTCCTTGAAGACTAATTGTATAGTTGAATGGACTCAGATCAGTTGCTGTCCAAGATAGTGATTGTCCCGTGTATCCAAATTCTACATTTATATTACTAGGACTATTAATTATCACCGGAGCGGCATTTACTTCAACTGTAAAATTTGAGACATTAGTCATCCAATTACCATAATCATCAGTGAAATTAACTATATAATAATAATAACCCGCTGCAATACCATCAGGGATATTATATACAATAGGAACACCAGATGTCCAAGCTGTTGGCCCCGCTACCAATCCTGTTTCTGAGAATTCGATGGTATATGTGTTTGGATTAAGATCGGTGGCATTCCAAGAAATTGTTTGTCCCGTGTATCCTTCTTCTACAATTGTAACAGGAGTGCTAAAGACTATATTTGGATTGGTTGTGTCTCCGACTGTAAAAACGACAGTATCTGTGATAGAATTTCCATAATCGTCTGTAAAATTGACTGTATATGTGTACGATCCTAAACTATATCCATCCGGGATGTTATATGTAATTGCTCCACCTGATGACCAAGCTGACGGACCAACAATTATACCTGACCCTTGTAGTTCAATCGTGTAAGTGTCTGGATCAGTATCAGTTGCCGTCCAAGACAAACTTTGTCCAGTATATCCAAATTCTACATTTAAATCACTAGGACTAATAATTATCGCCGGATTGGCATTCACTTCAACTGTAAATGTAACGCCGTCAGTTATAAAATTACCGTAGTCGTCCGTGAAGGTAACCGTATAGACATAAACACCTGCAGCAAAGCCGTCTGGGATGTTGTAGTTAATTGCGATTCCGCTCGTCCATGCGGTCGGACCATCAACTACTCCCGTCCCTAGAAGTTCGATCGTATAATTGTCCGGATTGGCATCAGTTGCCGTCCACGACAGGCTCTGCCCCGTATATCCCTCTTCCACAGAGAAGTCGCTCGGAGCGTTTGATATTATTGGGTCTTCCCATTCAACCCTTTCTCGAACCTGAATGACCGCCAAACCAGAAGTATCATCCGCCACATAGGCGTAATCTCCGCTCACATAAACTCCAACTGCCTGTCCGGTCGTGTTTTCGTAGATGGGCGTTCCCGGGTTTGTCGGGTCGGAAATATCTATAACCGCTAAACCTTGGCTATAATCCGCCACATAGGCGTCATCTCCACTTACATAAACGCCACGTGCGTTTCCTGATGTAGGTTCGTAGATGGGCGTTCCAGGGTTTGTCGGGTCGGAAATATCGATAACCGCTAAGCCACTGTCCCAATCTGCCACATAGGCGTAATCTCCGCTCACGTAAACACCATATGCAGCTCCGATTGTGGCCTTGTAAACTGGCGTTCTCGGGTTTGTCGGATCAGAAATATCAATAACAGCCAAACCGGAAGTACTAGCTGCTACATATGCGTAATCTCCGCTCACGTAAACGCTATATGTATTTCCGGTTGTGAAAACGTAGGCGGGCGTTCCCGGGTTTGTCGGGTCGGAAATGTTAATAACATTTAAGCCTGAACTACATGCTATATAGGCGTAATCTCCGCTAACGAAAACATCCTCGGCATTTCCAGTCGTGTCTTCGCTAACGACTATTCCCGGGTTTGTCGGGTCGGAAATGTTAATAACCGCTAAACCTGAACTATAATCAGCCACATAGGCGTAGTCACCGCTCACATAAACATGACGTGCATTTCCAGTCGTGACTTCGTAGGCGGGCGTTCCCGGGTTTGTCGGGTCAGAAATGTCGATGACCGCCAAGCCCGCATCCCAATCCGCCACATAGGCGAAATCTCCATCCACATAAACACCCTGGGCTCTTCCATCCGTATCTGCATAAACGGGCGTTAATGGATCTATATTTTTAGAAATTTCGATGACCGCCAAGCCAGAATAACCATCTGCCACATAGGCGTAATTTCCACTAACGAAAACATCCTCGGCATATCCTATCGTGTTTTTATAAACGGGCGTTCCCGGGTTTGTTGGGTCGGAAATGTCGATGACTGCCAAACCCGAATCCCTAATAGCTACATAGACGTAGTCACCGCTCACATAAACGCCATAAGCATTTCCGGTCATGTTTTCGTAGACGGGCGTTCCCGGGTTTGTCGGGTCAGAAATGTCGATGACAGCCAAACCCTCATCTGCATTCGCTAAGTAGGCGTAATCTCCATCAACGTAAACATCACGGGGAAAGTCGGTCATGAATGCGGAGAAATATGTTCCCGGGTTTATCGGGTCGGAAATATCGATGATCGTTAGGCGATTTAGATCTGCCATATAGGCGTAATCTCCACTCACATAAATGCCAAATGCAGATCCGGCTGTGCTTTTGTAGACGGGCGTTCCCGGGTTTGTCGGGTCGGAAATGTTGATGATTGCCAAGCCTGAATTCTGATCCGATATGTAGGCGTAATCTCCGCTCACATAAATGTCACGTGCATATCCATCAGTGTCTTCACTGGCGACTATTACCGGATTTGTCGGGTCAGAAATATTGACGACTGCCAAGCCGGCGTAGCCATCAGCTATATATGCATAATCTCCACTTACGTAAACGTCACATGCGAATCCATCAGTATCAATGCTGACGGGCGTTTCCGGGTTTGTCGGGTTAGAAATATTGAAGACTGCAAAGCCAGAAAGCCCTTCCGCCGTATATGCATAATCTCCATCCACGTAAACGCCACCTGTATATCCATCAGTGTCTTCGTAGTAAACAGAAGATTCTTTGGGTATTAGTGTATCAAAAATCTCGTTAGGATTCTTCTCGTCAAGGGAAATTTTGCTATCTCTCTGTATATTTATTAACAAATTTGGAATTACGATAACCATTGAAATAAGGAGAATAATCAGCAAGAAATTTATTTTTTTTGATTTCTGTTTTGATTTTTGCATTTATTTCCACCACTCTCTTTAATTTTCTTAAAGATTTTTTTTAAATTAAAATACTATTATTATTCAATCTTATTATTTATAAAGAATCTGATCAAGAATTGCAAATTGACAGTTTTCTGCTGTCCGAATCTAATGGAATCTAAGTTTTATTGACACTTTTGTATGTAACGAATATTTTTTTAACACAATCAAGACGGATTAGCAAATTTTAACAGCTCGAAAGTATTTGCCAATGAATAAAAGAAAGATACAATTGAAGTGTTATAAGAAAATAGGGCACTTAAGGTACAAACATTTTTTGGAGATCATTCTAAGTTTTTAAAAATAAAGAAAATGAAAAAAAAAAATTAACACCTAAAAGGTGTTAGGATTAGTTTAATGGATTTTTAATTTATTTTCTGGATGCACCGAATAATTTGACGTTTTTTAGCAAAAATTAACCCAATAATGCTTAATACTGTAATTACTAAGAAAGTATTTCCAAAAGGAATGCCTTCAGGGGTACCAGCAACGACAGTAACGGTAACTGTGTCCGAAACAGTGTTTCCACCTTGGTCGCTAAAAGTTATATTGTAAGTATAAACCCCCGCTGAAAATCCATTAGGGATATTAAAGGTAACATCCTCATCACTCGTCCACGAAGTTGGACCGGCAACTATTCCCGTCCCTAGGAGTTCGATTGTGTAAACATCTGGAAGCGCATCAGTTGCCATCCAAGAAAGTTCATTTCCTGTATATCCAATTGCTAAAGTTAGATCAGTAGGATTAATGGTTAAGACTGGAGTAGTTGTGTCTTCAACTGTAAACATGACACTGTCAGTAATAGAATTACCATAGTCATCTGTAATGTTAATGATAAAAGTATAGGAATATAAGCTAAAACCATCTGGGATATTATATATAATTGGACTTCCACTTGTCCATGCGGTTGGACCCTCAACTAAACCCCACCCTTGTTGTTCGATCGTGTAAGTATCCGGATTGGCATCTGTTGCCGTCCAAGACAGACTCTCTCCCGTATATCCATATTCTGCAGTCAAATCAGTAGGATTGACGGTAATTACAGGATCAATTATCTCTTCAACTATAAAATTAACATTATCGATATAGAAATTGCCAAAGTCGTCTGAGAAGTTAACGGTATACACATAAAGACCTTCTGAAAAGCCGTCCGGGATATTATATGTAACACCTACGCCAGAAGTCCAAGCTGTAGGCCCAGCTACGATTCCTGACCCTTGGAGTTCGACTGTGTACGTGTTAGGATTCAGATCTGTTGCCGTCCACGATAAACTCTGTCCCGAGTATCCAATTATTACAGTTAAATCGCTTGGAGTGCTTGTTATAGATGGATTGGTTGTATCTTGAACTGTAAAATCGACACTATCGGTATCGAAATTGCCATAATCGTCTGTGAAATTAACTATATAGGTGTACGTACTTGCGCTAAAACCGTCTGGGATGTTGTATACTATCGGCGTATTATTAACCCATGGAGTTGATGTAACCACTATACCAGTTCCAAGCAATTCGATTGTATAGGTATTCGGATTGGTATCAGTTGCAGTCCACGACAAGCTCTGTCCCGTATATCCAGATTCAACAGTAAAATCACTTGGAGCGCTTGTTATTATCGGATCTTTCATCTCAATCCTCTGCCGGACTTGAATGACCGCTAAACTAGAATTATAATCTGCTAAGTAGGCGTAATCTCCGCTTACATAAACTTCTAGTGATTGTCCCGTTGTATTTTCGTAAAATAGCGTTCCAGGATTTGTTGGGTTAGAAATGTCGATGATTGCTAAGCCTTGAAAATTACATGCCATAAACGCTTCGTCTCCGCTTACATAAACACCAAATGCTTCTCCTGATGTGGTTTCGTAGACGGGCATTCCCGGATCTGTCGGATCAGAAATATCAATGACCGCCAAACCAGAATCATAATCTGCCACATAGGCATAATCTCCATCTATATAAACACTAGTAGCCCATCCAGCTGTATCTTCGTAAACGGGCAGTCCTGGGTTTCTTGGGTCTGAAATATCAATAACCGCTAAACCAGAAGTAAAATCGGCCACATAAGCATAATTTCCACTTATAAAAATACCAGATGACATTCCACTTGTATCTTGGTACACAGGCGTTCCCGGATTTGTCGGGTTGGAAATATCTATAACCGCTAAGCCTGAATCAAAAGCAGCTACATAGGCGTAATCTCCATCAACATAAACACGACGTGCATATCCAGTCGTATTTTTGTAAACAGGCGTTCCCGGGTTTGTTGGATCCGAAATGTCAATGATCGCTAAACCTTCGGGACCATCTGCCACATAGGCGTAATCTCCGCTCACGAAAACATCATTTGCTTCACCTGTCGTATCTTCGTAAATTGGTGCTCCCGGATTTGAAGGATCAGAGATGTCGATAACCGCTAAACCCGATGTATGAACTGCCATATAGGCGTAATCTCCATCAATGTAAACATCCGCAGCAATCCCCGTTGTTGGTTCGTATATAGGTAGTTCTGGATTAATCGTTTCGGAAATGTCGATGACAGCTAAGCCAGTAGCTCCATCTGCTACGTAAGCGTAATTTCCGCTCACATAAACATCCAGTGCAGTTCCAGCAGTATCTTCGTAAACGGGGGTTCCCGGGTCTGTCGGGTCGGAGATATTGATAACTGCCAAACCACTGGCATAATCTGCCACATAGGCGTAATCTCCACAGATGTATACGCTTTCTGCGCTATCGATCGTATCTTCGTAGATTGGTGTTCCCGGATTTGTTGGATCGGAAATGTCAATGATTGCCAAGCCTGAAATACCATCCGCCACATAGGCGTAATCTCCATCCACATAAACACCATGTGCAAATCCAGTCGTGTCTTCGTATACGGGTGTTCCTGGGTTTGTCGGATCAGAAATGTTGATAATTGCCAGACCTGAACTAGCATCCGCCACGTAGGCGTAATCTCCGCTTACAAAAACCCCATGCGCAGAACCAAATGTATCTTCGTAGATTGGTGTTTTCAAATTAGTAGGATCTGAAATATTCATAATTGCCAAACCATAATTGCTATCTGCGATATAAGCGTAATCACCACTCACATACACATCACGAGCATCTCCCTCTATATTTTCTATGACCGGCGTTTCTGGATTTGTAGGGTCGGAAATGTTGATAGCCGCAAAACTCCATTGGCCATCAGCTACATAGGCGTAATCTCCACTCACATACACATCCTGTGCTCTAGCCCATGTATCTTCATAAACTGGCGTTCCCGGATTGGTCGGGTCAGAGATGTCAAAAACCGCTAAGCCTGAATCATAAGCAGCCACATAGGCGTATTCTCCACACACAAAAACGCCTAAAGTATCATTGGCCGCGTCTTCGTAGTATACAGAAGATTCTTGAGGTGGTCGTGTGTTATTAATCTCATTAGGATTTTTTTCGTCAAAATCAATTTTGTTATCTCTCGGTATACTTATTAACAAGTTTGGAATTACGAGAAACATTGAAATTAGTACTATAACCAGCAATATTTTATTTTTTTTTAACTTAAGCATAGATTTCCACCACTATCTTAGATTTTCTAAGATTAATTTTTTGAAAATTAAGATACTATTATTATTCACTCTTATTATTAATAAAGAATATGACCCAAATTGAAAATTCATAGTTATTTGCTCACCAGTTATAATAGAAAGAAAATTGCAGCGGGTCTTTCAAAGATATTGAAATAATTTTTCAATTTAATAAAACTGATTTAGACAAGTTAGGCAATTCAAAAATAGTAGACTTTAATGTAAATAAAAGTATTTTTGAAGTGTTAAAAAAACTGAAAAAATAAGGAGCAAAAAATTTAATGAGATCAATCTCATTTTAAAAAAACACATAAAATATAAAAAAAATCCTTAACACTATGAGGGTGATAAGGTTAATTTAATGGATTTTCAATTTTTATCTGGATGCACGAACAATTTGGCTTTTTTGATTAAAATTAAGCAAACTACGCTAATTCCAATGATTATCAAGAAGAAATTACCAAATGGAATTCCTCCAGGCGCTGGGCCGGGGATCGGTCCTGTTGGGTTAGGATCGATAATCTCGAAGATCGCCAAGCCATCATCGCCAACCGCCACATAGGCGTAATCTCCGCTCACATGAATACCATATGCCCTATCAGTCGTGGGGGCATGATCAGGCGTTCCCGGATTTGTTGGGTTGGAAACATCGATGAACACCAAGTCCCAGGTCGTCGCCAAATAGGCGTAATCTCCACTTACATAAACATCGTTTGCTGAATGGATCCAGCTTACATAGACGGGCAATCCTGGGTTTGTTGGGTCGGAAATATCGATGATTGCTAACCCCGCATCTTCGAGAGCAAGATAAGCGTAGTTTCCGCTCACATAAACGCCAACTGGGGAACCTATTACGGGTTCGTGTATTACTGTTCCTGGGTTTGTCGGGTCGGAAATATCGATGACCGCTAAACCTGAATTAGTATCAAATGTATCATACTCCGCCACATAGGCGTAAGCTCCGCTCACATAAACATCATGTGCGAATCCGGTCGTGTTTTTGTAAACAGGTGCTCCAGGGGTTGCCGGGTTGGAAACATTAATAATTGCCAAGCCGTTACCATCTGCTAGATAAGCGAAATCTCCTCTCACGAAAACACCCCATGCATACCCAGTTGTGTCTTCGTAGGTATACGGTCCAGGATTTGCTGGGTTGGCAATATAGATAATCCCCAACCCCGAATCAAGATCTGCTAAATAGGCGTAATCTCCTTTCACGTAAACATCCATTGCTTGTCCCATCGTACTTTTGTAGGCGGGCGTTCCCGGGTTTGTCGGGTCGGAAACATCGATAACCGCCAATCCCGAATAGCGATCTGCAACATAGGTGTAATTTCCGCTCACGTAAATGCCACGTGCCTCTCCGGTCGTGTTTTCGTAGACGGGCGTTCCCAAATACATAGGATCGAGAATACTGCTGACCGCCAAGCTCGGTTGGTTAGGATTCTTCTCTTTACTTGGAATTAGGAAAATCATTGAAATTAGTAGAGTAATCAGCACGATATTTATCATTTTTGATCTTAGCATTGATTCACACAACTCTCTTTATTTTTTTTAACGTTTTTAATTATCACTTTAGAATTTGAATTGCTACTCATTTTTTTTATAAAATTTTTTTTCAAATGAATCTCACCAAAATTTTTGATTAAAAGTTATTAATTAATTAGATCGTTTGTAATAAAAAGTCATTAGGACTGAAATTTTACAAATTAGAAAATAGAGAAGTTTTAATTTCTATGAAATTAATTAAAAGGGAGGATTTCACCCAATCTCCCAAATCTCCTAAAATATGTAATTCCTAAACTCAATATCTGTTTAATCAATATAAAATCACTAGGACTAAATTTATACAAAATATCATAAAAATACCTAAGAGGTTTTCTCAAAAAAAAAGATTAACCAAAAATAGTGCTTTACCTTATATGTAATACTATTGTTTCTTTTTTTCGTTATTTTCGTCTAGATATTTCATTTCATCATCTGAGATTTTTTCAATCTCATCTTTAAACTCCTCATAAAGCGTGGAGAATTCAGAAATAAACGAGAGGGGTGATTTTATCAACTCAGTTTTAATAGCTTCATATTCTTCTTCGTCTGGAAATATTTTTCGAAGTTTGTTTTCTAGTTCTAACGGAATTTTTACGTATTTTCCTGTTAGAAGGAGAGGTTGTTTTTTGCTTTTAATAACCTTATATGGAAAGTTTGAAAAATACTTTTCAATCAATTCGAATGCCGCGTCGTATTGAGACATATCTTTAACCGAGTTTTTTAATTCTCGTTCAAATTTCATCTCAAAATCGTCAGTGAACTTAATTACAGAATCTCTTAACAATTTTGAAGTTTTTGAGGCGACTAAACCTACAGTTATATTTTTAGATTCTTTTACTATCAAAATACCCTCTTCTAGATTTATATCCAAAAGACCACCAATATGCATTACTTCTTCACTCATAAGCTGTACTGCATTTAAAAAGCCAGTAAAAATTGCTTCACTTATATTTGTATCAGACCAATCGTGATCATACAAGGGTTGACCATCCCTGTCTTTAACAACAATTCTATAGATTGTAAAGGGTAATATGTATAATAATTTTGGTTCTCTCGCAAGTGTAAATATAAAAATAAGAGAGCCTATCATAGTCATAAAACCAGATACTAATATTAGGAGTGTTTCAAAAAGATATAAAACATAAAATATAAGCCCTAAAGGACAAATGAATAAAATCCCTATAAAGAAAATATTAGCTTCCTTTTTTATTAAAAAAGGAGCATTCTTCCAAGTTTTAATACCCCAAAAAAATAAATACAACACAGAGATACTAGTAAACAAAATTCCCATAATATTAAAGGATCCTGCCCAATCTACTCTCAGGTATCCCGCTTCCAAATATATTCTAGTAGCACCAGGTTGCATACCGATGTAGATAAATAATGTACTTAGCCCACATATGAATAAAAGGCCTTTAGAATAAAATGTTTCTTTAATTGTATAGGTCACACCTATCGTTATACATATGGTCATGGGTATAAGAATTAATCCATCAAAAATAGAAATATATTCATTAATTAAAAGAATTGCTAAGCCGTCAAATAAGATATACATCCAGAAGAAAATCCATCCTAGTCTAATAAAGAATAGTGATTTAATCTTTTTAGATTTTGGAGAATAATAGGAGATACTTAAAACAATTAAACCTAGAGCTACGATTATAAAATCAACAATAACCTCCATATTCCAATTTAAAACCATTCTCTTTCTTCCTCTCTAATTATTAATTATGTTTTTTAAATTGAAGATTATGTTGCATCGAGAATTTTAATAATATCTTCCTTTAAATCATTGTTTATGCACATTTCTTTGTCCAGATCTTGGTTTAAAATAATTATATCATAATCTAATAAAGTTTTGATGCGATAATATACATCTTCTCTCTTTTCATCAATTTTTTTATATATCTCTGATTTGATGAAAGTTTCATTCTCAATAAGCAAATGTATTATTTTGTTATTTATTCGATCTCTTAAGATAAAAAGGATTCTCCCAACATCCTCATCAAGTTCATATGGAAGAAGAACGGAGTAATGTCCAACTTTTATCTTTTTAATATAATTAAATTTCAGAAGCATCTCCAAATGCCATACTAATTGTCCAGAACTCCCCGCTTCTTCTGATAAAGCTTTTTTTCTTAGATTTGAAAAGTGTACTCCAGGGTTCATTTTTATATATCTTTAAATCCTATTTCTGACATGATTTGAAAGAACTGTTTCCCTTGAGAATTTTGAACCCTCAATCAATATTTTTTTATTCATTAAAAATTGTATTATGAATAAAAGACCATTTCTAGGTATTTTTAATCTTTTTTTTGCCACGTTGTATAAAATTTCCATATTCAATACTTTATTTTCACTCAAAATCTCTTCAGCTATCTCTATAACGCTCTTTACAGTTGGATGTTCTAATCCGATTCCTTTAGTTAAAATCTGAGGTTTCATATTAGAGATAATTAATTGTATAAGTAAATCTAAATGGGATATTTTACATACAAATATATATAATTCTTCTTTTAACTCGTTGAAACGTTTTAAATAATCTGTTAATTTCCCTTTTGAAGTTTTTATAAATTCAAGTTTTATTAATTTCCTAAAAATGGCGTTCTTTATATTTCTATTAGAGAATTTATAAAGATTGCTTTTTAGTAAAAATAAGTATAACTTATCTTTGAACAGAAATAATCTGGAATCTGGAGCATTAGAATTAGCCTTAAAATCATTTCTTAAATAATTCAACATAATAAGGAGGATTCCACACATCAATTCAAATTCTATGAAAAAATAATTGAATCAATCCTATAAAATCATATAGACCAAAATTCTACAAAAAAAAATCAATCTACCTTCTTTATAAGACAGAAGTAAAATCCTGTTTTTTAATTTGAGAAAGCTTTAAAATGTTAGATACAATGATGTCAATCCAAGTTTTTAAAAATTAGGTAAAAGGAAAAAACCTCTTAACACCCAAAAGGTGGTAAGGATAATTTATTAGAATTTTTATTTATTTTCTGGATGCACGAACAATTTGGCGTTTTTTGGCAAATATTAGACAAACTACGCTTAATCCAATGAATATCAAGAAAGAATTACCAAAAGGTATTCCTCCGTCTGGAGTTCCACCAGTAATAGTCACAGTTATTGTACCAGAAGCAGAATTTCCATTATCGTCTGTGAAAGTGACATTAAACGCATAAACTCCAGTAGCAAATCCATCAGGGATGGTATAATTGATTGGGTCTCCACTTGACCAAGTGAGTGGACCTACAGAAATTCCAGACCCTACCAGTTCGATCGTATATGTGCCCGGGAATATGTCCGTTGCCGTCCAGGAAATGTTTAAATCGCTATACCCAATCTTAATAGTGATATCGTTTGAGCTAAAAGTTATAACTGGATTGGTCGTGTCTTCGACTGTAAATGTAACGCTATCTGTGATAAAATTTCCGTAATCGTCTGTGAAGTTCACAGTGTAGAAATACATCCCTAATCCAAAGCCATTTGGAATGTTATACACAATTTGTGCTCCAGAAGTCCAAGCTGTAGGACCCACTACTATTCCTGTTCCTTGAAGACTAATTGTATAGTTGAATGGACTCAGATCAGTTGCTGTCCAAGATAGTGATTGTCCCGTGTATCCAAATTCTACATTTATATTACTAGGACTATTAATTATCACCGGAGCGGCATTTACTTCAACTGTAAAATTTGAGACATTAGTCATCCAATTACCATAATCATCAGTGAAATTAACTATATAATAATAATAACCCGCTGCAATACCATCAGGGATATTATATACAATAGGAACACCAGATGTCCAAGCTGTTGGCCCCGCTACCAATCCTGTTTCTGAGAATTCGATGGTATATGTGTTTGGATTAAGATCGGTGGCATTCCAAGAAATTGTTTGTCCCGTGTATCCTTCTTCTACAATTGTAACAGGAGTGCTAAAGACTATATTTGGATTGGTTGTGTCTCCGACTGTAAAAACGACAGTATCTGTGATAGAATTTCCATAATCGTCTGTAAAATTGACTGTATATGTGTACGATCCTAAACTATATCCATCCGGGATGTTATATGTAATTGCTCCACCTGATGACCAAGCTGACGGACCAACAATTATACCTGACCCTTGTAGTTCAATCGTGTAAGTGTCTGGATCAGTATCAGTTGCCGTCCAAGACAAACTTTGTCCAGTATATCCAAATTCTACATTTAAATCACTAGGACTAATAATTATCGCCGGATTGGCATTCACTTCAACTGTAAATGTAACGCCGTCAGTTATAAAATTACCGTAGTCGTCCGTGAAGGTAACCGTATAGACATAAACACCTGCAGCAAAGCCGTCTGGGATGTTGTAGTTAATTGCGATTCCGCTCGTCCATGCGGTCGGACCATCAACTACTCCCGTCCCTAGAAGTTCGATCGTATAATTGTCCGGATTGGCATCAGTTGCCGTCCACGACAGGCTCTGCCCCGTATATCCCTCTTCCACAGAGAAGTCGCTCGGAGCGTTTGATATTATTGGGTCTTCCCATTCAACCCTTTCTCGAACCTGAATGACCGCCAAACCAGAAGTATCATCCGCCACATAGGCGTAATCTCCGCTCACATAAACTCCAACTGCCTGTCCGGTCGTGTTTTCGTAGATGGGCGTTCCCGGGTTTGTCGGGTCGGAAATATCTATAACCGCTAAACCTTGGCTATAATCCGCCACATAGGCGTCATCTCCACTTACATAAACGCCACGTGCGTTTCCTGATGTAGGTTCGTAGATGGGCGTTCCAGGGTTTGTCGGGTCGGAAATATCGATAACCGCTAAGCCACTGTCCCAATCTGCCACATAGGCGTAATCTCCGCTCACGTAAACACCATATGCAGCTCCGATTGTGGCCTTGTAAACTGGCGTTCTCGGGTTTGTCGGATCAGAAATATCAATAACAGCCAAACCGGAAGTACTAGCTGCTACATATGCGTAATCTCCGCTCACGTAAACGCTATATGTATTTCCGGTTGTGAAAACGTAGGCGGGCGTTCCCGGGTTTGTCGGGTCGGAAATGTTAATAACATTTAAGCCTGAACTACATGCTATATAGGCGTAATCTCCGCTAACGAAAACATCCTCGGCATTTCCAGTCGTGTCTTCGCTAACGACTATTCCCGGGTTTGTCGGGTCGGAAATGTTAATAACCGCTAAACCTGAACTATAATCAGCCACATAGGCGTAGTCACCGCTCACATAAACATGACGTGCATTTCCAGTCGTGACTTCGTAGGCGGGCGTTCCCGGGTTTGTCGGGTCAGAAATGTCGATGACCGCCAAGCCCGCATCCCAATCCGCCACATAGGCGAAATCTCCATCCACATAAACACCCTGGGCTCTTCCATCCGTATCTGCATAAACGGGCGTTAATGGATCTATATTTTTAGAAATTTCGATGACCGCCAAGCCAGAATAACCATCTGCCACATAGGCGTAATTTCCACTAACGAAAACATCCTCGGCATATCCTATCGTGTTTTTATAAACGGGCGTTCCCGGGTTTGTTGGGTCGGAAATGTCGATGACTGCCAAACCCGAATCCCTAATAGCTACATAGACGTAGTCACCGCTCACATAAACGCCATAAGCATTTCCGGTCATGTTTTCGTAGACGGGCGTTCCCGGGTTTGTCGGGTCAGAAATGTCGATGACAGCCAAACCCTCATCTGCATTCGCTAAGTAGGCGTAATCTCCATCAACGTAAACATCACGGGGAAAGTCGGTCATGAATGCGGAGAAATATGTTCCCGGGTTTATCGGGTCGGAAATATCGATGATCGTTAGGCGATTTAGATCTGCCATATAGGCGTAATCTCCACTCACATAAATGCCAAATGCAGATCCGGCTGTGCTTTTGTAGACGGGCGTTCCCGGGTTTGTCGGGTCGGAAATGTTGATGATTGCCAAGCCTGAATTCTGATCCGATATGTAGGCGTAATCTCCGCTCACATAAATGTCACGTGCATATCCATCAGTGTCTTCACTGGCGACTATTACCGGATTTGTCGGGTCAGAAATATTGACGACTGCCAAGCCGGCGTAGCCATCAGCTATATATGCATAATCTCCACTTACGTAAACGTCACATGCGAATCCATCAGTATCAATGCTGACGGGCGTTTCCGGGTTTGTCGGGTTAGAAATATTGAAGACTGCAAAGCCAGAAAGCCCTTCCGCCGTATATGCATAATCTCCATCCACGTAAACGCCACCTGTATATCCATCAGTGTCTTCGTAGTAAACAGAAGATTCTTTGGGTATTAGTGTATCAAAAATCTCGTTAGGATTCTTCTCGTCAAGGGAAATTTTGCTATCTCTCTGTATATTTATTAACAAATTTGGAATTACGATAACCATTGAAATAAGGAGAATAATCAGCAAGAAATTTATTTTTTTTGATTTCTGTTTTGATTTTTGCATTTATTTCCACCACTCTCTTTAATTTTCTTAAAGATTTTTTTTAAATTAAAATACTATTATTATTCAATCTTATTATTTATAAAGAATCTGATCAAGAATTGCAAATTGACAGTTTTCTGCTGTCCGAATCTAATGGAATCTAAGTTTTATTGACACTTTTGTATGTAACGAATATTTTTTTAACACAATCAAGACGGATTAGCAAATTTTAACAGCTCGAAAGTATTTGCCAATGAATAAAAGAAAGATACAATTGAAGTGTTATAAGAAAATAGGGCACTTAAGGTACAAACATTTTTTGGAGATCATTCTAAGTTTTTAAAAATAAAGAAAATGAAAAAAAAAAATTAACACCTAAAAGGTGTTAGGATTAGTTTAATGGATTTTTAATTTATTTTCTGGATGCACCGAATAATTTGACGTTTTTTAGCAAAAATTAACCCAATAATGCTTAATACTGTAATTACTAAGAAAGTATTTCCAAAAGGAATGCCTTCAGGGGTACCAGCAACGACAGTAACGGTAACTGTGTCCGAAACAGTGTTTCCACCTTGGTCGCTAAAAGTTATATTGTAAGTATAAACCCCCGCTGAAAATCCATTAGGGATATTAAAGGTAACATCCTCATCACTCGTCCACGAAGTTGGACCGGCAACTATTCCCGTCCCTAGGAGTTCGATTGTGTAAACATCTGGAAGCGCATCAGTTGCCATCCAAGAAAGTTCATTTCCTGTATATCCAATTGCTAAAGTTAGATCAGTAGGATTAATGGTTAAGACTGGAGTAGTTGTGTCTTCAACTGTAAACATGACACTGTCAGTAATAGAATTACCATAGTCATCTGTAATGTTAATGATAAAAGTATAGGAATATAAGCTAAAACCATCTGGGATATTATATATAATTGGACTTCCACTTGTCCATGCGGTTGGACCCTCAACTAAACCCCACCCTTGTTGTTCGATCGTGTAAGTATCCGGATTGGCATCTGTTGCCGTCCAAGACAGACTCTCTCCCGTATATCCATATTCTGCAGTCAAATCAGTAGGATTGACGGTAATTACAGGATCAATTATCTCTTCAACTATAAAATTAACATTATCGATATAGAAATTGCCAAAGTCGTCTGAGAAGTTAACGGTATACACATAAAGACCTTCTGAAAAGCCGTCCGGGATATTATATGTAACACCTACGCCAGAAGTCCAAGCTGTAGGCCCAGCTACGATTCCTGACCCTTGGAGTTCGACTGTGTACGTGTTAGGATTCAGATCTGTTGCCGTCCACGATAAACTCTGTCCCGAGTATCCAATTATTACAGTTAAATCGCTTGGAGTGCTTGTTATAGATGGATTGGTTGTATCTTGAACTGTAAAATCGACACTATCGGTATCGAAATTGCCATAATCGTCTGTGAAATTAACTATATAGGTGTACGTACTTGCGCTAAAACCGTCTGGGATGTTGTATACTATCGGCGTATTATTAACCCATGGAGTTGATGTAACCACTATACCAGTTCCAAGCAATTCGATTGTATAGGTATTCGGATTGGTATCAGTTGCAGTCCACGACAAGCTCTGTCCCGTATATCCAGATTCAACAGTAAAATCACTTGGAGCGCTTGTTATTATCGGATCTTTCATCTCAATCCTCTGCCGGACTTGAATGACCGCTAAACTAGAATTATAATCTGCTAAGTAGGCGTAATCTCCGCTTACATAAACTTCTAGTGATTGTCCCGTTGTATTTTCGTAAAATAGCGTTCCAGGATTTGTTGGGTTAGAAATGTCGATGATTGCTAAGCCTTGAAAATTACATGCCATAAACGCTTCGTCTCCGCTTACATAAACACCAAATGCTTCTCCTGATGTGGTTTCGTAGACGGGCATTCCCGGATCTGTCGGATCAGAAATATCAATGACCGCCAAACCAGAATCATAATCTGCCACATAGGCATAATCTCCATCTATATAAACACTAGTAGCCCATCCAGCTGTATCTTCGTAAACGGGCAGTCCTGGGTTTCTTGGGTCTGAAATATCAATAACCGCTAAACCAGAAGTAAAATCGGCCACATAAGCATAATTTCCACTTATAAAAATACCAGATGACATTCCACTTGTATCTTGGTACACAGGCGTTCCCGGATTTGTCGGGTTGGAAATATCTATAACCGCTAAGCCTGAATCAAAAGCAGCTACATAGGCGTAATCTCCATCAACATAAACACGACGTGCATATCCAGTCGTATTTTTGTAAACAGGCGTTCCCGGGTTTGTTGGATCCGAAATGTCAATGATCGCTAAACCTTCGGGACCATCTGCCACATAGGCGTAATCTCCGCTCACGAAAACATCATTTGCTTCACCTGTCGTATCTTCGTAAATTGGTGCTCCCGGATTTGAAGGATCAGAGATGTCGATAACCGCTAAACCCGATGTATGAACTGCCATATAGGCGTAATCTCCATCAATGTAAACATCCGCAGCAATCCCCGTTGTTGGTTCGTATATAGGTAGTTCTGGATTAATCGTTTCGGAAATGTCGATGACAGCTAAGCCAGTAGCTCCATCTGCTACGTAAGCGTAATTTCCGCTCACATAAACATCCAGTGCAGTTCCAGCAGTATCTTCGTAAACGGGGGTTCCCGGGTCTGTCGGGTCGGAGATATTGATAACTGCCAAACCACTGGCATAATCTGCCACATAGGCGTAATCTCCACAGATGTATACGCTTTCTGCGCTATCGATCGTATCTTCGTAGATTGGTGTTCCCGGATTTGTTGGATCGGAAATGTCAATGATTGCCAAGCCTGAAATACCATCCGCCACATAGGCGTAATCTCCATCCACATAAACACCATGTGCAAATCCAGTCGTGTCTTCGTATACGGGTGTTCCTGGGTTTGTCGGATCAGAAATGTTGATAATTGCCAGACCTGAACTAGCATCCGCCACGTAGGCGTAATCTCCGCTTACAAAAACCCCATGCGCAGAACCAAATGTATCTTCGTAGATTGGTGTTTTCAAATTAGTAGGATCTGAAATATTCATAATTGCCAAACCATAATTGCTATCTGCGATATAAGCGTAATCACCACTCACATACACATCACGAGCATCTCCCTCTATATTTTCTATGACCGGCGTTTCTGGATTTGTAGGGTCGGAAATGTTGATAGCCGCAAAACTCCATTGGCCATCAGCTACATAGGCGTAATCTCCACTCACATACACATCCTGTGCTCTAGCCCATGTATCTTCATAAACTGGCGTTCCCGGATTGGTCGGGTCAGAGATGTCAAAAACCGCTAAGCCTGAATCATAAGCAGCCACATAGGCGTATTCTCCACACACAAAAACGCCTAAAGTATCATTGGCCGCGTCTTCGTAGTATACAGAAGATTCTTGAGGTGGTCGTGTGTTATTAATCTCATTAGGATTTTTTTCGTCAAAATCAATTTTGTTATCTCTCGGTATACTTATTAACAAGTTTGGAATTACGAGAAACATTGAAATTAGTACTATAACCAGCAATATTTTATTTTTTTTTAACTTAAGCATAGATTTCCACCACTATCTTAGATTTTCTAAGATTAATTTTTTGAAAATTAAGATACTATTATTATTCACTCTTATTATTAATAAAGAATATGACCCAAATTGAAAATTCATAGTTATTTGCTCACCAGTTATAATAGAAAGAAAATTGCAGCGGGTCTTTCAAAGATATTGAAATAATTTTTCAATTTAATAAAACTGATTTAGACAAGTTAGGCAATTCAAAAATAGTAGACTTTAATGTAAATAAAAGTATTTTTGAAGTGTTAAAAAAACTGAAAAAATAAGGAGCAAAAAATTTAATGAGATCAATCTCATTTTAAAAAAACACATAAAATATAAAAAAAATCCTTAACACTATGAGGGTGATAAGGTTAATTTAATGGATTTTCAATTTTTATCTGGATGCACGAACAATTTGGCGTTTTTTGATTAAAATTAAGCAAACTACGCTAATTCCAATGAATATTAAGAAGAAATTACCAAATGGAACATTTCCTACAGCCGGTTCCGGGGGTGGTCCCGATGGGTTAGGATCGATAATCTCGAAGATCGCTAAGCCATCATCACCATCTGCCACATAGGCGTAATCTCCGCTCACGTGAACGCCATATGCCATATCGGTAGTGGGAGCATGATCAGGCATTCCCGGGTTTGTCGGGTTAGAAACATCGATGAACACCAAGTCCCAGGTCGTCGCCAAATAGGCGTAATCTCCACTTACATAAACATCGTTTGCTGAATGGATCCAGCTTGCATAGACGGGCAATCCTGGGTTTGTTGGGTCGGAAATATCGATGATTGCTAACCCCGCATCTTCGAGAGCAAGATAAGCGTAGTTTCCGCTCACATAAACGCCAACTGGGGATCCTATTACGGGTTCGTGTAATGATGTTCCTGGGTTTGTCGGGTCGGAAATATCGATGACCGCTAAACCTGAATTAGTATCAAGCGTATCATATTCCGCCACATAGGCGTAAGCTCCGTTCACATAAACATCATATGCGAATCCGGTCGTGTTTTTGTAAACAGGAGCTACAGGGGTTGCCGGGTTGGAAACATTAATAATTGCCAAGCCAGATAAACCATCCGCTACGTACGCGAAATCTCCGCTCACGAAAACACCCCATGCATACCCGGTTGTGTCTTCGTAGGTATACGGCCCAGGATTTGCTGGGTTGGCAATATAGATAATCCCCAACCCCGAATCAAAATCTGCTACATAGGCGTAATCTCCTCTCACGTAAACATCCATTGCCTCTCCCATCGTACTTTCGTAGGCGGGCGTTCCCGGGTTTGTCGGGTTGGAAACATCGATGACCGCCAATCCCGAATAGCGATCTGCAACGTAGGCGTAATTCCCGCTCACGTAAACGCCATGTGCCTCTCCGGTCGTGTTTTCATAGATGGGCGTTCCCATGTATATAGGATCGAGAATACTGCTAGCCGTCAACCTCGCTTGGGTAGGATTCTTCTCTTTACTTGGAATTAGGAAAATCATTGAAATTAGTAGAGTAATCAGCACGATATTTATCATTTTTGATCTTAGCATTGATTCACACAACTCTCTTTATTTTTTTTCAAATGAATCTCACCAAAATTTTTGATTAAAAGTTATTAATTAATTAGATCGTTTGTAATAAAAAGTCATAAGGACTAAAATTCTACAATAAAAAAATAGAGAAGTTTGAACTTCTATAAAATTAATTAGAAGGGAGGATTTCGCCCAAATCTCCCAAATCTCCTAAAATAAATAATTCCTAAACTCAATATCTGTTTAATCAATATAAAATCACTAGGACTAAATTTATACAAAATATTATAAGAATAGCAAAGAGGTTTTCAAAAAAAAAAGAATAACCAAATAAATGCTTTAATCTATATGTAATACTATTGCTTCTTTCTTTCGTTATTTTCGTCTAGATATTTCATTTCTTCATCTGAGATTTTTCCAATCTCATCTTTAAACTCCTCATAAAGCGTGGAGAATTCAGAAATAAACGAGAGGGGTGATTTTATCAACTCAGTTTTAATAGCTTCATATTCTTCTTCGTCTGGAAATATTTTTCGAAGTTTGTTTTCTAGTTCTAACGGAATTTTTATGTATTTTCCTGTTAGAAAGAGCGGTTGTTTTTTGTTTTTAATGACCTTATAAGGGAAGTTTGAAAAATACTTTTCAATCAATTCGAATGCTGCATCGTATTGAGACATATCCTTAACCGAATTTTTTAATTCTCGTTCAAATTTCATCTCAAAATCGTCAGTGAACTTAATTACAGAATCTCTTAACAATTTTGAAGTTTTTGAGGCGACTAAACCTACAGTTATATTTTTAGATTCTTTTAAGATCAAAATACCCTTTTCTAGATTTATATCTAAAAGACCACCAATATGCATTACTTCTTCGCTCATAAGCTGTACTGCATTTAAAAAGCCAGTGAAAATTGCTTCACTTATATTTGTATCAGACCAATCATGATCATACAAGGGTTGACCATCCCTATCTTTAACAACAATTCTATAGATTGTAAAGGGTAATATGTATAATAATTTTGGTTCTCTCGCAAGTGTAAATATAAAAATAAGAGAGCCTATCATAGTCATAAAACCAGATACTAATATTAGGAGTGTTTCAAAAAGATATAAAACATAAAATATAAATCCTAAAGGACAAACGAATAAAATCCCTATAAAGAAAATATTAGCTTCCTTTTTTATTAAAAAAGGAGCATTCCTCCAAGTTTTTATACCCCAATAAAATAAATATAATATAGAGATACTAGTAAACAAAATTCCCATAATATTAAAGGATCCTGCCCAATCTACTCTCAGGTATCCCGCTTCCAAATCTATTCTAGTAGCACCAGGTTGCATACCGATGTAGATAAATAATGTACTTAGCCCACATATGACTAAAAGGCCTTTAGAATAAAATGTTTCTTTAATTGTATAGGTCACACCAATCGTTATACATATGGTCATGGGTATAAGAATTAATCCATCAAAAATAGAAATAAATTCATTAATTAAAAGAATTGCTAAACCGTCAAATAAGATATATATCCAGAAGAAAATCCATCCTAGTCTAATAAAGAATAGTGATTTAATCTTCTTAGATTTTGGAGAATAATAGGAGATACTTAAAACAATTAAACCTAGAGCTACGATTATAAAATCAACAATAACCTCCATATTCCAATTTAAAACCATTCTCTTTCTTTCTCTCTAATTATTAATTATGTTTTTTAAATTGAAGATTATGTTGCATCGAGAATTTTAATAATATCTTCCTTTAAATCATTGTTTATGCACATTTCTCTGTCCAGATCTTGGTTTAAAGTAATTATACCATAATCTAATAAATTTTTTATGCGATAATATACATCTTCTCTCTTTTCATCAATTTTTTTATATATCTCTGATTTGATGAAAGTATCATTCTCAATAAGCAAATGTATTATTTTGTTATTTATTCGATCTCTTAAGATGAAAAGGATTCTCCCAACATCCTCATCAAGTTCAAATGGAAGAAGAACGGAGTAATGTCCAACTTTTATCTTTTTAACGTAATTAAATTTCAGAAGCATCTCCAAATGCCATACTAATTGTCCAGAACTCCCCGCTTCTTCTGATAAAGCTTTTTTTCTTATATTTGAAAAGTGTACTCCAGGGTTCATTCTTATATATCTGTAAATCCTATTTCTAACATGATTTGAAAGAACTGTTTCCCTTGAGAATTTTGAACCCTCAATCAATATTTTTTTATTTATTAAAAATTGTATTATGAATAAAAGACCATTTCTAGGTATTTTTAATCTTTTTTTTGCCGCGTTGTATAAAGTTTCCATATTCAATACTTTATTTTCACTTAAAAGTTCTTCAGCTATCTCTATAACGCTCTTTACAGTTGGATGTTCTAATCCGATTCCTTTAGTTAAAATCTGAAGTTTCATATTAGAGATAATTAATTGTATAGATAAATCTAAATGGGATATCTGATATACAATAATATATAAATCTTCTTTCAACTCGTTGAAAAGTTTTAAATAATCTGTTAATTTCCCTTTTGAAGCTTTTATAAATTTAAGTTTTATTAATTTTCTAATAATGGTGTTCTTTATATTTCTATTAGAGAATTTATAAAGATTACTTTTTAGTAAAAATAAGTATAACTTATCTTTAAACAGAAATGATCTGGAATCTGGAGCATTAGAATTAGTCTTTAAATCATTTCTTAAATGATTCAACATAATAAGGAGGCTTCCACACATCAATACAAATTCTATGAAACAATAATTGAATCAATCCTATAAAATCATATAGACCAAAATTCTACAAAAAAAAAATCAATCTACCTTTTTTATTAGACAAAAGTAAAATCCTATAGTATCATGAATATGAGGATAAAACCGTTTTGAGAATTTCAAATCATCTAATAAGTTAGTTCCAAAAACTTCAGTTAAATCTTTCACTCCATAATCATATTGAAATATTTTTAATATTAAGTTATATTCTTAAGGTTTATAAGAGTATCTAAATATTAGGACAACATAGTCCAAAAGGAAATAATGTATATTCAATTAGAGTTGATTTTTAATTTCTTTAAATACTAATTCTATCCTCAATCTTGCTAAACAATATGGTTATCTTCCCTATATGATTGAAAGATATTTTCAATTCTTAGGAGAAGATCAAACAATCCAACTATTAAAGGCAAATGAAATTCCATTAACACCTTCAATAAGAGTTAATTTGCTAAAAATAGACGCGCAAACCTTAGAAAATAGACTAAACGGCAAAGGGTTTAAGTTAGAACCAATTGATTGGATACATAATGGATTCAAAATTAGGAACTCTCCTTTAAATTTAGGATCAACTCACGAATATCTTCAAGGATTTTATTATATACAAGGTGTTGCTCCAATGTTGCCTGCATTCATTCTTGACCCAAATCCAAGTGATGTTGTGATTGATATGTGCGCAGCTCCAGGTGGAAAAGCAACACACTTGGCACAAATCATGAACAACAAGGGAAGTTTAATATTAATAGAAAGAAATAGAAATAGGATACCCGCTTTAGATTTTAATCTTCGAAGAATGGGTGTTTCCAATTCGATTGTTATAAATGAGGATGCTGTGAATCTGTCAAAAATGAATTTGAAGGCAGATAAGATTTTATTAGACGCACCATGCACGGGAGAGGGATTAATTAGGCAAGATCCTAGTAGAAAAAGGAGTAAAACTATGAAAGATATCAATAAATTAAGCACGATTCAAAGAAAATTACTAAAAACTGGATTAAATTCCTTAAATCCCGGAGGAAAACTATTATATAGTACCTGTTCGATTGCACCAGAAGAAAACGAATTAGTTATAGATGATGTGCTAAAAGATAATTCAGACTTCGCTATTGTTAAGCTACCAAGAAAATACGGCATAGATGGAATAATTGAAGTTTATAATAAAATGCTTAGGGAAGATCTCAAATATTCTCAGAGACTTTATCCTCATATTCACAATACAATTGGATTTTTCGTATGTTTAATTCAGCGGAAAAAATGATATAAAAATAAATTTTTTTTTAGAAATTTGGTCCTAATGTGTTTATATATCTCTATTTCTTAATCAACTTGAATTAATTCTTTTTACGATAGGTAAGAGAATTGGGTGGAATTCTGTGTTTTCTTCAATAAAAGATTTAATCCAAATTTTTCTTTCAACATAATGTCATTTAATAAGAAATGATGCTTCAAAGTGAAATAGTTTTTTATTTGTTAAGGTTCTATCTTTGTACTAAAAATAATAAAATTGAAAGAAGAAATAGTTTTAAAAAGCTAATAAAAGTTGAAATTTGGGGAGCTTCTTTTGGAACTTTTTCAAGATTTATAGAATTGTATTTTGAATTGAAACAGGAATCTAAAGATAATGCAGATATTAATGAAAATTTGGTAATCTGGATTAAGATTGATAAAGATTGGGATATTATGAAAGAAAAAATTATTAATCCACCCTTAAATTTAGAACATCCGAACGTACAGCGTGTTATCGCCATAGCAGAAGATATGATGAATCAGAGTAAGATTCTCACTATAGAAAGATTGTATAATGTTTCGAAAAAAACTTTAAAAATCCCCCGATCTGGTCTAATATCAATTATTCATTTTTTAATCAATAATAATGTGTTACTTGAAGGTTCAAAATTTTCAAGGGAAACAGTTCTTATGAATCATTTTAGGAAAAACATCTTAGATTATATACGACTAAATTGTTGTCCTCACTTTTCAATTCTAAGAAAAGAGGTTTTATCCGAGCGAGATGGAAATCTAGGAAGCTCTGGGCAATTAGTTTGGCATTTAGAGATGTTAATGAAATTTAATTATATAAAAAAAGTAAAAGTAGGAAATTTCACAGTGTTTCTACCCATTGAGATGGAAGTTGAGTTAGGAATAATTAATTTTCTATTAAGAGATGAAATAAATAGGAAAATCGTAGAATTATTAACAACACAAATTTCAATTAAAAATTCAGAAATTTTTAAATTAATAGATGAAAACCGAGGAAAAGTCAATTACAGACTAAAAAATTTAATTGACTACGATTTAATTTGCCTTAAAGAAGATTCAAATAAGGAAGTCTATTTAAATCCAGATAAACAAGAGGATGTTATCAATATATTAAATATATTCAAATAACGTTTATAAAAAAGTTAATTTAAATTTGTGAGAACGGAAAAATGGTATTAAATTGGACACCTGAAGTAATCGTTGAAATATTCACGAGTGCAATCATCCTATCTGCTACTGTATTAATGTACATTACACCGAGAACTAAGAAAATAAAATCTTTATTTTATATTAGATTAGGTCTTTTTTTTATGGGAATGCTCTTTGCATTAGACTTATTGGCAAATCTCTTTTTGAACACATTACTTTCCCGGATTTGTGGTCTTATGTTATTTCCTAGTGCAGCGTTATTTGCGATTGGGATTAATTATACAATTAAAGAAACATATAATTCAATTTTCTTAATTATAGTAGCAGGGTTAGGTGTATTATATTGTTACCTTGCATTTCAACCTGGAGCTATCGGATTTGAATTTGAGGGAGGACATTTAAGTGTAAATTGGATTGGATTGTATGAAGCGGTAGGTTCATTTTTTATATTCTTTGTTGGTAGCGCATCGTTTTATTGGGGTTTAAAAACGTGGTTGAATGCTCCATTTTTGATAAAAAGAGAAGCTCTTATATTTTTTATGGGTACCGTAATAAATGGACCATTAACTCTAATAATATACCTTTTTTACTATTGGAATCCAATTTTTATTCTATTTGCTTACGCTACTACAGGTTTAGGAAATTTGATTGTTTGTATAGGAATATTGAAAGAGCCTAAACTCCTTTATATTTTACCATTTACCGTTAATAGGATTGTTGTAAGAGATCGAGAAAGAAATCCATTATTCAGTCACGATTGGTCTCGTTCTAGCTTAAATGAATCAATTTTTATAGGATTTCTAAATGCAGTGCAACTTATGAGCGAAGAAGTTATAAATATGGGGCGGCTATTGGACATTAAATCAGAAGAAGGTATCCTTACATTATATAAATCTGAATTGATCTCAGTTGGTTTAGTTGCATCTAAATACTCTAAATTATTACGAGAGTGTGTTTTACAATTTACTCAAGATTTTGAGCAAAAATTTGAACGAGAGTTGAAAAAACAGGTTTGGGATATAGCCCAATATGAGGGTGCATTTGAATTAATTGAGAAATATTTTTCAAACTTTCCGTCTCATGTTATTTCTAGTAGAAACCAACCTCTACTTTTATCAAGTAAATATGTGAAACGAGTAGGGGAATTAGATAATAAACTTAGAAAAATGTTCCCTGATGAGAAAGAATATGAAAATATAAGAAATGAGATGCAGAAGTCCCCAATTGGCTTAGCATCTGACTTTTTTTCTCTCTACGGCGAGCTAAAAGGCGAAATTGATAAAATCGAAGATAAAAAAGTTGATCAGCTTGATCTGAAAGACTAAACTGCATTAATAAACGCTTATTGTTTTCTCCTTAGATAATAACCTTTATCAGTTAAAATATTTGCAACTATATCTCCTTGATTGAGTAATTTATAATTAGTATAATCAATTTCTGAACGAGCAAGAGCTATAAGTTCTCTTGATTCATTTAAGACTAGCAGTATTGCATCTTTTTGTACGGCTGATGGAATATTAAAGATCATCCTTTTTAATATCGGATTTCCATATAGAATTGCTTTCTCTCCTTTATTAGATATAATTAAAATATTTTGATCTGGAATTTTATTTTCGTTTAAAAAGAATTCTGCTCCTTCCAAGCTTAAATGAAAAATTCCCTTCCTAATAAAACCAAAATAAACACCTGCTGAACACACGATTTCTACTTTAAGGATTTTTTCCAAAAGATTGCCTTGATCACGGGAAATTAAATAGATTGAAGGAAACTTGCTTTCAACTTCCAACCTATTTGAGGAAATGTATAATCTATAGTCGTTTTTCTCTAAATAAGGTAATATTACGAGGGATAATTTTAAAAGTGAGTCTATAATAATTTTTTTTTCAATTTTATTAATAAGCCTAAATTTTATTAAATCTCTCATTCTCTAATAAAATAAAAAGAAATAAGTAGTTTTATAATTATTAATCATTAAAGTTATTAAAAAATAGTGTTGAAAAATGGGCATTCGCAAAATCGAGGACGAAATAGATTTAAGAGAAGCCATGAAGAAAAAAGCAGCTGAGTTGAAGCTTATGGACATGGAAGCAAAAGCTGCAACAGAAAACTTTACAAAAGAAAGGCTTACAGAATTAGCTAAAACCCATGGAGTCATTTTGGCGTTAACTCCTGAATTAAAGAATGAAGTTAAAGCTTTACAAAAAAAGTTTAACATTCCATCGTCCAAAATAATTACTGAACAGATTACAGAAAACGATGTTTTAAAGAAATTTTCAAAAATAGACCATGAAAATTTGGGAATGCTTGCTTACCAAAGAATCTTGATGCAGAAAGAAGAAATAGGAGTAGGGTTAACACCAATTTCTAGAATCTATGGATTAGTAAATACGGGGATCTTAAAAGGGATATTAGACATTAAAGATTTGTTAAAAGCTTTAAAATTACTCAAGAAAAATCATATTATCGATGATTTGCAAGAATTTGATTCCGGTATCGTAATGGTAAGATTTTTTCCCGTTCAATACACTACTGATCAAGTGAAAGTTGTAGGAGTTGCTAAAGAAAAGGGTTTTATTTCTCTTGAAGATGTATGTATTGCCCTAAACTGGTCTCAAGATCGAGCATCAGAGACTTTGAAGTCATTAGAAGACACAGGAGTGGCAAAATTGAGAGAATCTCTCTTAAAGGGAAAGCAATGGTACTTCCCCTCTTTATAATTGAGTTATTCTATTTTTATTTTAAAAGAAACTTGATCATCATCTAGTCTAATAATCGTCCCCTTCTTATCTTTTTCTAACATTTTAAAAATTTTAATTATATCATCATTGGGAAGTTTACTAAACGCTCTATTAGATTCTCTAATTTCAAATATTAATATTGGCTCTAATGGAGAAATTTCCATGGCCCAATCGTATATTTCTTCTGCCCAATTATCTAAACTCTTCCAATAAACTCTTAATTTCTCTTTACTTTTGGATAACCATTCAGCTTGTTCTTTATTAACTAGTTCTTCAGCAATTTCTTCTAAGGCTTGTTTTCGGTCTTCAAAATTAGAAAAGGGTTTTTCAGATTCAGTTTGCCGAAGATATAAAATATGAAGTATAGCATACCGTGCGTAATCGAAAAGAACTTTAGACCATTCATTTTTCCAAGATTCGTAGTCTTTCAAGTCAGTTTTTCTATTTGGAATTGAATACATAAAGATATATCTTTTTTCTTCAAGCCACGGGTAATCGTTAAGTAACAATTCATAAGTTGATATTTCTTTAGTAACAGCCTCTCTCTCTTTTATTATTTCTAGCTCAATCTCTCGAAGTTCATTTTCAATTTGAGCGGCGTTTTGCTCGTAGGCTTTTTGGTCGATTTCTCCTAGTTTTGATGTAAGGATATCTTCAATTTTATTTAACCGTTCTTCAATTTCTTCACTTGGAAGCCCTTCTTGGATCGAATCTGAAACAATTTTCTCTGAATCAACTTCAATTTCTTTTAATTCCTTTTGTTTCTTTAGTTCTTTTAATCGAGCTAATTCCTTCCTTAAGCCATCTAATTCTCTTTCAGGTTTTTCTTTTGCCTCCTCAACAGCTTCTTTTGGTTTTTCTTTTTGACGTTCCATAATCTACATCTTTAAAATTTTTTAAAATTCTCCGAATTCTTTAGCCCATTGCTCGTATTGACGTAAAGAAGAACCTGTAGTCATAGGTTTTACTTTTTTTAGAGTTTTAGTAAAGTCTTGTAAGTTAATATCCCTTACAATTACTTCTTTATCGGAATTTTCTAAGAGGCCTCCCATATCTAATTCCCGGATTGGAAGCATAATAACTTCACGACATACATTAGAGATGTCTCTTCCAGAATATCCATCAGATCTAACTCCTAACTCAATAAAATCTTCCTCGGGTATAGCCATATTAATTCCTGCGGTGTGAATCTTGAATATTCCAACTCTGGCTGGTAGATCTGGAAGAGGAACATACACTTTTTTTTCAAATCTACTAAGCATGGCAGTATCAATATCCCAAGGTCGATTCGTTGCCCCTAAAACTAACAAAGGTTTTTTAGACCCTGATTTAATTCCTTGAATTTCGGCTAATAGTTGAGTTTTTACTCTCCTTTCTCCACCACCTTCATGACCTTCGCCTCTCTTAGTAGCCACAGAGTCAATTTCATCCATAAATATTAGACTAGGGGCTTTTATTCGAGCAACTTTAAAAAGAGAACTTATTAACTTTTCACTTTCTCCTAACCATTTGCTTAATAAGTCGGCTGACGAGACACTAAAAAAAGTTGCTTCACATTCTGTTGCTGCTGCCCTGGCTAGCAATGTTTTTCCACATCCTGGCGGCCCAAATAAAAGAATCCCTGACCATGGCTTTCTTGCTCCTTTGAATAAATTGGGTTTCATAATTGGCAAAACGATAGCTTCTCTTAAGGCTTGTTTGCTTCCATCTAAACCCGCGATGTCTATCCATTTCACATTAGGCGATTCAGTTAATATAGTTCCCGATATTGAATCTATTATTTCTTGTTCCTCAGCAGTGTATTCTCCTTCTACCACAGCTGATTCGCCCTCTTTTGGTTCGCTTGGTTTACTGGATGGCTTTCCCCTTTTAGCACGAGGACCACTTAAGTGAGTTTTTAGTACGTTAGCACGATCTAAGTATTGTTCAATTTGTTCGTGACACTTTCTAATCATTATAGGATTTTTATTGTATTGTACGAATTGTATTAAGATTTCAGCAGCTCTTTGATATTTATTTAGTGCTTGTCTATATTGACCATTTTCATCTAAAGCAACTGCGGCTTGCGCTTCTTGCACAGCATATTGGTACAGTTTGCTATCAACACTACTCAACGGCGATAACCTTTTAAAAGTAATTATCTATCTTATCTATCTTAAAATATTATTAATATTTATAATATACTATAACAAGTATATAAGTAAATTTTGAATTTAATTGATAATATCAATCAGTATTATCAGACTCTGGTTTCCTTTAAATAAAGATAATTATATTTAACTATTAACTTGAGATTATCTGAAACGATATACTTAAATTCTTCCGAACAAATTTCTAAATTGTGTCATTTAGCTAAGAATTTATTCAATTTAGCTAATTGGTATGTAAGACAAGATTTTTTTAAATTAAATAATTTCATAAATTACTACGATCTGGATTATGTATTAAAAGATAAACAAGCATATAGAAGATTACCTTCTCAGACTTCTCAACAGATTCTAAAACTAGTCAATAGAAATTGGAGATCGTATTTTGGAGCATTAAAAGAATATAGAGCTAATCCTAATAAATTTAGAAAAAAGCCTAGAATTCCAAGCTATAAAAAGAAGAACGGAGAATATATCGTTGTTTTTTCAAACCAGCAGTGTAGAATTAGGGAGGGGTATCTACACTTTCCAAAAAAAGTTAATCTCAAACTAGTGAAAACAAGAATTACTGAAAAACTAAAAGAAGTAAGGATTATTCCATTAGGGATAAAGTATAAAATAGAAATAGTTTACGAAAAAGAAAAGCAGGATTTAGGATTAAATAAAAATGCGATGGTATCAATTGATTTAGGACTGAATAACCTTATAACTGCTGTAAATAATATTGGGTTAGATCCAATTATTATTAAAGGTAAGATTATAAAATCCATAAATCAATATTACAACAAGCAATTAGCATATTATAGAAGTATCGAAAACAAGAAGAATAATTTTCAAGACACAAAAAGACTTCAAAAATTACATCTAAAGAGAAACAATAAAATAAACACCATCTTTCATAGAATTTCTAGATGTTTAATTGAGTATTGCATCAAAAATAATCTTGGAACTATTATTATTGGATACAATGATGGTTGGAAGCAGAATATCAATTTGGGTAAAAAAAATAACCAGAACTTTGTTCAGATTCCATTCTTAAGGTTGATTAATCAAGTTAAATATAAATCAGAACTGATTGGAATTACGGTAATAACAGTTAACGAGAACCACACATCTAAGTGTAGTTTTCTCGATAATGAAGAGATTAGGCATCATAAGAAATATATAGGCAAAAGAATTAGTCGGGGTTTATTTAGAACTTCCAATGGCAGACTTATCAATGCCGACATAAATGCAAGTTATAATATCATGAAAAAAGCATTCCCAAACGCCGTTTCGGTTGATAGGATAGAGGCATTCGGACTGATGCCACAAATAATGCAACAAAATATCGTTGATACTATTATTTGAAATAAAATGAGTATAGTTTTATTCATTTTGATGGTCTCCCCAATTATTTGAATATATCTTAGGAACATTTACAGTAAACATTGGTCTACAAAAAATTATATATCTCAAATCTATTTATATTATATAAAAACACGAAAAATAGATGTTTGAAAATGGGTTTTCTTAAAGATATGAGTAATTGGCTCTCAGGAGGCAAGAAAAAAGATACTGTTCGTTCTGCAACCGTCAAACTTAAAGTATTTAACAAGAGATTGATGAGACAGACGAAGAAAATGGAAATTACAGCAAAACAAGCTCGAGATAAAGCTGTTAGATTACGAAAGGCTGGTGATATGGATGGATCCGAATTCCACGCACGAAATTATCTTCAAGTTAAAAAACAGGCTAGAGCAATTGACCATTTTAGAACGAACTTAGAAGGAATGGTGTTTAAACTTGAGCAAGCTAACGCAGTTAAAGATATTTCTGACATTATGACAGGCATCGCTGCTAGTTTAGGTGCTTTAAAGAACCAATTGTCAGTCCCCCAACTAACAGAATTAATGACCGAAATCGGAGTTGATATGGAAGACTTTGAAGTAACACAAGAAATTACTTCGGATGGAATCGATGATATGACTTTAGATACTGCTGTCTCAGATAGTCAAGTAAAAGAAGTATTAGGCGAAATCGATGCTGAGATTCAGGTTGAAGTTGGTGGAGCATTACCATCAATAGATCCTGATGGTAAAGTTAAAGAATTAGAAGAAGAGTTAAATAAATTGAAATCACGAGATTAGATATCAGCAATATTTAGTTCCTCTTCCTTCCTACCTACCAAAATTTTTTAAGGTTATACTCTATTTTTAATTTATTCTTAAACTCAATTTAAATGAGTGTTAAAAATGAATCCAGAACTAATAGCAATTGGTAGTTGTACACTTGATTGTATGCTACAAGTTAAAGATATTCTTAGATTTGAGCTTTTTGATAAGGATCTCGTTAAAAAATATACAGCAATTGAATATAGTCGCAAATTGAATGTAGAAGGAGTTTTATTCGTTCCAGGAGGTTCCGCTGCTAATATTGCTTCAAATAGCGCAATGTTAGGCTTAAATAGTGCTTACATTGGGATATTAGGCAATGATTTTTCTGCTAATATATGTTTAGATGATATGAAAAAGAGGGGCGTTGACCTGTCGAATGTCATTCAAACTGATGAGGATTGTACTGCTTTTTCTGTAATTCTAAAAACAGATTGGGGAAAAGATCGAAGTATTTTAGCATATAAAGGTGCAAATAACATGTTGAAACCCGAGGATGTCAAAGAAGATTTTTTTCAAAATATCAAAGCTTTTGCTTGGACTTCCTTGACTTCAGAAAATGGATGCAAAGCAATCGAAAAAGCACTTACTCTTACATTAGAAAATAATGGAAAAGTCTTTGCTGCTCCTAGTATGTCAATCATTAAAAATAGTCCAAAATGGGCGAAAATTTTAATCTCGAACTCAGATGTCGTGTCGTTAAATAAAGAAGAAGCCCAAGAATTTACAGAGGAGACAGATAAAATTCCAATGATTCATAAATTTTTAGATATGGGAGTAAAACTAATATCTATTACTGACGGACCAAAAGGATCCATAATCTCAGACGGTCAAACCATTGTAAATAGTTCTATTTACGAAGGACCAGTTGAAGACACAACGGGTGCTGGAGATGCTTTCCTTAGTGGTCTTTTAATATCTCAACTCAATGGATTTACTTTAGAGAAATCTTCTAAGATGGCAACCGCAATGTCCTATTTAGAAAGTAAGGAGATTGGAGTTCGAGAGGGTTTACCTAACAGTTTGAAAGAATTAGAAGATTTTATTAATACTAATCCGATAAAACAGATCGTATCTAAAATTGTATAACATACAATTCTAATTACACTCTAAATTTGAAATGTGCTTAAATCCAAATATTCGAAACCGATTCTCTTTTTATTTTTTATTGTATTTTTATTTTGGGTCTTTCTATCGCTCTCTCACTATCAATTCCTCATCTAGATTTAACGTATTTTATTCCTATTCGAGATGTAGGTATTGAAATTGGTTTAATTTTCATTATAATTATGCCATTTTCTTCTATCATAGGAATGCTGATAGGTGGATATCTTTTCGCTCCTTTATTTCTTTACATTCATAAAAAGATTTTCGGTTCTAAAGTCGAATACGGGATTTATCAAAAGGAATATAAAGATTTCAAATTCCTTACTGAGGGTTTATTCACTTCACTTATGACTATCAACATATCTCTCCTTTTAACCACACCAATTATCATAGCATTATCCGTTGGTTCAGATCCAGACAGTTTTATTGATGAACTTACTACTTTTCTCGCCTTATTAATGTTTGCAGTTGGCATAGCAAGTAGCTTGTTTGCAACTACGTGATTCCTTATGGATTCTGGCATTTTGTATTCTAAATTAAAAAAAGCTAATGATATACATAAGCCAATTGAAATTAGGTCTGTAGGGAGGTGGTATGGACAATTTTTGAAAGGATATGCTGGACTATCCGTCGTGTTCTCTTATATTGAATTTATGGAGTTATTTATCCCTCAACTCGCTAATGATCTCTCTGTACCACTGTTTATTATGCTTTTGATTGTATTTGTACCATTTCCGTTGATAGTAGTTATTCCGCTAATTCCTGCTTTAATATTATTAGATCGTCTAAAAGAAAAGCGGAACAGATTCATAAGAGAAAAAGCGAGAAAATTCGGGATATCGTCTAACGCAGAAGTTACTTTTGAATTAAAAAGCTAAGCTGAAAAACATATCTTTCTAAGTTTTATGTTAAAAGATTAAATTTTAATTTCTTAGTGTATTTTTCATATCATTAAAGAACTTAAATAAAAAGCGCTGCTAGTATAGTTCGGCTGATTCTTAATCAGTCGAGTATAATGGTTAGTATGCCAGGTTGCCAAGAGATTTTTACCTAAAAATTCTCGCAATAACTTGGCGACCCGGGTTCGATTCCCGGGCGGCGCATTCTTTTTATATATACATTATCCATACCAGAGCAATAATTATTTACCTCGGAGGTAAAAAATTCAAGAACAACGATAATTCTATTTTGGATTAAGATTACTAACCCATTTCTAAAATACTTCCAAAAAGGAAAGATGTTGGAAATCACTACTCAATAATAGTTTAACCAGTATTCTTTTTTGGAGAATTCATCATTGAAAAGATAAAACTTTCATTTTGTTATAGTTAAATTGATAACCAAAATCGTAAATTCATAATAAAATAATGATATAGCATATCATTAACTAAAGTAAATTTTAATCAAAATAAAAGAATTGAGAATAATGCAATTGAGGATCAGGTAATTCATTTCCATTGTTATTTGAATAAACTTCAATTTCTATAATATGAAATAACAAAAGAAAAATTAAGGAGTAATCCTAACTTGCATAATTCTATGATTTGGAAAAAAATCGATTTTTCCTTCTTCCATTCCAGATATTAGTAATCCAGAATTCATTAATTTATAATCAGCTTTTTTTAGGATTATATCTGGTAAGTGAGAAGGTCTTTTATGACCTATCAACCAAATTTTAATTTCTGCTGCTTTATCCCATTCCATTTTAAATTCAACAATAGAAAGTTTAATTATAATATAGAATTAGAAATTTAAAAACAATGTTAGTAATTCTTTAATATTTCTTCCTTAGATAATCCCATCTTTACTAATTCATTGATTTTATAATAAAGTCTCCTGAAATATGGATCACATGGTCATAGTATATTTTGGTGTTTCCAGGGAGATTTTTTACTTTTATTATTTAACATGATCCTCCTGATAAAAAATATAAGCCCTTAATTTATAAAGGAAAAGTCATTATTATTTTACTAATTTCGATAAGATTCATTGATAGATTGAACGAAATACAATGATATTCCCGGGTATTGTCGGACAATCTCTAAAAACTAAATAATTATTTACCCTAAAGGTAAAAAATTCACTGGTGGTATATATATTGTATACTTTTGTCGGAAAATTTCCGGGTGGCGCATACCTTTTTTTATTTTACAGAATTTATTAAATAAAATTAAACTTTGTTAGATTATGAGAAACTAAAAGGTTTTTTCACTTGGATAATAAAGAAGTTGGTAGATAGTGGGACAAAAATGCAGATAGTTGGATTTCGATAGATTCAAATAGAAAACTATTGTTTTACAAATATTATAGTAAAACAACTAAACAATCATATTTGTATTAATTTTTACCATAAAGCTTACTAGTCTTTCTATTGATCAATTATTAGGAAATTAGCTCAACGGAATATCCTCGTCTCATCCAGATACCTATCTCACTTCGTGAAAGGTGTGTTTCACGATCTATATTACATGAATTCTAAAAATTTTAAAAAAAAAGGTTAAAATTTTTACGATCTTCTAACTATTGGTATCGGTTCTTTCAAGCCATAATGAAGCATAAAAAATCCCATTACTAAAACATAAAGCGCCAAACTTGGCCAAAAAGAAGCCCATGGTGCATCGAATAAATGGAGTCTTGCGGTACTGATATCGATCCCTAATTGTACAAGCAACGGATTGGACAATCCAAGAAAGCCTATTGCTTCGAACAGCAAAATATTGAATGCCATGAATAATGGGAAATATGCAATTACTTTCTTTGTGGTTAATTTAAAGCTGTAATTTCCCTTACTGATTAATAAAGTGACTCCTGGGATCATATACATTGCCATAATGCTTATTATTACTAAAATATTACTCCCTAAAATACTTAGGAATATAAAGAGCATTATAATACTAGGTACAATGAAAAGGATTACCATAAGCCCCAATACTAACTCTTTTACCCACCTATGAACTTTAGATAGATAACCAAATGATAATCCTATCACAATTCCTATGAGAACAGACAAGCTGCAAACTATTATCGATGTTGATACACCATACGCTAATAATCCAAGTACATCGCGTCCATATTTAGTTTGTCCTAAGGGATGAGTCGCAGATGGCTGATCCCAAGCCCCTGGATAAATGCCCGTTACTTGCTGTAATGTCAATGGCGTCAATATTTGTGGAAATATAGCAACAATAATACTAAACGCTACAATCGCTAATCCAATTATTGTTAATGGAGATTTTAAGCGATAAAGTGTAAAATCTTTAAATGTCTGGTCTGTATTGAAGTCGTATCGAGCGCCTTCTTCAACCATTTGCTCGGTTCTCCCGAGGTATTTAGTAATAATTTTCGATCGGCTTTCTTCTAAGAAGTAATTGTAAATTGTGTAAAAGATGTTTGATAGCAATAGAATAATTGCGGGAAGTACGATTAGAATAAATACGCATGCCCTGACTAACCAGTAGTCACTATTTCGAATTGCACTCATAAAAAGATCAAAAAATCCATGTATTCCAAAGGTAACTTCGAGAAGGAAAATGCTGGTAATTAATATGCTTAAATTAAAGATTATTTTCATGCTGTTGGATAAAATATGTTTTTCCTCTGATTTCTTCAAATAATTAGAACGAACTTGTCTTGTCGTGAGAAATAAAGTTAACAGAAATAATATACAAGACGGTAAAAATGGATCTCCAAAGACTGAAAAAATTCCCAATTGATATACAAAAGTGTATTGGGCCCACATTGCTACGACAAACATTGACATCGAAATTCCTAAAATAATGAGAATTTGAATCAATAGTTTGATCAATCTGTATCTAACTTTAACTGATAATATACCTAGTACAATACCTGTGATTAAGCCTAAAACAATCGATAATATTGTAAATTCAATAGTTGCTGGAATTCTCGCAGTTAAAAGTTCAATTACTGGTTGATATGGTGCGATAGCCATAGAAATCCCTAGATTTCCTGAAAAGAGATCAGAAAGATATCTAAAGAACTGGACAATCAACGGTTGATCGAGCCCTAATAAATGAAGCATCGTATAATATTCTTCTGCTGTAAAATTATGAGGTAGATATGCAAGAACTGGGTCACCGGGAAGTAATCGAATAAACAGAAAACTCAGAACCAATCCGAAAAAGAATGGTATGATAGAGAGTAAAATGGTATAAATTATGTTTCTAATAACAACTTTTAACATTTTATTCCGCTCGTTTTTTTTTAATGAATTTTGGCAGTACGTATCATTAAGACAATTATGTATATAAATATAGCGGACTCTTAACATTACAAAAATATTTCCAAATAATAACAGATTTCGTTATAGAGTACTGAGAAAATTAGAAACCACTGAAGCTCTTGGGATCTTAACCTTGAAATAATTTTCAACTATCTCGTAAAGAAACTCTAAGTATGCTAATTGGATTTTAACGTTGTGAACATTCGCTATCTCTTCAATTACCTCTATAGAAATAAGTTTCTCTTTCTTTTTTAAATTTTTGACTCTATCAACAATAGTTTCAGAAAGTTCGTAAGTTTTTTGGATTCCATTATGCAAATAAATAACGCTTGGAATAAGTTCGTATTCTTCTAAAAATTTTCTTACTAAAGTTCTTTCAATAGTGATCTTCTTTGGATTAAGAATATCCTCGTTATCCTGAAGAATTTGGTTGTTTTTTAGTACAATATAATCTTTAAAATTCTCGGGTTGATATTGTTCTTCTGATATTATCAGTATAGAGGCGTCAAAGGAATTTTTCGTTATGTAATCAAAAAAATTGTGAACTTGATCAACCATAAATGCTTGATCAGTAAGTATCAATACTTTTTTCTTAAGAAAAATCGCTCGAATTATGTTTACTATTAAGGAGGCTGTTAAATTAAGTTTGATAAGGCTCACATCAATTGCTTCTAATTGAGGAGGAGTTTCAGGTTCTTGAACTTGTGGGGAAGTTATTTCAGGAAGCTCTAGTTGAAAATCTGCTATGAAAGTGTCTCTTATTGTAAGATTTTTATCGATGTAAGCAACGAAAGAATGTTCACAAGTTATTCCTTCTGAGACATTTACTGCAAAAACTCCTCTTGCGGCTTTTTCCACTTCTTCCTCTGAGATTTCAATATAACCTCTATTTAAGCAAGATGGACATCGAACTTCGAGCTTCTTTATTTATAAAAACCTCATTATTGTAATTTAAATCAATTTTAAAGATTTTCTCGCAGATACAATTAAATTTTAAACGATCAATTATATAAAGTTTAGCTGAGAGAAAAAATAAAAATTATTATAGAATATACAATTCTTTCAAGATTGTATAGTTTGTGAAAGGTTAAAACCTTTTTATCTTTGCATATTTCTTTTCAATCAGGTTAGCTATAAGTAATGAGATTAGTGTTGCTAAATTTTCAGAAATCAAAAATGCAATTACACTATCTAAAAAAATCAGACATATCCCGTAGGTACAGATAAATATAATAGCAAAAATAGGAAAAACTATTATTATCGGTCTAATAATGGGAAAATATAGTATTTTTTGAAATTTAGATGACTCCAACCTTGATTTTTGAAATTGATTTCTGAATTTCTTCCTCTTTTCAACTTGGACAAAAGATTCAAATATAATAACTACACCAAAAAACAGAGCTATGGTTGTGCCAATCGGTATTAATATTACGACTACATAATTCCCTACTCCCAGTATATATTGAGCTAAAAATATAAACAAGACTTGAAAAATTCCACACGCACCGAATAGCATTAGAGCAATTGGTATGTATTCCTTTGATGTCCAGCGAAATCTTATCGGCATTTTAATCCTTGTATTTTGTAATATGGTGGGCCCGGCGCGATTTGAACGCACGACCTTCTGCACGTCAAGCGGACGTCATACCGAGCTAGACCACGGGCCCGTGATTGTTTTCTCTAATTTAAGCATAAAAAATACTAAAATTTGAGATAAATAATTTATATTATTAAAAAATAAATATTTTATCAATCTTCGAAGAATTTCGAATTACTTCTTATCAAACATTTAATTAAATTTAAGGAGTGTTAATTTAATGATAAAAAAAGAGTTAATTATTCTAATGTCAATTAAAAAAATAATAAAATATTAAAAAAAATAGAATTATGGTTTTTTTTCTCTTAAAGCTCTAACCATCGGCACTTCTTTTCCTGATAATATTTCTAGCATAGCACCCCCACCAGTAGAAATAAAGGAAACATCTTGAGCATAACCTGACATTTCTGCTGCAGTTCCCATTTCTCCTCCACCAATTACAGATAGAGCTCCATTTTTTTTAGTTGCTAATGCCATTGCTTCAGCCATATCAAAGGTACCTTTTCTAAATACTTCTTTTTCAAAAATACCAGGTGGTCCGTTAGCAATAATTGTTTTTGCTTTCATTATAATTTCTTTGAATTCTTCTGTAGTTTTAGGACCTATATCACCAGTTACAGAGTTGTAATCCTTTAATTCACTGATAGAGATTGCTTTACGGTTCCCGTTTTCTTCAATTATTAAGTCCTTTGGCAAAATGATCTTGTCTTTAAATCTTTTGTAGGTTTCCTTAATATCATCCTTTGCTTTATCTAAATCTTTTACTATTGCTGCTCGATTTGGTTCTCCGGTTTCAACTCCTATCGCCTCAAAGATTAATATAGCTGTTAGACCAGAGCAGAGTGCGTAATCTAATTTATCATTTTCAAAATTGAATTTCATTGCTTTAAACTTATCTAAAGCTTTAGCTCCTCCAATAAGCATAACCATTGGCCTTTCAGGAGACTCTAAAATTTTACTCATGTATTCAAATTCCTTAACAGTTGTAGGACCTGCTAGTAAGGTAGGCCATCCTATTATCGAAGGTTGTGCTCTATGGGCTGCTCCAAATGCATCTGCGATGAAGTAATCAAACAATGGAGAAAGAGTTTGAATCATTTCTAATTTTCCAGCTTCAGAGAAGTCTTTAAAAGTTTTATTTTCCAAATCCCAAGTGCGTACATTATTTAGGACTAATACTTCACCCACTTTAAGATCTCGAATTGCATTAATTGCCTTTTCTCCGAAGACATCTTCAACATATTTAACAGGGCGATCTAACAATTTTCTTATTTCTGCAGCGTGCATTTCTAAAGATGTAAAATCTTTATCACCTGGACGAGATTGGTGTGCCATAATTACTACAGCACTATCTTTAAGTTCTTCTAATGAGGGGATTAGCGCGTGAATACGAGGTGATTCGCGAATTCTGTTATTTTCGATGTCGATATTAGAGTTAATATCGACTCTCATCAAAATTTTCTTTCCTTTTAAATCAACATCTTTATAAGATTTATAATCAAACATTTAATCTCACTCTGTGTAATTTTTGGTTGTAATAAAAGATAATATATTATATCAAAAAAAGTTTTCAAATGTTAAATGGAAATTTGCTACTCTATTAAAAACTGTTAATTATGTGGAATCAGCAATTTTAATACAGCCCCATTTGAAACCAAGCAGTTCATACTATAGCTGGGCTAAACTTCACGATTTTTCACGATAGAATCAACGAAAAATAATAAATATCAAATGTATCATTTGATTTTTAGAATTAATAGATAAAATTAAGATTATTATAAATAAAACGATGGAAAAATCAATTAAAAATCAATTGTCAAATGTGAAAAACTCCACAAGAATTAAAGTTAGATTCAACGATACAGATGCTATGGGTATTGTTCACTTTAAAAACTATTTAGTATATTTTGATGATGGATTTGTAAGCTTCATGAATGATGTACTTTCACCTAAAAGAATTGAAGAAACCGTTCATGAAGGAACTGTTTTTGGGGTAAAAAAAGTCGATATAACTTATGAAGGTTCAGCAAAATTTGGCGATTATGTTATTGTTAAAACTGAAATAATAAAAATAGGAACATCATCTATTACTTTTCGACACGAGATTTTTAGGGAATCAGATAATATTCTGATAGCAAAAATAGAATGTGTAAGGTTAGCAATGGATAATAAAACGAATAAATTGCTTAATGTTATTGATTTTTTTACTAATTATTTGTGATTTAGCAATTTCACCTAATTAAAAACTATAAGAATTGTTTAAATTCTAAATTTTAATGAAAAGTATTAAAAAATCGAATTACAATATAATAACCAATTTTAGCGAAAAAATTCTTTTACAACAAGGTTGCTGAACTGCGTCAATTTTTCCGTGAGATCTGTTCTATCTGATTTAAACCTATTTAAATGAAAATGCGAAAAAAAAATAAGTTGGAATATCTTTGTAAATTTATTAAGACTAAAAGATTTTTATGAGTATTGAGGTTTGAACATAACCTCTTACGAAATTTAATTCGGTGATTGAGAGTGGATGAAATCAGAGAAATATTAAATCGGTTGTTAAAAAAAGAGTGCTCAGTCGAAGAAGCAGAGAAATTGTTAAAAGCAAATGCTATTGAAGAAATTGGAGATTTTGCTAAATTAGATATTTTTAGAAAGGTACGCACTGGTATCGTTGAGGTTATATATGCTGAAAACAAGAAACCCGAAGTAACTTTAGATATTATTTACTCTTTTTTGAATAAAAATAGGTTTGCCATTGTTTCAAGATATACAGAAGATTTAATCTCTCTAATATCAAAAGAATTCGAAAATAGCGAAGCTTATTCCGTAGATATAAATGAATTCGCTAAAACCTTGATAATAAAGGAAAAAACCTACAAATTTGAAAAAAAGGGGGGAAAATTAGGTATAATCACGGCTGGGAGTTCAGATATTCCCGTTGCCGAAGAAGCAAAAGTGATAGCAGAATCGATGGGTTGCGAGGTTATTACCAGTTATGATTTAGGGATTGCGGGAATTCATCGTCTTTTTACACCTCTCAGTGAAATGATCAAAAAGGGTATTCAAGTAATCATTGTATGTGCAGGTATGGAGGGGACATTACCCGGAGTAGTTGCTGCGCTTGTGAACATTCCAGTAATTGGAGTTCCTATTTCTAGTGGTTACGGTTTAGGAGAAAAAGGCATTGGTGCTTTAACAACGATGTTACAATCTTGTTCGCCTGGATTGTTAGTTGTTAATATAGACAATGGTTTTGGAGCAGGAGCTTCTGCGGCGTTAATTGCAAATAAAATAGCAGAATAAATTCACTTTTTAAGACTAAATTTTTTGCTTTCATTTTATCATTCAGTTTTTTCTTCGAGTAATGTAAGATGTTCAGTTTATAATGAGAAAGTAATTTATATAAGTAAAACCAAGATTTTGTATAATCATATAACTAAATTTAAGATTAAAAAATAAGTGTATGTTATGGCACCTACACCAGCTTCTGTTGAAGCATTATCAAAATTGAGACAATTAAATCCTGTAACAGGTTGGTATGTTATAACTCTTTTTGTTATTGTTTTATATATATATGGTGTTGAGATCAAAAAAGCAAGAGAAACTAACAATTGGAGCACTGTCTTCGCTGGATTAACATTACTAGGCCTAGATCTTATTAATGAGATATGGAATGGATTAGTATTTGCGTTTTCTAATTACTCAGCGTTTTGGACTACTCCGGGAGCAAGTGCTTATATAATTCTAATTGGCTGGAACATAGAAATTGCTTTTATGTTTTCTATTGCCGGAATAGTCTTTACTAAATTCTTACCTAAAGATAAGAATAAAAAAATGTTTGGATTACCGAACAGATGGGCTATGGCAATTGGATTCGCAATTTTCTCAGTCTTCGTTGAAATTTTATTGAATTGGGGTAATTATTTAATATGGGAATATACATTTTGGAATTGGTATAATCCGATATTTATATTCCTAATTGGCTACTTTCATTTCTACATTGGCACATTTTATGTATATGACTTACCAGAAAGAAAGGATAAGATTAAGATCGTAGGGATCATCTATGGAATATCAATTGTTTTATTATGCATTTTTGGGCCATTACTAGGACCCATAGGAATATTTTAAAATACACCTTTTTTTTTTTAATTTTGTTCTTTTTAATGTTTTAGATTAATTTTTGAGTGAGATCTTCGTTTAATTAGAAGCATATTTGAATAAACCCTCTCTGCACCTTGGATAAATATTACTTAATGTTTAACCCAATTAGACATTAATAAATTTTCGCTCTATTTTTATTATCCTTACACCTTATTCTTCAAATGTAAAAGTATAAATATATAGATCGATATAATTATTATTGATATTTCTAATTCTTTAATTCTAAATCTAATAAAAAAAAAAGAAAACTATTAGTTGAGACCAATGGTCGCAACAGTTGATAATTTAAAGAAGTCGAAAGAATTTTTTAAAAGTGGCGATGTTCTTAATGCACTAGAGAGTTTTGATAAAACTTTAAACCAGTCAGATTCATCAAAAGACATTAACAAAAAAGAGTCAATTTTGTTTTTGGAAAATCTTTTACAACATTGTAAGGAAAACAACCTAAAAAACGAAGAAGCCATGGTTTTACGAACTTTAGGAAGAACCCATTCTAAATTTAAAAATCATGTGGAAGGGTTAAAATATTCCTATCAAGCATTAAAAATTCAAAAGAAAATTGGTAGAAAATTAGATGTTGCAGAGAGTTTAGCTTTTCTTGCTGAAGATCTCGAAATATCAGGTAATTACGACGAATGCATAAAATCTTTTACCGAGGCTGCTGAAATTTTTCATGAATTAGGCAAATTAAGTAAAGAAAAAGAAATTAAAATCGAAATAAAACGTTTGAAAGATTTTTCTGAAGAAATAGTTAAGGACGAATATATCTTAAAAGAATTCCATATAGATGACTATTAAAACCATCCGGGTACTGCCATTAAATTAAAAAGATACTTTTTTTTTCTTTGATTTTTAATGAATAGCGTAAGCCACGATTATAAATTATTCTTGTAAAGCATTTCTATCACATTTTGACAATAAATTAGTATTTCTCTAATAGTCAGAGATGTTTGTTTGCTGATTAAACTTAAATCTTCAAATTCAGGTTTGATATTGATTATTTCTGTTTTTTCTCCTTTTCTAATCAAAGAAATTTTAAAATTCAGTTCATACCATTTACCATTGATTTCTATTTTTTCATTCACAATTTTACGTTCTATGCAAACGCGCTTGCTTGAATAAAATCTTACACCAAGCGTACCCAACTCTCTTAAAGTTTTAAGTATTAAATCATAATTATGAGAAGGATCACAAATAATCTTTATGATGTGGCCAGGACGATTTTTCTTAGTAATGCTTGGGATTATTTGAATATCTAGAATATCTTCATTTCCTAAAATATTTACAAAATTGCCTAAAATCTCTCCTGATACATCGTCTACAGCAGTTTCTAAAATACTGACTTCCTCAATGTAATTACTTAGAGGATGCAACATATTAGAACTCATCAAGTGCTTAGTTTCTCCGTAAAACAAACGAATAGTATTCGAAAAAGCGTTAAACTCTTTTTGTCCCGTCCCACAGGATATTTTTAATAGATTCATAGAGGGAACAAATTCTGAATAGGTTGGATGCAAATTTACCAATAGCGCTGCTCCGGTAGGCGTTACTAATTCAGTTTCAATAGGTCCTCCTTTTAAAAAGAGATTAGATTTTTCTAATATTTTTACTGTAGCTGGAGCGGGAATAGGCAAGATTCCGTGCGCACTTTTTATTTTTCCACCACCCAAAGGCACTTCGCTACAATAATATGAGAAATTAGTATCAAATCCCCCTATTGTATCAATAAGTTTCGTCACTCCCAAAATATCAATTAATGTGTCAACTGAGCTTAATTCGTGAAGGTGTATATTTTCGATTAAATTTCCATGAACTTCAGCTTCGGCTTTAAATAAAGTACTTAAAACTTTCCTTGCATACTCTTTAGCTTTATTCGAAAAATCTTTCTCATTAAGATACTCCTCGAGAGCGTTCGAAAGATCCTCTGGAGATCTATGCATTTTAGATTCCTCTATTATTATTTCAAGTTTATTAGTCTCAATCCCCATCCTTTTAACCTGCCTGAGATCAAGTTCTAATTTAGATACCCCTTTTAACTTTTTCTTTAAATCTCTCAAATTTGTGAGGATTTGAGTTGTATCAGGTATTAAACCTAATAACGATGCTAATAACATATCTCCAGAGATTCCTGAGTTAGTTAAATCAAAATATATAGATTTCATCACATACTCACATCCACGATTATAATAGGTGAATTTGTACCTAGTAATATAAATAAAATAACAATACTAAAAATAATAAACCGTTGTTATTTTATCATAAATTGTACTTAATATCAATTTAATAGTTATAAATTTAAGAATAAAAGAGAAATGATTCGTTATGAGTGAACTTCAGACAATCAAATGTTACTTAAATCAAATACCTTCCACTTTTATAAAGTTGCTAGGTATCGATCCACCCTCTGGAATAATTCCAGAACCCGTCAAAGAGGTTGTTGATCTCTATCACGGTATTGAACGAATTAGTATTAGTACAATTGATAATTTTGGTTTATTTGAACTTACATTTAATAAACCCGAATTTATGATAACAAATTCCGAAGTAATGCTGCTTCTCTCCACCAAAAACCCTTATACTTTAGGCGTTTTACATCAAATTATGTATGGAGGATTCGAGTTTGAACCCAACGGATTTCATTTGCTAAGATATCTAAATGAACGCGGAAAGAAATCCTGCTTTGTTGGAAGAAAAAAAGACTTAGATAGATACGATGGAGGTACTAATTCGATTCCAAAAGAAACGGATATGGCTACATGGGTTGAATCTGCGAAGGTTATTAATAATTTTGAAGTATCTTGGATGCATTATTTAGATTTTGAAAATCTTCACAAACAGCAACAAGCATTAAAACAAAGAACTCCCGAAGACTTAATTGATAAATTAATACTTCGTACTGACAAATGGATTTTAGGGAACTACAAACAACTTAGAAATAATTCTCTAATGGTAATTCTAGGCGATCACGGCAGAGTTAAATTAAATTTGGAGTTTTCTGGCAAGATAGCTCAATGGCGGGAAGCTAGCGTACCGATAGCTATTTTAATTAGGAAATAAGTTTATACTATTTTTATAAAAATTAAGATGTCTAAAATGGAAGAATATAAGCGCTTTACAGTTTCACTTCCTAAAGATTTATACGACAAATTTGAAGCTTTCAGGAATAATATTGGTATTTCGAGATCAGATAGCATAAGGAAAGCAATGTATGCTTTAATGGCTAGTGAAGAAACTATTCCAAAAGCTTCTGGAAATGTTGTTGGTTGCATTCCAATAGTTATGCTTCATGAACATTTTACCGATAAACATGAAAAGGAAGATATTACAGAGCATTATCATGAAATTAATCATGATGATAAATACCATGATCACGAATATGATTCTAGACCAATATACGCCTCTGTCCAACAAACAGACGAAATCTTGAAAAATGACATTCAACATCATTTCTATGATGTTATTACATCAACTTTACACGTACATCTTGAATTTGAAAAATGTTTAGAAATTATTGCAGTGTCTGGTCCCTTTGAAAGAGTAAAAAAACTTAAGAAAGCTTTGCAAAGATTAAGAAGTGTCGTATCGATACAGGTTTTTGTCATTGATAAAGAATTTTGATATAAAATTAAGTATTGCCATTAAAAATAATAATCTTGCTTAAAAGGAAGAGAAAAGAATAAAAAATTCTATTCATACAAGAAAAGAATAAAGATAAGGCGATTTATGAAGAATTTTTTATTCTATTAGATCGTGTTTATTGTGTGTGTTATAACTACAATAACATATTTTTATTAAAAATAAGAATACATAGGAAAATTAGTAATTTTTCAGATATAAAAAAAAAGAATGATTTTAATTTAATAAAAAAAAATTTTCCTTGCAGATGTTTATGAACAATAAATTTGCAGTCCTCTTAAGGATATTCTTTATAAATCCTTCTCTTGGACTGTTTTTCTACCGTTCGCTTTTGCACGACCAATCGCTTTATCGAGTATATCAATCAGCGCATTATTGAGTGCTGGACCATCAATTACATCTCCAGATGTGTTACAATCCTTAGATTTGATATAGTCTCGAACTTTGGATTTTACGAATAAAACATCAACTGCTGCTTTTTTAGCCATTTTTTATTCCTCCTTTAATTATTTAAATATCTTTTAAAAATAAATTTGTGTTTAAAGAATATTTCTCCTACTCATATTTAAAGTTAGTTGAAAAAACATCATAGAAGGTTAATATTTTGGGTGTACCAGCGATCTACAATATCGGTGTTAAATTGAAATTTAACAAGGTTTACTCAATGATCTTTAGGATTTGTGTATACGCAAGGTAAATCATATGCTAGAGTTGCTACATATGTAGTATCTTCTTACTTGTGAGTATAAGAGTTGTTCAAGCTATTTTAAACTAGATTAAGATCATATGACCTAACTCATCTAATTTGGATTAGATGGATTTTTCTAATTTTAAAAATTAACAGTTTTAACTATGAATGATGAATCAAAAAGTGAGAAAGATACTAATAAAACTTTAATATGAATTCCAAGAATTCTGTTCTAGCAAGAGCACCAACAAGAATTTGCGACATTGGAGGATGGACAGATACATGGTTTTACCCAAAAGGAGCTATATTTAGTTTTTGCGTGAATCTCTATAGTTATGTAAGACTTATTGAAAACAAAAGTAAAACGATAAAAATATTTGCTGAAAATCTTGAACAAAGCACTGAAATTCTTAATTTAAAGAAAATTGAATATAATGGCGTTTTGGATTTATTAAAAGCAGCGATTAAAAGAATGAATATAGAAAATGGTTTAGATATTTTTGTGAGAGCAGACGCACCACCGGGATGTGGAACAGGTACTAGTGCGAGTGTTGCAGTTGCTTTAATTTCTGCCTTAGCCACTTACAAAAGACAAAATATGGATCAAAACAATATTGCTGCTTTAGCACACAAACTCGAAACTGAAGAACTTGGGCTTGAAAGTGGAGTTCAAGATCAGTATGCTGCTGCTTATGGGGGAATTAATTTTATGGAGATTGCTTATCCTAAAGTAAAACTATCAAAAATAGAAATTAATGAGGATCGTATTCTAAAACTTGAAAAACAATTTATTTTAGTCTATTTTGGTTCAAGAAGTTCGAGTAAAATGCATAATGCAGTTATAAATAATTACATAAATCGAGATATGGCTACAATCAATTCTTTTGAAATCATGAGACAGTGTGCATATGAAATGAAAGTTTCTATTAATTCTGACATAGAAATCCTTGGGGAGATTATGAATAGAAATTGGGAAGCTCAGAAATCTCTTCACCCCTTAATGATTAATCCTGTAGTAACTAAAGCAGAAAAAATTGCTAAGAATAACGGTGCGTTAGGGTTTAAGTGTAATGGTGCAGGTGGAGGCGGATCAGCTACTATTCTAGCTGAGTGTGGTCAAGAATATCAGATCAAAAAAAAATTAATTGAAAACGGTTATACAATATTACCATGTAAATTAAGTTTTACTGGTGTAAGAAGTTATGACTAGTATGGCTTTATTAAATGAAGATACTAATTCTAATCTAATTTACACTTGTTTATCTTTAATTTATAATGGAGAAAATGCAAAAGTTTGAGCTTTTTATAGTTTTAATTTAAAAATCTATCATGGGAATTCCCGATCACTCTGCAATAGTATCAAAGATAAAACGAACTCCTGAAAAATTTAAAATTCACAATTTATTTATTTTCA
>Ga0315553_10000222_pt1 | contig 51764 bp, 42 predicted proteins | sample SalMarSW160140MG_FD_203099 | JGI IMG/M metagenome (GOLD analysis project Ga0315553, IMG submission 203099) | Salt marsh sediment microbial communities from the Plum Island Ecosystem LTER, Massachusetts, United States - Salt Marsh Sediment SW1601-40 ...
ATCCACCATCACTTCGAGCAGCTCGGCTGGACCGAGCCGCAGGTGGTGATCCGCTTCTGGATCGTCGCCGTCGTGCTGGCGCTGATCGGCCTCTCCACGCTGAAGCTGAGGTAGAGGCGCAGTGGTCCCGCTCACGCACCTTGACGGTCGATTGATCGGCGTCTTCGGATTGGCGCGGAGCGGTGTTGCGACGGTGCGAGCCGCACTCGCCGGCGGCGCCGGCGTGGTCGTCTGGGACGACAAGGCCGAAGCGCGGGAGGAAGGCGAGGCGCTTGGAGCCGCCGCGGTGCTGCCGGAGGAATGGCCGTGGGAGCAGCTGGAGTGCCTCGTGCTCGCCCCCGGCGTTCCCTTCACGCATCCAGCACCCCATCCGATCGTGGAGATGGCGCGCGCGGCGGAGGTCGAGGTCATCTGCGATGCCGAGCTGCTTTGGCGCGAAGCCGCGGGCATCGCCCGCTTCGCCGCGATTACCGGTACGAACGGCAAGTCGACGACGACGGCGCTTCTCGGCCATGTGCTTGGCGTCGCCGGCCCCGTTTCCGTCGGCGGCAATATCGGGCGTGCGGCGCTCGATCTCGAGCCGCCCAGCGAGAAGCGCATCTACGTGCTGGAGATGTCGTCCTACCAGCTCGACCTGACGCGCGACTTCCGCCCCAACGTCGCCGTCTGGCTGAACCTGACGCCGGACCACCTGCAAAGACACGGCGATCTCAGCGGCTATGCCAAGGCCAAGGCGCACATCTTTCTCAACATGGGGCCGGAGGACACGGCTGTCGTCGGCATCGACGAGCAGGCGATGACGGTGATCGCCGCGGCGCTGAAAAGCCCCGGTCGCCCCGAGCTCGTCACCGTTTCCGTCGCCAAGAACAAGGGCGCGACGCTCTATGTCGACGCCGAGGGCGTGCTGCACGAGGAAGGGCGGAGCGAGAGGGACAGCGTCTCCTTCGCCAACCTCCCGACGCTTCGCGGCCAGCACAATTGGCAGAACGCGGCAGCGGCCTGGGGCGCCGCCAGGGCGCTCGGGCTCTATGGCGGCATCATCCTCTCCGCGATGCAGAGCTTTCCCGGTCTCGCGCACCGCATGGAGATGATCGGGAGGCGCGGCCACGTTCTCTTCGTCAACGATTCCAAGGCCACCAACGCCGATGCCGGGGCGCGCGCGCTCGTCACCTTCGATCCGATCTATTGGATCGCCGGCGGGCAGTCGAAGGAAGGCGGGATCGCCAGCCTGACCGAGCACTTCCCGCGCGTCGCCAAGGCCTATCTGATCGGTGCCGCCGCCGACGAGTTCTCCGCCGTGCTCGCCGGCAAGGTGCCGCACGTGATCGCCGGCGACCTTGAGACCGCCGTTGCCATGGCGGCGGCGGACGCGGCGCTCGACGATCGCCCCGAGCCGACCGTGCTTCTTTCGCCCGCCTGCGCCTCCTTCGACCAGTTCGCCGATTTCGAGGATCGCGGCGAGGCTTTCCGCCGCGCCGTCATGGCGCTCGACGCAACCCCGCTGGAGGCTGTCGCATGATCAGCCGCGCCCATCGCTCGCCCCTTTCCGATTGGTGGTGGACGGTCGACCGACCGATGCTCTCGCTCGTCCTCGTACTTCTCTTATGCGGTTTCGTGCTCTCCTTCGCGGCGAGCCCGCCGGTGGCCGAGCGCCTCGGGCTCGACAGCCTTCATTTCGTCATCCGTCACGCCTTCTACGCGCCGCTTTCCGCCGCCCTGATGATCGGGCTCTCGTTCTTGAATCCGCGCCAGGTGCGTCGCGTCGCGCTGACGCTCCTCATCGTCTGTCTCGTGATGATGGTTGCGGTGCTTTTCGTCGGCGAGGAGATCAAGGGCTCGCGGCGCTGGCTCTTCCTGGCGGGCATGTCGATTCAACCCTCCGAGCTGATGAAGCCCGCCTTTATCGTCATCACCGCATGGCTTTTCGCCGAAGGGAGCAATCGGCCGGACGTGCCGGGCAAGCTCCTCGCCGTCGGACTTCTCGTGATCACCGGTGCGCTCCTCGTCGCCGAGCCCGACCTCGGCCAGACCGTGCTCTTCGTCGTCGTGTGGGGGGCGCTTTTCTTCCTCGCCGGCGCCAACACGATGATCTTCGGCGGTCTCGCCGCACTCGGCGCAGTCGGGCTGCTTGGCGCCTATTACGCGTTTCCCCACGTCGCCGCCCGCGTCAACCGCTTCCTCGATCCCACAAGTGGCGACAACTTCCAGATCGCGACGGCGATGCAGTCCTTCCAGCGTGGTGGCTGGTCCGGCACCGGGCCGGGGGAGGGGATCATGAAGCGGGTCCTGCCGGATTCGCACACCGATTTCGTCTTCGCCGTCGTCGGCGAGGAGTTCGGAATCGTGCTGTGCCTTCTGATCGTCGCGCTCTTCTCCATCCTCGTGACCCGCGGTCTCTACCAGGCGCTGAAGCGCCACAGCGCCTTCGAGCGCATGGCCGTCGCCGGCCTGACCACGCAGATCGGCATTCAGGCCTTCATCAACATGGGCGTGAACCTGCATCTTCTTCCTGCCAAGGGGATGACGCTGCCGTTCATCTCCTACGGCGGCTCGGCGCTTCTTTCTTCGGCGATGACGATGGGCTTCCTGCTCGCTCTGTCGCGCCGCTTCGCCGACGCTCGCGTCACCGTCGTGCCCCGCTCAACACTCGCGGCCGAGGCCTGATAAATTGGCAAGGCGTGTGCTTCTGGCCGCCGGCGGTACCGGCGGCCATCTTTTCCCGGCGCTTGCGTTACGCGAAGTGCTGATTCGGCGTGCTTGGACGGTGAACTTCGCCACCGATCCGCGTGTCGGCGAGATGATCACCGGCGTGCCGTCGCAGGATGTCCACCGCATCCAATCCGCGACCCTCGGCCGAGGCCTCTTCGGCAGGCTGGGAGCGATCGCGACCCTCGGCGGAGGTGTGCTCCAGGCACGACGGCTGATGAAGCGCTTCCGCCCTGCGGTGGTGGTCGGCTTCGGCGGCTATCCGACGGTCCCTCCCGCCGTCGCCGCGCGCATCGCCCATGTCCCGATGATCGCCCACGAGCAGAACGCCGTTGTCGGGCGCGCCAATCGGCTCGTCATCCGCTTTGGCGCCACGCTCGCCACCGGCTTCCGGGATCCAAAGGGCGCGGAACGGGCGCAGCGCAGCGTCTATGTCGGAAACCCCGTGCGCAAGGCCATCATCGAGGCTGTGCGGTTCTATGAGCCGCCGGCCGAGGACGAGCCCTTCCGCCTGCTTGTCTTTGGCGGCAGCCAGGGCGCGCACGCCTTCGCCGAACTCGTTCCGGGCGCTCTGGCCCTGATGCCGCCCGACATGCGGCTTCGCATCGCGGTGACGCAGCAGGCGCGGCCGGAGGACGTGGCGACGACGCATCAGGCTTATGTCGGCATGGGCGTGAAGGCGGACGTGGCGCCCTTCTTCGACGACATGGGCGAGCGGCTGGCGCAGGCGCACCTCGTGCTTTGCCGCGCCGGCGCCTCGACGGTGGCGGAACTCGCGGTCATCGGCAGGCCGGCGATTCTCGTTCCCTATCCGCACGCGCTCGACCACGATCAGGCCGAGAATGCGCGCGTGCTTGCCGAGGCTGGTGGCGCCTGGCTGATGCCGGAAAAAGAGCTGACCGTCTCGAGCCTCGCCCAGCGCATCGGCGGGCTTTGCGAAGCGCCGGAGGAACTGGTGGCCGCCGCGAAGGCCGCGCAGTCCGTGGGCCGTATCGACGCGGCGGAGCTTCTGGCCGACCTCGTGGAAGAGGTGTCCGGAGAAATCTCCGCCTGATTCCTTCCTCGCCGCCCGCCGAGCTGGGCTATAGGAGCGGCGCAAAGAGCCATCGCCCATGAGGAGCATCGCGATATGAGGTTGCCGCGCGACATCGGCCCGATCCATTTCGTCGGGATCGGCGGTATCGGGATGAGCGGCATCGCCGAGGTGCTCGCCAACCAGAACTATCGGGTGAAGGGCTCCGACGTCGCCGACAGCGCTAACGTCCAGCGCCTGCGCGACCGCGGCATCGAGGTGGCGATCGGACACGATGCGGCAAATCTGGGCGAGGCCGCTGTAGTGGTGGTCTCCTCGGCGATAAAGCGTGACAATCCGGAGCTCATCGCCGCGCGGGCGCGCGGACTTCCCGTCGTGCGCCGCGCCGAGATGCTCGCCGAGCTGATGCGGCCGAAATCGGCGATCGCGATCGGCGGCACGCACGGCAAGACGACGACGACTTCGCTCGTCGCGGCGCTGCTTGACGCCGGCGGGCTCGACCCGACCGTCATCAACGGCGGAATCATCAACACCTACGGCACCAATGCGCGCATGGGCGCGAGCGACTGGATGGTGGTGGAGTCCGACGAGTCCGACGGCACTTTCGTGAAGCTCCCGGCAGATATCGCGGTCGTCACCAATATCGATCCGGAGCATCTCGATCACTACGGCACCTTCGACGCGCTGCGCGAGGCCTTCCGCGCCTTCGTGGAGAACGTGCCGTTCTATGGCTTCGCAGTGATGTGCCTGGATCATCCCGAGGTGCAGGCGCTGATCGCCAGGATCGAGGACCGTCGCATCGTCACCTATGGGCGCAACCCACAGGCCGAGGTGCGCTATCGCGATCTTCGGTTCGAGGACGGCAGGATGTGCTTCTCGGTCGACCGCCGCGACCGCATCACCGGCGAGACGGAGACGATGGAAGATCTCGCGATCACCATGCCCGGCGAGCATAATGTCTCGAACGCCACCGCCGCGGTGGCTGTCGCCCGCGCGATCGGGATCGACGCCGCGGCGATCAGGAAGGGGCTTTTGAGCTTCGGCGGCGTCAGCCGGCGCTTCACCCTGACCGGCACATGGAACGGCGTCTCGATCTACGACGATTACGGGCACCATCCCGTTGAGATCGCCGCTGTGCTGCGGGCCGCTCGTTCGGCGGCGCCGAAACGCGTGGTCGCCATCGTCCAGCCGCACCGCTTCAGCCGGCTCAAAAACCTCTTCGCCGACTTCTGCACCTGCTTCAACGAGGCCGACACCGTTGTCGTCGCCGACGTCTATCCGGCGGGTGAAGCGCCGATCGAAGGCGTGAATCGCGACGCGCTGATCGAGGGGTTGCGTGCCGGCGGGCATCGCGACGTGCGCGCGCTCGAAAGCGAGGAGGCACTGCCGGCGCTCGTCGCGTCGATCGCCGAGCCGGGCGACATGGTGGTCTGCCTCGGCGCCGGCTCGATCACGCGATGGGCGAACGCCTTGCCGCAAGCGCTTGCCGCGCTGGAGAAAGGCAAGGCGTGAACGCGTCCTTCCACATTTCCTTTTGTCATCCCGGTTTGTCGCGCAGCGGCAAGACCGGGACCCATGAACACATCCGTCTGAAGGCGAGCGACCCGGCGCTCATGCGGACTTCCGAACGGCGGTGTTCATGGGTCCCGGATAGGCGCTCATCGCGCCTTCCGGGATGACAAACGGAAGGGTTGGTTGCCCCCTGGATGCCTGAGCACCTCCTCGACCGCTTGCGCGACGACCTCTCCGGCTTCCGCGGCACGCTGCAGGCGGATCAGCCGCTTGGCCCCGTCGTTTGGTTCCGCGCCGGCGGACCGGCGGAGATTCTGGCGATGCCTGCGGACGTCGAGGACCTCGCCTTCCTGATGAAGGCGCTGCCGCAAGACGTTCCGGTCACGACGATTGGCCTCGGCTCGAACCTGCTCGTGCGCGACGGCGGCGTGGAGGGCGTCGTCATGCGGCTGACGGCGCGCGGCTTCGGCGGCGTCGCGGTCGAGGGCAACCGGATGCGTGTCGGCGCAGCGATGGCCGACAAGCGCCTTGCCGCGCACGCCTTGGAGGCCGGGATCGGCGGCTTCGCCTTCTACCACGGCATCCCCGGCGCGATCGGCGGCGCGCTTCGCATGAATGCCGGCGCGAACGACACGGAGACCCGCGAGCGCGTCGTCGAGGTGGTGGCGATCGACCGGCGCGGCGAACGCCGCATGCTCTCCAATGCGGACATGGGCTACTCCTACCGGCACTCGGACGCTCCGGAGGATTTGATCTTCGTCGAAGCCACTTACGCCGGCGCGTTCGAGGATCGCGACAAGATCCGCGCCGAGATGGACGCGGTGCAGGAGCATCGCGAGACCGCGCAGCCGGTGAAGACGCGCACCGGCGGCTCGACCTTCAAGAACCCGAAAGGCAAGAAAGCCTGGCAACTCATTGACGCTGCTGGCTGCCGGGGCCTCAGGATCGGCGACGCGCAGGTCTCCGAGATGCATTGCAACTTCCTCATCAATACGGGGAAGGCAAGCGGCCACGACCTTGAGCTTCTTGGCGAAACCGTCCGCGCGCGCGTCCTCAATACGTCGGGCGTGAAGCTTGAGTGGGAGATCAAGCGGATCGGGAAATTCGAGCCTTGCCGCGAAGTCGAGCCGTTTCTGGGGCGCGGCTAGGCGCTTTCGACGCGGTCCGTCAGGGCGTCAGCCGCTAACTTCGCCGCGTAGTCGCGAATGTCGTGCGGCCACGGCTCGGTCATTTCCGCGAACCGTTTCGCGTCGCCTGCAAAGAGCGCGCGCGCCGCCTCTTCGAAGTTCGCCCTGTCGCCGGCCATCAGCGACATGAAGCGGTAGGCGGCCTCCTGGGAGCGCCGAACGCGATCTCTGCCTGCGTGGCGGTGCCGCGCCTCGTCGACGAGCTTCCTGAGCGCCACCGACGCGCCGCCGGGCTGCGCTTTGAGCCAGTTCCAATGCCGCGGCAGCAGCGTGACTTCGCGCGCCACGACGCCGAGCTTCGGCCGGCCGCGTCCGCGCCGGTCCGACGTGGACTCCGTCGGCGCACGCTCGGCAGATGAAGGCCCCGGCACCCACGCGGCAATCCGCTGGCTGACGTCGCCGGCGCTGCCGCGGAGGTCGATCTCGATCAGCTCGGCGGTCGCATCCTCGAAAATCAGGATCGGCCTGTCGGGATCCTTGTCGGCCACGGTTTTCGCCTTCAGGGCGACCTTGTGGAGCGGGCCCGACGCGATGCGGCGCTGATCGGCGAAGGCCGTGCAGATGAATTGGCTGGGGGCGGACATTGGCGGCTCCCGACGATGGCGACGGAACGCTTATTATCCGGGTGAAATTGTTGCGTCAATATTTACCCGGATGAAATGCGGTAACCTTGGTTAACGCTTTCTCACCAATTTCCCGCCCAACCTCGGCGTCACGAATCGCTTTCCAGCGAGCGGTGCGCGTCATGGCAGAGAAGAAGAAACACGTCGCGGTTCTGATGGGCGGATGGTCGGCGGAGCGCCCGGTCAGCCTCGCGTCGGGCAAGGAATGCGCTGAAGCGCTCGAAGCCGCCGGCTATCGCGTCGCCCGCATCGACGTTCAGCGTGACATCGCCGACGTGCTCACGAAGCTTCGGCCCGACGTCGTCTTCAATTCGCTTCACGGGCCCTTCGGCGAGGACGGGGCGATCCAGGGCCTGCTGGAGATCCTCGACATCCCCTACACGCACTCCGGCGTGCTCGCCTCCGCGCTCGCCATGGACAAGAACAAGGCGAAGAGCGTCGCCGCCGCCGTCGGCATTCCGGTCGCCGAGCACAGGATCGTCTCCCGCTTCGAGGCGGCGAAGGAGCATGTGCTTGAGCCGCCATACGTGGTGAAGCCGATCGCCGAGGGCTCGTCCTTCGGCGTGATCATAATTCGCGAGGATCAGGCGCATCCGCCGCAGTCGCTTGGCCGCGACGACTGGGTCTTCGGCGAGCATGTGATGGCGGAGCGCTACATTGCCGGGCGCGAATTCACCTGTGCCGTCATGGGCGACGAAGCGCTCGGCGTCACCGAGATCGTGCCGCTTGGCCACGGTTTCTACGACTACGACGCCAAATATGCCGAGGGCGGATCAAAACACATCTGCCCCGCGCCGCTTAAACCGTTTGTTTACCAAAATATTCGCACGCTGGCCCTTGAAGCGCATCGTGCCGTCGGTTGTCGCGGCGTCTCCCGATCCGACTTCCGCTTCGACGAGGCGGGGTCGGGCGAGGCCATCTGGCTGGAGGTGAATACGCAGCCTGGCATGACGCGCACGTCCCTGGTTCCCGAACTCGCGGCGCATGCCGGGCTGAGCTTTCCGGAGCTGGTGGCCTGGATGGTGGAGGACGCGTCGTGCAGACGGTGAGAGCAGCAGGACTTGGGGCACCGACTTTGCTCGGCGCTCTCGATCATGCGCTCGGCCGCATGCTGCGCCCGCTCGCGAATCTTCTGCCGCTTCGCCTTCGCCGCGCCGTGGAGAAGATCGAGCGCGGCCGGCGCCGGCGGACCGGACATCGCGCGGCGCTCGCCTTCCTCGTCGTCGCGCTGCTCTACGCCCTGACCGTCGGCGGCCAGATTGGCCGTCTCGTCGACTCCGTTCTCGTGGTCGCCGGCTTCGGCATCGAGGACGTGACGCTCACCGGCGACAAGGAGACGTCGAAGATCGCAGTTCTGGAGAAGCTCGATATTGGCGGCTCGCTCATCTTCTTCGATGCCAGGAAGGCGCAGCAGCGCCTCGCCGAGCTTCCCTGGATCGAGCACGCGGTCGTTCGCAAGTTCTATCCGAGCAGGCTCTCCGTCGAGATCAAGGAGCGCAAGCCCTTCGCGCTCTGGCAACGTGACGGCAACGTCACCGTCATAGATCGAAGCGGCACGACCATTGTGCCGCTGGAGGAGGGGCGCTTCGCCCGGCTGCCGCTGATGGTCGGCGGCGGCGCCAATGAGACCGCGCCAAGTCTCCTGGGCGATCTTCTTGCCGAGCCCGCGATCGTCGCGCAGCTGCGCGCCGCCGTGCGCGTTGCCGACCGCCGCTGGGACCTCCATCTCGACAACGGTGTCACCGTCAAGCTGCCGGAGAAGAATGTCCGCAAGGCGCTCGCCGAGCTGGTCAAGCTCGACACCGAGGAGCGGCTTCTGGCGCGGGACGTGGTCGTCGTCGACATGCGGCTTCCCGATCGGGTGACGGTGCGCCTGCCGGAAGGGCGCTCGCTCGACGACATCACCTCCGAGAGCGGCGCGCCGCGCGCGCAAGTGAAGACGCGCACGTGAGCGACCGCCGCAACCACGGCCCGACCGGCGTATCACGCGTGAAGCCTCTCGGCCCGCGTCGCTCCGCCACCGTGAGCGTGCTCGACGTCGGCTCGACCAAGGTCTGCTGCATGATCGCGCGGTTGAAGCCGCGCGACAGTGAGGCTCTCCGCCGCCGCACGCATGCGGTCGAAGTGCTCGGCTTCGCGGCGACCCGCTCGCGCGGCATCAAGTCCGGCGTCGTCGTCGATCTGGACGAGGCCGAGAAGGCGATCCGGCTCGCGGTCGACGCCGCCGAGCGCATGGCCGAGGTCACCATAAGCAGCCTCATCGTCAACCTTTCCTGCGGCCGGCTGAAGAGCGAGGCCTTCTCCGCCAGCGTCGACATCGGCGGCACGGTGAGGGAATCCGACATCCAGCGCGTGCTCGGCGCCGGCGGCGCGCATTCGGTGAGCGACGGGCGCATCGTCCTGCACGCTCTGCCGATCGGCTATTCGCTCGACGGCAATCGCGGCGTTGCCGATCCGGTCGGCATGATCGGCGACGCGCTCGGCGTCGACATCCACGTCGTCACCGCCGACGACGCGCCGCTCAGGAATCTCGAGCTCGCCATCAACCGCTGCCACCTCGAAGTGGAGACGGTGGTCGCCACCCCCTACGCGGCGGGCCTCGCCGCGCTCGTCGACGACGAGGCGGAGCTCGGCGTCGCCTGCGTCGACATGGGCGGCGGCACCACAACGCTCTCCGTCTTTCATGGCGGCGAGTTCGTGCACACCGACGCCATCGCCATCGGCGGGCAGCACGTGACGCTCGATATCGCCCGCGGGCTTTCCACCAATCTCGCCGACGCGGAGCGCATCAAGGCGCGGCACGGCTCAGCGCTCTTCTCCAATTCCGACGACCGCGACATCCTCACGATCCCGCCGGTCGGCGAGGACGAGCGCGACCATCCGAACACGGTTCCGCGCTCCTCGCTCATCCGCATCATCAAGCCGCGCGTCGAGGAGACGCTGGAGATGACGCGCGACATGCTGGCGAAGTCGGGCTTTGCCGACGAGGTGGGAAAGCGTGTGGTTCTGACCGGCGGCGCGAGCCAGCTGACGGGTCTCGCAGAGACCGCGCGTCACGTCTTTGGGCGAAACGTCCGGGTCGGACGGCCGCTCGGCATCCAGGGCCTGCCGGAGGCAGCCAAGAGCCCGGCGTTTTCAGCGGCGGTCGGCCTCGTTCTCTACCCGCGCGTGGCGCGGATCGAGCAATTCAATGCGCGCGCGCCGCGCCGCTCTTTGATGACGGGAACTGACGGGTATCTCGCGCGCGTAGGGCGCTGGTTCAAGGACAGCTTCTGACGAAGCGCAATGGAACGGAACGGATCAGGCGGGCCGGGGCCGGGCCTGGCGGAAAGGCGGAGAGGACTGAACCGATGAGTATCAATCTGAAGATGCCGGACATCACGGAACTGAAGCCGAGGATCACTGTCTTCGGTGTCGGGGGCGCCGGTTGCAACGCCGTGAACAACATGATCGAGGCCGGCCTGCAGGGGGTCGAGTTCGTCGTCGCCAATACCGACGCCCAGGCCCTGACCATGTCGAAGGCCGACCGCCTGATCCAGATGGGCGTTGCGGTCACCCAGGGTCTCGGCGCCGGTTCGCAGCCGGAGATCGGCCGTGCCGCCGCCGAAGAGACGCTCGACGAGCTCACCGATCACATGAACGGCGCGCACATGGCCTTCATCACCGCCGGTATGGGTGGTGGCACCGGCACCGGCGCCGCGCCGATTGTGGCCCGCGCCGCCCGCGAGGCCGGCATCCTCACCGTCGGTGTCGTCACCAAGCCGTTCCAGTTCGAGGGCCAGCGCCGCATGCGGCTCGCCGAAGCCGGCATCATCGAACTGCAGAAATGCGTCGACACGCTCATCGTCATTCCGAACCAGAACCTCTTCCGCGTCGCCAACGACAAGACCACCTTCGCCGACGCGTTCGCGATGGCCGACGAGGTGCTCTACTCCGGTGTCGCCTGCATCACCGATCTGATGGTGAAGGACGGGCTCATCAATCTCGACTTCGCCGACGTTCGCTCGGTGATGCGCGAGATGGGCAAGGCCATGATGGGCACCGGCGAAGCCTCCGGCGACAAGCGCGCCATCGAGGCGGCGGAGAAGGCGATCGCCAATCCGCTTCTCGACGACGTCAACATGCGCGGTGCGCGGGGGCTCTTGATCTCCATCACCGGCGGCCGCGACATGACGCTCTTCGAGGTCGACGAAGCGGCGAGCCGCGTGCGCGAGGAGGTCGACAGCGATGCCAACATCATCTTCGGCGCTACCTTCGACGAGAGCCTCGAAGGCATCATCCGCGTCTCCGTCGTGGCGACGGGGATCGAGGAGGCGCGCCTGCAGGAGCAGATCGCGCCGCCGACCGCGGGCATGGCGGAGCTGACGCGCCGGCTGAAGACGGTTGCGCCGGCCGCCGCACCCGCTCAGGCGCCTGCCGCGGCTCAGTCGCAGCCACAGCCGCAGCAGCGCCGTGCGATGGACTATGCGCTGGAGGAGGGTCTCGAGCAGGAGCTCGCCATCCAGCCGCCGCAGCGTCCGCAGCCGCGTCCTGCGCAGCCGACTCAGGCGCAGGCTTCCCAGGCCCAGCCGGCGAATGCACGCCAGGCCGGCGATCCCGGCGTGCGGATCGGTCCGTTCCGTCCCGATCCGGCGCTTCTGGCGCGGCATGCCAGGCGCGAGGCTGAGCAGGAGCGCATGCAGGAGACGCAGCGCGCCGCCTCCGCGCACTTCGTGCCGCCGGCAGCCGAGCGGCCCGACCACCTGCAGCCGCGCATGCCGCGGGTGGAGGATTTTCCGCCGGTTGCCCAGCGGCAGATCCGCGCCAAGCATGCGCCGTCGCGCTCCACCGAGGAGGAGCGCCGCCCGCGCGGCCTGCTGGCTCGGATTGCGAGCGGATTGGGCCGCCGCGACGAGATGGACTTCGAGGAGGAGCAGGAGATGGAAGCCGAGCAGCCGCGTGCCGCCCAGCCGCAGCCGCCCCTCCAGCAGGCGCCGCACCAGCAGCCTGCCCCGGCGCCCGCGTCGGAGTTCGCCAAGCAGCCCATGCCGCGACGCATGGGCGAGCAGGCCGCTGCCGCCGGCGGGCTGGACCCGCGTGGCCGCCCGCAACCCATCGAGCCGAGCCGCGAGGAGCACCTCGAGATCCCGGCCTTCCTGCGCCGCCAATCGAGCTGAGCGGCCTCAAAGCCATGTGACAAAAAGCCCGGCGAGCCCTGCACGCCGGGCTTTTTCACACCCGCTTAGGCGTAACAATGGGTAAAAATCGTTGATTAGACGGCCGATTGTGCCGTCTGTAGCGTCCCGGTGAACGAGGCAGTCGTGTCTAGCGATTCGGTCAGAAGCCCCAAGGGCGCACCGGTTTCGCCATTCTGACCTCAAGGGGCGATGGATTTCATGGCGGGTACGAAGAAGCGCGGGCAGCGGACGCTCAAGGGGCGCACAACCCTTTCCGGCATCGGTGTCCACAGCGGGTTACCCGTCTCCATTACGCTTTCCCCTGCCGAGCCCAACAGCGGCATAAGCTTCCTTCGCACCAACGTTCCCGGCTCCCCCGACGTCGAGATTCCGGCTCACGCCGATTCGGTAGGCGCGACTGAGCTTTGCACCGTGCTTGGCGACCCGAAGGGCGCCTCGGTCGCGACCGTCGAGCATCTGCTCGCCGCCTTCGCCGGTCTTTCCGTCGACAACGCCATCGTCGAGATCGACGGGCCGGAAGTGCCGGTTATGGACGGCAGCGCGCGGCCCTTCGTCGATGCGATCGAGAAGGTCGGTACCGTTGCGCAGGGCGCGCCTCGGCGGTTCATCCGCATCGCCAAGCCGGTGCGCGTGGAGTCCGGCGCCGCCTTCGCCGAGTTCCGGCCGTTCGCGCGCTTCCGTGTCGAGATCAGCATCGACTACGACTGCACCGTCATCGGGCGGCAATCGCTCGCCATCGACGTGACGCCGAAGAATTTCCGCGACCAGATCGCCCGTGCTCGCACCTACGGCTACATGCGCGAGGTGGAGAAGCTTTGGGCGGCCGGCTTCGCGCTCGGCTCCTCGCTGGAGAATTCCGTGGTCATCGGCGACGGCGCGGTCGTCAATCCCGAAGGACTTCGCTTCCCCGATGAGTTCGTCCGCCACAAGGTGCTCGACACGATCGGCGATCTTGCCCTGACCGGGACGCCGATCCTCGGCCTCTACCGGTCGCACAAGGGCGGCCACAAGCTCAACGCGGCGGCGGTCTCAGCGCTGCTTTCGCGTCGCGATGCCTGGTCGCTGGTCTCCGAGACCGTCGAGCGGGAGCCGCGGCAGGAAGGCCACGGCGAGCTCGTTCCGGGCTTGGTGGCGCCGGTCTTCGCCCCGGAAGTCCTCTGATCCCGACCTGAACGGCAGCGTTGGCCACAGCCCGGCCATCATTGGGTGGTGAACGGCTTTGAAAGCGGCGCCACCTCCGCTAGGAGATGGCGCGTTCAGGGGAATCGGACTGCATGCGAAATCGGAGTTCCGCCGCCTTGAGATACCGCCGTGCGGCGTTCGTCCTGGCGCCCGCCGTCGCCTTTCTCTTGGCGGCGTGCGGCGGCAAGAAGCCGGAGACGGAAGTCAACGTCGATCCGCCCGATGTTCTCTACAACCAGGCGCTCGCCAACCTCGACTCCGGTAACGCGCGCGAAGCCTCGAAGAAGTTCGAGGAGATCGACAACGAACATCCCTATTCCGACTACGCTCGCAAGGCGATGCTGATGTCGGCGTTCCTGAACTTCCGCCGCGGCAAGTACCAGGACGCGGTCAACGACGCGCAACGCTACGTGACGCTCTTTCCGGCGAGCGACGACGCCGCCTACGCGCAATACCTGATCGGCGAATCGTACTTCCGTCAGATCCCCGACGTGACGCGCGACCAGGAGCTGGCAGCGAAGGCTATGGATGCCATGGGCGTCGTCGTGCAGAAATATCCCGAATCCGAATACGCCGAGGACGCGCGCAACAAGATCGAGGTGGCGCGCGACCAGCTGGCCGGTAAGGAGATGCAGATCGGCCGCTACTATCTGGAGCGGCACGAATACGTCGCCGCTGTGAACCGCTTCAAGGTCGTCGTGGAGCAGTATCAGACGACGCGGCACGTGGAGGAGGCGCTGCTTCGCCTGACCGAGAGCTATCTGGCGCTCGGGCTTGTGCAGGACGCGCAGACCGCCGCTGCGGTGCTCGGTCACAATTTCCCGGACAGCGAATGGTATAAGGACAGCTACAAGGCCCTTGCCGAAGCCGGTGTGGTTCCTGAGGAGAACAAGGGCTCCTGGATTTCCCGGGCGTTCGGCCGCGGCTAGAGCATGATCCGAGGTGGCGGGGCCGATTCGGACAAGGTCATGCTCGAACAAGGAGGCGGCGCTGAGCTTCTGATTCAATCGGAACGAAAAGCGCTCTAGAACTGGCCCGCCATGCTGGCGAGTCTCACAGTCCAGGATATCGTGCTCATCGACCGGCTCGGGATCGAGTTCGGCGAGGGTTTGAGCGTGCTCACCGGCGAGACGGGCGCCGGCAAGTCGATCCTGCTCGACGCGCTGTCCCTGGCGCTCGGGTCACGCGGCGACGCGTCGCTGGTCAGGGCCGGTGCCGAGCGTGGCCAGGTGACGGCGGTCTTCGAGCCCGAGGGCGATCATCCCGTTTTCGCGCTGATGGCCGAGAACGGCATCGAGGCCGAAGGGCAGCTCATTCTGCGCCGCGTGCAGACGGCCGACGGCAAGACCCGCGCCTTCGTCAACGACCAGCCCTGCGGCGTGTCTCTGATGCGCGCGATCGGAGCGCGGCTGGTCGAGATCCACGGCCAGCACGACGATCGCGCGCTGGTCGCCGCGGAGGAGCATCGCCGGCTGCTCGACGCCTTCGGCGGGCTTGAGCCGGACGCCGAGGAGGTCGCCCGCCGCTACCGCAATTTGAAGGCGGTCGAGGCGGAAGCCATGGAGCTTCGCGCCAGGATCGACGCCGCCGCCCGCGAGGCCGACTACCTCCGCGCCTCGGTGGAGGAACTCGAGGCGCTCGCCCCCGAGGCGGGGGAGGAGGCGGCTCTTGCCGAGCGCCGCCAGTTCCTGATGCGCGCCGAGCGGGTCGCCACCGACCTGAGCGAGGCGCACGAGATCATCGGGGGCAGTGCGTCGCCGATTCCCGATTTCGTCGGGCTGGCGCGGCGGCTTGAGCGGAAATTGGCGGAGCTTCCGGGCATGCTCGAGCCGGTCGTCGCGGCGCTCTCCGCAGCACTCGACAATCTCGACGAGGCGCGCCACGGGCTCGAGATGGCGATCCGCGCCTGCGAGTTCGATCAAGGCGAGCTGGAGCGCAGCGAAGAGCGCCTCTTTGCGCTTCGCGCCGCCGCCCGCAAGCATCAGGTTGCCGTCGACGACCTTCCGGCGGTCGCGGCGGAATTCTCCGCAAGGCTCGCCGACATCGATCTCGGAGGCGAGCGGCTGAAGGCGCTCGAAGCCGCGGTCGCAGAGGCGCTCGCCTCTTATCGTAAGGCGGCGCTGACCCTGTCGGAGCGCCGCGCCCAGGCGGCGAAGGCGCTGGAGAAGGCCGTCAACAAGGAACTTCCGGCGCTGAAGCTCGAAGCCGCGCGCTTCATCGTCCAGCGCGACGTCGACAAGGACGCCATCTCGCCCGAAGGGCTCGATCGCGTCGCCTTCCACGTCCGCACCAATCCCGGCACCGAGCCCGGCCCCCTGATGAAGGTCGCCTCGGGCGGCGAGCTGTCGCGCTTCCTGCTGGCACTGAAGGTCGCGCTCGCCGACCGCGGCTCGGCCCCGACGCTCGTCTTCGACGAGATCGACACCGGCGCCGGCGGCGCTGTCGCCGAGGCGATCGGCAAGCGTCTCGGGCGTCTGGCGGAGCGCGTGCAGGTGCTTTCCGTCACCCACGCGCCGCAGGTCGCAGCACAGGCCGACGCCCATTTCCTCATCACCAAGTCGGCGGTCGACCGCGGCAAGCGCGTGGCGACCGACGTCGCCGCGGTCGCAGGGCGGGCGCGGCGCGAGGAGATCGCCCGCATGCTCGCCGGCGAGACCATCTCCGACGAGGCCCGCGCCGCCGCCGAGCGCCTGATCAAAGGCGCGGCTTGAGTTAGTCCTCGCCAAAGCCCGCTTCGGCGAGGAAGATATTCACCTGCTGAATAATGGTCGCGTGCAGCGCTTCGCGTTCGGCGCCGCCGGCTTTGCAGACCATCTCGTCGCCCGGCCCTTCTTCCTTCAGGATGGCCTCTGCGCCGGGCTTGCAGACTCCGAGAAAGTCGAAGTGGCCGGCCCCGGCGAGTTCGACGTAGCTCACCAGCTTGGCGGGAAGGGCTGCCGCCAGCGCGCGCGACTCCGCGTCGAGATTGAGCATATCGGAGCGGCCCGCGCCGATGACCAGAACCGGTATGTCGATTTTTGACAGGCTTTTAGGGTCGAACCCCTGCGTCAGGCCGAGGTCGAAGCTGACGACGGCGGAGATGCGGGGATCGCGGAGCGAGGCTTCCAGCGACGCCTTCGCTGCAGCATCGGCGCCAATTCCGGCCTCGCGGACGAAGACGCAATCCGCGCGATCCGGATGCTCCTCGCAGTAGGCGGCGTGTCGCGCAATGTCGTAACGCGCGTCGGCGAGCGCCAGAACCGTGTAGCCGCCCATTGAATGGCCGATCGCCGCGATCCGATCTTGGACGATCGCGTCGCTGAAGTGCGGGTCGTCGAGCATCGCCGAGATTGTCCGGCTGATGTCGCGCGGTCGCTCCCACAGCATGGTGCGCTGCTTCGCGTCTCGGTCGAAGGTCGACGTGCCCGGGTGATTGGGCGCGACAACGATGAAGCCGGACTCAGCCAGTGCCGTCGCAAGCCACGCCTGGTTGAAGGAATTTCCAAAGAGGCCGTGCGACAGCATGACGAGTGGGAAATGTCCGGCCGCAAGCGGTGCATTGGGATAGACATCGAAGCCGCGCCAGACGGCGTTCTCGCCGAACCGCATCGTCTGGCTGCCGCCGGTCGAGGGGTAGATGATGTGGCCGCGGAGCGGGCGCGGGTCGCTTTCGGCGCCGAGCTTGAGTTCCGCCAGACCAACGGCATAGGCGGGCGGCTCGGCTTGCGTGGTCGCAGCTGCGATGATGAAAAGGCTGGCGATGAGGAAGCGCAGCATTGGTTCGTTCCCTGGCGGTTGGATGCAGAGCCTGAAGCTCTGCCCGCGGCTCCATATGCGCAATCCGCCGGACGGCCTGCGGCCGTCCTCAAACGCGATCGAGGAAAGAATCTCCGCCCCGAGATGCCCGCCGTGACCTCGAGCGCGCTCCTTTCCGTCCCGCTCCCCTTTGTGACGGCGGTGCTGGCGTGCGTCGTTGCCGTCCGCCTCGCAGTCGGGGCGGCCGGGAATCGGGTGAGCAGGGCCTTGTTCGCCGGGCTGTTCGCGCTCTTCGCGCTTGAGGCGATCCTTGTCGGCCTGCGTTTCGGCTACGGCGTCGAAAGTCTCATTCCGATTCAGCGCGTGCTGCCGCTCCTGGTCGGGCCTTTGATGTATTGCGGCTTCCGCGCACTTGTGGAGCCGCCCGCGCAGACGCGCGCGACAACGGCGCATTTCGGCGTCGCCCTGGCGCTCATCGCTGCGTGCCTTCTGAGCCGCGCGGTAGCCGCGTGGCTCGACCTGCTGATCGCCGCGAGCTACTGCGCCTATCTTGTCTTGCTTGTGCGACTTTGGCGGCGCGGACCGGATGTCTTCGCCGGCGCGTCTCTATCGCGCGCGACGGCGCTCCACGCCTGGCTCTTCCGCTCGATCCTGCTTCTCGCCCTGATCCTGGCGCTCGACTCACTGATCTCGCTTGACTTCATGCTTTCGGGCGGACGCCAAGCCGCGCTTCTGATTGCGGTGGGAAGCCTGCTTCTGATTCCGGCCTTCGTCGCAGCTGCGTTGTTGCTACCTCTCGAAGCGCCGCGGGTGGCTCCGCCCGCGTCCGACTCGAAGGAAGGCGCCACGCCGGAGGACCGAGCGCTCGCCGACAGCGCCGCTGAGCTACTCGCGCGTACACATCTCTATCGCGACCCGGATCTGTCGCTGTCGCGTCTCGCCCGCCGGCTCGGCGTGCCAGCGCGCCGCCTGTCGAGCGCGATCAACATCGTGCACGGCGTCAACGTCTCGCAGTTCGTGAACGAGCGCCGCGTCGAGGACGCCGCCGCGCGGCTCGCGCGGTCCTCCGACAGCTTGAGCGATGTGATGACCGCTGCCGGCTTCCTCACGCGCTCGAACTTCTATCGCGAGTTCCGGCGCGTGCACGGCGTCAGCCCGGCGGAATATCGCAAGCGAGCATCTCCGTGAAGCTCCGCCAAGCCATTCACTTCGTGCAATGGATCAGGGTGTTCCTGATCTGCCTCGTAGTGGCCCATCATGCCGGGCAGCCCTATGGGCCGACCGGCGGGGAATGGCCGCTTAGGGACCCGGCGTCGGCGGAGTGGCTGAGGTTCTTCTTCGGGCTCAACGCAGCCTTCTTCATGGGCTTCTTTTTTCTCATCGCCGGCTACTTCACGGCCGGCGCCTATGACCGAAAGGGCGGGGCGACCTTCGTCAAGGACCGTCTGATCCGTCTCGGCATTCCGCTCGCCTTCTTCACGTTCCTCGTTTTCGGGCCGATCGCGTATCTGACGGCACGTCCGCCCGAGGGCTTCTTCGCCTTTTATGCCTTCACCTATATCGGCCGCTGGCAGATCGAGATGGGTCATCTGTGGTTCATCGCCCAGCTCCTCGCTTATGCGATGCTCTATGCGCTCTGGCGCATGGTCCTCGCAGCGCGCGGCCAAGCGGTCGGCCGGGCGCTTCCACCTCCCGGCAATCGCGCCATCCTCGCTTACGCCGCTGCGCTCGCCGTCGTCGGGGCCCTTGTCCGCACGGTCTATCCGCAGGATGCCTGGGTGCGCATCCTTTGGCTTGTGCCCGCCGAGCCGGCGCACCTGCCGCAATATGTGAGTCTCTTCGTCATCGGCGTAGTCGCCGGGCGCGGCAACTGGTTCACCGAAATCTCCGACGCCGTGGGCCGAAGATGGTTCGCGATCGGCGTCGCCGCCTTCGTCGTCGCGGTAGCTTTCTTCTCGATGGCCAACCGGTTTCCGTTTCTTGATCCCTCGGTCGTTTGGGGCGTGCTCGAGGCTTTCGTTTGCGTCGGCATGATCCTCGGCATCACGGTCTTCTTTCGCCGCTATTGCGACCGGCCGGGCCGCTGGCTCGATAGGCTCGACGGCAATGTCTACGGCGTCTATCTCGTGCATATCTTCGTGGTCGTCGGGCTGCAGACGGCGATCCTTGGCTGGCCGCTTCCGGCGGCGGTGAAATTCCTGCTGGTGACGGCATTTGGCCTCGCAGTCTCGTTCCTGCTGTCGGCAGCGCTTCGGCAGATCCCCGCAGTCCGCCATGTCGTTTGATGACGTAAGGACATGCCTTGACCGAGCGGCCCGGCGCAGGCGATAGCCGCTGACCTCGGGTTCTTCGGTCTTTTTCGATGGCAAAGCGACAGACCAAGCAGCAGAAGCCGGTCGACGACCTCACCGAAGCGGAAGCGGCGGCGGAGCTCGAACGCTTGGCGCGCGAGATCGCCGAGCACGACAAGCGCTATTACCAGGAAGACCAGCCGACCGTCTCCGACGCACAATATGATGCGCTCAGGCAGCGCAATATCGCGATCGAGGCGCGCTTCCCCGATCTTGTGCGCTCCGACTCGCCGGAAAAGCGCGTCGGCGCGAAGCCGAGCGGGCGCTTCAAGAAGGTCCGCCACGCGATCCCGATGTTGTCGCTCGGTAACGCCTTCGACGAGGAGGACGTGGTCGACTTCATGGCGCGTGTTCGCCGCTTCCTGAAATGGCCGGAGGAGAAGCCGCTCGCTTATGTCGCCGAGCCGAAGATCGACGGGCTCTCCGCCTCGCTCCGCTACGAGGACGGCGCATTCGTGCTCGGCGCGACGCGCGGCGACGGCACCGAGGGCGAGGATGTCACGGCCAATCTCAAGACCATAGTCGAGATTCCGCAACGCCTGCCGAAGGGCGCGCCGGCGGTCGCGGAGATTCGCGGCGAGGTCTACATGACGCACGCCGACTTCGCCGAACTGAACAAGCGCGAGGCGGAGCGGGGAGGGCGCAACTTCGTCAACCCGAGGAACACGGCCGCGGGCGCGCTCCGCCAGCTCGACCCAAAGATCACTGCTGAGCGTCCGCTGCACTTCTTCGCCTGGGGCTGGGGCGAGATGAGCGCGATGCCGGCCGACACACAGTTCGGCATGATCGCAGCGCTCAAGAAATGGGGCTTTCCGGTCAACCCGCGGATCAAGCGCATCGAAAGTGCGGAAGAAGCAATTGCCTTCCACCGCGACATGGAGGCGGTGCGCGCTTCGCTCGGTTACGACATCGACGGCGTCGTCTACAAGGTCGACGACCTGAAGCTCCAGGAGCGCCTCGGCTTCGTGTCGCGCGAGCCGCGCTGGGCGATCGCCCACAAATTCGCGGCGGAGCGCGCGACGACCGTGCTCGAAGGGATCGAGATCCAGGTCGGCCGCACCGGCGCGCTGACCCCGGTCGCCAAGCTGAAGCCCGTCACCGTCGGCGGCGTCGTGGTGCAGAACGCCTCGCTCCACAACGAGGACTACATCAAGGGTATCGGCAACGACGGCGAGCCGATCCGCGAGGGCAGGGACATCAGGATCGGCGACACGGTGATCGTGCAGCGCGCCGGCGACGTCATCCCGCAGATCGTCGACGTGAACCTCGCCCAGCGCCCGAAGAATGCGAAGCCCTACGAGTTCCCGACGAAGTGCCCGATCTGCGACAGCGACGCGGTGCGCGAGGTCAACCCGAGCACCGGCCGCGAGGATTCCGTCCGTCGCTGCACCGGCACGCTGATCTGCCCGGCGCAGGCGGTCGAGCGGCTGATCCACTTCGTCAGCCGCGACACCTTCGACATCGACGGGCTCGGCGCGAGGCAGGTCGACGCCTTCTACCGCGACGGACTGATCAAGCACCCGTCCGACATCTTCAAGCTCAAGCCGGAAATGCTCGAAGGCCGCGAGGGCTACAAGGAGACCTCGATCGGCAATCTCATGCGCGCGATCGAAGCGCGCCGCGAGGTCGAGCTCAACCGCTTCATCCACGCGCTCGGCATCCGCCATATCGGCGAGACCAACGCGCGGCTGCTCGCGCGCCATTTCGGCGAGTTCGATGCGCTTCGGAAGACCGCGACCGCGGCGGCGCACGGCGATGAGGCGGCGCTCGCCGAGATCGACTGCATCGAGGGGATCGGTCCCGTCGTCGCCGAGGCGATCGTGCAGTTCTTCCGCGAGGACCATAATCAGCAGGAGCTCGACCGGCTTCTGAAGGAGGTGACGCCTCTCCCCATGGAGGCGGTAGCGAGCAGTTCGCCCGTCGCCGGCAAGACCATCGTCTTCACCGGTTCGCTGGAAAGGATGACGCGCGAGGAGGCGAAGGCGATGGCGGAGCGCCTCGGCGCACGCACCGCGGGCTCCGTTTCCGCCAAGACCGACCTCGTCGTCGCCGGCCCCGGCGCCGGCTCCAAGCTCAAGAAGGCCGCCGAGCTCGGCATCGAGGTCATCGACGAGGACGCCTGGTTCGAGCGGGTCGGAGGCTAAGCGCCGCCTTTTCGCTGGCGCCGTTCACGCCCCGCTTTGGCTTCGACTTACGCCTCGGCCACGATCACATGCCCCTGGATCTTGCCGGCGACCGGCCCGGGGCCGTGGCGCTCGGCGATGGCCTCGGTAGCGCGATCCGTCGCCTCGACGAGGCGGCTCGCGTCGCGCGCCTCGATTTCGTTCCTGAGCGGCGTGCCCTGACAATAGGCGACGGCGGCATGGTGCGGAGAGGGAGCGCGGCTCACCGCCTCGAGCCTCGTAATGGCGACCCCGGAAAAGCCGGCCTCCCTCATCTCTTCGCGGATCAACCCGGTGTCGTGATAGCCGTGCGGCGTGCGCGCAAGGAAGCGCGGCGGATCGTCGGGAAAGAGTCGGCCGACCGCCTCGGTGATGATGTCGGCGAACACATTTTCCTCGATTCTGTCCCACACGTTGAAGACGAAGCGTCCGCCGGGTTTCAGCACCCGGTGCGCTTCCCGGTACCCGGCGATGCGATCGGGAAAGAACATGACGCCGAACTGGCAGCAGACGGCGTCGAAGGACTGATCGTCGAAGGGCAGACGCAATGCGTCCGCCTGCCGCCATTCGATGCGCGGGTCGGCTCCTTGCCGACCGGCGGCGTGGTCGAGCATCGGCTGGTTCAGGTCGGTCACGACATAGCGGGAGCGCTCCGGAAGGCGCGAAGCGAGCGCGCGCGTGACCACGCCGCTGCCGGCCGCGGTCTCCAGCACGGCGCTCGGCGAGAGGGCCGCAACCCGCTCTGCCAGATCGTCGGCGTAGGGCTCGAAGATGAGAGGAACGAGGTAGGTGTCGTAGAAATTCGGGATTGAGCCTGCAAACACGCTATCGGTCTTGGACATTCACGCGCTCTCGAAGGCAACGTTTCCAGCATACACGCACGGGCGGGGCATTGGCGATGGCAATAGTTGCACCACTCACGGCGCGGGTACGAAACGGGCCCGCCGGGGAGGGACGGCGGGCCCGCATCAGGTGCACTGAAGGAGGCGCTTATTGCTGCGCCGGCGCCTGCGGCTGCTGGATCGGCGCCACGGCACCCATGCCCTGATCGACCACGGGCGGTTGTTGCGCCCTGAGCTCCGCGAGCTTCTGCTCGGTGGTGACGAACTCCGGTGCCGCCGCGAGCTCATCGGCCGTCGCGTCGAGCACGAGCTTCTTGTTGCCGTTCTCGTCTGTCATGATGTTGAGCGCCTCGTAGTTCACCGCGACGCTCTTCTCGCCGATGCCGAGGAAGCCGCCGACGCCGACAACGACGCCCTGAATATTGCCGTCGTCGGTCCAGATGATGTCGTTGACGTCACCGAGCGAGTCGTCGGCCGAGTCGTAGACGGTCTGTCCCATCAACTCGGAGGCAAGGACCGCGTTATCGTCCTGCTCGTTGAGGAACTTGCCGCCAAGCGCCGATGCCATCTGGTTCGTGGCATCCTGCGGGTTTTCGTTCTGCGCGCTGTCTGTCGAAGCCGGCGCCGCCGGGACGCTCCCGGTCGTCGCCGGCTGGCCTTGCGCTCCGGTCGCGCCGTCGTCCGGACACGCCTGACCCTCCGGACAGGCGGGTGCTGCCTGCATATCCTGCGACTGCATCGGCTGCTGATCCGCCTGCGCGATCTGCTGGAACTGCCCCCCGGCAAATGCCGGAGACGCGGCAAGAAGCGCCGCGAAAGCGACGCTGGTCATGATGGTCTTCATGATGAGAATCTCCTTTCAGACCTCCGCGCCGACAACGCTTGTCGCGCTTTCTGGTTGTGTCCGAAAGGTGATTTGTTCGAGGTATCTTTGGGAGCGATTGCGGCGGCAAGTCGGCCGAAGACGTTCCTCTAGGGTCATCGTGAACGCGGGCATTTTGAATCAAAGGCGCGGCAGGTCATCGCGCCGACCTGCCGCGTCGTGATCGTGGCGCTCACCCGGCACGCCGCCAAGTGTAGGGCCAGGCGCCGTTGCTGCCGCTCGGGCCGGAGAAGGCCGTGGGATTCCCGCCGGCCGATCCCCGCGCGTGGCTCTCGAATAGGTCCGAGACGGCGGCTTCGACCCGATCCGGTTCGATCCCGATGTCGAGCAGGGTCTCGGCCGGCAACGCCTTAAGATCCTGCACGGCCAGCCTTCTGCGCCGCGCTTCGGCAAACCTCGCCAGGATGCTCATAGCTGCTCTCCTTGAACAATGTTCATCAAGGCCGGCTTCCATCGGCCTCTCTGAGAGGCTATTTATGCCTAGCGATCCGGGATATCGAACGCGCAGCGTGCATCACTACATGAACCAGATTCATGCTGGAGGCAGCTAATGTCGGAAGAGCGGCTTTCGCAGCTTCCCCCGCTCCATGCACTCAGGAGCTTCCACGCCGCGGCGCGCTTCGGGCGCTACCGCGAGGCCGCCTCCGCGCTCGGCCTGTCGGAGTCTGCGGTCAGTCATCAGGTGCGCAAGCTCGAGGACTATCTCGGCGTATCTGTTCGACGAGCAGGCTTTCCCCGTTTGTCGTCCGGGGCTGCTTCCCCACGGCGCGGATGCTGCGACCGCGCTGAAACAAAGGCGGCTGATTGTCGAGGGCACGTATCGCGAGGAATGGCGCGAATGGGCTCAGGCGCATCGCCTGGAGCCCCCGTCATTGGAGAACACGCTGGCGTTGGACGGATCGGAACAGATCTTACGCGCCGCGGAGGCGGGACTCGGGATCGCCATCGGCCGCCGCCCGATGGTCGATCGCTGGCTGGACGAGGGCCGCCTCGTCGCACCTTTCGGCGCAGCCGACGAGAGCGGCTGCGCCTATTATCTTGTCTACTGTGATGCCGATGAGCTCAGCGTTCCGGCGCGTCGCGTTGCGCGCTGGCTGGTCGGCATCAGCAAGGGCGAGGAAGCGGCGAAAGCGCTCTTCGCCTAGCCGACGATCGGCCGGCAGGCCGCTTCCAGCCAGGCGCGGTCTTCCGTCGAAAGCGCCGGCCAGCCGGAAAGCGCGCCGAAGACGCGCGCGTGATAGGCGTCGAGCCAGGCGATCTCGGCCGGCGTCATCAACCGAGGCTCGATCAGCCGCCGGTCGATCGGCGCCAGCGTGATCGTCTCGAACGAATGCATCGGCCGGTCGCCGCCCGGCACGGGCTCGGCTTCGCGCACCACGACGAGGTTCTCGATGCGGATGCCGAAATCGCCGGCGCAGTAGTAGCCGGGCTCGTTGGAGATGATCATGCCCGGCTCGAGCGGCGCGTGGCCGCTCTTGGCGATCCGCTGCGGACCTTCGTGCACCGAAAGATAGGCGCCGACGCCGTGGCCGGTGCCGTGGTCGAAATCGAGGCCTGCTTGCCAGAGCGCCTGCCGCGCGAACGGGTCCAGCTGCGCACCGGTCGTGCCCTTCGGGAAGCGCGCCGTTGCGATCGCGATGTGGCCGCGAAGCACGCGCGTGAAGCGGTCGCGGAAGAGGTCGAGCCGCTCGCGCTCCGGCGCGCCGATCGGGACCGTGCGGGTGATGTCCGTCGTGCCGTCGCGGTACTGCCCGCCGGAATCGATCAAATAGAGGTCGCCCGCTTCGAGCTTGCGGTTGGTGCGCTCGGTGACGCGGTAGTGGTTGATGGCGCCGTTCGGGCCGGTGGAGGAGATCGCGTCGAAAGAGATCTCCTCCAGCGGCACGCCCTCCTCTTCCGCCGTCTGAGCGCGAAGCTCTTCAAGCGTCTTCGCCGCGTCGATCTCCGTGACCGAGCCGGGCGCGCTCGTCTCGACGAAGCGCAGGAAGCGCAGCATCGCGACGCCATCGCGGACATGCGCGGCGCGCGCGCCTTGAAGCTCCGCCGCGTTCTTCCTCGCCTTCGGCAGCGCCACCGGGTCGGCGCCCTCGACGATCGTCCCGCCCGCGGCTTCGATGCGCTGCGCCACGGCTTCCGCCGACCCCTGTGGATCGTAGAGCACCTTGGATTTGGCCTCGCCCAGCTCCTTGAGCCGCGCGGAGAAATCGCGCGCCTCGCGCACGTCAGCGAAGCTCTCCAACCGGTCGCGCACGGCATTCGAAAGCTTGCGTCCGTCGATGAAGAGCTCCGGCCGTCCGTCTGCCGAGAGCGCCGCAAAGGCAAGCGGCGAGGGCGTGTGCGCGATGTCGGCGCCGCGGATGTTGAGGAGCCAGGCGATCGACGCCGGATCGGTCAGGATCGCCGCGTCGGCGCGCTTCTCCTTCACGATGCCGTTCGCTTCGGCGATCTTCTCCTCGACCGATTTCCCGGCGAGCGCTTCCGGCTGCTCGGCAACCGGAGCGATCGGCGGCTCCGGCCGGTCGCTCCATGCGGCGTCGAGCGGGTTCTCCTCCACCGCAACGAGCTCCGCGCCGACGCTTTCGAGCGCCTTGGTGATCTGGCGCACCTGCGCGCGCGTCATCAGCCACGGGTCGTAGCCGATGCGCGTGCCCTTCGAGGCGCTTTCCTTCAGCCACTTGCCGAGCGGGGTCTCCATCACCGCGACCGGCTCGAAGACGTTCGCGTCGACCTGCTCGCGCACCTGCAGCGTGTAGCGGCCGTCGACGAAGATCGCCGCCTTGTCGGCAAGCACGACCGCGGTGCCGGCCGAGCCGGAAAAGCCGGTCAGCCAGGCGAGGCGTTCCGCCGATTTCGGCACGTATTCGCCCTGATGCTCATCGGCGCGCGGCACGATGAAGCCGTCGAGGCTCATCTCCTTCAGCTTGGCGCGAAGCGCGGCGGCGCGCTCGGCGCCTTTGGTCGGATCGGCGGTATCGGCGAAGCTCTGGAACATGTGGCGGTTGATAGCCGCTCTCCTCTCCGTTTGTCATCCCGGTTCGGCCGCAGGCCGAGACCGGGACCTATGCGGCCTGGAGCGCGGAGAAAAAGGCTGCGGCTGATCTCGGGTTCTCCGCGTTCATGGGTCCCGGACAGTGCCGCGGGCGCGGCGCTTCCGGGATGACAAATGAAGGGAAGCCGCGGGAACTCAGGCCGGTCTCTTCAGCACCAGCACCGACCAGCCGTCGAAGACGCACGCGGAAACAAGGTGCATCCTCTGCGCCCGGTAGGCGGCGACGATGCGCTCGCGCTGATGCGGCAGCAGCCCGGAAAGCACCAGCATTCCGCCGCGCGCGATGAGCGGGACGAGGCGCGGGGCAAGCCGGAGGAGAGGCTCGGCAAGGATGTTCGCCGCGACGAGATCGTAGGGTGCCCCGCTGCGGATGACCCTTGCATCGACGCCGCTCGCGACCTCGAAGCGGAGAAGCCCGGCGACGCCGTTCCGCCGCGCGTTCTCCCGCGCCACTTCGATCGCCACCGGGTCGATGTCGGTGGCGATGACCCGGCGCCTCAGGACCTTCGCCATCGCGATCGCGAGCACGCCGGAGCCCGTGCCGAGATCGAGCGGCCGCGCGAAGCGCCGCCGCCGCATGAGCTGGTCGAGCGTGAAGAGCGTTCCCGTTGTGGTCGGATGGTGGCCCGTGCCGAACGCTCGCCCCGCGTCGATCTCGATCCGCATCGATCCGGTCGGCACGTGCCACCGATCATGGCTGCCGTGGAGAAGGAAACGGCCGGCCGCGATCGGCTTCAGCGCCTTCAAGCCCGCGCCGACCCAGTCGGTTTCCGGCAGGAGCTCCACGATAACCGGCACGCCGAAGGCGTCGGCGCCGAGCCAGTCGCGCAGCCGCTCGGTGATCTCCTCCGCCTCGCCGGCCTCGAAATAGGCGTCGACCGACCAGAGCCCGTCGGGGCGCTCGTCGAGCGACACGGCGACCCCGTCTTCGCCGTAGTCGCGCTCGAGGAAATTCGAGATGCGCCGCGCTTCAGGAAAAGCGGCTGTGAGCGTCGCCTTGATCGTCATCGGGCGGCACTACAGCATGATCCCGAAAAGTGGAAACCGGTTTTCGGGCAAGATCATGCTGCCGAAGGGGATCGAATCCTCTTCCGGCTCCAGGGGCACTGAAAGCACTCGGCGCCCGCTTGCGGCTCTTTCTTCAAGCGCCGCGGAGCCATGGCGGCTCAGGCGTGTCCGTTCCCACGACGCGGCCGATGGCTCGACGGCGAAGCGGCGCGATCTCCGTCAGGTAGGGAAGGACGTGCCGTCGCACGAATTTCGGCAGCGCGGAGTCGGAAGCCATCAGGCGCGTCGCCGGGTCGACCGTGCGCAGCACCTGGCGGCCGACCGGCCATCGCTCCGCCGAATAGTGGTCGGTGCGGTCCTCGGCGATCGACCAGGCCAGCCACGCGGCGTCCTCGATGCCCAGATTCATGCCGCGCGCGCCGACCGGCGAATGGATATGCGCGGCGTCGCCCGCCAGGAACACGCGGCCCTTCTGGTAGGTCGTGGCCTGGCGATGCGAGATGCGGAAGGGGCTTTCCCATTCGACGGAGCGGACTTCGATCTGCGGCGGCACGTGCTTCAGCACGTCGCGATGGTCACAGATGAAGCGAACGAGATCGTCGCGGATCGGGATCATCACGAAGAGCACCGGCGCGAGATCGAAGGCGTGCGCCTCGTCGAGCGCGAGGTCCGTCGCGACGCGGACGTCGGCCAGTCCCCACTCCGTCTCGTAGGCGCTTCCGGGGAAATCGATGCCGAGCGCGTGCCGTACGACGGAATGCGCGCCGTCCGCACCGATCAGGATGTCGGGCGCGGCGGTCTCTTCGCCGCGCGGCCCCTGGATTGTCGCCTTTGGCGCTTCCGCGCTCTCGACCGTCACGACCTTGGTCTGCCATTCGACCTCGACACCGAGACCGCGGAGGGTCGAGGCAAGCTCTTGCTCGATGCGGCTTTGCGGCACGACGAGGAGAAGCGGGAGGGATTCGCCTTCGTTCGGGATCGGGATGCGGAAAAGTTCGCGCGTTGCGGTGTGCAGACGAACGCCCCTCGGCCTGAGTCCGATCTTAAGCAGCCGCTCGGTCGCTCCGCATGGCTCGAGGATGCGCAGCGAGCGACGGTTCATCGCGAGCGCGCGCGATTCGTGCACCGGGCCGTCATTCGCCGAGACGATGCGCGGGCGATAGCCGCGCCGCACAAGCTCGATCGCCGCCGAAAGACCGACCGGTCCGGCGCCAGCGATCAGGATGCGCGTGTCTTTCTCCTGCATCTATACAAGGGGCCTGCTCAAGGCTCTTAGCTCGAACCGAGCGCGGGAAGGAGAGCGTCTCGGCTATGCCGCCTCGACGAACGAGTCCACCACCCGCTTCTGCCCGGCCTTGTCGAAATCCACCGTAAGCTTGTTGCCGTCGACCGCCGCGATCGTGCCGGGACCGAATTTCTGGTGGAACACGCGGTCGCCCGTCGAGAACTTCGCGGTGCCGCCGATGACGCTTCGCGCCACCAGTTCGCCTTCGATCGTCATCGGCTCGCGCTCCACGCGCTTGCGCGGGTCTGCTTTGCCGCGGTTCTGCTGCGCCCGCTGCCAGCCGGGCGTGCGGTAGGCGGAGTTAAATGGCTCCATCGTGTCGAACCGCGACGTGCCGTAGCCGCCCATCCCGCCATGATTCCCCATGCCGCCGTAGCCGCCATAGCTTGCCGGCTCCGACACCTCGACATGCGCCTCGGGTAAGTCGTCGAGGAAACGCGACGGCACCGTCGATTGCCAGAGCCCATGCATGCGGCGGTTGGCGACAAACCAGATCTTCGCCTGCTTCCGCGCCCGCGTCAGGCCGACATAGGCAAGCCGCCGCTCCTCTTCGAGCCCGGCCTTGCCGTTCTCGTCGATCGTGCGCTGCGAGGGGAAGAGCCCTTCCTCCCAGCCGGGGAGATAGACGATGTCGAACTCCAGCCCTTTGGCGGAATGCAGCGTCATGATGGAGACCGCCTCGTCGCCTTCGCCGCGCTCCGCGTCCATGACCAGCGCGACATGCTCGAGGAAGGCAGGGAGCGAATCGTATTCCCCAATGTTGTTGACGAGCTCCTTGAGGTTTTCGAGCCGTCCCGGCGCCTCGGCCGAGCGGTCCATCTGCCACATCTCGGTGTAGCCGGACTCCTCCAGAATCATCTCGGCGAGATCGATGTGGCGCATCGTTTCGACGAGGCTTGACCAGCGCGCGAAGCTCTTCAGAAGGTCGGAAAGCGCCTGCCGCTGCTTCGGCTTGATCTCCTCCGTCAACACGAGCTCGCCGGCGGCCGCCATCAGCGGCATGTTGCGCGAGCGGGCATGGCTGTGAATGAGCTGGATGGTGGAGGCGCCCAGGCCCCGCTTCGGCGTGTTGACGATGCGCTCGAAGGCGAGGTCGTCGGCCGGGTTCACGGTGGCGCGGAGATAGGCGAGCGCGTCGCGGATCTCCATGCGCTCGTAGAAGCGCGGGCCGCCGATGACGCGGTAGTTGAGCCCTAGCGTGATGAAGCGGTCCTCGAACTCGCGCATCTGGTAGGAAGCGCGCACCAGGATCGCCATGTCGTTGAGCGAGACGCCCTGGCGCTGCAGCTGCTCGATGTCCTCGCCGATGGCGCGCGCTTCCTCAGACGAATCCCAGCCGGAGGTGACGAAGACCCGCGCCCCCATGTCCGCCGTGTCGGTGAAGAGCGTCTTGCCGAGCCGGCCTTCGTTATGCGTGATGAGCCCGGAGGCGGCGGCGAGGATATGGCCGGTCGAGCGATAGTTGCGCTCGAGCCGGATCACCGTCGCGCCGGGGAAGTCGCGCTCGAAGCGCAGGATGTTGTCGACTTCCGCGCCGCGCCAGCCGTAGATCGACTGGTCGTCGTCGCCGACGCAGCACAGGTTCGGTTTCTGGTTGCCCTGCGCAAGCAGCCGCAGCCAGAGATACTGCGCGACGTTGGTGTCCTGATACTCGTCGACGAGCATGTAGCGGAAGCGGCTCTGGAAATCGGCGAGCACGTCCGCATGCCCCTTGAAGAGCCGCAGGCATTCCAGCAGCAGGTCGCCGAAATCGGCGGCGTTCAGCGTCTTCAGTCGCTGCTGATACTCGGCGTAGAGCTCGCGGCCTTTGCCGTTCGCGTAGGCATACGCCTCGCCATCGGGAATCTTCTCAGGCGTGAGCCCGCGGTTCTTCCAGCCGTCGATCGCCGAGGCGAGCTGGCGCGCCGGCCAGCGCTTCTCGTCGATATTGTTGGCGGTGATGATCTGCTTCAGGAGGCGAATCTGGTCATCGGTGTCGAGGATGGTGAAGTCGGTTCTCAAGCCCACCATCTCGGCGTGGCGGCGCAGGATCTTCACGCCGATCGAGTGGAACGTGCCGAGCCAGGGCATGCCCTCGGCGCGGCCTTCGCCGATCAGGCTGGCGACGCGGCTCTTCATCTCGCGCGCCGCCTTGTTGGTGAAGGTGACGGCGAGGATCTGCGAGGGATAGGCGCGACCGGTCGCGAGGATATGCGCGATCCTGGACGTCAACACCCGCGTCTTGCCGGTGCCGGCGCCGGCCAGCACCAGGAGCGGCCCCTCGGTGTGCTCGATCGCTTGGCGCTGCTCGGGATTGAGGTTTTCGAGCCAAGGCGTGGGCCCACCGGAGAGCACATGTCCAGCGTGGCCGGCGGCGCGCGCGGCGATACCGCCCGGGCGTGGGGCAGGCAGATCGGCAGGGTCCGGGCGGCGCGCGATCTCGGTCATCTCGTTCGGTTTGGCGCGATTCGGAAGCTTCGAAGAACAATAGGGCAACGCAGCGGCGGGCGCGAGGCGGGAAAGCGAAAACCCCGGCACCCCAGCAATATAGGGACGAACGGGCGGCGTTGCCGCCCGCCTCAGCGCCCCCCGGTCACCTCAACATTCGTCCCTGAGACATAGGAAGCCGCGTCGGAGAGGAGCCACACGATCGCCTCCGCCACCTCCTTGGCGGTGCCGACGCGCTGCATCGGAATCGAGGCGCGCAGCCGGTCCGGCCGCTCGGGATCGCCGCCGCTCGCGTGGATCTCCGTGTCGATCAGCCCCGGCCGGACCGCGTTCACCCGAATGCCCTCCGCAGCCACCTCGCGCGACAGCCCTACGGTGAAGGAATCGATGGCGCCCTTGGAGGCCGCGTAGTCGACATATTCGTTGGGCGCGCCGAGCCGCGCGGCCACCGAAGAGATGTTGACGATTGCGCCGCCCTTGCCGCCTTTCGCGGTCGACATCCGCCGCACCGCCTCGCGGGCGCAGAGGATCGAGCCGAGCACGTTGACCGCGAGCACGCGCGAGACGCCGTCCGCCGTCACGTCGGCAATCTGGCATTGTCGGTTGATCACGCCGGCGTTGTTGACGAGCGCGGTGAGGGGGCCGAACGCCTCGTCCGAGGCGTGGAAGAGCTTGAGCACATCGGCTTCGCTCGCAACGTCCGCCTGCACGGCGATTGCCTTGCCGCCGGCCTTCTCGACCGCCGCGGCGACCTTGTCGGCGGCTTTCGCGTCGCGCGCATAGTTTACGACCACGCAGTAGCCTTGCGCGCCGAGGAGCTCTGAGACGGCCGCGCCGATTCCGCGGCTTCCGCCGGTGACGATTGCGACCTTACTCATCGCGCCCTCCCGCTCTTCTTGAGGCCGGTCCCGTGCCACCTGCGAGAAGATGACGCAAGGCGGTGGAGCGCAGAGCTGCCTTTCGCGTTAGGTTTGAGACAGCCCACAGGAAACCGAGGAAGACCCGTGTCGGAAACGGTTCAACACTTCACCTTCAAGCCCGACGGCGAAATCCCCAACAACCCGCTGCCGCTGCTCCTCTATCCGCAGGCGCTGCCGCCGGCGCTTCGCTCGCCGAGCGCTGCGCAGGCGCTTTTCCGTGAGAACGACTGGGTCGGCAACTGGGTCGACGGCGTCTTCGACTACTGGCACTTCCACGTGACCGGCCACGAAGTGCTCGGCTGCGTGGCAGGGGAGGCCGAGATCGGCTTCGGCGGCGACGCCGGCATCAAGGTCACATTCCGCGCCGGCGACGTTGTGGCGATTCCGGCGGGCGTCGGCCACAAGCGGCTCTCGGAGAAGCGCGGCGGGTTCACCGTGGTCGGCGGCTATCCGCCCCGCCAGAGCGGCCGGATCACGCAGCCCGGCGAATACCCGCTGGCGGAGGCGCAGCGCCTGATCGCGGCACTTGCCCTGCCGCGCGGCGATCCGGTCACAGGCCCGGAAGGCGCACTCGTCGAAGCGTGGCGGGCCGGCTGAGAGCATCCCACGCCGGAAGGGCGCTCCGGCCGCCCGCCCGCCTTCCTGCTCGTACCTGCGGCAAGCCTGCGGAGGATTGACAATCTGCGGGGTTGACGCGCCTACGGCCGCCCGTGCAGGAGCAGGGGATCGGCCCGTGGCTCCGCCCGGATTGCCCCCGTAGAACCCGGTATTTGGCCCCGTCTCCAGGGCGCTTCCGAAGTTGGAAGGACTTCTTTCGTGACGGACATCCCGGCCCAACCAGACCAACTCGCAAGTGGGCCTGGTCCGTCCGAGCTCGACCTCGAACAGGAGAGGACGCTCAGCCTGCCCGTCCTCTGCGTGCTCGCCTTTGTCATAGGCATCGTCGCAGCGCTCGGCGCCGTCGTCTTCCGCGCCATGATCGCGCTCATCCACAACGCCTTCTTCCTCGGCATCTTCAGCTGGATTAGCGACGCCAATCACTTCGACCCGGTAAGTCCCTGGGGAGCCTTTGTCATTTTGGCGCCGGTCGTCGGCGGCCTCGTCGTGATTTGGCTCGTGCAGACCTTCGCGCCTGAGGCGAAAGGCCACGGAGTGCCCGAGGTCATGTACGCCGTCTACCACAACAAGGGCGACGTGCGTGGCATCGTGGCGGTCGTGAAGTCGATCGCCTCGGCGATCTCGATTGGAAGTGGCGCGTCGGTCGGGCGCGAGGGCCCGATCATCCAGATCGGCGCGTCGTTCGGCTCGACGCTGGCGCGCGCGCTCAGGCTCCCGAGCTGGCAGAAGATCACGCTTCTTTCGGCGGGAGCCGGCGCCGGCATCGCCGCAACCTTCAACACGCCGCTCGGCGGCGTGATGTTCGCGGTCGAGCTTCTCCTGCCGGAGGTCAGCAACCGCACGTTCCTGCCGGTCGTCGTGGCGACAGCGACGGCGACGTCGATCGGGCGCGCCGTCTTCGGCCTCGACCCCGCCTTCTTCGTCCCCGAGGCGGCCTTGCCGCCGTCGTCCCCGGTCGATGCGATCGAGCTGACCGGTTTCGTTCTCCTCGGCGTGTGCGCCGGCTTCGCCTCCTGGGCATTCATCAAGGTGCTGGCGTTCTGCGAGGACTACTTCCCGAAGCTCCCCGGCAATGCCTACACCCAGAACGTGATCGGCATGCTGCTGATCGGCCTTCTCGCCTACGGCTTCTACCTCGCCACCGGCCATCTCCACACGGCCGGGGTGGGTTATGCGACGATCCAGTCGATCCTCGACGGCACGCCGTCGACCGTGCTGCTGCTGGCGGCGCTTTGTGTCGGCAAGCTGCTCGCGACCACGATCAGTCTCGGCGCCGGCGCCTCTGGCGGCGTGTTCTCGCCGTCGCTCTTCATCGGCGCGACGCTTGGCGCCGGTCTCGGGACGCTCGGACAGATCATCTTTCCGAACGCGACTTTCTCCGTCATCGAATATGCCGTGGTGGGCATGGGCGCTCTCGTCGGCGGCGCCACCGGCGCGTCGATGACCGCCATCGTGATGATCTTCGAGATGACGCGCGACTACAACGTCATCGTGCCGCTCGTGCTGACCGTCGCGCTTGCCGTCGGCATCCGGCGCGCGCTCGTCACCGAGAACATCTACACGATCAAGCTCAGGAACCGCGGACGCCCGATCCCCACGATCCGCCACACCAACATGTACTTGGTGCAGCAGGCGCGCGACCTGATGAGCCAGAACTTCATCGTTCTGCCCATCGACACGCCGGTCGGCGAGGCGTTGAAAGAGCTGTCGGCCAAGCCCGGCGCGCATGTCGTCGTGGCGGACGACGGCCGCATCGCTGGCTTCGTCCGCTTCGCGGCAGTTCCTTACGCGCCGGCGGACGGCACCGGGCAGACATTGCGCGACATCGCACGCGACGACTTCGTCATCACGCCGGAAACGGGTATCCTGAACGCGATCATCTCGCGGATGAGCCGCCGCGCACGGACTTTCGCGATTGTGGTCAAGCCGGCCGGCGCCGTGCCGCGGCCGGACGACGTCGTCGGAGTGATCGATTCACCGGAGATCGCTGCGGCCGTGGTGCGCAACCACTACGCCTGAGTCGGGCGGCCGTCGGCGGGAGAGGGCGAAAAAGCCCCGCAAATTGGGGCCGAGCCACTGACGGCGCCGTCCATCTCGCAACCGCGCCAGCGTCTTTTGGACAGAATCTGCGTGTTCCTGTTATTTTTGGCGCCGAGTCGAAGATCGGACGGGTCTATGAGTGTGGCGGCAGCGCAAAAGCGTGGCGGGGGTACGACCGCGCTCGCCATAGCCCTTCTGAAGCAGCGATTCGGCGAGCGCCTCTCCGAGGCGGCGAGCGTCCGCGAGCAGCATGGCCACACCACGACGTGGCTGCCCAACCAGCCGCCCGATGCCGTCGTCTTCGTCGAGAGCGCCGAAGAGGTGCAGGAGGTGGTGCGTGTCTGCGCCGACCACCGCACTCCGATCGTTCCCTTCGGCGTCGGTTCCTCGCTCGAGGGGCACCTGAACGCGCCTTTCGGCGGAATCTCCATCGACTTGTCGCGCATGAGCCGCGTGCTCGCCGTCCACGCCGAGGATCTCGACTGCGTGGTTGAGCCGGGCGTGACGCGCAAGCAGCTCAACGCACATCTTCGCGATCAGGGGCTCTTCTTCCCGATCGACCCCGGCGCCGACGCCAGCCTCGGTGGCATGGCGGCGACCCGCGCGTCGGGAACGAATGCCGTGCGCTACGGCACGATGAAGGACAACGTGCTGAATCTGACCGCGGTGATGCCCGACGGATCGCTGGTGAAGACCGCCAACCGCGCCAAGAAGACCGCTGCCGGCTACGACCTGACCAGGCTTCTGGTCGGCTCGGAGGGGACGCTGGGCATCATCACCGAACTGACGCTCCGCCTGCAGGGGATCCCGCAGGCGATTTCGGCGGCCTCGTTGAGCTTCCCGGATGTCGAGTCCGCCTGCCGCACCGTCATCGCGACGATCCAGTACGGCATCCCGATGGCGCGGATCGAGCTGCTCGACACGTTGCAGGTGAAGGCCAGCAACACGTACTCGCAGCTCGACCTGCCGGAGAGCCCTGCGCTGTTGTTGGAGTTCCATGGGACGCCAGCCAGCGTGAAGGAGCAGGCGGAGGAGTTCGGCGCGATCGCCGCGGAATTCGGCGGCGACAATTTCCAATGGGCGACGCGCGAGGAAGACCGCCAGAAGCTTTGGCAGGCGCGCCACGATGCCTATTTCGCGGCGAAGGGGCTTCGGCCCGGCGCCATGATCTTCGCCACCGACGCCTGCGTTCCGATCTCGCGGCTCGCCGACTGCGTCGCCGAGACCCAGGCGGATCTCGCGCGTCTGAATCTGCTTGCGCCGATCGTCGGCCATGTGGGCGACGGAAACTTCCACGTCCAGGTGCTGGTAGACCCGGACGACGCGGCCGAGACGCACGCCGCCGAGGAGCTCATTGCGCGGCTTGCCGAGCGCGCCATCTCCATGGACGGCACCTGCACCGGCGAGCACGGAATCGGTCAGGGCAAGATTGCGTTTCTCGAGAGCGAGTTGGGCTCCGCGCTCGGCGCGATGCGTTTGATCAAAACTGCGATAGACCCCTTGAACATCATGAATCCGGGAAAGATCGTGCGGTTGGCGCCGTAGGCCCCGAAGGGAGATCCGAGCTGAGCAAGTTTTTTATTGCCGCCGGCAGTCTCATCATCGTCATCTTGTTTACGGCTCTGATCGGGCCGCACTTCGTTGACTGGACCTCGTATCGGGAGACTTTTGAGCGCGAGGCGTCCGCCTATGTCGGCGTTCCGGTCACCGTCGCCGGAAAGGTGAACGTCCGCCTGCTCCCGACTCCGGTCGTGAGCTTCACCGACATCACCGTCGGCGACCCGGCGGCGCCCGACGTGAAGATGGAGCGGTTCCGCGCCGAGATCGAGCTGACACCGCTGCTGAGCGGCCAGGTCCGCGTCATCCAGATGACGATGGAGCGGCCGGACTTCCACATCGATATCGGCGATCTCGCGGCCAACCGCGGCGTATTGAGCGGGGCGCATGGGCCGGCGCCGGAGCATGTGTCGTTGGAGCGGCTAGAGATCGTCGACGGGAGCGCCTCATTCGCGCAAGGAGCATCCGGGCGCGTATGGCATGCGCAGAGCATCGACGCCGTAGTCGAAGCCAGCTCGCTGATGGGGCCGGGCCGGGCCGAGGCGAAGCTCACGCTTGGCGGCAAGCCGATCGCCGTGACCCTCGCCTTTGGCCGCGTTGGCGATAGCGAGGTCAAGACGAAGCTCTCCGTTCGCTCGCCGCGCTATCCGGTCACGCTGGCGGCGGAGGGGCAGTTGCGCTTCGCTGCCGACGCGCCGCCGAGATACGAGGGCAAGGCGACCGTGGTCGGTGTCGAGCCGGAGGACGAGGCCACGCCGCGCTCGCCCTGGGCGGACTTCCGCGCCAGCGGCAGTTTCGCGCTCGAGCCGACGATGCTCAGCGTCAACGCCATGCAGCTCTCCTACGGCGGGACGGAGCGGCCGCTCATCGTCCAGACAGAGGGGACGGTCGACTTCAGCGCCGAGCCACGCTTCAACCTGACCGTCTCTGCGCGACAGATCGATCTCGACCGGACGCTTGGCAGCGCCGGTCAGCCCAGCACCATCGAGTCCGCCATACTGGCGCTCGTCGAGAAGCTCCCCAAGGTCGCCATGCCGTCCATCCAGGGCGCGCTGCACCTGCGGGCTCAAGGTGCCGTCGTCGGAGGCGCCGTGGTGCAGGCCGTCTCCGCCGATCTTTCGACCGGCGAGCGCGCTTGGCGTGTCGACGATTTCTCGGCGACCTTGCCGGGCGAGACGGAGGTCGGCCTCAAGGGGACGCTCGGCATCGCGCCGGAGGCGACGTTCGCCGGCCACGCGCGCGTCACCTCGCGCCGCCCGGCGGCCTTCGCCAGCTGGTGGCGAGGCGAGGCAGGCTCCGCCACGAAGATCGGGCAGTTCTCCGTCGAATCCGATGTCGACCTTCGCTCCGGCGAGCAGCGGCTCACGAGCTTGACCGCGACGACGGGCGCCGGATCGATGCGCGGGTCGGTCGACATCAGGCGCTTTCGGCAATCCGGCCACTACATCGTATCCGTTGATCTCGGCGCCGATCGCGCCGACCTGGACGAGGCTCGGGCGCTCGCCGACCTCTTCACCGGAAAGACGCTTGCGGCCGGCAACATCGAGCAACTGACGCTGTCGCTCCGGGCGGACGTGCTGAGCGCGGGCGGGGTCGACGCGCACGCCGTCGTGCTCGAAGGCGGCTTCGCTTCCGGCGAGTTCGATCTTCGCAGCCTTACGGTCGACGACTTGGCGGGCGCCCAGGTCACCGCGCGCGGCAGCATCCGCGATCCGTTCGGAAAGCCCTCGGGCACGGTCGACGCGTCGATCAATGCCGAGAATTTCAGCGGCGCCGCCGACTTCCTCGCGAGCCTTGCGCCGGAGAACAAAGTCCTGCGCCACCTGCGCGACGTCGCTCCGATCCTCTCACCTGTCTCCGCCGAGGTCTCGGCCGAAGCCGCGGACGCGGGCGGGCGGGTTTCGCTTGCGCTGACCGGAAGCTTCGCCGCCACGCACCTGACGCTGCAAGGGGAGGGGACGGGCTCGCTCGACGACCTCTCCACGCTCTCCGGGTCGCTGAAGCTGCACGCCGACGGAGAGGAGAGCGGCACGGTGCTGCGGCAGTTCGGTCTCGGAGCCCTGCCGGTGCATTCGGGCCCGCTTGTGCTCGATGCCGACTTCGGCGGCGCGCTCGCGGCGGGCGGCAAGCTGAATGTCACCGGTTCCGTCGCCGGCGTCGCGGTCTCCTATGACGCGGCGACCGCGGTGGAGGACGGGATGCCGTCGGTTGCCGGCGACTTCACGGCCAAGAGCGCCGACATCGATTCCGTGCTGCTTCTCGCCGGAGTCGCCGTGCCCGGGGTGGGGGAGGGGCACGCTGCTTCCGCGGCAGGCCGCCTCGAATATTCCAACGGCGCGGTGGCCGTCACCCTCGACGACGGCGCCTTCGACGGCGAGCCGGTCGGCGGCACGCTGACCGCCAGATTCACGCCGGCGATACAGCTCTCCGGCGAGCTCGATGTCGCCGCGGTTTCCGCTCCAGCGCTCGTCGGCATTGCCGTCGGCGCGTCGCCCGGTGTTGGCGAAGGCGGGTGGAGCGACTCGCCGTTTGGCGCCGCTTTGCCCGAAGGCACGTCGCTCGACCTCAAGCTCAATGCCGCAACGCTCGACCTCGGCGTTCCGCTCGCGGCCAACGACGCAAAGCTCGGCCTTCAATACGCAGACGGAAAGCTGCAGCTCGATGTCACCTCGGCTGTCTTCGCCGGCGGCGTCTTGAAGGGAGCGGTTGCCACGACGCTTGGCGACGGCTCGATCGATCTGACGCTTCGCGGCGGGCTCCAGGGCGGCGCGCTCGAAGACCTCGTTTGGGTTCGCTCCGGCCTGCCGATCGCATCGGGAACACTCGACGCTTCCTTCGATGTCGTCGGGCACGGGAGGAGCCCGGCCGGCGTGGTGGCGACACTCACCGGCAGTGGCTCGTTCTCCGTCGACTCCGGCCGGATCAACGCGCTCAATCCGCAGGCGCTGACTGCGGTGATGGCGGCGGCCGAAGGGCCGAAAGACCCCGACGAGACCAAAGCGCGCGAGACCTTCGCGACGCTTTTCGGCTCCGGCGCGGTCGATCTTGGACGCGCCGCGGCATCGTTCGAGATCGCCAGCGGGATCATGAGCATCCCAACGGTCTCGCTTGACGCCGGCGCCACGGCGATCCTCGCCGACGCGCGCTTCGACCTGAACCGGCTCACAGTGGCAAGCCAGTGGGTCGTGCGAAGCGGCGAGGCCGGCTCGGACCAGGCGCAGCCTTACGTGCCGATCCACTTCTCTGGCGACATCGCGCGACCGCAGCGGCAGGTGGACGTCGAGCCGCTTCTGAATCTTCTGCGCAGCCGCTTCCTTCAGCGCCAGCTCAAGGAGATCGAGGCGCTCGAGGCCATGCGCAAGCGCGTGGAGGCGGAGGAGGAGGCGCGGCGGCTGGAGGAGATGAGCGCGACGCCGGAAGCGCCGCCAACGACCGGGACGACGCCCACCGATCCGCCGAGCGACGGTACTGTGCCCCTCGACACCGTGCCCTTCGACGATTCCGGAGCGCTGCCCGATGCGACGCCGACGACGGTGGAGCCGATACCGGGTCAGTCGTTGCTCACGCCGCCGATCGAGCTCCTGCCCGAGACGGCGCCGGACCTGAGCGCGGTGCCGTTCCCCGACGTTGCACCTCCGCTGGAGCTCGAGCCTGAACCGGTGCCGCCGCGCAGGGCAACGTCGGTTAGGCCTGTCGCTCCGCCACCGCCCGACTATCGCACCCTGCCGAACGGCACGATCGTCAAGGTCCGCTAGAGCGGGCTTCGTTCGAGGCGCTAGGACGCTAAGCGGGCCTTGAGGTCGGCGAGCACCGCGAGCCGAAGCGCGGAGGAGAGATTGTCGCCTTTGCGCTCGGCATCGACTCGTTCGACGAGCTCCGCGACGGACCCGCCGCGCTCGCCCGCCATTCGCTTCAGCTCCACCCAATATTCGTCTTCGAGCGAAACGCTCGTGGCATGGCCGTTGAGCTTGATGGAGCGCTTGCGGATCACGCGGTCGACTCCCGCCGCGGTCTCAGCCGCCGCTTCCGCCGTCGTCGTCGCGGCGATGCGCCTCGAGCCGCTTTTCGTCGAGCGTCCGGATCTCTGCCGTCTGCGTCTTCTCGGCCTTCGAGCGGCCGTGCGTCAGCCGGTTCTGGGCGGCGGCATCTTCCTTCTCGGCGCGGCGCCTGCGCTTTCGCGCCAGGCGAAGGCTGACGATCTCGTCCATGGGGTCAGCGCCCCCCGATCATGTTCTCCGGTCGCACGATCTGGTCGAACTCTTCGGCGGTGACGAAGCCGAGCTTCACCGCCTCCTCCTTGAGCGTCGTGCCGTTCTTGTGCGCCGCCTTGGCGACCTTGGTGGCATTGTCGTAGCCGATCTTTGGCGTGAGTGCGGTGACGAGCATCAGCGAGCGCTGCATTAGCTCGGCGATGTGGGCCTCATTGGCCTCGATGCCGGCGACGCAATTGTCGGCGAAGGACTGGCAGGCGTCGGACAGCAGCCGGATCGACTGCAGCATGTCGTAGGCCACGACCGGCTTATAGACGTTGAGCTCGAAGTGCCCCTGGCTCCCGGCGATGGTGATCGTCGTGTGATTGCCCATCACCTGCGTGCAGACCATGGTCATCGCCTCCGCCTGCGTCGGGTTGACCTTGCCCGGCATGATCGACGATCCCGCCTCGTTTTCCGGCAGGCGCAGCTCGCCGAGGCCGGAGCGCGGGCCGCTCCCGAGCAGGCGAATGTCGTTGGCGATCTTGAAGAGCGAGACGGCGAGCGTGTTGAGCGCGCCGTGCGCGAAGACGTAGGCGTCGTGAGCGGCGAGCGCCTCGAATTTGTTCGGCGCGGTGCGGAAGGGAAGGCCGGTGACCTCCGACACGCACTCCGCGAAGCGCTCGGCGAAGCCGGGTGGGCAATTGAGACCGGTGCCGACGGCGGTGCCGCCCTGCGCAAGCTCGAACAGGTACTCGGCCGAATCCTTGATCCGCCGGATCCCGTATTGAAGCTGCGCGACATAGCCGGAGAACTCCTGCCCGAGCGTCAGCGGCGTGGCGTCCTGCGCGTGCGTGCGCCCGATCTTGATGATGTTGGCGAACTGCGCGGATTTCTTGTCGAGCGCCTCTCTCAGCCTCTCAACGGAAGGGAGAAGGTCGTGCACGATCATCTCCGCCGCGGAGATGTGCATGGCCGTCGGAAACGAGTCGTTCGACGACTGGCTCATATTGACGTGGTCGTTCGGATGGACCGGATCCTTCGATCCGAGCTTGCCGCCGAGCATCTCGATCGCGCGATTGGCGATCACCTCGTTGGCGTTCATATTGGTCTGCGTGCCGGAGCCGGTTTGCCAGACGGCGAGCGGAAAGTTGTCGTCGAGCTTGCCGTCGATCACCTCCTGCGCCGCGGCCGCGATGGCGTCGGCAAGGCGCGGCTCCAGCTTCCCGAGATCCCTGTTGGTGAGCGCCGCGGCGCGCTTGATGATGCCGAAGGCGCGGATCAAGGGGACCGGCATCGTCTCCGTGCCGATGCGGAAATTGATCAGCGAGCGGGCGGTCTGCGCGCCCCAATACTTGTCGGCCGGAACTTCCAGGGGACCGAAGGAGTCGGTCTCCGTACGCGTCTGCGTCATACGTCTTTCCCCGCGCCGCCAAGGGCGCCCCATCCGACGTCGCTTCTGTCACCGAGATGTCGGGGACGCAAGAAGATCGTCGCGTCGCCGGGGATTGCCCGCGTCAGCCGTTTTTCTTGCGGAAGGAATCGAGCGAAACGACGGATGCCGTCCCGGCTTCCGCCGGCGCCGGTTGCGGTTCGCCGCCCTCCGCCGGGGCGGGGACCGGCTCGTCCTCCGTCGCCTCGATGACGGCCTGGTCGGGCGTCGTGTCGAACTTCACCTGGAAGCCGGCATGCGGGTCGACGAAGCTCGATACTGCGCGGAATGGCACATAGAGCGTCTCCGGCACGCCCTTGAACGAAAGGCCGACGCCGAAGGCGGAATCGCTGACCGTCAGGTCCCAGAACTGGTGCTGCAGGACCACGGTCATCTCGTTCGGGTATTCGGCGAGGAGCCGCTGCGAGATGCGCACGCCCGGATAGCGCGTCGCGAAGGTGACGAAGAAATGGTGCTCGCCCGGAAGCCCGGCTTGCGCCACTTCCGTCAGCACCTTCTTGACGACACCGCGCAGCGCCTCCTGCACAAGCACGTCGTAGCGGATCAGGTCTTCAGCCATCGCCGGGAACGTAGTGGGAGGCTCGCGCGCTTGCAACAATCGGGAGGAAGTGGAGGCTTCTGTTGCCAGGTGCCTCCGAACCCCGCCTGAAGGTGCTACCCCTCAGGGCTTGAATTCCGATACCCAGACCGCATTACGCGGCGAGGGCCACCGGAGCATAGTTGTCATTCGCAACTATAGAATGGCCCGATAACGGCGGAACCATGCCGAGCGAAAAAGCAACCTTTACGCCCTCGTCGAGCCTATTTCGCCCCCTTCATCAGCCCTGCGTAGCCTCGGTAAGGCAGGGTTCATGGTGGAGGCGCCGGGTACTGCCCCCGGGTCCGATAGGTTTATTGCGTTGCCCGTTTATCACCATAGCCGGGTTGCCCCGGCACCAGGGAATATAGGGATTTCCGCGCCGGAGGAAAAGCGCCGTGGATTTCCCCGTACTTCTGGCCCCCGGCGGGTCCCCGCATAGGCGTGGGCGCGGAATCGCACTACATTTCCACCGATGCGCCAATATCTCGACCTTCTCGCCCGCGTCCTCGACGAGGGCGTCAAGAAATCCGACCGCACGGGGACGGGCACCCTTTCCGTGTTCGGCCATCAGATGCGCTTCGACTTGGCCGACGGCTTTCCGCTCGTCACCACCAAGAAGCTGCATGTGAAGTCGATCGTCCACGAGCTTCTGTGGTTCTTGGCCGGCGACACGAACGTCCGCTATCTGAAGGAGAACGGCGTCCGCATCTGGGACGAGTGGGCGGACGAGACCGGCGACCTCGGCCCGATCTACGGCAAGCAGTGGCGCTCCTGGGCCGCGCCCGACGGCCGCAGCATCGACCAGATCTCGGATGTGATCGAACAGATCCGCAGGAACCCGGATTCGCGGCGCCTGATCGTGAGCGCCTGGAACCCGGCCGACCTCGACAAGATGGCGCTCGCGCCGTGCCACTGTCTGTTCCAGTTCTACGTGGCGGACGGGAAGCTCTCCTGCCAGCTCTACCAGCGCTCCGCCGACATCTTCCTCGGCGTCCCGTTCAACATCGCCTCCTACGCGCTTCTGACCATGATGGTGGCGCAGGTGACCGGGCTGAAGCCGGGCGTCTTCGTGCACACCTTCGGCGATGCCCACCTCTACCTGAACCACCTCGACCAGGCGCGCGAGCAACTCACCCGCGAGCCGCGCAAGCTGCCGGCCATGCGGCTCAACCCGGAAGTCCACCGCATCTTCGATTTCGTCTACGGGGACTTCGAGCTGACCGGCTACGACCCGCATCCGCACATCAAGGCGGAGGTCTCGGCCTGAGCGCGAAGCCCGGCGCGGCCGCGACGCGACCGATCGCCCTCGTCGCTGCCGTCGCCGAGAACGGCGTCATCGGCGCGAACGGAGGCCTGCCCTGGCGGGTGAAGGCCGACATGCGCAAGTTCCGCGCGATCACCATGGGGAAGCCTCTGGTGATGGGGCGCAAGACATTCGAGTCGATCGGGCGCGTGCTCGACGGCCGCGATATCATCGTCGTCACGCGCCAGCCCGACTTCTCGGCCGAGGGGGTGCTCGTCGCCGCAGACCTGCAAGTGGCGCTGGCGATCGCGCAAGAATGCGCGGCGAAGCGCAGCGCCGACGAGATCTGCGTCGTCGGTGGCGGCGAGGTTTATGCCGAGGCTCTGCCGCTCGCCGAGCGCCTCTACGTGACGCGCATCGCGGCGAGCCCGGCAGGCGACACGCATTTCCCCAAGATCATGTCGGAGGATTGGGAGGAAATCTCGCGCGAGTCGCTACCGGAAAGCGAAGGCGATAGCGCGACCGCCGTCCACGTCGTTTACCGTAAACGCCGTTAAGTCTGCTTGGGCTTTCCCGAAACCCGCGGAAGGCGCGGCGTTGCCAGGCTTCGCCCGCGTCCCTATAACCCGCGCGAGCGTCGCGGGGGGCCGCCGACGATAAGGAGTGCGAATGCCCTGGAGCAACAATTCCGGCGGGGGCGGCTGGAAAGGGGGTAGCGGAGGTCCCTGGGGTGGCGGTCCGCAGCAGCGTGGCCCGACGCCGCCGGACCTGGAAGAGCTCCTGAAGCGCAGCCAGGATCGTCTCAAGAACGTGCTTCCGGGCGGCGGCCGCAGCAACGTCCTGATCGGCGTCCTGATCGTCCTGGCGATCGTCGTCGTCTGGGTCTTCAACAGCCTCTACATGGTGCAGCCCGACGAGCTTGGGCAGGAGCTCGTCTTCGGCAAGCCGAAGCAGGCGGTCTCCACCCAGGGCCTGCACTTCATCTTCTGGCCGGTCGAGACCGTCGAGCTGGTTTCCACGCGCGTGCAGCGCGATTTCTTCGGCTCCGACACGGCCCGCCGAAACGCCACCGATACGAGCCTGATGCTGTCGGGCGACCAGAATATCGTCGACGTCAACTTCTCGGTGCTGTGGCGGGTGAACGACCCGAAGAAGTATCTCTTCAATGTCAACGACCCGCAGGGCTTCCTTCGCCGCGTGGCCGAAAGCGCCATGCGCGAGCTCGTCGGCCGCTCCACTGCGGAAGAGGTGCGCACCGAGCGCCGCGCCGAGGTGGAAGAGGGCGTTCGCGATCTGCTCCAGAAGACGCTCGACACCTACGATGCCGGTATCACCATCGTCGGCGTCCAGCTCGAGCGCGCCGACCCGCCGGCGGAGGTTGCCGACGCCTTCGAGGAGGTGCAGCGCGCCCAGCAGGACCTCGACCGCTTCCAGCGCGAGGCCGAGCAATATGCCAACAAGCGCCTCGGCGATGCCCGCGGCGAGGCTGCGCAGGTGACGGAGACCGCGCAAGGCTACAAGCAGCAGGTTGTGGCCGAAGCGGAAGGCGAGTCGCAGCGCTTCCTTTCGGTGCTCGCGGAATACGAGCGGGCCAAGGACGTGACCCGCACGCGTCTCTATCTGGAGACGATGGAGCGGGTGTTCCGCGACTCCAACAAGATCATCCTGGAGGGCGACTCCGGCGTGCTTCCCTACCTGCCGCTCGACGAGCTGCAGCGTAACCGGCCGCCGGCCGCGGCGCCGACGCCGCCGTCGAGCAGCGTCACACAGGGACAGGGAGCCGGCCAATGAGACGCGCTTCCGTCCTCCTGATCGCGCTCGTGATCGTCGCCTTCATCGTCTATTCGTCGGTCTTCATCGTGAACCCGCGCGAACAGGCGCTGGTGCTGCGCTTCGGCGAGATCACCCGCGTCATCCAGAAGCCCGGCATCTACTTCAAGCTGCCGACGAACTTCGTCGATACGGTCCAGATCATCGAAAACCGCCTGCTGAGCTTCGATCTCGAAGACATCCGCGTGCAGGTGCGCGACGGACGGCGCTACATCGTCGACGCCTTCGTCGCCTTCAAGATCACCGACCCGCGCAAGTTCCGCGAGAACGTCTCGGGCAGCCTCGACATCGCGCGTGAGAACATGCGCACCCGGCTCGACGCGGCACTCAGGCGCGTCTACGGCCAGCGCAGCTTCGAGGCCGCGCTTTCGGAGCAGCGCGGCGAGATGATGGTGGAGGTCCGCGACCAGCTTCGTCCGCTGACGGCGGAGGTCGGCATCGAGGTCGTCGACGTGCGCATCAAACGCACGGACCTTCTGCCCGAAGTGTCGCAGCAGACCTTCGAGCGCATGAAGGCCGAGCGTCTGGCGGAGGCGGCGCAGTTGCGCGCCCGCGGCACCGAACTCGCCGCCCGAATCAGGGCGGAAGCTGATCGCGAGGCGGTAGTGACGGTGGCCGAGGCGCAGCGCGAAGGCGATATCCTGCGCGGCCAAGGTGACGCGGAGCGCAGCCGCGTCTTCGCCGAAGCCTTTCAGCGTGATCCGTCGTTCTTCGAGTTCTACCGCTCGATGCGCGCTTATGAGACGGCGCTGCCGGCGAACAACACCTCGCTCGTCCTCTCCCCCGATTCGGAGTTCTTCCGCTTCTTCAAGAGCGAGAATGCCGTGGGATCGCTGGCCGGGACGCTGCCTATTCTGCCTCCGGCCGAAGGCGCGCCGGCGGTGGATGGAAGCGGTAGTCCTGGCACGGAGACCGGCGCCGAAGACGCCGGCGCCAGCCCGCCGCAGCCGGCTGCGGCCGACAAGCCGGCCGCTCCGGGTGCGCCCGCACCGGCGCAATGAAGGACGTTGCCACGGCGATCGGGCTTGTTCTCGTTTTGGAAGGGGCGTTTTATGCGCTCTTTCCCGATCTGATGAAGCGGATGGCGCAGCAGGTCACTCAATCGCCTGGAGACACGCTGAGGATCGCGGGAGTAGTATCGGCAGCCATAGGCGTCGCGCTCGTGTGGTTTGTGCGCGGGTGAACCAAATGTGAAGCGGCGGGCCGTACAATCGGCCGGATTTGCGTCAAAATCCTGCCGCTTCACGGCGGAGAGATTCGAATGAGCTTGGCTTGGATCGGGCGGGGGATCGTGACCGTCGGCTTGCTGACGGCCTCGGCGCCGGGATTTGCAGCACCGGCAGCGCTTGAGCTCAGTCTGCCGAAATCGGCTTCCGGGCTGCATCTGGTTCAGTCCGAGCCGTCGGCGAGCCCCGAGCAGACCCCGGCGGCGGAAGCCGAGACGCCGCCGCCGATCCTGCCGGCGCCGCATATGCCCGGCGACAATCCCGTGGCCAAGCTCCCGCCGGAGGGCGAGCAGGATGTCGCGACCCCCACGGCGCCTGGCGGCGTTCCGGTCACCGGCAGCGGCAACGTCTTCTCGTTCGCCGATCTGGCGGAGCGGCTGCTCGACTCCGTCGTCTACATTTCCACCTCGCAGCGGGTCACCGTCTCCCGGCGGATGCCGAGGCCGGAAGCGAAGCCCGCGCCTGACACGCCTCCGGGCGACGATTTCTTCGACGATTTCTTCGACGACAACGGCAACGGCTCCGAGGGTGGTCAGGCCGTGCAGTCGCTCGGCTCGGGCTTCGTCATCGATTCATCGGGGTTCATCGTCACCAACAACCACGTGATCGCCGACGCCGACGAGATCACGGCCAACTTCGCCAACGGCGAGCAGCTGGAAGCGAAGGTCGTCGGCATCGACGACAAGACCGACCTGGCGCTCCTCAAGGTGAATTCGCCGACGCCGCTCAAGGCGGCGTCGTTCGGCCGCTCAGAGAAGATGCGCGTGGGTGACTGGGTGCTCGCGATCGGCAACCCCTTCGGCTTCGGCGGCACCGTCACGGCCGGCATCGTCTCTGCGCTCGACCGCGATATCAATTCGGGCCCCTACGACCACTACATCCAGACCGACGCCTCGATTAACCGCGGCAATTCCGGTGGACCGCTTTTCAACATCGCCGGCGAGGTCGTGGGCATCAACACCGCCATCATGTCGCCGACCGGCGGCTCGATCGGCATCGGCTTCTCGGTGCCGTCCGAGATCGCCGTCCCGGTTATCGAGCAGCTGCGCCGCTTTGGAACAGTCCGGCGCGGCTGGATCGGTGTGCGCATCCAGGACGTGACCGACGACGTCGCCGAAGGCCTCGGGATGGAACACGCGACGGGCGCCTTCATTGCCGGGTTGACCGAGGATGGCCCCGCGGCGAAGGCCGGCATCAAGGAAGGCGACATCGTCGTCGAATTCAACGGCAAGAAGGTCGACACCATGCGGGCGCTGCCGCGCGTGGTCGCCGACACGCCGCCCGGCGACACGGTCGATGTGACGGTGATGCGCGACGGCGAGCGCGTGACGCTCAAGATCGAGGTCGGGCTCCTGGAAGACGACTCGGTGAAGAAGGCTTCGCTGACGACCGAGGATCAGCAGGGCGACTCCGCCACGCCTTCGGACAACGCGGCGCAGATGTTCGGCTTGTCGCTCGGGCCGATCACAGACGAGGCACGCAAGGACTTCTCTATCGACGGCAACATCGAGGGCGTCCTCGTCACCGCCGTTGAGCCGGGAAGCGAGGCGGAGCACAAGAGCCTGAAGCCCGGCGAGGTCATCGTTCAGGTCAGCCAGAAAGACGTGTCGAGCGCCGACGAGGTCGCCGCGCGCATCGAGGAGCTGAAGTCGGAAGGCCGCCGCACCGTGATGCTGCTTGTCTCCGGCGAGGACAACAAGCTTCGCTTCGTGTCGCTCCGCTTCGAGGACGCGCAGCAGTAGCTCACCCGTCGACGAACTCCTCGCGCGAAAAGCCCTGCAGGAAGAGAAGCCCCGTCAGGTTGGCGTGGTCGATCGTGGCGTCGGCGATCGCCCGAAGCGCCGGCTTGGCGTGATAGGCGACGCCGAGCCCTGCCCGCCGCACCATGCCGGCGTCGTTGGCGCCGTCGCCGACCGCGAGCGTCTCTTCCGGCGCCAGGCCGAGCCGCTCGGAAAGTTCCGACAGCGCCGATTCCTTCGCTTCGGCGCCGAGGATCGGCTCGGTGACCGCGCCGGTGAAATGCTCGCCGTCGATCAGAAGCGTGTTGGCGCGCGTCTCGTCGAAGCCGATCCGGCGCGCCACCGGCTCGACGAACGCAGTGAAGCCGCCGGAGACGAGCATTGCACGCGCGCCGGCCGCTCGCATGGTCGCCACCAGCGTCCGCGCGCCGGGCGTGACCACGATTCGCTCCTTGAGCACCGTGTCGACCACCGCGACGGGAAGCCCGCGAAGCAGCGCGACGCGCTCGCGAAGCGCCGGCGCGAATGCGATCTCGCCATGCATTGCGCGTTCGGTGATCGCTGCGACCTTGTCGCGCAGCCCGAGCTCCGCCGCGAGCTCGTCGATACACTCCTGCCCGATCATGGTGGAATCCATGTCGGCGAGGAGGAGCTTCTTGCGGCGGGCCTCCGCTGGAAGAGCGTTGACGTCGACCGGCATCCCGGAAAGCGCGTTTCCGGCCGCCGCCCGCGCCGCCGCGGCGTCGCCCTCGAACGGCACCTCGCAGGCGGCGTTCGGCGAGAGCCAGACCGGCGCGCCGTGCTCAGCGCCGGCGGCGTCGAGGGCGCTACGGGCGCGATCGAGGTCGGCGGCGCCGAGCGGCGCCTTCGCTTCGGCGGCGATGAGCGATAGGACAAAGCTCATGGAGATTTCGCTTGGCGCGCTCGAAAGGGCGCGCGCGGTGCTGATAGCCGGCCCGACCGCGAGCGGCAAGTCGGCTGTGGCGCTGAGGCTCGCCGAAGGAGCCGCGCGCGCCGGCCGCATTGCGTGGATCGTCAATGCCGACGCGATGCAGGTCTATGACGCGCTGCGTGTGGTGACCGCGCGACCGAGCGCCGCGGACGCGCGTCGCGTCCCGCACCGGCTCTATGGCCACGTGCCGGCCAGCGTCCGTTATTCGGCAGGCGCCTGGCTCGCCGACGCCGAAACCGTGCTGAAGGAGGCCGAGGCTGCCGGCGCGCTCGCTATCGTGACGGGCGGCACGGGCCTCTATTTCAAGGCGCTGGCGGTGGGCCTCGCCGCGATTCAGAAGATCCCACCGGAGGTCCGGGCGGAATGGACGGCGCGGCTCCACGCGGAAGGCGTCGAGCGCCTGCATGCCCTCCTACTCGAGCGCGACCCCTCCTCCGCCGCTTCGATCCGCCCGAGCGACAAGCAGCGCACGGTTCGGGCGCTTGAGGTGCTCGACGCCACCGGTCGACCGCTCTCCGATTGGCAGAGAATGGCGGCTGCGCCCCCGCTCATGAGCGCCGCAGTGCCGCGCTTCGTGCTCGAGCCTGACCGAGCCGAGCTTCACCGCCGCATCGAGACTCGTTTCGACCAGATGGTGGCGGAAGGCGCGCTTCGAGAAGTCGAGGCGCTACTCCGGCAGAATCTCGATCCGGAGCTTCCGGCGATGAAGGCGATCGGAGTCCGCGCTTTCGCCGCACATCTTCGCGGCGACGTCTCGCTCGATGCGGCGATTGCGTCGGCGAAGACCGAGACGCGGCGCTACGCGAAACGCCAGTCGACCTGGTTCCGCAACCAGATGCCCGACTGGCCGCGCGCTTTCTAGCGCGTGATCCCGAAAAACATGCCCCCGGACAGCGACCCGAGGTGGGAACCGGCTTTCGGACAAGATAACGCTTCGACAGGAGATAGAGCCGCCAATCTGATCGAGATCAGAATGAAAGTGGTTCTGGCGGCTCTCAGCTCGCGCGGGCCTGCCGTCTGACCTCGACGACGGGCGACGCCATCTTTGTCGGCGGCCCCTCGTCCTTGGATTCGGCCTCGGCATAAACGAGATGCCGGATGGCGGAGAGCGGCGCCGGCCGGCCGAACAGGTAGCCCTGCGCCTGCGCGCACGCTTCGCTGCTCAGGAAGTCGCGCTGATCGTCGGTCTCGACGCCCTCTGCAAGCACTGGGATGTCGAGGCTGCGGCCGAGCCCGAGCACGGCGGTGACGATGACCGTCGCCTGCTGGCGTGAGCCGATCTTGTCGACGAAGCTCTTGTCGATCTTGAGCTTGTCGAAGGGAAACGCCTGCAGGGTGGACAGCGACGAATAGCCGGTGCCGAAATCGTCCATGGCGATGGCGACGCCGAGCGCCTTGATCTTGCGCAGCATGTCGAGCGTGCGCTGCAGATCCTCGATGAGCGCGCTCTCGGTGATCTCGAGCTCCAGCCGGTGTGGCGGCATGCCGGTTTCGATCAGGATCTCGTGGACGAGCTCCGGCAGGTTGGCGAGCTTGAACTGGATCGGCGAGAGGTTGACGGCGACGGTGTAAGGCTTCGTCCAGTTCGCCGCCTCCTTGCAGACCTTGCGCAGGATCCACTCGCCGAGATGCAGAATGAGGTCGGTCTCCTCCGCGATTGGAATGAACTGTGACGGCGCGATATAGCCGTGCGTCGGGTGGTTCCAGCGCGCCAGCGCTTCGAAGCCGATGATCTCGCCGGTCGCGATCGACGCCTGCGCCTGGTAGTGCACTTCGAGCTCGTCGTTCTCGATCGCCTGCGTGAGCTGCTGCGCCAAGATGCGGCGCTCGCGCACGGTCTCGTCCATGTCCGGGGTGAAGAAGCAGGCGCGGGCGCGTCCGTGCTCCTTGGCGCGGTAGAGCGCGAGGTCGGCGTTGGAAAGAAGCGTGCGTGTGGCGTCGCCGTCGCGCGGGAAGACCGAGACGCCGATGGTGAGCCCGATGTGGAAGGGCTGACCGCCGAGGAGCACCGGCTTGGCGAACACCTCAAGAAGCTTGTCGGCGAGCCGCGCGGCGGAGGCCGGCTGCTCGCGGTCGGTCTGGACGATGACGAATTCGTCGCCGCCGAGTCGGGCGGCGAACTCGGTGTGCGAAAGGAGCGCCGTGATGCGCGACGCCGTTGCCTTGAGCAGCTCGTCGCCGGCCGCGTGGCCGTGCACGTCGTTGATCTCCTTGAAGCGGTCGAGGTCGACGATCATCAGCGCGAGCTGGCCGT
>Ga0315553_10000223_pt1 | contig 51748 bp, 44 predicted proteins | sample SalMarSW160140MG_FD_203099 | JGI IMG/M metagenome (GOLD analysis project Ga0315553, IMG submission 203099) | Salt marsh sediment microbial communities from the Plum Island Ecosystem LTER, Massachusetts, United States - Salt Marsh Sediment SW1601-40 ...
GGTTTGCCTACGGCTTCCTCCGGACCCCGCCTCGCAGCGACGCCCTTGCCTTCAGCTAACGGTTGGCGTGATCAACCTCCGTAGGAGACTTTCACTCCCCAGTCAACGCCCATGCCGGGCGTACGAATCGTACAAAGAAAAACGCCCTTTCGGGCGTTTTTAGTATTGCCAGATTTCGCTGGAATACCCCATATTATTGAATCTTGGTATTCGCAAGTAGATCAACGAACTTATCCAATACTATTGTTGCCCTATTCCACTAGGTTAGTCCAGCAGTTCCATGGGGATATTGCCGCCGTTTTCGGCGATCTTCTCGAGCACGGTCTTGTGAAGCCAGGTATTATCCCAACCTAGGATCGTGGCTTAATGAGGGTTATGGCGACAGATGGCAGCGGGTTTGGCTTCGGTAGGGTTTCAAGATACGCTGGCCACATCCATGAAACCAGTTGTTGGCGTTGAATACCCCTCTTGCATACGGGTGTGTTGTGGAGACGAATATGAAGTCTGCGCCAAGCACGATCGATAAGTATATTTCTTATTACCCCGACAACGTGCAAGTGATCTTACAGAAGATCAGGGCAACGATCAGGAAGGCTGCTCCCGATGCAGAAGAGAAGATCAGCTACCAACTGGCGACCTTCACCCTCAACGGCAAGAATCTGATCCATTTCGGTGCTTTTAAGAAGCATATCGGTTTGTATCCTACTTCCTCAGGCATCGAGCAATTCAGTGACGAGCTGGCAAAGTACAAGGGCGCCAAGGGTTCGGTCCAATTCACGTTGGATGAGCCGGTCCCCTATGCTCTGATCAACCGGATTGTCAAATTCCGGATTCAGGAAAATCAGGCTCGAGCAGCAGAAAAAGGGAATGGATAATTTCCCAACCTAGAAAACTGGAAGGAGTTGAAACCTTATCATGGAGTTCAACCTGATTCATACTTGGCGAGAGGTATTATGTCTTCACAAGCTACCAGAAAGATAGCTCACAGACTCACTCGAACGGTTTGATCCCTTATACACATCTTCAAACTTTTCCGTCAGCCAGGGGTCAGCGAAGTTGCCCACCAGCGCATTCATACATTTCGTATACTATGCCTGCGGTCGGGGAGGAGAGGCAGGATACGATGAAATCGCACGTGCTCTATGATTCTCAGTACGGCAACACGGAACGCATCGCCCAGGCCATCGGAGCCGCGCTCAGCCAATCTGGTGAGGCCCAGGTTTTACGCATATCGCAGGCTGCACCTGTATCGTTAAACGGCCTGGATCTACTCATCGTCGGCTCGCCGACGCAGCGTTTCAACCCCACGACCACCACTACTGAGTACTTAAAAGAACTGCCTTCAAGCGCACTGCATGGCGTTAAGGTCGCCGCGTTCGATACGCGCTTTACACGAGAGGAGATCGAGAAGATCCCCATCCTGGCTTTTTTCGTGCGGATCTTCGGCTATGCAGCTGGATCGATTGCGAAACAGCTGGAAACGAAAGGTGGATCACTCCAGCTCCCGGCTGAAGGGTTCTACGTCGATGGCATGGAGGGTCCGCTGCTTGAGGGCGAACTCGAACGCGCGCGAGTATGGGCGGTACAACTGGCCTCCCTGGGTATAAACCGCACCGCCTAATAGCCATCACGGACCAAGCCAAAATCCATATGGAAGAGATTCCGCGTCCCACGAAATGCCTTGCGGCATGCAGTAATCAGCTGTAACAGCGTCAAACCTGGCCCTTTTCTCCTCCTTACGTGACTGACCCCCCTCGGCTATAATAGCTGTGAAGGCTGGCACAATCTGGCCCTCGTTTCACCTCGAAAACACCTAGATCATGCACCCTGGCACATCCCGATCATGGGGTTCGTGATTCTCTGGAGATCTCCATCGGACCAGGTCAATCGACCCGGACCACGCACTCGATAACCTGATCAGCAACGACATTGTTCGCATTCCGGCTAGAAACACGGCGGAACTGCGATTTGCGCTTGATCCCGGGTGCAGGTTCAGCCCGCGACAAGCGATAGACGAATTCAACCACCCCACACGGGTGAAGGAAGTAAAGATGCCCAAAGATCAACGGATCCCGATCATCGATGTCCACGGCGATCACCTGCAGATGGGCCAGCAGATTGGTGAAGCCTGCGAGCCCCAAATCCACCAGATGCTGGAGACCTACCGCGAGCTGATCACAACCAGCTACGACCGCCTTAAACTGAATTGGGAACGCGCAATACTGCAATCGCGCAAATATCAGCCGTTTGTCGCTGAATTTATCCCTCAGTATCTGCGTGAGCTGGAAGGCATGGCCCAAGGGGCGAAGGTAACCCTGGACGATCTGATGGTGCTCAACAGCATGGAGGGCATCGTCAACGACGCCCTGCACCTGAAATGCACGAGCTTCGCCGCCGCCGGCGAATGGACCCAGGACGGACATGTGCTTGTGGCGCACAACGAGGACTGGGCTCCAGAGGATGAGGGGACGGTCTATCTCGTGCGGGCCAAACCGACCGATGAACCTGCCTACCTGGCGCTCACCTATGGCGGCCTCCTGCCCAACATCGGTTTCAACGAGGCCGGCTTGGCACAATGCTGCGATTCAGTCTACCCGGACGACTCGCGCCTGGGCATTCCGCGCATTTTTGTGGCCCGGGCCGTGCTGGCCTGCCGCACGCTTTCAGATGCCCTTTCCGCGGCCGTGATGGACAAGCGTGCCGCCGGTTATAACCACCTCATCGCCCACGAGAGTGGTGAGATCTACAACCTGGAGGCCTCCGCCAAACGTTTTGCTGTCCAATATTCTGAGAATGGTATGCTGGCTCACACCAACCACTACCTCGATCCTCGCCTGCAGGCGGTCGAGGCCTCACCCGAGGCATTGCTGCGCTCGCACGTTCGCCTGAACCGTGTCAACCGCCTGCAGCGCACGCTGGCACCGCACTCGACCGAAACCTTTATTAGTATTCTCACCGATCATGTCAACCGGCCGCGCAGCATCTGCTGTCACGACACCGAAAACCCGGTTGCCATCGAACGCTCGAAGACGATTGCCTCCGTGATGATCGATCTTACCGAGCGCTGCATGCACGTGGCCGTCGGCAACCCGTGCGAATCCACATACCACCGTTTTGAACTGGAGGTCTAGCCCATGCCTGGAGATTTACGCGAGCAACTCGTCCCCAAATACGAACGCCAGGGATGGCCATCCGAGGCACGGCCGAACAACAAACCACCAACCGGCTGGAGCCATGCGCTCCTGGTTTCACTCGACCGGCCGCGCGGTCCAGCCATTTCCCCGGACGGTCGCTGGCTGGCCTTTTTCTGGGACCGCGAGGATCAATCCGACCTGTACATCCTGGAGACCAGCGGAGGGTGGCCGCGCCGGCTAACCTTCGACCGCACCGCCACATCTTACTGGCTGGATGAACCGGCCCGTTGGTCCCCCGACGGCCGATCGCTGGCCTACACCGACGATGGCCAGATCTGGATCATCGATGTCGACGGAAAACACGCACACCAGGTGACCGACATGACCAAGAGCGTCAGTTCGGTGCAGTGGATGCCCGACAATCAGCATCTGGTATTTACCACCCGCCATAAGGGTGACCTACAGGTGATGATGATCGATATTGAAGGCCAGTTTCTTCAGCCCATCAGCCAGGGTCCCGGGCTTGATCATTCCCCGGCCCCCTCTCCTGACGGCAAGCAGATCGCCTTCATTCGAGTCCACCCGGATGATCTCAACCGCAGCGACCTCATGCTGGCAGAGTTGAAAAGCGGAAAGGTGCGCCAGCTTACCGATGTCCCCGCTTACCGCCATTTCAGCCCCTGCTGGTCGCCGGATGGAAAGATGCTGGCTTACCTTTCGGAACGGTCAGGCAACAACCAGGTCTATCTCTTAGATACTTCCACCTGGAAGGAGCGTCAGCTGACCCATGAATCCTGCGATTACGGTGGCCTGGACTGGTCACCGGAGAGCACCCGCCTGATATGCACCCGGAACCGGCGGGGTGCGCTGGACCTCGCCCTGCTCTTCATCCAGGATGGCAAAGCCGAGATCCTGCGCCAGGCGGATGGTGTCCACACCCATCCGCAGTGGCACCCGGCCGGCGAGCACATCTTCTTTGGCTACGAAGACCCCTGCTCGGCGCATGAACTCTACCGTCTGCGTGTCGAGCGAAAAAATCTCACCCGCCTGACCTACGCTACACCACAATTAATGGGTCAGCTCGATATGGTCACGCCCTCTGAGATCGAGTACATCAGCATTGATGGAGAGACGATCCCGGCCATTATTTACAAACCGCGGGTATCGAACGGCGCAGCCGTGGTTTATCCGCACGGAGGCCCGACGAGTCAATTCACGCTGGAGTGGTACTCGTTGATCCAGTACTTCGTCGCCAAGGGCTATACCTGGCTGGCCCCCAACTTCCGCGGCAGCACCGGCTACGGTCTGCGTTTTGAACGCCTGAACCACGGTGATTGGGGCGGCGGCGATGTCCAGGACTGCCTGGCGGCTGCGGAATATCTGGCCACGTTGGATGAGATCGATCCCGAACGGATTGGGATCTTCGGCGCCAGCTACGGCAGCTATCTTGCCGTCTGTGCGCTAGCCTTCGATCCGGAATACCACTTCGCCTGTGGTGTGGCGAAATACGGCGACGCGGACCTGCTCACTGCCTGGGCCCAGCAGCTGCAGGTTGTACGGGAGGACCAGGAGCGTATGATGGGCCGCCCGGACCAGAACCGCGCTGCTTATCTGGCAGGCTCGCCCATCCACAGCGTTGCCAACATTCAACGTCCACTGCTCATCGTCCATGGATTATTGGATGAGACCACACATGCGCTGCAATCCGAGCAGCTCGTAGAAGCGCTTAAACGCGAGGGAAAAACTTTTGAATACAAGACCTACGCTGATGAGGGCCATGGCCTGAGCCAGCAGATCAACATCCTGGACTTCAATCGCCGGCTCGAGCGCTTCCTGGACTGGTATTTGCTGTAGGAGATCGGCTCGCACATCCAAGCGCCAGGGAATTACAGGTTCACACTATACACACACTCTTGCCGAAAGTTTGGGAGGTCATCATGAAGAAAGATTTGAACGCCGCCCCGATCATCTTCGACCACCTCACCTGGCCGGAGGTGGCTGCACTGCCGCGTGATCTCCCGATCGTGCTCCCGTTGGGCGAGGGGTTTAACCCGCAGGATGTTCAATCCACACTTGGGACCTCCGATTGGGCGCTGCTGCCGGCATTTCCATACGGTTGGCAGGGCAGCATGATCCCGGTCGAGTCATCCATTTTCGAAGGTATCCTGGTCAACCTCTTCGCCGGGCTGAACGAGGACGGGTTTCAAAACCTGGTCCTGCTCTCCAACCGTGATATGGGCTACAAACTGCCCGGCGTGCGCGCACAGCAAGCCCGATTCTCAACACCCCCGAATCGGCTATCAGATATCGATCACGACCACGTGATCCTCATCCCCACCGGACACACCGAACAACATGGATATCATCTGCCACTGAACACCGACACCGAGATTGTTCTCGCCATCGCCACGGGTGTTGTAGGTAAAATCCCTGAACTGGCATCCTCACTGCCGGTGCTGCCCTATGGTGTGAGCACACACCGCCGCTCGTTCGCCGGAACGTTCAATGTTGGCGGGCGAGCTTACGAGGACTTCCTGCTGGCCGTGATCGAACAGCTGATCGAGCGCGGCGCCGACCGCATCTACCTGCTCAATGGGCACGGCGGCAACCACTCCTTCCTGGTCAACGTGGTGAAGTTTTCCGGAGAGCGCTACCCGCAAGCTTTCACGGCTACCGCCTGGCTGCACACTTCCGGCGTCAGGGGAACCGCAGCCCTAGAACGCCATCGGTTATCGGCGCGCGGCGGGATGGGCCACGCTGGGGAGCTTGAGACGGCGCTCATGCTCCATCTGCGACCGGAGCTTGTTCGCATGGAGCGGGTCGTGGATGAGACGGACTTTACAGCTTCGGATGTGTATTACATGGATTGGGTTGAAGGTGGAGAACTGATCGCCAACCCCCCCTGGGAAGATGACACCCGCACCGGCAGCTACGGCGCCGGGAGCCTGGCCACGGTCGAGCATGGCCGCATATGGCTGGAAGCAGCGATCGAGGAGAAAATCGCCCATGTCCATGCCGTCATCGATCAGCAGGGACGGCGTGCAGCACGCAGGGCAGGCCAGGAACCCTCTCCCTCATCCTGAACCCACCACCCTGTTTTCTCATGCTTTGCCCCGGGGATCCCTCGGCAAAGTGTGCCTGAGGAAGGTACATTATATTGTCGGTACGCTGCGGGGTTCCCTCTGCTAAAAACGCCTCGGGAAGGCACATTATCTTGTCGTTATATTGCGGGGATCCCTCACCCTCACAATAGTTGATAGCCGATGTAACGTCTTGGGGATCCCTCGGCAAAGATCGCCTCGGGAAGGCACATTATCTTGTCGTTATGTTGCGGGGATCCCTCGTCGCACAGCTCCTCGGGAAGGCACCCCAAATGTTCCTCCCCGAACCCGGAGGGTGAGGGGTTCCCATGATGCCGCACGATCTCCGCATAGCTCATGCTTCACGGAGCGCTCGCCTACGCCACACCTTCACGATAGTTAATCGCTCTTGGATCGTCTCGGGGATCCCTCGGTAAAGTGCGCCTCGGGATGGTTGCTACGCAACCACCTCATGACACGCAACCCAGTGATCGGGCCTGACCTCACGCCACTCCGGCACCAACTCGGTGCAGTGATCCTTCGCGATAGGACAGCGAGTATGGAAACGGCAGCCAGAGGGTGGATTGACCGGGCTGGGGACCTCACCACTCAGGATCATCCGCTCACGCTTCCGGTCCTGCTCCGGATCCGGGACCGGCACCGCCGAGAGCAGTGCCTGGGTATAAGGATGCTGCGGGTGATCGTAGAGCTCATTTCCCTCGGCCAACTCGACGATCCCGCCAAGATACATCACCGCCACCCGGTTGCATAAATGCCGCACCATCGCCAGGTCATGCGCGATGAAGAGGTAGGTCAGCCCCAGACGCTGCTGCAGATCCTCCAAGAGGTTGATGATTTGCGCCTGAATGGAGACATCCAGCGCCGAGATCGGCTCGTCGCAGACGATGAATTCCGGGTTGGAGGCCAGTGCGCGGGCGATGCCGATCCGCTGGCGCTGCCCGCCCGAAAACTCATGCGGAAAGCGATTCAGGTAGCGGCCGCTCAAACCAACCAATTCCAGCAGCTCGCGCACTCGCGCCAATCTTTGCTCTTCGTTCGCCAGGAGCTTGTGCACACGCAAAGGCTCACTCACGATCGAGCTCACCGTCCAGCGTGGGTTTAAACTTGAATAAGGATCCTGGAAGATCATGCGTGCCTTCTGCCGCAAATGCCGCAGTTGAGCCCTGGATGCCCCCCGGACATCCAAACCGGCGATCGTGATCTGACCATCGGTGGCCGGGTACAATCCCAGGATGGTGCGTCCGGCAGTGGTCTTGCCGCAGCCGCTCTCACCGACCAAGCCAAGCGTCTCACCCTGAAAGATGTCAAAAGTGATGTCGTCGACAGCATGGACGGCGCCGACTGCCCGCTGGATCAGGATGCCACGCGTGAGCGGGAAGTACTTCTTCAAGCCTTTGACCTGGACCAATGGCTCGGATGCCGGGGGGTTCAACTCGCTTCCTCCAGGTTCACCCAACAGGCGACACGCCGGCCCGGGGCAATTTGTTCCAACGGCGGGTTTGCCTCCCGGCAGCGATCAATCGCATAACTGCAGCGTGGAGCGAAAGGGCATCCCTTCGGCTGGGTGAGCATGCTCGGCGGCGAGCCGGGGATCGGACGGAGCTTGCCACTCCGCCGCTGATCCACGCGCGGCAGTGATGAGAGCAGCATCAAAGAATAGGGATGGCGGGGATCCTTATAGAGATCGAAAACACTGGCCTCTTCCATGATGTAACCGGCGTACATCACCAGCACCCGGTCAGCTATGCGAGCGACGACCCCGAGATCATGCGTGATCCAGATGATCGCCATACCCAGCTTGTCCCTCAGTTTAAGAGCCAGTTCAACAATTTGGGCCTGGATCGTCACATCCAGCGCGGTTGTTGGCTCATCGGCAATTAAAAGGCTGGGGTTGCAGCCAAGCGCCATGGCGATCATCGCCCGCTGGCGCATCCCACCCGAGAATTGGTGCGGATAATCACCCAGGCGCGCAGCGGCTTGAGAGAACCCGGTCAGCTCGAGCAGCTCAGCCGCGCGCTGATTTGCCTGCTCGGCGTCCATGCTCAAATGGAGCATCAGGCTTTCTGTGATCTGCAGGCCGATGGTCAGCACCGGGTTAAGTGAGGTCATCGGATCCTGGAAGATCATGGCGATCGCCGCCCCCCGGATGCGCTCGAGCTCGCGCTCATTTAATTGCAGAAGATCCTGCTCATGGAAATGCGCCTGGCCGGAAAGGATCTCGCCCGGCGGGGTTGGGATCAGCCCGAGGATTGACATGACGCTGACGGATTTGCCACACCCGCTTTCGCCGACGATGGCCAGCGTCTCTCCCTCGTCGAGGTGATACGAGATGCCGTTGACGGCATGCACCACACCCTCCGGTGTGTTGAAACGCACCTGAAGATCGGATACTTCCAACAATCTACCCATCTTGGCTCTACTATGCCTCACACAGCGCGGCTGCGCGGGTCGAGCGCGTCACGCAATCCATCGCCGATGAAATTGATGCTGAGCACGGTCAGCAGGATAAACATCCCTGGGAAGAACCACAGCCAGGGTGAGCTTTCAATATATCCGTGGGCTCCTTCCAGCATGTTGCCCCAGGTGGCCGTCGGCGGCTGCACGCCCAGGCCCAGGAAGCTGATATAGGACTCGAGCAGGATGGCGTTGGCCACGCTCAGGGTTGCGGCCACGATAATCGGTGCGACGGTATTTGGGAGAATGTGATTGATGATGATACGCCAATTCGGGCTACCGCTCTCGCGCGCCGCCAGGATGAAATCTTTCTCCTTCAGCGAAAGGAACTCAGCGCGCACAATGCGCGCCAGGTACATCCAGCTGGTCACGCCGATGATCAGGATGATGACCACAACGCTGCCGCTGAAGCTGCGACCGAGGAATTCGATTTCCGGAATTTTGCCGCCAAAGGCCTTGGCCATGATCAGGAGCAGGAAGAGCGCCGGGATGTTGAGCCAGGCCTCCGTGATGCGCATCAGCAGGCTGTCGATCCACTTGCCATAGTAGCCGGCAAGCGCGCCAACGGTGATGCCGATGATCAACTCGACCAGCATGGCGCTCAATCCGATCAGCAGAGAGATCTGCCCCCCGTAGATGGTTCGGATAAATGTGTCCCTGCCGATGGTATCCGTCCCAAAAGGATGTGCTTGAGATGGATTCTGGAGACGATTTCCCGTCTCGGTAAAATTCGCCTGAGCCTCAGTGAAGAAGAAGCTGCCACCAAAAGAATAAAGGACCAATAAAATAAGCACGGCTACACCCACCATCGCCATCGTATGCCGGCGGAAGCGGCGTACGAATAGCTGCCTCAGGCTTAGCGGGGGTGCCTCAAGCTCGTCGGTCAGCGTGATGGACGGGGTATTAATACCAGACTGCAGCATAGCACCGCCTAGTCATAGCGTATTCGTGGATCTAACCACGCATAGGTGATATCCGTGAGCAGCTGAAAGAAGACCACCGCAGCAGAGATCAACAACAGGATCCCCATGATGACGGGTGTGTCAGAACGTTCCAGGTGATCGATGAAAAGGCGTCCCATTCCCGGCCAGGCAAAGATGCTCTCCGTTACGAGCGCGCCGGCCAGCAGGAAGGGTAGATCCAGGCCGATGATGGTAACGATCGGCAGCGAAGCATTCTTCAGCGCGTGAACCATGATCACCCGCCGGCGCGGCAGACCCTTCGATTTGGCCGTTCGGATGTAATCCTGGCTCAAAACCTCCAGCATCGTGCTGCGGATGTAGCGGCTGTATCCCGCCAATGAAATCGAGGCGATGCTGAAGAGAGGCAGTACCAGATGCCACAGCACCTGCGGTGTCGTCTTCCCCACGTTGGGATCGAACATGCCCACCGTCGGCAGGTAAGGCAGCCCCCAGCGTTTGAAAAGAACTGCAAAGATATACATCGAAAGCAAGGCAACGAAGAAAATCGGCATGGAATAGAGCACAAAACTGATCGTCGTGATGGTATGGTCAAGCAACGAGTATTGGCGCAAGGCGGAAATGATGCCAACAACCATCGCCCCCAGGATGATCACGATCTCGGCCGGTATCATCAGTATCAGTGTATTCGGCAGCCGGTCACCGATCACCTCCAGAACCGGCTTGCCCCGGTTGACGATCGAGGTGCCAAAATCACCGCGCAGTACTCCCTGGCGCGTCCCCGGACTTTCCGCCACACCATCGCCGTCCAGATCGAGCTTGTCCCAATCATTGCCCACCAGCCAGTAGAGATACTGCAGCATGATGGGCTTGTCCAGCCCCAGTTGGCGGGTCAGGCGTTCACGATCGGAAGCGCGGGTTGCCCGACGCCCACCCATCGTAGCCAGTGGATCCCCCATGCTCATCATAAGCACGAACAGGACCAGGCTGATGATGAAGAGCAGCGGGATCGCCTGGAGTAATCTCCGGATGATGTAGCGCGACATAGCCACCTCGACCTAGCAGTATGGGGACCGTTAGGATCCACTGGTTGGCCTTGCGCCGGGATGGGAAATCCCATCCCGGCGCTCTAGATTCGGTTTAACAGGCGTGCCTGAACTACTTGACCAGATCCCACTCCATGATGTTGAAGAAGGGCGTGACGCCAGAAAGTTTGATGTTGGTCAGCCTCTCATTTACACCAAAGAGATCGGGATCCTGCCAGATACCGAGCCAGTACACCTTCTCGAAAACCTGCTTGCTGATCTCCCAGAAGGTCGCCTGGCGCTCGGCAAAATCGACCTGGGTCTGCTGCAGCTGGAAGAGGGCATCAAGCTCCTCGTCGTTGGTCTTCTGCCAGTTCAAACCCACCGGATATTCCTCGGTCGGAATCTCGCTGATCAGCCAGTAGGAGATATCTGGATCGGGGTAATTCGTGGTGTCCGACCACTCCATGATGTCCAACTCGCCCAGTGCGGCCGGGCCGTCCACAGCGAAGAACAAATCTGAGTCGTAGTTTTGCAGGTCCAGCTCGACGCCCACGGCGGCCAACTGCTGCTGCGCGACCGCCTGAGTATCCTGGCGAACTTCGCGGGTGGTTGTGCCGTAGGTGAGCACGAGCTCAACGCCGTCCTTATCCCGGGTGCCATCGCCGTTGCTATCAACCCAGCCGGCTTCATCCAGCAGCTTATTGGCCATGTCCGGGTCATAGGGCCAGGGCGCGATATCAGGATTGGCGTATGGTGTGTTATCCCAGTAGGTCGCGGCGGGTTTGGTCAGCCCCAAAAGCAAGTTGTCGACCAGTGAAGCCCGGTCGAAGGCCATGGCGATCGCCTGGCGCACTCGCACATCCTGCAGCGCAGGGTGACTGTCCTCACCCATGTACATGTACCAACCTTCGTTATAGCCGGACTGGACCGGGTAGATCGTTACCCCGGCTGCCTCCAACTCTGGAACATCCGAGTAGGAGAAGAAGGTTCCGAGATCTCCTTCCCCAGCCTTCAACGCGTTGATTTGCGCAGCATCATCCGGGACGAAGCGGATGAAGACCTCATCCAGCAGAGGAGCGTCGCCCCAGTAATTCTCATTGGCGACAAAGCGGGCAAAACTGCCCGATTCCCACTCGGCAAAGACGAAGGGGCCGACGCCGACGGTCGGGTTCAGATTCCAATCGGCGTTGTCGATCGTGCCTTCGCTCTCGAAAACAGGCTCGAGGATGTGCTTGGGCAGGATGCTTTTCCACATTGTGGCAGCCCAGGGGACGAAGGGCTCGGCGAAGCTGATCACCACGGTGTAGTCGTCGGGGGCGGTCATCGACTCAATCTGGTCGAAGGGGAAGGTGCTCGCCACTGTATTGGCCGGGTCCATCACCATCTCATAGGAGAAGATGTAGTCGGCCGAAGTGAGTGGTGTCCCATCGGACCAGGTAATGTCATCACGCAAAGTCATGGTCAGCGTCTTACCATCGGCCGAGATGCCCCCGTTGTCCGAACTGGGGATCTCTGTGACCAGTACCGGATAGGGGTCGTTGTTCTCATCAAACTGCCAGGGCCAAACCAACCACATAGCATCGGTGATCTGTGAGAACCACATATTGGAATAGTAAGGGTTGAGGGTATCAAATTCCTGGGTAAAGATGAAGACAGCGACTTTACGCTCTGCTGGCGGCACCACCTCGCCAGGCGCTTCCGTTGCGACGGGTTCTTCACCCGCCCCCCCTGGTGCTTGTGTCTCACCACCACCCCCACCGCACGCTGACAGCAAAAACGCGGCCATCAGCAGCACTGAAAAAAGCAAGTACAGACGTTTATGAATGGACATCTTCTTCCCTCCCGAATTGCGCACGATTAATGGATGGATCTGTATCCCATGAAATGCTCATGGATCCGGCGTCAGATTGGTCCCATCTGCACCTCCTCGATCGTCCTACCGTTCATGATTTCGTCAGAAAACCATCGCGTTGCACTGCTGGCAACGCAGCGAAACTCATTGGGCTGGCGTGTTGCAAACGATGCCGGCCCTGGCCAGTATGCCGGGTCGTTCCAATAGATGTCGCCTGGGTTCAGTTGACGGGAGAAAACGCCCAACTGAGGGAGGGAGTGGGAACTGCTGACCGAGCGGTGAAGGCTTATCGGCGCATCTATCAGTGTACAGCTCCAAGGATGTGCAGATGAATTGCCCTGAATTTCTGGCTACATTATATAAGTGGTTTATCAATCATACAAAACCAGGACTCGAGGCGAATCATGATAGAGTCAAACCGAATCTGGCAAAGACCATAAACCTTCCCGCTTACTCACGACCAAGCTCCACATCAAAAACGGGTAGCTATTTTGTTTGCGTTTTTGATTGTGCTCCTGCGGAATACATGATATATAGAACATGATCATGATCCATTAAGGCAGGAGAAAAGTAGCCCGGTCGAGAGATCACCCAGCGCTGCGTAAATAAGATGATATCGAGAAAACCGACGGTACCCCCTGGCTCGCATAAGACCACAGAAGCTCGATCCGACGACGACGAGCCTCCGGACCCTGGCCGGGTCCTAACTCGCACCTCCTCCCGGCGCTCAACGCCAAACCCACCAATAAAGAAATCCTTCAGCCCAGCAGGAACAGATCTCCAGCTGCTTGACCTGCCCCGCTCTGAAGCCGCTCCGGCACGGGTGGTGACCACCTGCCAACGAACCCGTCCACGGGCGCGACTGCCTCGCAGGTTAGACGAGGTCGAGGTGGTTGTGCTCTATACCAAGGCGACAAACTCCAAACGCTGGGAAGCGCACGAGCTTCTCGCCGACCAGGAGAACGCTCAGGTCGCCAAGCAGGTAGCCGATTCGCTTCGGCCGCATGCAAAAAGTGTCCTACTCAAGGCCTGCCGGCGGGATGTTGAAAGCTGCCTGAAGGACCTCGATCCCAGCCGGCATATGATCTTCAATTTATACGAGGGCCAGGTCGGGCGGACTGGAGACGAGGTTGCCGCGGCGCGCTTGCTCGAGGCGCGCGGCTTCGTGCACACCGGCGCTTCCTATGCCGCCCTCGCCCGCACCTGCAACAAATGGACGACAAAGAAGATCCTGGCCGCTGCTGGCCTGCCGACACCCGCCTACCACATCGTCCGGGATGCCCGGGATTGGCAAGGGCAGGTCAAAGCCCCGGTCATCGTCAAGCCGATCGCCGAGGAAGGCAGCATCGGTATCACCCAGTCCTCGCTTGCTCGTGCAGACGAAGACGTGCTGCCCTTGATCGAGTCAAGCCTGGCGAAGTACCGCCAGGCGGTGATCGTCGAAGAGTATGTCGCCGGGCGCGAGATCAACGCCGCGCTGTGGGGGAACGGCTCGCCCACGCTGCTGCCGATCGCCGAGATCGCCTTCACCTGGACCGATGATCCGCTGCAGCAGTTCGTCACCTATGCCAGCAAGTGGATCGACGGGTCTCCCGAGTTCAGCGGGACCCCCGGCATCTGCCCGGCGGACCTCTCGGCGCGCGAGCGGGAGGCGATTGAACAAACCTCGCTTGAAGCCTGGCACGAGCTGCGCCTGTCCGGTTACGCCAGGGTCGACATCCGCCTGCGGGATAGCATCCCATACATCCTTGAGGTGAACGGTAACCCCGACCTGGCGCCGGACGCCGGGTTCTTCCGCTCGGTCAAGACCGCCGGAATGACCTTCGACGAGATGATCAAACACATTGCCCAGCTAGCGCTAATATCATCGAAATGATCAGCATCTCAGAAACGACGCCGGCGCACGCGCCCGAGATCCTGGCGCTGGCCCGCGCCGAACCGCTCTTCAACCCGGCCGAAGCCGAGGTTGTAGCCGAACTCCTGGGCGATTACCTCGACCGGCCAGATCACAATGGCTATTTCTTCCTCAGTGCGATCGAGAAGGGCATCGTCGTCGGCTTCGCCTGTTTCGGCCCGACCTCGATGACGGAAAGCACCTTCGACCTGTACTGGATCGCCGTCTCCGGCGATCACCGGGGCAGCGGGATTGGCCGGGAGCTGATGGCTGAGGTCGAGAAACGTATACGCACAGCTGATGGCCGGCTGCTCGTGCTGGATACCTCCGGGCGACCGGACTACGCCGGCACCCGCACCTTTTACGAACGACTCGGCTTTCAGCTGACCGCTGTGATCCCCGACTTCTATTCGCTCGGCGATGACCTGAACATATTCACACTCCGCTTGACCTGACTCAACCCCTGGCATTTTCATCTCCATCTCCTACCCTGGCCGGTAGATAGCCTAACATGGCTATGCAACTCAGAAAGAATCACTTTGATATCAACGAAATCCAGCCCGACCGCTCAGGCCTGGGAGTGTACCTCGCTTGGCTGAATGGCTCTGCATACTCTAGAATGGTCCTTGATGTCAGAAGAAAAAAGGCAGGACGGACGAAGCTACCGCTGGGCGCTGTACCTCGGTCTGGGTTGGTGGATTGCAGCGCTCATCCTGAGCCTGATCCAGGCCCGGGCCGAGGCGGTACGCTTCACGACGCCCTACGGCTTGCTCTACCTGCGTTCGCTGCTCATCCCGGTGGCAGCCTTGCTGGCGTTCTACCTGCTTGCGCACTTTACCGGTGCGAAAGAAAGGGACCAACCGAGCACGATCGACCAGATCTTCTTCCTCGCCGCGGTGCTGGTTCTGACCTACTGGGCTGCAACCGCCCCACTCCGGCCGAACTGGCTGCTGCTGCTTGGCGTATGGGGTTTGATCCCGAGCCTGTACCTGGGCGTTAAGGGGCTGATCGCACCCACGACGCTGCTCAGCCTGGGTTCACTCATCGTCACGGTCACGCTGATCGAGCTGCTCATCCATCCCTTCCCGCGCCTGTGGCCGGGGTATGCGCGCATGGTCGGCAGCAATTGGCGCCGGCTGCACGCCGACATCCCCACCCTCGAATACGAGTTGAATGGCGTGGAGTACAAGATCAACGAGCTCGGCTTCCGAGGGTCAGAGCCCGTCCCCGAACAAGTCGAGATCGTGGCGCTTGGGGACAGCTTCACATTCGGGGTGGGGACCCAGCACCCCTGGCCCGAGCAGCTCGCTTCCCAACTGGATGCATCCGTTCTCAACCTGGGTATGGGCGGCACCGATCCACCCAGGTTCGTCAACCCATTGATCGAATTTGGCCTGCCCCGGCAGCCTGAGATCGTGATCGCGGCCTACTTCGAAGGCAACGATCTCTACACCTGCTACCAGCCGGCGCAACCCTCCGGCCGCCGCTGGGGCGACGACCTCGTCCTGCCCGATCTCATCGGTGGCGTAAGCCAGATGGTGCGCTTTCTGCAGAGCCGGAATGAGCTCACGTCGGAATTGAACTACGACATCGCCACCCGCTTCACGCGCAAAATCAATGGGCAGGAGGTCGTGCTGACCTTTTCACCCGCCTACACTGCCACGCTGCTGCTCGACCGTACAGAGATCGAACATTCCGAGAACTACCGCATTGCCAACTCGAGCCTGATCGAGATGCAGCGCTTGAGCGAAGCCGCCGGCGCAGCTTTCGTCCTGGTTTACATCCCAGAGCGTGCCCATGTCTACTGGCCTCTGATCCGTGAAGACACGGCGCTCCTGGAACAGCTTAATCAGGACATGGATTACGCCTGGCGTGAACAGCTGGGCTGCCTGGCGCTGGCCCATGGCCGGCAGACACCCGGCGTAGACGCATTCCGGGAGGCGATGGATGCCAGCCTAGACCAGCAGCGCCAGTTGATCGGCGAGCTCGCTGCCGTGAACGGGATCCCGCTGCTCGATATGACCGAAGAGCTTCAGTCGCTGGCCGCCCAGGGTGTCACGCTGGCCGACCCGCTCGAAACGCACTACAACGACACCGTCAACCAGGTGCTGGCACAGGCGATCGCCGAATTCCTCCAGGAGAATGGTCTACGTTAAGGCCTGAGCGTGAGCCAGAGGCAGCCAAACCCGGAATGCCACCAGTGACCTATGGACAACGGGCAGCATGGCGATTATGGTTTGGGTCGAGTTTTCGGGCTATCAACATCACGGCTCGAGTGATGTGCGTGACAAGGTCATACGAGGGGATTGAAGAACATGAACGTGCTTAGAAAGATCTGGCGGGGATGGCTGCGGGTGGGCAGGGCGATCGGCGATATCGTCGCCCGGATCGTCCTGACATTGCTCTACTTCACGCTCGTGCTGCCCTTCGGCCTGATCAGCACCCTGCTCCGGGATCCGCTAGACCTGCGGCCGCACGCCCCGGGCTGGCGCGAGCGTCAGACAGCGCCGGGCACAATCGACGAAGCGGGCAAGCTGTCCTGATGTACATCCTCGGCATCTCGTGCTACTACCATGATTCAGCCGCCGCCATCCTTTCCGATGGCAGGTTGGTCGCAGCGGCTGAAGAGGAACGCTTCACCCGCCGCAAGCACGACTTCGGGTTCCCCGAACAGGCCATCGCCTTCTGCCTGGAGCAGGCCGGGATCCAGGGCGAGGACTTGGATTACGCGGTTTTTTACGAAAAACCTCTACAGAAGTTCGAACGCATCCTGCAAAGCACGCTGGGAACCTTCCCCCGCTCCTACGGCGTGTTCCGCGAGTCGATGATTACCTGGTTCAATGAGAAGCTGTGGATCAAAAGCCAGATCCTGACCCACCTCAACCTGCCTGAGAAGAAGCTGCTCTTCGTCGATCACCACATGAGCCATGCTGCCAGCGCCTTCCTCTGTTCTCCCTATGAGGAAGCAGCCATACTTACAATCGACGGCGTGGGTGAATGGACGACGGCTGCGGTGGGCCGGGCGCGAGCCTTCTGGCCGAACGGCGAGGCCGGAGCAAAAGGGACAAACGAGATCGAACTGCTGCAGGAGATGCGCTTCCCGCACTCGCTCGGCCTGCTCTACTCCGCCTTCACCGCCTTCCTCGGTTTCAGGGTCAACAACGGCGAGTACAAGGTGATGGGCATGGCGCCCTATGGGGTGCCGAACCGGGTCGAGGACGTTTACAAGCTGATCGAGGTCGCCGATGACGGCGGCTTCCGCTTGAACATGCATTACTTCTCGTTTCACCACTCGACAAAACACAGCTTCAACCGGAAATTCGTCGAGCTTTTCGGCGAGCCGCGCATCCATGACGCCGACTTCTACACGCCGGCCATCCTGCGCTCAATGCAGAAACCCGGCTGGAATGTGGATACCGCCCGCATCAACCAGCACTACGCCGATATCGCCGCCAGCATCCAGCGCGTGACCGAAGACACGGTCCTTAGGATGGCCCAACACGCCCACCAGCTGAGCGGCTCGAAGCGGCTGTGTATGGCGGGCGGCGTGGCGCTCAACTCAGTCGCCAACGGGCGCATCGCCCGCGAGACCCCCTTCGAGCAGGTCTTCATCCAGCCCGCCGCAGGCGATTCGGGCGGCGCGCTCGGCGCAGCGCTCTACGCCTACCATGTACTGCTCGGGCAGCCACGCAAGTTCGTCATGGAGCATGCCTACTGGGGCAAAGCCTACTCACCGGACCAGATCCACGCGGCGGCCTCGGCTGCAGGCAGGTCATTCGAAACCGAGCCCGACATTGAGCGGCGTGCGGCGCGCATCGTCGATGACCTGTTGGCGGGTAAAGTGATCGGTCTCTACCAGGGGCGCTTCGAATGGGGTCCGCGCGCCCTCGGCAACCGCTCGATCCTGGCCGACCCGCGCCGGGCGGAGATGAAGGACGTCGTCAACGAGACGATCAAGTACCGAGAGCCCTTCCGTCCTTTCGCGCCGGTTGTGCTCGAGGAGCGGGCAGCCGAATTCTATGAGGGCCTGAACGATCCCGGCCAGTACCCACTGCGCTACATGCTCATGGTCTACCCCACCCGCCCCGGCCAGGGTGAGTTGATCCAGGCCGTAACGCATGAAGGCGGGAGCGGCCGGCTGCAGACCGTGCGGCGTGAATGGAACCCGCTCTACTACCGGGTGATCGAGCTCTTTGGGGAGGCGACCGGGGTGCCGGTGCTGCTCAACACCAGCTTCAACCTGCGCGGCGAGCCGATCGTGAACACCCCGGAAAACGCGCTGAACACCTTTCACAAAAGCGAGCTGAGCGCCCTCTACATGGATGAGATCGTAGTCCGGAAGTGAGGTGAGCCGATGAGGAACTTCCTGCGCGGCATGTGGATGAACCTGGGCGTCGCCCGCGAGCTGCTCGCCTTCCTGTGGGAGCGCCGGCTGTGGTGGCTGATCCCGATGGTCACGCTTCTGCTCGTTTTCGGCCTGCTGCTGATCTTCGCCTCCAGCTCCGGTGTCGGGCCGTTGATTTATACGCTTTTCTGACCTCGTCCTCGTAAGGTCCAATTAGCGTAATCCCGGAACAGAGCTTTGAGGCAAGCTTGCAACGCGCCTTACGGCGCCTCGACCATCCAATAAATCCTTCGACATCATGATGACCTCTGGTATGCATCGTCGCTCCTGCTATAGCGAGCACCTCGCAGTGCTCACAATGACCGGATCGTTCGAGCCAGGGAGGCGTTCTCTCCAAGGTGGTTGGTTCGAACGATAAGGTTTCTGTGACGTAGTCCAAGCCAGGTCCTTTTGTATGGTAGTTGCGCCCGGCCAGCGGATGTCCTAAAGTAGGTTGATTGTACAATCCGGCACAATCCAGGAGGTAACCACTGATGTCTGCCTTCCCTCACGATTCACACCGTTCCCGTCTCCTCATCCTGATGTTCATCCCGATCCTGCTCTGCGCCTGTTCAACCGGCGGCGGTCATGAGCCGGTCACCGGGGCGACAGACAATGCAGTGGTAAACCAGGACGGTGGGACCGGTGGCGCTGCGGGGATCTTGCTCCCGGAAGTCATGGGTATGGTTATGAATCCGAATGGCTCGCCTGTGGCCTACGCGCTCGTCGGAGGCAATGAATTCAGCACGTCGGAAGGCATCATGTCCGGGTCGCCCAGGATCTCTCCAAGCGGCTGGATTGAAGTCCGATCAATGGGATATCTTACGGGGTATACCAGGTCGTATTTTGCTTTCAACGGGACCGATTTTTTTGAAACGTATCTTACCCCGGTCCAATTTGGTGTCTTCCTTGAGCAAGATGGCCAGACATCTATGAGCCTGACCCCGACCGAGGGATACAACGTTACGCTCGATTTATCGTCCACCATCTTTCCGGGTGGTCAAGTCCAGGTGTTCGCCTCGCCTATTCCCGCCATCGATGTGGAGTCACGTTTCACACCGAATCCATCCGGCCTGGATGCAGTGCTGCAAACGGCCTTTGGTGTGATGGCCTATAACAACCAGGGAGAGCAGGTCACGCTTTCCGCAGGCAGCCTGCTTCCGATGGAGATTGCCGGGAGCGGAACGAACGAGCAGGGATTCGTACTGGCCAGATTCGACCCCGAAACTGGAGGCTGGATCTCGGACGGGATCGAATGCTCACCAGGCAATTCAGGCGTATTTTCCTGTACCTCAGACAAACTATCCCCGCTTTTTGGCATATTCAACCAGTCCACAGCGGCTAGCCAATCTCAACCTGCAAACTGGCTCTCGTCTATGCCATCCCCGTTGGGTGCAATCCTAACGACACAACTCAACTTCAACACTGCAGGTTTCATATCCTCCCACCAATTCCAATCGGCAGAGGAAGATTTCAAAGGAGCCCTGGGAGGCTATAAGGATTGGCTTTCAAAACACGGTGACAATCTTGATCCCAACGATCCAGCCGCGCGCGAGAAACTGGATGACCTGATCGATTCAGCCCGCCGGTCGGCGGCGGCAAACCCAAACGAGACCGGGAAGAATCACCTGGCCGAGGCTGCCGCAGCGGCCGCGAAGGCGAGGCTCGGCGATATCGGTTCACAACTCCAGAGCGAGGCAGCCGATATCGCCAACAATCTCGGTCAAAAGGATTTGAATGAAAGCGATTGCGGTGAGTTCAAGCGTTTGATTAAGCGGGCAGAGCAAATCTACTCCTTGGGGGGTGATAGTAACCTGGCCGAGCAGCTAACCAATAAAGCTCAAGACATGGCAAAGGATTGCGATACCTGGATCGGCCGAATCCAGGTGTATTTGCGTGTCAATCACTCTCATCCTGCTGGCCTAGATATGTCATCGACAAGCGGCAGTCTATGGATCGAGAGCCACAGCATCACGATGTGGACAAATGTCGACGATTACGTCATGCACGGTGAGGATAAGATCAACTTGATCTTCACCCAGGTCACATATAAGCGGGATACGGAATGCAAACAGGAGATTCAAATGTCTGGCCAGGGCGGCCAGCAGACTGCCCTCATCGAGGGCCGCTATGATGGGTACACCTTCCAGATTAACAGCTTCACGCCAGAAACATCCGGGATAAGCATCGTGCAGGCCTGGGATATGCAGAAGAAGGACGATGAGGTTTGCACAACGATCCTTAATACCCGTTACGAATTTCCCAATTATGTCAGTGTGATCGTCCATGGATTTGAATACGGCAGCCCGCCCCTGACGCTGCAGGACATGCTGGACGAGGGTACCGAAACGAGCATCATCACCCCCAAGGACAGCATTTACGGCTTTGAAGAGATCACCAACCCAGATCCCGATCTGGGTAAATACCCATTCACCAGCGGTAGGGTTGACTGGACCTTCACGCACAGGGATAAGAAACTACCGATTAAAGAGGAGTGAATTCCGGTTGGTATGAAGACTGGATGACCGCGTGATCACAAGGAGGTTGCAGTGATCCTTCGAACCATTTCCCGTCTGGCGACGGCAGCTCTTGCTCTCTCCATACTGATGTTCGTGATGGCCGCATGTGGATCCGGGGGGTCAGAAACACCCACCGAATCCCTCACTGCCCTGGGCACTTCCGAACTACAGGGTGAAACCATCGCTACGCAAGGGCCGGAGTTTGACACCTCGATGGTTCAGATGGCTGAGCTGCCGGAGGGTTTCCCAGCCAGCTTTCCGATCCCCGATGGTGCCCAGGTAACCTCCAACGTCAACGTGCCTGGGGAGGATGATTTCCGGGTGTTTATCGCAGTCCTGCTGCCGATGGAAGATGCCCTGGCCTACTACACGCGTGAACTCCCGGCCAACGGGTGGTCAATTGATGAGCAAACAGAAACCAGCCGGGGAACCGAGGTTATACTCTCCAGCAGCGAGTATAGCGGCGAGCTGCTATTCATCGGTGCCGAGACGGGCGTAGCGCTCGATGTCCATCTCATCCCGCTGGGTTCAGGTGAATTCATTCCCGACCTAGCCGTGGATCTGGGCGACTCGGCCATTCTTGGCGAGGGGGGCAGCAGCTTCCCGACCGACTTCCCCATCCCCACTAGCTTCAGCGCCATCGAGTTGAACGATGCTCTGCGCGGCGAAGGCTATGAACTGGCTTACACCTACGCGGGCATGGCCGAGATGGCGATGATCGAGCTTAACATCGCACTGGTGAGCGCCGGCTGGGAGATGGGGGATATGACGCTGGAGGGCGTGAGCGGTGCGTACGTTCTGCCCTTCGTGGGGGCGGATGGCTTCAAAGGTTACGCCTACATCACCGGTAACCCGGGCCAGTTCAAGATGGAGACCAGCGGCACGGTGCTGATCGCTCTGGCGCCAGGAACGCCTTAGTACAGCAACGGCAGCCAGTATCCATCGCCTATTTGAGGGCGGCCGCATGAAAGCCCCCCGCATTCCCACCGAGGACAGCCTTCCCATTGGAAGCTCGAAGTTCCAGGGGTAAGCTTTTCTGGTGATTCAACAGAGCGAACCCGCAGCGGTATCTTCATCATTCGCGATCGAGACACGTGGTCTCGGGAAAACCTTTGGCCGCGGCGATGACCTCGTTCAGGCGGTGATCGACCTGGACCTGAGCGTGCCGGCCGGGCAGGTATTTGGCTTCCTCGGACCAAACGGCGCCGGCAAGAGCACCACCATCCGTATGCTGATGGACCTCATTCGCCCGACTACAGGCGAGGCTTTCTTCTTTGGACAGCCCGTGCAGGAGCTTGAGGCACGCCGGCGGGTCGGTGCGCTGGTGGAGGGCGCCGACTTCTACCCCTTCATGACCGCCCGCGACAACCTGGCCGTGATCGGCCGCACGTCGGACGACTACCGGCTAGAGCGGATCGAAACGCTGCTCGACCAGGTTAGCCTGGCGCCGCGCGCCGGCCAGCGCGTGGGCAGTTACTCGACCGGCATGAAGCAGAGACTGGGGCTGGCGGCAGCGCTGCTGAGCGACCCGGACTTGCTCATCCTGGACGAGCCGACCAACGGGCTCGACCCCGCCGGCATCCAGGAGATGCGCACCTTCATCCGTGACCTGGCCCACGAGCAGGGCAAGACGGTTTTCCTCTCCAGCCATATGCTGAACGAGGTCGAGCAGGTCTGCGACCGGGTGGCCATCATCGATCACGGCCGCCTGCTGCGAGAGGGACCGGTGAGCGAGCTGCTTGGCGCCGATCTGCACGAACAGCAGCTGCAGGTTCACCCACTCGATGCTGCACTCAAGATCATCCAGGATACGTGGCAGGTGGAGGCGCTCAAGCCGGATCAGGGACCACTCGGCTGGCTGCGGATCCAGGCCGACGCAAGCGCCGCGCCAGCGATCGTCAAACAGCTGGTCGAGGCCGGGATCGAGGTGCACCAGGTCACGCACCGCAGGCAGTCACTGGAGGATGTCTTCCTAGCCCTCACCAACGGGGGTGAGGAGGCCGGCGATGGTTAACCTGTTCCGCGCCGAATGGCGTAAGGTCTTCGCCAACTTCAGGCTGAACAGCTTCCTGGTGTGGATATTCCCGATCGGGTTCTTCGCCTTCTATGCTGTGATGATCCTTTTCAGCCTGTTCTCTGAACCGATGCAGGCCGGTGTGGAATATTTCGGGTCGGGGGACTGGACTGTCGACAGCCTGGCCACGTGGGACATGATGATCACCTTCCCCTCCAACCTGTTCGCACGCATGCTGCCGCTGGCCTTCATGGCGGTCGTCTTCGCCGGCGAGTACGGGTGGCGGACCTGGAAGAACGTCGTCCCGCGCACGGAGCGCTGGAAGCTGATCCTGGCCAAGATGGCGGCGCTGGTGAGCCTCGTGATGCTCTCGCTCATCCTGACGGCACTGGTCTCGGCGGTGGGGCCGCTCACCGGCCACCGCATCCATGGCCTGCTGTACGAACCCGCTTTCAGCTTGCCAGTCCTGTGGCGATTCCTGTTCGATACGGCTAAGCTGGCGCTGATCTCACTGCTCTCGCTCACGATCCTGGCCGGCTATGCCGGGATCGCCGCCATCACGACGCGCTCGATTCTGGGCGGATTGATGGTCGGATTTGGTTTCTCGGTACTGGATGCCGTCTCGCTCGGCATGCTGGGTCTCCTAGGCACGGTGCTCAACCGCCCCTCTCTCATCAACCTGTACCAGTTCACGCCCACCTATAACCTAGGCAACATGCAGTCCTGGCTGATGCACGGTGAGGCACTGCAAACCCTGACCGCCGGCCTGGCGCCGCTCAGCACGACCCCCGGGTTCTGGCTTTCGGCCGCCATCATCGCCGGCTGGTTCGTGATCCTGATCGGTGGCTCACTGCTGCTTTTCCAGCGCCAGGAGCTTACCGAATGAAGTCCACGGAGAATCCAGATGGATGAACTGAACTGGCGCCCGCTGCTGTTCGCCTTCGTGGTGGTCTCGGCCGTCGGGTTGGCGCTCTCGCTGGCCGTGCTGGGATGGGTGCTGTGGCGGGTGCGCAAGATACAGCTTCCGCTTGGCGCCGATGCGCTCACCGCACTGCGTATGACGCCGCTGGCGGTGGTCGTGCTGCTGGATCTGCTTGATTTGTCGCTAGACATCTTCTCGGCGCCGGTCTCATGGACGATCCTCGGCTACCTGGGCTTGAGCCCGCTGCGCGGGGTGACCGTGGTCGAAAGCCTGATCCCGGGCACACAGCTGCTGCCGACGATGACCCTGGCCTGGCTTGCTGCCCGCTGGCTGGGAAACAGGCCGCCGACCGCAGAGTCCGGGCCTCCAAACAATTGGTAGAATCACCAGCCTCTGTTACACTGTTCACCGGTAAACTATGGCCCACACGCAAAGGCCAACAAGGAGTCAAACATGATGGATTTTGGTCTCGCATTCACATTCCCCTTCCAGGACCAGGACTGGGTGAAAAAGATCGTCCTGACAGCGGTGATCATGCTCATCCCGCTCGTGGGTCAGATCGCTGTCCTGGGCTGGATGGTGGCGCTTACCCGGCGTGTGATCGCCGGTGAGGAGCACCCACTCCCGGGCTGGGATGACTTCGGCGGCCTCTTCATGGACGGGCTGAAGGCGATGGTTGTCGGCCTGGTCTACAGCCTGCCGATCCTGGTCACGGTCCTGCCCTTCTCGATCCTGGGCGCGATCTTCGATAACGGCGATTCAATCTCGGTCTTCGAAATACTCTCGATCTGCCTTGGCTGTTTTGCGGCGCTCTACGGGTTCCTGTACGCCTTCATCTGGCCGGCCGCGCTGGGAGAACTGGCGGCGACGGGCGAGATCGGCGCCGCCCTCAAAGTGGGCAAGATCGTGCGGCGCGTACAGGCCGCGCTTGGCCCATACCTGATAGTCTTGCTGGGCACAATCGTGGCTTCCTTCGTGGCCGGCCTCGGGGTCATCCTGTGCTTTGTGGGGGTGATCTTCACCGGGGTTCTGGCGTACACCGTCCAGGGGCACCTGGCCGGGCAGGCCTACAAGCTGTCCGAGGCGGCCGGCTCCTGAGACTTTGGTCGCGCACGACATTCGAATTCCACATGGCGCCGGTGATCCCGGCGCCATTCTTTTCTAAAGCCTATTGAGATGATCTATCAAGGAGCTGGGCAAACCTGGCGGCGCGGCTGCTGGGTTAAATAAAACGGGGGGCGGACCCTTTCGGATCGGCCCCCCGGGAGGGTGGGTCAGCGCCAGTCAGTCCGGCGGTTAATTCGTGGCGATTTCGTTCAGCGGCGCCTCGGGTACGACCAGCAGCATGATGAAGTACACGACCAGGATGCTGCCCATCCCGAGGAAGAAGGCCGCCGTGAAGGCCAGCCGCACCACGGTCGGGTCGATCTCGAAGTACTCGGCCAGCCCGGCGCACACGCCGGAGAGCATGCGGTCCTTGCGTGATCGATAAAGTCGCTTGATTTCGTCCCTCATTGAAGGTCCTCCAACCAATTTTTTCTGTCTCAACACACTATACGCATCCTGTCCGTTCGGGTTGCAGCCCGATCAGAACAGGCCGCGGAAGACGAGCAGCAGCCCGAATACGAAGAGCGGCACACCGATGATCGCACCGATGACGGTCAGCGTGACGACCACGCCGACGATCATGAAGACCAGCCCCAGGATGACCGCCACCAGGCGGCCGGTGAGGCCCAGGATCCAGGTCAGCATCCGCCAGATCGCCACGAATGGCCAGGCCAGCGGGTGGATCTGTTTCTTCTCATTCTCAGACATCGTTTCTTCCCCTCCAGGAAATGCCGGATTGTGTTCGATGGTCAGGCGCAGGATAACACGCCGTACGCTGGGTGTTGGAAAGCGGGCTGACGTAATGCTGACGCTCAGTCGGCGAGCTACTTGCAGCAGAGGTTGACGAAGGCCAGCCCGTTGACGGCGGACGAGACCTGCTTGAAGAGGGCCATGCTCAGCAGCCTACCGAGCGTGCCGCCGCGGATGGCCTGCGGTTGGCTTGGTGCCAGGAAGCGAATGATGCTGTACACTGGGCGGCCGGGAGGGAAAGGGAAGCTGATGCCGCTGCTGGACCACTTCGACCTGCTGGCGCCGATCTACGATCGCTTCATCTCCACGCCCGAGGATGGCGTGCTGATGGAGCTGCTCGGGCTGCCGTATGAGGGTGCCCTGCTCGACGCCGGCGGAGGGACGGGGCGCATCGCCGCCACGCTCGCCGGGCGGGTGGGGCGGATCGTGATCGCCGACGGATCGCTGCCGATGCTGGGCCAGGCGCGCGAGAAGGGTTGCTGTGAGGCGGTGGGCGGGCTGACCGAGCGGTTGCCGTTCCGGGATGACGCCTTCGGGCGGGTGATCGTCGTTGACGCCTACCACCACCTGGGCGACCAGGCAGCCAGCCTGCGTGAACTGTGGCGGGTGCTGGCGCCGGGCGGGCGGCTGGTGATCGAGGAGCCGGATATCGACCGTTTTGCTGTCAAGCTGGTGGCGCTGGCCGAGAAGCTGGCCCTGATGCGCAGCTGCTTTGTGCGCGCCGATCGCATCGCCGCCGCGCTGGAGGCGTTGGGGGCGCGAACCGAGATCGTGCGCCAAGACCACAACGTGTGGGTGGTGGGGGTAAAATAAACATTTCCTAACGTATTTGATACCCTAGGTGTTCCTCAAAAATCTCAAAGGCATCACATCCGATAACACGCTTTGACATAACTGACTGCAATAACGATATTGTGGTCACTCTTGACTTGGGAATTCGTGTGGACGTTTGCCACCAGTCCCGTCTACCTTCTTCCATGGACTGGCGGCATGGATCGCGTTAGGGGTCTCGATCGCGACGATCAGTATCTTCTAAGGGCAAATGCTGTCGGCCTAACTGGGGACTTGGTGGGCTGCCACCTAGCCTAGCCCTTGATTTAAAATAACGAGCAGCCTTCCTAATGAATTTCGAAGGGTTCGAATTCCATTAAGCCAATTGGCGACCAATAATACTTAGATTTTCTGAATAGGACGCTTGGTGTAAACTGTTCGTGGAAGCCGTTATAATGCCATGTTCCAAATCATCGAAGCAAACCAGTAGGAGATCATTCAAAGAATAGAGCAAATGGACACAACCGAGGTAAAAGAACGTCTGACTCAATCAGTACTTACCGTATTGAAAGAGGAATTTGGTTTAGAGAAGATTGGCTCAAACGGCAAACTTGCTGATTCGGTCTCCGAATATGCAGGTCGCTTGGCTGAATTGATATTCTCGGAGCTTGCACAGAAGGAATTTGAATTCTTCTCAGATCCTGAGGCGAACAAGGATGTTAAGGTACATGAAGTAAGTTCAGACAATAAGTTAAACGAGCTAACGGGCGCTCAATGGCTTTGGTTTACGAAATCCGTACTAAGGACTTCATATCCTTCTATCTTGGGGCATGACCTACGAAAATCTCAAGGGGGTAATAAGCCGCCGCAATTAATGCAGGAACTGATCGAATTCTTCACAAAACCCGGCGAGTTTGTCCTTGATCCATTTGCTGGAGCAGGTGGCACCGCGCTAGGAGCGTTCCTTGCTAATAGGGATTCGATTAATATTGAGTTGAACCCGGCTTCAATAAATATCTACCACCAAGTATGTGAACAAGAAGATATAAGGAAGCATGAGTTTATCGAGGGGGATTGTAGGGAAATCCTTCCCATAATGAAAACTGATACGTTTGACTTTATTGCCACTGACCCTCCATATAGCCCTGAACTGACTCAGACCATGTCAGGCCAGGCAAATCAGACCTATTTGAGGCAGAACAGAAAGAGTAGTTATATCACCTACAGTGAAGATCCGAGGGACTTCAGTAAGCTTGAGGACTTTGAATCCTATTTTGAAGAAATGTCTGAAGTGGGTCGGGAATTATTACGCGTCTTGAAGCCAAATAGATATATGGCGATGATTCTAAGGGACGCCTATCAAAATTCGCGATATATCCCAACATCCTCAATAATTGCAGATAGGTACTCAAAAATTGGCTGGATTCTGAAGGGAGAAAAGATTTGGTATGCTACCGGATCCAGAATTAGACCTTATGGATATCCAAACGCCTTTGTACCAAATATAGTCCATCAAGTAATTCTGATCTTTCGTAAAGAATAGACATTCAATATCAGTGCGAACACGCGTATTTACTGTCGATATAAATACTTGGTCCGAACACCGGCAGGCGGGAGTTGCTGGTATTAATGATCCTGTCTTTTCGAGCAATACAGCCCAGTCACTCGCAACACGGCAGAAGGTCTTAAGCGAGGTTGCAGGTATCCGCCCGGGCGATCGCATTTTCTTTTATATCCAAAGAGAAAAGCACGTTGTTGGCGTTTACCAGGCGATAAGTCAACCCTTTTTTGACCAGTCTCCTGTATTTCCGAGCGCGGCGCATGTGAATGCTCGTTTCCCATTTCGTGTCGCCTTTGCGCCTGTTATTGAGTATCCAAGACCAGTTCATGTAAATGAAATTTGGGCCGGTCGGGATGCTGGGCAAATATGGACAATGCAACAAGCGAGAGGGGACGCTGTTGGAAGGCATGCATGTTGGTGCTTGTCCAAGAGCGAGGGGGATTTGCTTGATAGAATGTTACAAGAATTAAATATCGTTCCTCTTGCCTTGCAGCCACCTGCACCTCCACCCTCAAACCGACCAGCACTCCCGATTGATTATCGGATGATTGGAACACGAAATCCTTGCTTACGTTATGAGGCTACAGTCCAATCTTTGATCTTGGAGGGGCTCGCAGATGGTGAGTGGCGCGACTTGTTCGGGGAATACGATGATTTTATGCAATTCGTTCCTACAAGCGAAGGGACAGAAATTGATGTGGTTCTTCTTCGACACGATTCATTTGGTAAGGTGATCTGGTATCAGATTTTAGAGTTGAAGAAGGATCGATACCAATATGATCATCTTCTCCAGCTATTGTCATACGAAACATGGCTAACGAGTAGCCAGGCGGAGGGAAATCCAAGATCCGTTCACATGGCTGCTATCGCTAATCGTTTTGACCAAGACGTGAGAGACCAGGTTGAAGAACGTCGGAGACTGATGCAGAAGCCTGTAAGGTTGATCGAATATGACTTCGACTCGACAACCAACAAATTGCAGCTTACACAAATAGCATAATGTCTGTCTGATAAGGCACATTAGAATAATCTACAACCAATTAGCTAAATTATGATGAGACATTGTATCGATCTGGATCATCTGGACGGAACACCAATGGTGTTGGCCTCGTCCAATCGTTGATAGCATACTCGCCCTGGTTTGAAGGCCTAATTTTCTTTACTTCTTTTGCAAGATGATCCAGGTCAGGGAACAGTTCGGATTCGCGGACACCTAGGGATTTCAGCGTCTTCCGGATACTGGCCTTAGCCTGCGAAGGAACATCGTAGTTGATCAAGAAACTACTAAAATTTTCTAGCCCTAAGAGCGATTTTCCTTTTCCATGAATCGTAAATGTAGACTGTTGAACCATCATTCGGATATCGATTTCTTGGGGGAGAACTGCAATTACCTTGTCTGAGTCTTTCTTACCTCTCAGAAAGGCTGCGAGCATATGCTCCCCAAGTATGGAATGATCGCCTGAAGGTATGCCCGCTAATTCGATCTGATCTTGGTTCAATTGATAAGGACTTAATCCCCAGAGCATCGCATCCTGATCGTCATAATCAGAGTCCTCAACTGCAAAATATAATGCAGTTAATGGGGATTTTGTCCAATCGAGTAAGCGCGTTGGCAATCCGTAATGTTGCATTAAGAACAGCCAGTCTGAAGGACTATCCTTGGATGGCGTTGTCGGGTATCTTGAGGGTGCTCTATTTTGAAAGCGGAAAATAATATCTTGTTCATAACCCTCAACCGGATTACCTCTGAAAACACACGGCAATAGATCCCATTCTTTGTCTGCGTGTCCGCGCCACCAAATCTGGCCTCGGAACTTCTTTGATGCAAATTCAACTTCATCTATTAGTTTCCTAATATCTGTGATTTCTATTTCCATCATTCAATATCCTATATATAAGCGCCCTAGAAAACGCGAGGGGGGCGCGTTTCCTGGGGCAACCGTTAGCGATCGAGTCTAGACCAGGACGCCCAGAAGGTCAAACGGCGATTCCGGTGATTGCATATTGACTTCCAGGATCTGCCAGCATAAGATTCATTCAGGCAGGTATGCGCGGGAGCACCCCTCGCCACTGGAATGTGGCAGCGGACTTGTTCCGTGGGATCGTGGGGCCTGGGACCTGCCTTAGCTTTTTAACAGGGCGAAGATATCTGGATGGTGTTCCTAGATAATTGGCATACAGTGCCGGCCTGGAAACAACTTCAATATGTAACCCTCAAGTCTGCCGTCTCTGCGATAGAGTCGGTGACTGATCGACAGGAAATATCGAGGTTCGCAGTATCCGACATCGTCCGTGTTCAGAGCGTTTCCGGCCGAGCTCGCGCAGGCATCGGCGACCCTGAGCATTAATAAATCCCCGCAATCCCGAACTCGAATTTCATTCGGTCTAAAGACAGGCCGGATCTGGTTCCCCGGCAGTTCCATGACCCGGCTTATGTATTCCTGAAGACTCTGACGGTCGAAGGTTTTTCGGTCGCTGAATGTTTTCCTGACGATCCCGTTACTCTCGTACACATGCCAACTCATCCGTTCCAGCAGCAGCCTGCAGGCATATCGAAACAATGGCCGCGGGTCGTGGCTATGGGCGTTTTCTTCCAGGTGCGTTTTCAGGATCCCTACCGTGATATAGCAAAAATCCTTCTTTGCGAGTGCGTCGGCATAAAGGACCCGATGTTTATGACGGAGTTTCTTAAACTGAAGGTCCGAAGGTGGGGTCTGTCCCTGAACGATCCAGCCGCGCTGCTTGACAATATCGATCACGTCTCGGACGTTCGCTTCATCTGATTTACGGACGACGGCGGCCGCAAGAATAAACAAGGGCTTCGAAGCCTCGCTTGTGCCTTCATCGCCTGACTCATCGATATAGCATTCGAAGGGAATACGGCCTTCGACCATGTCCCCGCTCATGGCGAAATAATAGGTGAAATCCAGAATGCAGACAATGACGCGAACGTCCCAGGCCGAATCAGGATTGGTCTGTTATGTCTGACTTGACAGGACTAGTAACAATTATTACCTTATTCTAAAGCCAATTAATGGACGCTTTCATGGAAAAAGGACTTCAAAATCTGATCATGATTCGCACTGGTGGCAAGATCGCTGGCGCAGCCAATGTATCTGCCTGGCTACGGATTCAGGCTGGACAGATAAGGAATTATGGATTTGGAATTGACTCTTTGTCAGGAAATACGGTGATAAGTCCTATTCCAGAATGCGATCGATGAATACCCTCAGGTAAAGGAGACAACAATTTACTTCCGCGTTTAGAGCGAGCTATGGATGACGAAATCTTCGACGGTAGAGCAGGAAGGAAATTTCTCAAGACACGGGTTCAAAGCAATATCAACTCTATAACGTCTATCTTAACATTGATCTATCTCGATCATGGGGAGAACCTGGGCAAACCCTTGGTGACTCGTGTGTTGTGCTAACCCCAGCCCCATAGTCGTCCGATGGGTTAGCATCGTCGTCAAGGACGGTCAGAAAATCTCGCTGCTCAATATCGAAACAGGGGAATTAACACCTCTTACCGAAGGGGGTGTCCTTCTGGGTACGATCATGCTGCCCTGAGCTGACGAAATCATCAAGCTGTACCTGGCTGCGTATCCTCCAATTCCCCCAGCCCCCACCCCCGCGCCGCGCTCCGCAGCCACAGCCCGATCACGGCATCGTACACGACCAGCACCAGCGAGCCCAATCCCGCCAGTCCGTAACCAAACGCAGCCAGCGCCGCTGGCGGGTCAGCCGGACCCGTGATCCCAAGCAATAGGACAATCAGCTCGCCTATTCCAAACCAGGCCAGCAGGTTCAGCACGCCCACCAGCGCGCTCCACCCGCTCGCCTCGACCCGGCCCGGGACCGGCCGGCGCAGGATGCGGGCACCAACCAGCGCACCCGCACTAAATGCAAGCAGCGGCGGCAGCAACACCAAGTAGACGGCCAGCAGGGCATCCACGGGCAGCTCGCTCTCCAGCACGAGCGGACCCTCCGCCGCCAGCAGGAGCAGGTAGTACACGCCCAGCGCACCCGCCGGCAGCAGCGCCGCCGCGCCGAACCACAGTCCGGCTGCGATGCGGGGGTGGGGTTTCGCCAGGGTTTCCATGGTTATATTCTGGTGCTTCAGGGATGATTCTTCAATGGTTGATATTATCTATCCCACTGTTGGTTCTGCTTATTACCCCCCCGTTCGCCCTCCCCTCTTAATGTCATTCCGAGGCCGCAGGCCGAGGAATCCCCGAGAGATGTCTGAAGGAATTCTATGCGCCATTATTCATGCTGCCCAACATCTTAGGGATCCCTCGTCGCTCTGCTCCTCGGGAAGGCACTCGCGTGTCTTGCCGAGCTCCCCCTCCGTGTCTTTCCGAGGCCGGAGGCCGAGGAATCCCCGAGACTTCTTAGGATGAGATCACGGCTCCGGTGGAGCGAAACAAAGGTTATCCCCTATCACCATGCCTACTCCAGATCCATCATGGGGATTCCTCGCAAAGCTCGGAAAGACACGATGGTGTGATCGCTCTTTCCCCTTCGAACGCGGCAGTGGCCGCCCAAATGGACAGCCACTGCACCGAAGGAAAAGGGTCCTTCAAACTGCCTTATTCAAACGCTTTGAGCCAATACATGACCGCAAGCCCCACCCCAACCGCCACGATCAGCACTATACCGATCCCTAAAATCATCATGATCTACATCTCAATCCCAAAAATAGTAGCCGTAGCCGCACTGGATCTCCTCGCCTCCCGGCGAGGTCACGATCGGCTCGCCGTTCTCACCCCGCCCCGGCGTGAAGGCCTCGATGCCACTCACACCATCCAGCGCCGTCACCGCCCGCTCGAGGCCGATGTGGTAGCCCGGCCAAACGAGGCGGTCCTGCCGCGTGCGTAGTCGCTCCAGCTGGCAGGCCAGGCCCGGGAGCAGTTCCTCGCGCGCCCCGGGCTGCACCTCGCTGGCGACGGCGGCCAGCGCCGGCGCGGCGTCCTCCGAGAGCGAGAGCAGGTAGCTCGTGTCGAGCCCGGCGCCGCCCCAGTAGCGGTCCACGTTGCGGCGCACGATGAAAGCGTCCAGGTTCATCAGGTTCAAGGTCACGCCAAAGCCGAGCACGCCCAGCGCCACGGCCGGCGCAAAGCGGCGCAGCTCACCCCGGTAAAGTAGGAAGAGGAAGGCCGTAAAGCCAGCCGCCATCCAGAAGATGAAGACGTGGGTGTAGGTGCGCTGGCGGGTGAAGCCGTAGGCGTTTTCGTACAGTAGCAGCCGCATCAGGGCCGAGGCCAGGATCACGCCCAGCAGCGCCACGAGCGCCGTGCTCAGACCGCGGAAGATACTCACCTCGCGCGCGCCCTCGCGCTTTCCAAACATGCCCAGCACCAGGATCATCCCAAGGCTGAGCACGGCCACCGCCACCAGCTCGCTGAAGCCGCGCCGGGCGTAATCAGAATAGGTGTAGCCGGCGGCCGTGATGTTCGCCTCGCCGCCGAACAGGTAGCGCACCTGGAAGAGCACAAAGATCAAGAAGAGCAGGTCGACCGCGCCGAGTACGATCCCCGTCTCGAGCAGGCCGAGGAACGGGCGCAGGAAGGGACGCTTCTCGCCGATCAGCTCGCGCTTTTCAGGCTCAAGCAGCGCCGAGACGAGCGCTCCAAGGAAGAAGAAGCCGCTGATCGTGATCACCAGCCCGTCGCCGACCCAGCCCAGGATGCGCTCGATGTCGAGCCACTCCAGCAGCCGCTCGACCGCCGCGCCGAAGACGATGTCCGCTGCCGCCAGCAGGCCAAGGAAGATGGCTACGACCGGCAGCGCCAGCAGCACGCCGCGCACGATCGCCCAGCCGCGCCCGCGTCCGCCTTCGGCGCCGAAGACCTGCTGCCAGGCGGCGCGGAAGGACGCCCAGGGGCGGAAGAGGGCCTCGACCGGGACCAGGATCAGGCTGATGGTGAAATCGAGCCAGCCGAAGTCGAGCAGCCGGCCGGCGCGGAAGGTGCGCACCCACAGTGCGAAGAGCATCAGCACGCCGACAACGTTAAGGAAGGTCGTTAGCGGTTCTTTGCGCACGGCCGCCATCGCGCTCAGGAAGAGGATCGGGGGGGTCAGCAGCAGATCGTAGCGGCTCGGGCGGACCCCCTCCAGGTAGGCCGAGAGCAGCAGCGCGCCGACGCACATCCAGGTCAGGACGGGGAAGTTGATCCCCAACGGGTGGCCGTCGAAGAGGATCTCGACCGCCGCGCCCAGCAGCAGCGCTAAAAGGGTTACCTCGAGCGCTGTCGAGAGTGGTTTTCCATAGGGCTGCGGGGGCTGAGGTGTCTCCGGGCCGGGTTGGCTTTCTTCTGTGGGATTGGTGATGGGTTCGTTCATCATGCCTCCTGGGATCGATGCGCAGCACTAGCATAACCGATGCCGTGTGCCGCTGCCGGACGGACTGCGTACGATCTTCCGACAACCCGCCTCTCAATCCACATCAGACAGCTCTCAGGATAGGTTTTGAGAGTTTTTTCTATAGAGGAATTCCCGTTAAAACACAATACATTGATCACCTAGATAGGGACAAGTAGAGACTGAGGGCTTGCGTAAAAAGAAAACCAGGCTCGCGAGGCGAGCCTGGTTCGTTGGTGGGTGACAGTGACAATTTCTCAGGGCGTATGGGGACCGTTAATCCACTCCAGCACTTCGGTTATATCAACCCGCGAAGAATATCCCACGCCCGAGCAGTTGTAATTGGTGACGTAGGAGTTCACTGCCAGTACGGTATTCGTACCGCCGAGCAGATCGGGGCCGCCCGAGTCACCAAAACAAGTACCTCCGTCACCTTGGCTATGGTTTAATGAGAGTTTCATGAATTCGTCACTGTGCTTGAACTTGCCCGAGATCAATTGGCTAGGAGCATAAAAGCGATCCAATGGTCCTGTCCAATAAGGTGGTCCATCGCCACGATGCTCATCCTGGACACCATAGCCGACAAAATCAACATCTGCCTTGTTCTTCAAGGTATCCACAAGACCTGCTTCAGGGAGCACAGCCGTCATAATCCAATTGACCTGTTGGTCTAATACAACAATCCCCACATCACGAAGGTCGAACCCGGGGAGACCTTTCCCGGAGGCTTCATAGTATCCCGGATTTGTGTATGGCGTACCCTCTATTGCAGAGGAACCACCCGCGGGGTAATCTGGATTTTCTGTCACAACTTCATCAAACCAGACCCTCGCTGCAACGGCGCCGTCGGTGCAATGACCAGCGGTCAGCACCATGTTCGACGCGATCAGCGCGCCACTGCAGCGCCATGCTGGCACGTTCATTTCACTTTCCGAGTCGTAGACATCGAAAACTAACAACCCAACATACGGATGGTTATTCTCATCTGGCTGGCCGTTCGTAATGGCTGAAGCTACACCCACGGTGGCGAGAAGCAGGATCAAGGTCAACCCAAGGACCATCGTGCCTTTCTTCATCGTATCCTCCTCATCCTTCCAAAATAAATATTGGTGTGATTTGTAGTATCGATGAACGTGTCAGCTTGTTGGGCACCTCCTTCGTAACGAGAAATCAAAAAGCCCCCGACAGGCGTCGAGGATTTTCGCATTGGAACAGATAGGGTTGGATTGATTCCAGGTCCAATAGGACGTTGTATTCAGGCGTGCTGGCATGCAGGTGCGACTCCTCCCGAGCCTGATCATTCTAATATTATCGGACCACCTGGGTCAAGATATTTCACCAAAGTTTAAGGTCCCCGCATGGATATCGTTAATGTGTGGAAGCCGGCCCGAAGACCGGCTTCCAACTCTCCCTCCGCCAATGGTACGCGGCGGGCTTGCAACCATCTTCGCGCCGGCATCCCGGAAACGCAAACCCGTGCGCGCCACCGATCCCCCTACGCCACCCTTAAAGCCATCCAACTGGACGGCCCCGCCGGGGGCGTGGTATCATCAGCGCCATGGCCAAGAAGAAGAAAAAGCCGCAGCTCTCAAAGCGGCAGCAGCGCAAGATCCGCACCCAGCAGGTGATCTTCGGGGTAGTGGCGGTCATCCTGATCGGCTCGATGCTCGTCTCGCTCTTCACCTGAGCCGCGGCGCGGTACACTTCCCGACGCATATCCAATCAGACGGAGGCACGCGCCCCCGCACTCACGCACACCTCCAGAGGAGAAACTTCATGACCCTCGAACGCCCGGCATGGATCGTCTTCGGCGGCAAACCCCAAACCGTGATCGGGGCCGACCTGAAGGCCGGCCAGCAGGCACCTACCTTTCGCACCACCGGCCAGGATTGGTCCACCATCGACGCGCTCGCACAATCAGCCGGCAAGGTGCGCGTGCTGGCCGCCATGCCCTCGCTCGAGACCTCGGTCTGCGACCGCGAGACGCGCCGCTTCAACGAGGAGGCCTCCGGCCTGGGTGAGCAGGTCGAGGTCTTCGTCATCAGCGGCGACACGCCCCTCACCCAGAAACGCTGGTGCGGCGCGGCCGGCGTCGAGCGCGTCACCACCCTCTCCGACCACGCGCTGGGTGAGTTCGGGCCGGCCTACGGGACGCTGATGAAGGAGACCAACTTGCTGCGCCGGGCGGATTTCGTCGTCAACCGGAGCGGCAAGCTGACCTACGTCGCCTACATGGCCGAGAACGGCCTGGAACCGGACTACGAGGAGGTGCTGGCCGCCGTGCGTGCTGCGCTATAGGTCCTTAGAGCCAACAGCCGGGTAGTACAAAAGTCGGGGTACGCGCGTGTAACACGAAAGCCGTAGACTCGTTTACACCGATACGGGTTGCCACTCCAGCCGTGTCGATCGGCACGGCGGCAGCAACCGGCCTGAGAACCTGAAAGTTGGCTGTAAGGTACGGAGCGTATCGCTTATGCTATCCTGTTGATACTTGGGATGTAGTTGGTTCGACAACCCAACGCCCACCTGGAGCGATTTCCAGGAATTCCTAGGAAAGGAGACAAAATCCATGTTATTCGCACCGAAGGAAAAGGGACAAGGCCTAGTAGAGTACGCACTGATCCTCGTTTTGGTCGCCGTTGTCGTTATCGTCATTTTGGCCCTGCTCGGACCGGCCATCGGTAACGTCTTCAGCAATATCGTGACCAACATCTAGTCGTTCGTATTCAGAATTAGCCTAACTCTCCCTCCAAGGTCCAGGGCCCTATCTTCGGATAGGGCCCTGTGATTCCGGCACTCGTGGGTCGTTCCGAGCCCACAGGGCGAAGAATTCCCATAAGGCTCTATAAAATTATGAGCTACATCACCTCACCATCCGCAGCGAACGCGGTATCCTCTATGCAGAAAATGAGCTCTAATAGACTGGCTCGTCCCGAACCCTTTAAGTGCCGCACGGCCAACCCGGGTGATTTGCTTCGCCTGCTGGCGGCTATCGTCCGCGCCAGCCCCGATCTGCGAGCACACGGTGGCGACATGTCAATCGATCACGCCTTTCTCGAACGGGTGATGCTGGCGGTCTCACAGGTGAACCAATGCCGCTATTGCCTTTACGGCCACACCCGGGCCGCGCTCAGCGCCGGCGTGCCAGGGACCGAGATCGCTCGCCTGCTTGAGGGAGAGCTCGGCGCTTCACCACCAGAGGAGTCGGTCGCACTGCTCTACGCCCAGCACTACGCCGAATCGAACGGGGATCCCGACCCAGACGCCATCGCCAGGCTGCACACAGAATATGGCGAATCTGGTGCCGCCCGCATCCAGGCCGCGATCTACATGATCACGCTCGGCAACCTGCTTGGTAACACCTTTGATGGGCTGATCAGCCGCTTGCGCGGCCGGCCCTCGCCCCAGGGTAGCCTGTTCTCTGAGCTGGCAACACTCTCACTTTCAGTGTTGAGCGTTATCCCGCTGGGCGTGTTCATGGCGCTTCGTATGTTGTTTTCCCGGGCTACGGGAACCACTTCTTAGACTCCCCAGGGCGATACTCATGTGTCGTTCCGAACCCGAAGGGCAAGGAATCCCCGGAACATCTCACGGCAAGGCTCCTATCATCCCCCATGTAAATACTGCGTTGATTTTCCACCATGAGCCAAACGCTTCCTCAGAAGCGTATTGGGAACCCCTCGCCTTACAGGCTCGGGGAGGCACTTTTCATTGTGCCCTCCCGAGACAAAGCCGATATGCAATCCCTGATTGCAAGCTCTTCGGGACATGGAACAGCCGCCGGCGATCGATCTCCCGGCGGCTGCGGTGAAACTCCTGAAGAATGGGTATCAGGGGAAACGCGTCAGCACCTTGGCCGGCGTCGGGATCGAGACCTTGTCGCCGCGCTCCAGTTCGGCCGGCGCCTTCCCCACCTTCTCACTCGCGCTCTGGAAGACAGCCACCGGCGTGCCCGGGACGGTGTATTTGCGCTCGAGGTAGGCCTGGCCCAGCAGGTAGCCCTCCGCATCGACGGCGCAGGAGGTGACCTTGCCGATCACTTTGCCGCGGCCGTCGACGACCGGATCGCCATAGTGCGCCATCCGGACGCCCTTCTCATCAAAGCGGAAGCGGACCACCTCGCTCGGCCGGGCAGCCTCCTGCTCGAGGTACGCGCCACGGCCGACGAACCACGGTTTGTAGGTCTTGACGTACGCGCCAAACCCGGCATCACCCACACCCAGCGCCATCGGACCGGCCATCTCGTGCCCATAGAGCGGCAGCCCGGCCTCGGTGCGCAGCGAGTCACGCGCACCTAGCCCGACCGGCTTTATTCCAAGCGGCGCGCCGGCTTCCATCAAGGCCGACCACAGCGCAACACTCTTCTCGGGATGGACGAAGAGCTCGTAGGCGACGCGCTCACCGGTGTAGCCGGTCCGGCTCACAACCAGGTCCAGGTTGGCAAACACGCCCTCCATCACACCGGCCCAGGGCAGCGCCCGCAGCCTGGCAGCGGTCTCAGCGTCCGGCTTCAGCGCCAGCAGGATCTCGCGGCTCTTCGGTCCTTGCAGGGCGATATCGACCCGCATTTCGTCTCCGGCGGAGGGATCACGCAGGTTGCGCAGCGTGCATCCGAGCCCGTAGGCCAGTGTTCCAGGCCGATCTATATCCACTGCGACTTCGCCTGAAAGCACGGCGTTCAGCCAGGCCCAGTCCTTATCATCATTCGAAGCGTTCACGACAACCAGGTACGCCTTTTCACCACGGCGGTAGACCATGGTGTCATCGATCACGTGCGCCCCAGGATCGAGGAACTGCGCGTAGAGCGATTCGCCCACCGCCAGGCTGGCGACTTCGTTCGTGACGACCGAGTCGAGGAAGGCGCAGGCGGTTGGACCCTCCACCTGGTACACACCCATGTGGCTGACGTCGAACAGGCCGGCCGCGTTGCGGGTGGCATTATGCTCTTCGACGACCGAGCTGTACCAGACCGGCATGTCCCACCCGGCGAAGGACACCATCTTGGCACCCAGTGCGCGGTGGGCCGCGTTCAAGGCGGTTGTTTTTACCGGCGGATCCTCGGGCTCGTCCCATGTGAAGGGTGGCAGCGCTTTGGCCTTGGTCGCCGTCATGCGCAGGTACCAGGGTTTGAGCTCACCAGCACCATCCGGCCCGGCCTCTGGCATCTCCGCCAATCCGCCGCACACGCGCACCACGACCGGGCCGGGCAGCTTGCGCTCGAGATCGCCTTCGCCCAGCGCAACAAACCCATCGGACAGATCCCGTAACCAGGTCACAGCCGGACCAGCAACATCACGACTCAAGGTCAGGTCCCATGAACCATGCTTGATGCAGCTCAACACCGCCGGACAGGAGCCCTCCGGCAGCGCCAGCGTCGTTTTTACACTCTCCCCAACCTGCATCTGGTCCGTGCGGGCGGAGGTCACCCAGCGCAGCAGCGCCTCGGTATCACCCTCCAGTTCGAGCAGCGTGAACGGTTCCTCGGGCAGCGGGTCGTCCAGGTAGGTGAAATGTGGAAAACCAAAGCTGATGGGCTCAAAATCGATCCCGGCCTGCAGCGCCATGTCGCGCACGGCAGTCTGGACCTCGTGCAGGATCGTGAAATCGACCTTGGTTCGTCGCAGCGAGCCCTTCTTGCCAGCCATGCTGTACGGCGTACAGGCCTTCAGCAGCCTGGCGATCAACCCGGCCAGCTCGAGCACCTCCTTCTGGCTGAAGCCGCGCTGCGTGACCCAGGAGGTCCCCATGCGAATGCCAGATGGATCGACGGCGCTCAGGTCGCCGGGTATCGTGTTGCGGTTGACGACGATCCCCGCCAGATCCAGCACGCGGGCCGCCATATCACCGGATAGTCCCGTACCATCAGGCCCGGTGATCGAGGTGCAATCGAGGTTCATCAGGTGGGTGTCGGTCCCGCCAAACGGAATCCGGAACCCTTCCCCTTCCAGCGCCCCGGTGAAGGCGATGCAGTTCTCGACGATCTTTTCCTGCAGCTGCTTGAACTGCTCCGTCTTCGCCAACTTGAAGGCCACGGCCTGCGCCAGCATCGTATTGATATGCGGGCCACCTTGCTCGCCCGGGAAAACGGCCCGGTCAATCTTGCGGGAGAGAGCGGCTTTGTGGGTCAGGATGACTGCGCCGCGCGGGCCGCACAGCGATTTATGCGTCGTGAAGGTGACCACATCGGCAATTCCTACTGGTGAGGGATACACACCCGCGGCGACCATCCCGGCGACGTGGGCGATATCTGCCATCAGGTAGGCACCAACCGCGTCGGCGATCTCACGGAAAGCGTCCCAATCGACGGTCCAGGGGTAGGAGGAATAGCCGGCGATGATCATCTTCGGACGCCGCTCCTCAGCCAGCGCCCGCACGCGGTCGTAATCGATGCGCTCGCTCTCCGGATCGACGTTGTAGTGCACGATGTCATAGAACATGCCGGAGCGGTTCACTGAAGAGCCATGCGTGAGGTGCCCTCCGTGGAGCAAGTTCATCCCCATGACCGTGTCGCCTGGTTTGACCAGGGCGAGGTAAACGGCGTTGTTGGCCGGTGCACCGGAGAGAGCCTGCACGTTGACATAGATCTGATCTGGCCCTACATCAGAGGTGGCAAAAGCCTCAGCGCAGCGCCGCCGGGCGAGCGCTTCGACGATGTCCGCGTATTCGACACCCTTGTAATAACGTGGGTCGGAGTAGCGCCGGTATTCCGCCAGCCGTTTGTCGAAACTCAGGATCTCAGCCTGCGACATCCAGCGTGTCTCTTGCGGCGGATATCCCTCGGCATAGATGTTCTGAAAGGCGCTTGCCAGCGCCTCGCGCACGGCCTGGGGCGCGCTGCTTTCGGATGGGATCAGGATCAAGCGCCGGTACTGCCGCTCGGCTTCGATCCCCGTGAGCGCATCGAGTTCGGGATCGAGATCCTCCAGCGAACCGCGGAAGAGGAAATCAGACATGTTGGTTGGCTCCCTTGGTAGTTGGTGTGGGGTCGCGCGCAGCGTGACCCCATCGATCAGATGTCAGACAAATGGATTGTATGCCCGACCCGGATCAAGGGTCAAGGAAGGCCATCACCTCTACACGGTCCGATCGTCCTTCCCCGACCTCTCCCCGCTTGTCATCCCGGGGGAACGCAGTGACGAGGGATCCCCAAAGCATTACGCATGAAGTGTAGGTCCGAACCGGTTTTATGTTTCGCTCGTTTCCCAACGAGCCCTCACAACCGCTGGGTAATCATGGGGATTCCTCGCCCGACGGGCTTGGAAAGACATCGAGAGGTGGCTCGGAACGACACACCAGTGCCTTCCCGAGGAGCCTGCGACGGAGGGATCCCTGAGACAATGCAATAGGTGATCAGGTTTTCAGGGGGAGTGCTTGAAACCAGCCGGTTACTCCAGCTCAGAAATCGGTCCCCCTTTGAAGACCCAGAGATCGAACATAGACTGCAGGCTGCAGCCGCAGGCATCCTCCGCCGTGGACAGGAAAAGTCCCGAATCTGCGATGGTGTATAGCCCCCGGTCGTAGTAGGAGTGCAGGAAGGTTTCGAACACACCCTCACCCAGCCGGTGGCGGAGCGCATCGAAGAAGAGCGCTCCCTTTAAATAGACAATGACGTTGTACTCCGACTCGGAAGCGTATTCTCCAACCGGCAAACCAATGGGCAATTGTGGATCAGCCTGGGACCGTACAAGTGTGCGCAGATCGCTCAGGTATCCTGCCGAGCGTCCTGTACCGCCGATACCCTCGTAGTAAAGAGCCGTTGCGTAGGTCGCCGCAGCTTCGTCCAGCCAGGGTTCGAGCAGCTGGTCATCCCCGACCAGGGCATAGAACCACTGGTGGGCGACCTCATGCACGATCGGCTCGATCATCCAAGAGGTCCCGATCGTCCCCAGGTAGACCAAGCCCGGATACTCGATCCCACCGAAGTCGCCCGGCGCATCGACCAGATCCAGCTCGGCATATCGGTAAGGACCGACCAGCTCGGTCAGGATTTCGATCTGGCGCTGGGCTGCGTCCAGGATGGTCTCCGCCTCGGCTTCATGCGAACTGAGCAGCCACACCCGCAGCGTGAGATCATCCATCGATCTTGTGTACTCGAGCAGCGGTCCGACGGCGAAGGCCACATCTCGCATCGGTCCGCTGACAAAGCGCACCTGCTGCAGGCCATCGCTCTCTGTCTGTGAAACTTCGACGCCGCTGGCAATGATTGCAATGCCCAGTTGTGCCCGGATCGTCATCTGGTACAGCGCGATCTCGGAATTGGTCGTATCGCCGATGGGGGGCGCGGTCAGGAGCTGCCAATCGCCATCTACGCGGAGCGGGATGAGTGGGTAAAACGTCGGCGCGATCAGCAGGCCTTCCGTCAGACCAAAGCGCCGCAGGGCTGACGGACCAAAGCTGCCCGCCTCGATGTGGAAGGGTGCATAGACTTCGATAACCCGACCCGCTTCGAGCGGCCGCGGCAGCGCTACCCGCAGCGCCAACCCACCCAGCGCTTCCGTCACGTTGGCCGCGCGCCCGTCGACCAGCACCTGGCCAACCGCCATCTCCGCCACGTACTGCTCGTCGTTCGGCCAGAGCATGAGCACGATCTCGCGCAGCGCATTGTGCTCATTGTGGCTGTAGCGGATCAGGCAATCACCCTCGATTACCGCGTTTTCGCCATCCGGCGCGATCGACACTTCCAGGTCAATGGAATATTGGGTAAGCGGGCCAAGGTCGTTCAGGTCATCCGCGTATGCCGGGCGCAGCCCCTGCCGTGGCTCCTCAACCTGGAGAGTCGGATTCGGCTGAGGCGTGGATGTCGGTCCAGGCGTAGATGTCGGTGTACGCGCAGGTGGTAGGCCGACCGTCCCGGCTGGCACAACCTGCGTTGGAATCCTCGTCGGTGGAGGTGTGGCGCCCCCCGCGCAGGCACTGAGCACAAGGGGTAAGCACAATAGGCATACAACAATGCGTATCTTCATTCTTATCCTGGAATCTTGTGTGGTCCGAGTCATCCGGGACGCGTAAGCAGGAGTGATCCCTGTGGTCACTCGGTGAGATCAGATGTACAGATCTCGCTTGGCATAGGATGCATATGCACCCACGAGCGAAACCGCGATGATCCCGGCTGACAAGGCGAGAAAGACAAGGTCCAGCCTCGCTTCATGCAGCAGTTGGGCTGGATTGAAGTACATGAAGGGTGAGAAATATTTCAAAAAATCGAGATCGGCGTTCAATCCGATGAGGATCGAGATGAAATACGTACCAAGCAGGATCGAGACTGCGGTGGAGCTGGCGCGCTTATATTGCTTCATCGCGCACCCGAGGAAAATTCCCAGAGCCAGGAATATCAACTGCATGATGAAGAGAGCCAGCATACTCAGGGTAACAAAAGAATAGAACTCAGTGTCAGGCTGATACCTCCCGGCATTAAGCAGGATTGCGCCGGTGGCGATCAACAGCAACCCGACGCAGTTGACCACTGCTGCCATGATTTTAGCTGTGACCAGTCGCCATCTCGGAATGGGAAGCGTGAGTGAGAATTCGACCGTCTTATCACGCACCTCTTTGGTGATGATGTCGCTGCCCCACATGGCTGCCGCGATGGAGAGCATGAGCGCAAAGTAGGTGAACATGACCCCGAAAAAGCCGGTAACCGTGGTGAGATTGAAGGCGTTTAATTGAAACGCTTCCAGCAATGCGGGCGGCATGCTGTCGAAGATGGCGAGCAGTTCCGGGTTGCCATAATACGCCGTAAACTTCGAGAACCCGATGATGACGAATAGGACCACGATCACGCCCCAGACGAGCAAGGATCGGAAGTTGGCTTTTAGCTCTCGAAAAAAGATGTTCATCAATCCTCCTCAAACCGCCGAGGCGATATTTCTTCGTGAATACAACAGATAGCTTGCGACGATGGACACGATGATCGCGACCACGCTGATCATCACGAGCGGAAGGTCATAGGCACCGTTCCTGATGATGTAGTTCGGCTCGAAATGTTTGAAGGGCGTGATGATGTCCAGGCTGTCTCCGCCAAGCATTCCACCGAACGCGCTCAACACGTACATCCCAAAAGCAAGCGCCATGGAGAATGGCGTGACGCTCCGCACTCTCCTCACCAGCAGTGAAATCAGCACCCCCACTGTGAGGAAGAACAGCTGGAAGATGACGATGCTCGCCAGCAGCAGGATCAGGGTCCTCAAATCAAACGACTTGCCGGCCCGGTATAGGTTGAGTAACAAAAAGCTGCTGATCCAGATGACAGCGTTGGTGATCGTAAGCCCGGTAAGTGCCGCTAGAAATTTGCTGGTCAGGATCTTTGGGCGCCCGACGGGTTTCGCCAGCAGAAAATCTGCGGTCATGTCTCTTTCCTCGACCGAGACCAGCCCAAATCCGTAATTTGCGGCCTGGATCGAGAGACAGATCTGGCAGATGAGAAAGACAATGCCGTAGAAACCGAGTACGCTTGACAAATCCATATCGTTCATCCCGAATGCCATCAACAGTTCCGGCGGGAATTTCGATAGGGTTTCATTCAACAACGCGGCAGAGGCCGAGAAACTGGAAAACAACGAAAGGAAAAGGAAGAGCAGGGCAAAAATGGACAGAGACCAGGTGATCACGGATCGTATATACATCCCGAATTCGTGCTTATAGATATTCATGATGATCCCTTACTCGTAGTAATGCATGAAGATCTCTTCCAGGGTAGGCTCTTCGATCGTCACATCCGAGACTTCCTGTTCGGAGATCTTCCGCATGATCACGTTGATATCGCCCTTGTAGAAAAATCCAACCACGCCGTTGTGTTTCTCCAGTTTGATCACACCTTCAACATCAAACCGGGAAGCATCGATCTGGCTTGCGGCGACCTTGATTTTCTTATAGTTATCATGCTGCAAGGTTTTTATGTCCTCGATCTTGATGATCTTGCCTTCCTTGATGATCGCCACCCGGCTGCACATCTTCTGTACTTCGCCCAGGATGTGCGACGAGAAGAAGATCGTCGCACCGCGCGCATTTTCCTCGCGGATCAACTTGAAGAATTTCTGCTGCATGAGGGGATCAAGGCCGCTGGTGGGTTCGTCCAGCAGGATGACTTTTGGCTGGTGAAGCAGACCCTGCACGATACCCACTTTCTTCCGATTGCCATAGGAGAGATCTTCGATCCTCCTCGTTAATTCGAGCTCCATGATTTCAGCCAGCTCATGCATGCGTGCCGTGCAGTCCTTTTTATAAAAACTGGCGGAGTACTTGAGTAAATCAATCACCTTCATCTTGTCGTAATAGAAGACCTCGGAGGGCAGGTATCCGATTTCCTGCCTGATATCGGGGCCAAATTTCGCGCAGTCCTTCCCAAAGATCTTTGCTTGACCGTTGGTGGGGTAGATCAACGAACAAAACAATCGGATCGTGGTTGATTTCCCGGCCCCGTTGGGTCCGATGAAACCAAAGATCTCCTGCTCCTCCACGTTGAACGATACATCAACAATTCCCCTGGCTTTTCCGTAGTACTTCGTGAGGTTGTTGACTTCGATAATGCTCATAGATCATTCCTCTCCATGGATCCATCGCGCCGGATGGGAGTCGGTTTTAAACCTGGCTATAAGATATGCGTCGGACTGGCTCTTTCTCCTCCGACCACAATCTTCCAAAGGTAGCGCCTCAACAAAGGTCCAGGCAGAAATCACACCCGCCTGGGACCAGCATCATTTTACTCCAGATCATCGGGCTGAGCCGCAGGTGAGCGCAGCTTGCTCGGACCGCCCGTCGTAGAGCTCCATATCCCTCACAGGCAGAGGCGATGTCGACATGGATTCACGCGGTCCTTGGATATTGAATCAACCACGCAGAATTTCGAACCTTGAATGGGATGTTTAATCGACGAGGAGCGTTTAAAAAAAGGGGGGAGAGTGGGCGGAACAGGACTCGAACCTGCGACTTCTTCTGTGTAAGTAAAGCATAGGGTCTTCCATAGCGTATTATGGCCTACAGATATTTGTAAAGCTTCTACAAACCCGCATGAAATCAGGGGCCAATCACCCGGGCTGTCCATATTTTCCATGGGTTAGTGCGTTAACTGCACCCAAACTGCACCGCTCATGAGGCTAGGAAAGGCGACTCCAATACCTCTGTCTGATTAGAATCCCTCACATGCAGGACTAAAGTTCTGTGGGTTTCATGAATAGTTTCTTCTCCTGTGATGGTTGGATCAAATGTGTCAGCAAGGAGGCAAGTCCCTGTGATGGTTAAGTCATTGCACAATTGTATCCTTGGTTCAGGAAGCCAGTAGGAGGAAACATGAGTGAAGGATTCATTCGAGATTTTTTGGATAAGATGAAATCACAGTCTGCCTTTCCTGATAGGAATTCAAGACCGTGATTGTAGCGCTCATTGTGTGTTCAAGCACATTTTCTAGAACGAATGTTCTTTTTCGGCCACTACAGCTATTTTGATATGACATCTCGCTTGGTTTACTTGCAATAGGTAGTCTATACCTGTAATATATTATGGACAGATGTCCAATAAAAAGGACATCTATCCATAAGATCTCGGGACCGCCGCGCAGAAACGTTTCCTCTACACAGCTTCAACACAATCAGTCAAAGGAGGTGCAAAAGATATGCGATCGATTGCCCTTGTAGACTCCTTTCTTACGAGTTGGTAGGCCGACAGGGGGTACAAAAACCCCGACTCTAGTTAGACATTAGGAATGACGAAAATCTATATTTTGGAGAATTAGCTGCAATTTTCCCGACAGGGCTACCAAAGTATAGATTTGTATCAAGTCCTAGGATATGGCACATATGAAAACCGTATTTGTCAACCCAGAACGATGTATCGGCTGTAAACAATGCCAGATTGCTTGCGCGGTGGAACACTCGCAGAGCAAGGCTCTCTATCAGGCGGTTTTCGAAGAACCAATACCACGCCCTCGCGTTCTTGTCGCTCCAGGTCTCTACCTGGATACATCCTTTCCAAACAAATGCCGCCATTGCGACCCTGCACCCTGCATGACAGTCTGTCCTACCGGGGCCATCAGCCGGGATATGTCCATGGGCATCGTCCTTGTGGACGAACAGAAGTGCATCGCCTGTGCGATGTGCGCGATGGTCTGCCCCTTTGACGTCATCACGTTCTATACAATGTGGACGAAGCTGGCGGCGATTAAATGTGATCACTGCATTGAGCGTCAAAGTCGCGGCGAGATACCGGCCTGCGTAGAAGCCTGTAAAACCGGCGCTTTGGTGTTTGGGGACATCAACGAACTTGTCAAGTCTGCCCGCACGAAATTAGCGCAATCCTTGTCTGTCGCTGTGATCGAGATGGATTCAGAAACGGCTCGGATACCTGCTCACGTCGAAGCCTGGCGGAGTATGGGAGAAGCCGTCAGCACAATTGGCGTGGAGGAATAAGATAATGGCTAATAAGAAAGACCTATCCATTCAACGTTCTGTCGATCCGGCGACTCAGTATATGCTGCGTATCGCAGAAGAACAGAATATTGAGACTGCCTGGGACCGCCTCGAGGCCCAGCAACCGCAGTGCGGCTATGGCGAACTCGGCTTGTGCTGCCGGCACTGCAATATGGGGCCATGTCGGATTGACCCCTTTGATGAAACCGGTCCCCAAAAGGGAGTCTGTGGGGCCACAGCGGACACGATGGTAGCCCGTGGGTTGCTGCGGGCGATCGCCGCTGGCGCAGCAGCACACTCCGACCATGGGCGCGACATCGCACATACCTTTCTGCTCACGGCCGAGGGCAAGAGCGGCGGTTACGAGATCAAGGATGAAACAAAGCTCATGGCGCTCGCAAAGGAATATGACATCAAGACCAATAAGCGATCCAAAGAGGAGATCGCGCTGGATTTAGCCCACGCCATCCATAACGAGTTTGGCAACCAGACAGGACCGATTCGCTTCACACGCCGTGCGCCCGAAAAGCGCGTGGCGCTCTGGGAGGAATTAGGCATTGACCCGCGCGGTGTGGATCGGGAGATCGTGGAATGCATGCACCGCACTCACATCGGGGTCGACCATGATTACGTGCACATCATCTTGCATGGATTGCGAACTTCCATCAGCGACGGCTGGGGCGGCTCCATGATCGCGACCGAACTCTCCGACGTCCTCTTCGGCACACCGCAGCCGATCAAATCAATGGCAAATTTGGGCGTGCTTAGCAAAGATATGGTCAATATCGTCGCACACGGTCACGAACCGACACTATCCGAGATGATCGTGGCCGCCTCACAAGACCCAGAACTTGTCAAACTCTCCAAGGAGAAGGGTGCCGAGGGAATCAATGTCGTCGGAATGTGCTGTACAGGTAACGAGATTCTGATGCGCCATGGCATACCCATCGCCGGAAACTTCCTGCAACAGGAATTGGCCATCATCACCGGAGCCGTCGAGGCAGTGATTGTGGATGTGCAGTGCATAATGCCCGCATTGCCAGATTTAGCGAGCTGCTATCACACGGAGATCATTTCCACCTCACCCAAGGCCAAGTTCCCCGGCGCGACCCACATCGAGTTTAACGAAGAGGGTGCCTTGGACATCGCTAAGCAGATCGTTCAGAAAGCCGTGGAGAACTACCCAGACCGCGATCCAGATAGGGTCAATATCCCTAATGAAAAAACCGAAGCTCTTGTTGGCTTTAGCGTAGAAGCCATCGTCGACGCATTGGGTGGTACCCTAGATCCATTGCTGGATGCAATCAAGAGCGGCGCCATCCGTGGTATCGCCGGCGTAGTAGGCTGCAACAACCCAAAGGTGCGCCACGACTACGGCCATCTCAAGCTGGTGGAGGAGCTGATTAAAAATAACGTACTCGTCCTGAACACAGGGTGTAATGCCATCGCCTGTGCGAAAGCCGGACTGATGCTTCCTGAAGCGGCAGAGAAGGCCGGCGAGGGATTGAAGGGAGTCTGCAAGGCATTGGGCGTACCGCCAGTGCTGCACATGGGTTCCTGCGTAGACATCAGTCGCATCCTTGTGGCCGCAGCCGCCATCGCTAACGCTCTCGGCGTCGACATCAGCGATCTGCCAGTAGCAGGCGCAGCGCCAGAGTGGATGAGCGAGAAGGCGGTCTCGATCGGCACGTACGTTGTCTCATCGGGCATCTATACGGTGTTGGGAACTGTCCCGCAGGTGCTGGGCAGCCCGAACGTCACAGAATTGCTAACCGCGGGGGCTGAGGGTGTCATTGGCGCTACTTTCGCCGTCGAACCGGATCCAGAGAAGGCCGCAGCCCTCATGATTCAGCGTATTGACGAGAAACGGAAAGGGTTAGGGATATAGGAAAGACAAAGTAGTAGGGAAACAGGTTAGCTCTACCTGTTTCCCTGCTGCCATTTCACCCTAAACCTACGAGGAGAAACTATGAAACTCCTGATCATCGGCGCAGGCCCGGCTGGCGTCACAGTCGCCGAGACGCTGCGCCAGCATGATGCCCGATCCTCGATCGTCATGCTCACCAGTGAGCCTTATCCGCCATACTCACCCCCCGCGATGCTCGAATACTTTCAGACCGGGCAAAAGGTGCATTTTTGGAAGGGAGAAGACTTCCCAGAACGGCTGGATTTAGACTACCGCTCCGGCGCTCAAGTTGTCGCGATGCTGCCCGAACAACACGATGTAAAACTGGCAGATGGCGAGACGCTTTCCTATGATAAGGCCGTGATCGCCACCGGGAGTCGCTTGTACGCGCCGATTGATGGTGCGGATAAACTGGGCATCTACAACTTCAAATCCCTCTCCGCTGCCGAGGAATTAGTTCGCCAGGTTCGCGAAGGCAATGCCCAGAATGCTCTCATTGTCGGGGCGGGCTTCATCGGTGTGGAGATCGCGCTACTTTTACGAGACCTAGGCATAGAAGTGACACAAATAGAAATGGAAGACCGGGTCATGCCCCGTATGCTGGACACAGAAACAGGAGCGATCGTGACGGATATCATGCGCCAGCGCGGCATCAACGTGCAATTGAACACGAAAGCGTCGGCGTTCCTGGGTGAACCTCAGGCTGAGGCCGTGGAACTGGAATCTGGCAAGACGCTGTCCGCCGATCTTCTGGTGGCCGCAACCGGCGTAAAACCCAATATCGAGTTCTTACAAGACTGCGGCGCGAAGACGAACCGGGGTGTTATCGTGGACGAATATCTGAGTACAAATCTCCCCGACGTCTACGCGGCTGGCGACGTGGCTGAAACCTTCGATCGGCTCACGGGCGAGCAATACATCCACGCGATCTTCCCCAACGCTGTGGAACAAGCAAAAATCGTTGCGCACAACCTGCTGGGGGAAAACCTCGCTTACGATGGCGCAGAAAGCATGAACAGCCTCAAACACCTGGGACTGCCGCTTATGGCAGTAGGTCAGATGGTGGGTGAGGAGCTGCGGGTTCAGGGGGGAAATTCTTTGCGAAAGTTGTACCTGCAAGACGACCGCATCGTTGGATTTCGCCTGACCGGGGATCTCAGCGCAGCCGGCATCTACCGCACCCTGATGAACAAGCGGGTGAATGTCAGCGGCTTCAAACATCGGTTATTGAAGCCAGGCTTCGGGATGGGCACTATCGAAGGTCTGGCGCTCTCGCCGCAACTCATGATGTAGCTTAGCACGCTGGCAGCATGGATGTCCTCATGCTGTCAGCGTCCTGCTACGCCATTGAATCACCCTCCCAAATCCCCTGTCTTTCTCGAATGAAACCTCCATCCCCTCGATGGTTGTAATAATGCGCGGACGCCAGATACTAACTTTGAGGGTGTTGAACAATTACCTTAGAAAGGTAATTGTTCAACACCCTCGATTCTCCGGGGGCGATTTCCACGCGCCGTCCGATGGGCTCAAAATCGATGATGTAGGTGAGGGATTCTTTCTTGGGATCAGTCATAGTAATCTCGATACCGGCACGTTTCCTTCAGGCTGCAATAATCGCAGGTTCGACCTCCGGCCATCAATTCCTTCCCAATTCCCAAAACAAATGTGG
>Ga0315553_10000224_pt1 | contig 51485 bp, 48 predicted proteins | sample SalMarSW160140MG_FD_203099 | JGI IMG/M metagenome (GOLD analysis project Ga0315553, IMG submission 203099) | Salt marsh sediment microbial communities from the Plum Island Ecosystem LTER, Massachusetts, United States - Salt Marsh Sediment SW1601-40 ...
ACCAATTTCAAGTTCGGAATTTTCATCCCAGATACAAGCAACTAGTTGAGGACCAAGTTTATCACTTACAATTCCTAATCTTGATAAGAGGTGTTGGTCAAAGTTACTAAATTCTAGATAACATTTTTCATTGTCTTTTTTAGTTCTAGCTCGAAGCGTGGCTTCTGGAAGGCGTTCATTAAGAAAATCCTTCATTTTTTTGGGTAGCATGATTATTTCCTTTTATAACGAAAAATTTTAGCGATACATTAACTTATATGAATTTTACACTTTAAAAGTGTTTTGACTTGTTTAATATGAATATCTGCTCTTATATTTTCTTGAAAGATATGATCTAAAACTATAAACGATAAAATGAATGGTAAATCCTCTTTTTTTTGTTTATCATTTAAGTAGGTAGGATAATTACTTTATTCAAAATTGGATTTAGAAGGTAAAATAAAAATGATTACAATCATAGCAACAATTGAAGTTAAAGAAGGCAAAATGCAAGAAGTAATTGAAGTTTTGAAAGAAATTGTCCCACAAATAAAAGCATCTGAACCAGGAACTTTAGAATATATTCCTCACACCGTTAAAGGGAGCGAATTCAAAAATAAAATCATTTTCTACGAAAAATATGAAGATGGAGAAGCGATGAAAACACACATGGCTAATTTAGGAAAATCTACTGCAAAATTAGTTCCTTTGTTAGTACCTGGGATGGATTTAAAGACCTGCTTTGAGATCGTGTAAAAGGACATTCTTTCTTTTTTTATCTTTTATTATTCATCCTGTATAAAAGGTTTACCAAAGTTTAAACAAACTTCTGCTTTAGCTAACTCTCTTCCAACATAGCTTATATGTTGCAGGTTTGTAGTTAAATTTAGTTCAAGAACTTTTTTGCTAAGTGCTTCAGCGTTAGTTCCTACTAAAGTTTTAAGAAGAAAATCGTCATTCGAAAAAAATAATACGTAGATTTCTTTAGTATAATGGTTCACATAAAACTTAAAATAACCATTTTTATCGGCTATGTAGCCAAGAGCGTATTCTTTTACATTTATTACGTCAGAAGTGCCAATTTCAGGAAGAGCTTGACTAGTCTTACCTTTAGCCCTAAAAACAGTAATTCCGTGATTTATAGGAGGAGTTTTTTTATAATTTGACATATAATTGAGTTTTACACTCTCTTTTAGTTCTCTTACTCCTTCCATTAGCTTAGTGCTGTGTTCAACTGTAAATAGAATTCCCATATCTAATTCAATTGCAATACTTGCTAATAATCCATTTATTCCCACTGAATCAATATCCATAAGCTCTACTACATTAGATATGCCAAAAAAGAGAGGAATTTCCAGATTTTTGTTTGCTTCTTTTGCCACTTGTTTTTTGTAGAGAAAATAGGCCTCTAGAGAGTTACAAATTCCCGGAATAATAGGCGTTTCTAATAGGGGATCGGCAATTAACTTTTTAAAACCAATTTGTTTTAATTCTTGAGTTAGCTTAAACAAATTCTTAACGCGTATTTCAGGTTCTTTAGGAAAATAATTTGCTTTAATATTTGTTGGTAATATCACAATAGGAATATCTCGAGGGAGATTTAAAAAATCTTTATAATTACCACGATCCAAACTTAAAATTAAATCAACGCCTACATCAACCGCGGATAGAATTTCGCTTTTATCCATTGAATCAATGCTAATTAAGACATTAAAATTATTACGAATAAGATGAACTATTTCTTTTATCTTTTCTGCATATGGTTTGTATGCGACGCAGCCAATATCAATAATGTCAGCACCAGATTCTATGTAATGCTTTACTTTTCTAAGTATTGTTTGATTATTCTTTTCTGGGCAATTTACTATTTCGGCAATAATCGGAGGCGGAAGATTAGGTCCGATCATTAGATTTGAGGTGTTTTCATTTAAAAAGAATGTGTTGGAATCTATGTTATCTCTAGCAATTTCTAACTGTTCTTTTAGAATCTCTTCGTATTCTTGTTCGCTTGAGAGTTCCAATATTTTATTTGCAGGAGCAGAATTAGAAAGTTTAAGAGTGTCTATGTGTTTCAAAACCGTAGGGAGATCGGAAGCAAACTCTGGACCTTTTCTTATTGCGATTGAATTTAGTTCCTCTAATTTTGTGGTGTCCCACTGGATAAATCCAGGGAGTAAAATTAAATCATAATCTTGAATAGCAATTTTTTTAATTATATCCTTAACTAAGTTTTCTGAAATAAAGGCAGAAATTGTTATTGGAGCTTTATAAACTTTAATCTTGTGGTTTTTAATAGGAGAAATAACTTTTTCAATAATTGGGTAACTGCTTTGACCAGTAATAATTAAAATGTTTTTAATTTAAATCACTCAATAATTTGTTTTTATCAAAAGGAATATAAATATCGTCTAAAATTGAACCTTCAGCTTCTTTAATTTTCAGATTATTTACAATAGAGCTAAATTCTCCCTCAAGGAGACCATTAGCAATAAAAGCAGCGCCTTGAGCTGCGTGTTTTGAAATACTACCGTAGGTTCGCATCAATTTAACGATAAAGGAACCTTCTAACCTGTTAGTAATTTCGTCTTTAATAATATGATTATCTGCAACTCTTCCAGCTAATAGTATCTCAGTTATTTGATCCTTATTCGAAAAAGAAGATGATATAGCATAAATTGCCTTGATTAAATCCGAAATGTAAGCGTGAAAAGCCAATCTTGTTTGATGGTCATCTTTAACTAATCTAGTAAATTGTTTTAAGTTTAAATCGCTATGCCCTGATATTGAGGATAATCCTCCTCCGTATATGGTGTTTTTCTTAATGTTTTTAATTAAATAGGCTAATTCTCCATCGAGACTTCCACAAGCTCTGAATCCCATAATGTTGGAACCCCCAATCCCATCAATCACTTGTCCGTTTTCTATTGCTAAAACTGCTGTGAAACCAAATCCAAGTTCGACCATAATGAAATTAGTTTTTGTAGGTAATATTGTTAAACGTTCCATTTGATCTCTAATTCCCGTAACGACAGAACAAAGTTTATCTGCTGTTCCCATATCGATTTTATTTATTTTACGATATCGAGGGATTGTAACTAGATGTTTAACTCCAGGAACAATGATCCCAGGAAGATTTTCTGCTTTAATCAAGCGAAGAACTTCCCCTAATCCAACTAATTGTTCCCTCTCCTTCTTGTCAAATTTTAAAAGTGTTAAAAAAATATCTTTTTTGGTAATATCCTTAACATATTTGAGTGGTAATCCAAAACCGCTTGGTGCGACGATTAAATCAAGATTTTTTATTGATTTTATGAGTGAAATCGCTTTAGAAGGTTCTTCTATCACTTCTTTTGTAGGAATTGAAATATCTAAGATAACTTGCTTACCTTTTAAAGCGAAAAAATCCCAGGTTAATGAGCCAGGGTCGATTCCTAATACCTTATTCAATGATTATCAAGTTCTAGTTGTTTTGCTTATAATTAAAGTTCAACAATTCTTTTTATTTTTATTAATTTTTAATGCTTCTTGTTCGAGGTATAGATATGATTATATTTTTATAAAATATTAAAGAACTTGGATATATTCTTACTTATACCACCAAGAATTTGTATTATTAAAGGTAATGTCATCCAATTCTCAAGTAGACCTTACATCTATAGGTCTGAAAATGAATTATTTATATGAAGTTTTAGCTACGACTTATTCTATAAAGAATAATAAGATAATTCCAAACACTGCCGCTATGGGTATAAGATTGTTGGAAAATAATACTATAAAAATTTGGCCTTTCCCAGATACTACTACATATAAAAATCTCGATAGTACTAAATTAATTACTTTAAATTTCGTCGATGACATCTTTCTTTATGCGATAACATCTTTAAAAGCTATTGATTTTTCTAATAGTATCGAAACATCATCGGAACAATATTATAATTATTTTCCCTTTGATGTGAAAAACAAGTATAAGGCAATTTTTAAAGGAATTATACGAGATAACACTATTCATTTGCCATATTTAAATCAAGCGTGGGCTATTATTTCATGCGTAGCAACGAATAAAAATCAAACCGTAAAGACTGATAATTTCGGACAGGTAGAGTTAATGGAAATAAATTTATCTGTTATTTCCTACAAAAAATTTAAAGAATCTTTTAAATTGTTTAATAGAGCGGAAAATCTTACATTGGAAACTATCGTACTCGCCACTAAATTAAATATCGCTACAAAAAAAAAAGACAAAACCTTAATCAGAACAATTAAGCATAAAATTGAAGAAAATGTAAGTGAAATACGGAGATTTGGAAAAAATGAGAGTGCCATAAAGGCGATTGAGCATGTCTATAACTACATTAATAGATTAGAATCTTAGCTTTTATTTCTTATTTTCTCAATAAACATCAAAGGGTAATTAAGTTCTTGAATCCACTCTACTTTTGCGGTAATTTCAACCGAGTTAAACTCAAGAACAACAGTTGCAGTTATTAACTTTCCAGTAATTTCATCGTAGTCAAACTCGGTAGATTTATCACCTTGAATTTCATCTCGATTTACATTAATCTTGACCGATATGACATAAGGCTGGCATGAAATCGATGCTTCAATACCCTTTTCAATTGACTCAATAACATTAGAATTTGATGATATTGGCATCCCACACAAAATATGATAAAGAGCTCCTAATTTTATACCTACTTCAAAACATGCCCTTTCTCTATCGTTTATATCAAAAGAAAAATAGGCGTTTTCTTTTCCGTTTGACATTAATTCTCCTCAAAAAATTCAATTTTTGCTCCATAATTATTAGGTTTGCATAAGTAGATGTGCCCACCATTACTATTAAGACATATCTGAACAATTTTTAAAAGTTTGTTAGCATCCTCATCAGATTCTACAATCCCAATCACACTAGGGCCAAAAGAAGACATTCCAAAAGCTTTAACTCCATTATCTTCAAAAAGATTGAGTGTTTTTTTTACGATTTCATGTTGTAGAGAGATTTCGATTTTTTTAAATCCTATGCTCTGTATTCTTTTTAAACCTTCCCCAAAACATTCTAAATCTTTTTTAATAATTCCTGGCACAATTTTCATTAAAATTTGATGTGAAACTTCATTAACTTCTACTTTTGGGATTGGAGCATGACTTTGGAAAATACTTATTTCTTCATCGCCGTAAGCTCCTTTCTTTACATTAGGTATAACTAATACAAATCTCCAATGTTCTGGGATAGGATATCTTAAAATTGTAAGTGCAGGATTAACTTCTTTTGATGCTGAAGAAGGCAAAAAAGTTTCTTTTTCTTTACCTTTCCCAAACTCGTGTCCGGCATCAACTATAAAGCCACCTTGTTCGAAACCCCTCCATCCTATTCCTGAAGTTCCACCTCTATTAACAAGTCGAGTAAGATCCTTTAAAGAGTGATGAGTAATGTTTTTCAATGTAGTTATCGCGACAGCGATAGCCAACGATAATTGTGTTTTTGAACCTAAACCTACATGGCTTGGAAAATACCTTTTAAGATTAAAATGGAAGTTCTTATTGTTTATATTGAACGCTTTAAAAATTTTTGAAGCTTGCTCATTAATCACTTCAATTGATTCGCGATAATATTTATGAGCTTCAATTTTAAATTCTTCCGCGTGATTCGTAGTTTCAATAATTACGTTAGGACGGTCTAACATTAGACCGATTCCACCATCAACTCGGCCAGTGTATCCGTTTTCATCGATTAAAGAAAGATGGATTCTACAAGGGGTTGTTATCCTTAAAGTGGTCATATTTATGTTCTTAAATTAAGGAACTTTAAACTATAAATAAGAATTTTCAAGATAATTTAAATGTATTATATACTTTAATCCATAGTTTTTAGAGATCTAAAAGAATTTGAGTGATTTGAGTGATTTAGGAGGTTTAGCTTGGAATTTAATACAAATAACCAAAGTAAAAAAAGTTTTTTTTTTTTAAGAATATAAAGACTCGAGTTTGGGCTAAATTCCATATTTCCTTTAAGTTTAACATCTTATACTCCTTTTATTTGACTTCTTGATCTAATTCCTTTAAATCCGTTTTTTAATACTAAGCTTACAAGAAAATGTTTGATGTAGGAAAACTCTCTTCATTTTTTTTCATAATATTATCTATAACCATGATTATAATTATTTTGATCCAATCCTTCTTGCTGCTGCTTCTAAGATTTTATTTAACATTTCCTTATATGTGATATTTGCAAAATTACACATTTTTGCTAGATGACCATCCCAACACCAACCGGGGTTAGGATTTACTTCTAAAAGTTTAGGATTTCCTTTGGTATCCAAGCGCCAATCAAATCGCGCATAGTCTTGACACTCTAACCGTTCAAATAATTTTAGAGAACAACTTTCAATAATTTCAATTGTGTTTTGTGGAAGATTTGCAGGAATAGATTTAATATTCCAATAAGGAGAATCTTTTAACCATTTTGCTTCATAACCACATATCTTTGGTAATCCTGGAGGTAAACTTGAATAATCTTCTTCTATAATTGGGAGGATAATATAATTTTCAGGTAAATTTCCGATAATTCCAACGGTGAGATCCTTGTCAGGAAGGAACTGTTCCACTAAAATAGGTTTATCATAGCCAAATTTTTCACGAATATCGGCAATTGCACTTAATAATTCCTCTCCATTTTCCACTACGCTTTTCTGAGTAATTCCGAAACTAGAGTCCCCAAAATTAGGTTTTACAATTGCAGGGAAGTATAGTGGTAAATCTATAATTTTTTCTCCAGGTTTAATGAAAACTGCTTCAGGAACGGGAATTTCTAATTCTTTTGCTATACCTCTTACTAAAGATTTATCATAACAGAAGGCGAGACATTGAGGTCCAGATCCGGTATATGGAATTTTTAGAATTTCTAGCAAGGCAGGTATATGTAATTCCTTTCTAGCTTCATTGTAATAGCCCTCATCACATAAATTAAAAACAAAATCAATTTTTCCTTGTACATTTTGCAAATCTTGAATAAAAGTGGTGTGATTATCTAAATATGAGATTTTATATTCATCTAGCTCCTTTAGTGTAGCTTTTAATTGATTTATTGTAAAGATATCGTCATCATCAAATTTATGTAAGGGTTTAAGTATATCTGGTTTTTTAGGGTCTCCAAAAATTACGACAATATTTCTTGCAGCTGTTTTTTCTTTCGTTTTAATCTGTGTCCATTCTTTTTCAACTATTCCGCTAACTATAATTCTTTTTTCCATCATGCCTAAATCTTGATCCCTTTGAGATTCAGGAGTAATTGAACCATGAACAATTACATCATTAAACCCTACCTTCTTTAAAAACTCTGAAATCCCCTCTTGAGAATATAATCTTTCTGAGTAAAACTGATCCACTAATACTCCTTTATTAACATGGGTTATCACTTCACGTGAAATCAATTTTTGCTGATCTAATGATAAAGATCGTTCTCGACATACAAAAAGTTCCTTATCAATCCATTCCCATGAACGTGTTTGAAAATTGTTTCTAATGTATTCTCCATCAGTTAGATCTATTAATATTTTTCCCCGTGGTTTTAATACGCGGAATACTTCTCTTAGTACTTGAATATCATCGTTAATTGATTCAAAATATCCAAAACTATTGCCTAAAAGCAAGATAAAATCAAATGTATCTGGATTGTATGGTAGGTTTCTAGCGTCACCTTCTCGAAATTTACATAAAAGTCCCCTTTTTTTTGAATTTGATTTAGCTTTTTGAATTAAATATCTTGAACGATCTAAACCATATATGTTTTTAAAACCTTTATTAGCTAATTCAATGGAGTGTCTTCCTTGACCACAACAGAGATCAAGAATCTGATGTTCAGGTTGAAAATTCATGATTTTAGAAAAGTAATTCACTTCGAATTCAGTAATATTCTGGTCTTCTACTACATCACCATCTGTTTTTAAATAAAATGCGTTAAATATCCTTTTCCACCAGTCCTTTTTAACATATTCTTCTAGGTTACCAACAGGTCCAAAACATTTTAGTGTGTGTTTCTCTTTACTTTCAGAAGTTCTTTTTTTTTTATCTCTGCTTTCTGTTTGATTTGGCATTATTATTTTATACTTGATATTTTAATTTAGATAAATTCTGAAGAAAATAAAGATATTTTAACTTGAATGATGCTGTTAATGATTTAATTAGGTTATCAAAAAGATTAACACAGGGATTAATCCCTCTTAATAAGTCAATTGTTTTGTTATATCTCATCTAATTCTTAATCAGTTAACTTAAAATTTCATTCAAATTTTATTTTGTTTCATTAAGTTAAAAATTTGTTATTGAAATTATATAAAAACGAACTCTTTTAAAAAATTTTGCTCTATTTTTTTTCTTCCAATACAAGATTTAATGAGATTAAAAATCTTGGTATTAATAAGATAATCCTTAAATCTAAAAAATGGGATACAAATATAATCTAATGAGATAAATGGTATGCTTGATTTAACATGTTTTCCTCTCTTAATTGGCATTTTTGAATATTATATGATTAATAATAATAACTTTTTCTTTAATTTCAAGAATTAATATTTTGTGCTAAAGGAAATACTTCGTTTTAAATTTATAAGAGAGAATATAGACATATCCAATTTTATTAAAGATTATTAGGAATGTAGTAATAATCGATTTAAAAGCTTGTTAATATTAGAAATCCAAGATTGATAATTCCACCTATAAATAGGGCTAATCCTATCTCTAGAAATGAGATTTGAGCAGCATATTTCCAGTTCGTTTGTTTTGCAATAATTATGATTGTTGCAAAACACGGAATATAAAGCATGCTAACCAGACAAAATACAATCATCTGAATTGGAGTAAGTAATTCTAAAAGGGTAACATTTAAAGAATTAGCTAAAATCGATAAGAGAACTAAGGTTAACTCTTTCCTTAAAATTCCATATATTAAGAACACGCCAGTTATAGCAGGTAGCCCTAACCATAATACTGTGACAGGACTTAAAACAACATTTATTGGCTCTAAAGCGTTGAATATTAATAATATTTCTAAAAGAATACCAAAAACGATTATTATTGGTAAAGCCTTGTAAATAAATTCTTTAGTTCTAAGCCAGGTTTGTTTAAGAATAACTTTAGAATTTGGCATCCTGTATTCATGCATTTCCATTATAAGTTCTGTGCATTCACCAGGCATTACTTTATTTAGAATTCGACCTATTAAAAAAATAACACCAAAGTTTATTAAAAACAAAATCATTACCCAAAAAAATCCCAAATATCTCCCTACCAATCCTAACACAACTGTCATAACGGCAGCACAAGGTACTAGCGATGTTAATGCGACAGATATTTTTTTTTCTCGTTCTGTTTCCATTATTCTGCACCCAGCACATGCTGGAACATTACACCCAAATCCTAAAATCATTGGAATAATGGTTTTTCCATGGACTCCGAGTGAGTGCATTATCTTATCCATTAAAAACGCTGCTCTTGGTAAATAACCCGAGTCTTGTAGAATTTCAATTACAAAAAAGAAAGGTATGACATATACTAAAACGCCGCCTATACCGCCTAGAAATCCTCCCAACCCGCCATCCCAAAATATCTTAACTATTAAATTTTCTTCTCCAAAAGAATTGTAAATAAATTCACTCCATAGCGTATATAGCTCATCTATTAATCCACTAAAAAAATTTCCAAAAGAAAAAGTAAAGATATATATACCAAATAGTACAGCAACTAAAATAAAATAACCTAAGATTGAATGAGTAGTAAGATGATCGATTACATCAGCGAGACTGACTTTCTTTTTTCCTTTATGTGGTTTTATTATTAAAACTTTATCGCTTATGTCATGAATTTTATTGTAAATCTCTGACGACATTATTGTATGAACATCTTCTCCATGAATAACTTCTAATTGATTTCTAAACTCATCGGCAATTTTTATAATTTCTTTATTTGTAATACTACTTTTAATTTCTTCATCATTTTCCAATAACTTTATTGCTAAAAACCTTGGTGGGTATTTAATTAGAGCAGAAGATAGTTGATTATTATTAATCTCCATGATTAATTTGCCAATACACGACTCAACTTCTTTCCCAAAGGTGAGCACTTTAGATAAATCAGGAAATTTAAAGTTATTTTTCCCTTTACTATTTACTTTTACTTTGTCGTGAATATGTTCTGTTCGATAATAATTATGAGAATGATGGTCGTACTCATCTCGGGTTTTTTCGTTGAAATGAGTATGGGGATGCTGAAAAACGACCATTTCAATAGCTTCTTCTAACAGTTGATGGACACCTATACCATGTACAGCAACTACAGGGAGTACAGGCAATTTAAAAATATTCTCCAGAGCTTTAAAATCAATTTCTATATTCCTACTTCTTAAAATATCCATTTGGTTAATTGCAATAATTAATGGAACTTCTAATTCTAATAACTGAAACGTAAAAAATAAATTTCGTTCTAAATTTGTGGCATCAACTACATTTATAATAACATCAACCTCATCAGAAACAATATATTCTCTACTTACTATTTCCTCTAAGGAGTAGGTAGAAAGAGAATAAATACCCGGTAAATCAACGATATTAAAACGATATCCTAAAAAATTAAGATAGCCTTCCATTCTTTCAACTGTTTTACCGGGCCAGTTCCCTATGGTTTGGCTTAACCCAGTAAGTTGGTTAAAAATAACTGATTTTCCTACATTTGGATTTCCTGCTAAAGCGATATTAATTGTATCCTTATACATCCCTTTGTTCTTTAGTTTAATATCTGGCCTGTGATCACTCATTTATTAAAACAACCCATCTTTTTTTAATGAATTCCTCTTAGAAATTTTTATAAAATTAATCCAATTTAATCTTATAACGCGATTATTAAGTATAAGAATTGTTACAACTTACTAATATTTTAGATGCTAAACCTCTACCAAGGACTAAGGATGAGCCTTTAACTTTTATTTCTATTGGTCCTCGAAAAGGAGCATTTTTCGTTTTTTTAACTTTTACTCCAGGAACAATTCCTAAATTAGCAAGACGTGTCTTTGCCCCATATCCAGCATTTACCCTTAATACGATAACTTCCTCTCCGCTTTCGCACTCAGTTAGACATTTTGTGAGTCGAGTTCCTATTTTTTGACTTGCTATACGATGTATAGGAGGTCTATGGTGACGTGGTTGGAATGGCATTTTTTTTTTAATTTTAATTTTTGTTTCCCAATTGAAAATAAAGATTCTACTTATTTAAACCTTTTAGTTTTAGTTAATTAGTCAAAAAATTTCTCCCAAAACAACGATTATTGATTTTGATATAAAGAAATGTGAAACCAAAACTCTAAGTTTTAATAATTTAATTTATCATTAATTATATATTGTTATATTTTTAACTTAATTTCTTAAAAGGGAAAAAAAAAGAATCTAAATTTGTATTAATTTTACACACAAATAATTATGAAAAAAATTATCTTACATTGTTATTTGTAATTGTCTTTAGACGGCTTTAAGAGCAAAGACTTCTCTATATGAATAGATTTTGCTGAAAGTGGAGTTTTAGTCTTAGTACAAGATATTGAATTCTTAGTCTATAAAATATATATAGTAGAAAGATTTTTTTAGATTAATATTATTTTACAAGGTGATTAAAATAACAGTATTAGTTACGGGCGCAAATGGTTTTATGGGTTCAAATGTTGTAAGAGAGCTGATTAAAGACGGCACAGATGTAAGGGTTACTATTAGAAAGGATAGTGATACTCGAAATATTGATGATCTAGATGTGGAGAAGGTCTATTGTGATATTCGGGATAAGGAATCCGTAATAATAGCACTAAAGGGATGCGATACACTTTATCATGTTGCTGCTTTATTTGCCCATTGGGCACCTAATAAAAAATTATTTTATGATATAAATGTCGAGGGGACCAGAACTCTTCTTGAGGAAGCACTTTCTCAAGGATTAAAAAAAGTTGTTTATACTAGCACTTCTAATACGATAGGATCTCATGGAGCTGGAAACTTTGTGAAAGAGGATGCTGAATTCAATGGATGGGAGGCAGGGGACCATTATGCAATCTCAAAGTACCTTGCTGAGATTGAAGCAAAAAAAATTTGCGAAAAAGGACTTCCTTTAGTAATAGTAAATCCAACTTTAGTCATTGGGGTGAGAGATTGTAAACCCACACCTTCTGGGGCACTACTTGTCGATATTGCTAATGGAGCCATGCCAGGGTATATTGAAGGAGCTATTAATGTTATTGATGTTGAAGATGTGGCACGCGGACAAATTCTGGCAGCTCAGAAAGGAAGAATTGGTGAGAGGTATCTCTTCGGCAATGAAAATTTGTTTGTTGGAGATTTTTTTAATTTAATTGCTGAAATAGCAGGAGTCAAACCACCAAAGCGGAAGATTCCCTATAAAGTAGCACTATTTTTAGGATACTTATTTCAGGTAGGAGCCCGTATTACGAAAAATCCCCCTATAGTTTCGGTGTCTCAGGTACGCTTAGGAAAGATGGGGGAACATTTTGATTGTTCTAAGGCTGTAAATGAATTGGGGTTAAAACAGACACCCATCAAAAAAACTATTGAGAAGGCAATTAACTGGTTCAGAGAAAATGGTTATATTAAATAATGTTTTTTTATTTATATTAAATTCTAAGATCATATCCCTATCACTCAGAGAGTCTAGATACTCTTGGTAGGAATTTTCTGTTTTGTTCCTAAATTTATAAATTCCTCAATTTTGATTCTATTTTGAATAAATTTTTCGAGATCCAATCCTTTTAAGGTTCTTCCTTCACTTCTAAAATCTATTCCACATAATATTGAAGAAAGATTAATCACAGAATCAATTATGGGTGTTTCAATGCCCAAGAACTTAGCTATAGACGAAATTGGTACTAAACCTGTAGGTACATCTTCAGTGAAATATCTTGTAATTAAGTTCTTTGGTGCTACTATATTTTCATATGCTCCTATATTATGAATTGCATCATGGATGCATTTCTTTCGAACCCCATATGATTTATTTGCCCAATTACAAAATCTAAATTCTTTTAACCCTAAAACATTAAAGATTTTATTAATTTCATTCTGAATAAATTCAAGAATCTTACAAGTGCGAGGAGTTGCACCCTCTGCATAAAATTTAAAAGCTTTTCCATATTCCATTGCACCAGCATTTAGTAGTGAAATGATTGGATGCATTAACATTCCAATATTATTCAATGTCATTTCAAGATAATCATCTACAGGATTTAATTGAGGAAATACTCCTTTTAATGTATCATACACAAAAGAAGTATCTTTTTCAGGAAAAGCAGAAAAATCGACAAGATTTTTAATTTTAAGGACTTCTACTCTATTTTTTTTTAGTTGTCTTGAAGTAAAAAGTAGCGTTTGAATTTCAGCAATAAAAATGGGAAAGGGTCTACCTTTCTTATCAATAATTTTTCGAAATTCAACAGCACCAAAAGTTCTTCCAGGATTTAATAATATTATTTGATCATGAGAGAGATACCGTATAATTTTTTCAGCAATGCCTTTATGTGCTGAAGCGGGGACAACTATTAATATAACATCAACATTTTTTACTGCTTTTTCTAAATCCTGTGTAACTAAATTACATGGGAATTTACCTTTTATTTCTCCAGATGCCTTAACTCCCCCTTTCTTCTTTATATCAATAATTCTTGAAAAAGAACGATTATAAAGATTCACTTGATATCCTTTGGAAGATAGGTATGCCGCGAATGCACGACCACCATTTCCTGCTCCTATTACACAAAAATTCATTTATATATCACCTAAAAGAGAGATTTTTTGTTTTAACATATTAGGTAATATAATATCAGGCAGATCAGAGACACCATCTGTAATTCTTTGTATTTCATTATATCTTTTTTGCCTTAAATCATCCCAAGAGTAGCATGCGCCATCAATTATTTTAGTTTTAATTTTACCTAAAGCATAATCGTTATTTTTTAAATGTGGCGCATCAAATATCCCATATTTCACAAGACGATTTAAAACATTAGAATTAATATATGGATTTTTAACCTCTTTTTTGTTTTTAGCTAGAGAAGGTATTAAATTAATTATCCATTTTGCTTGTTTAATTAATTCTTCTTTTCTTTTTAGTATTTGACTATCAATCATGTCAATTTCGCTTGAATACATTCTATTTATGACTTGATCCACTATTTTACAACTCTCAATTACATCTTCTGGAAGAGCAGCATTATTAGCTTCCGAGTAACTTACGACATGAACGATATCTGGTTTTAATGTTAATTGAACCATTGTTGCTAATGCCAATTGACCCTTAGCTTTGTCTGAATCTATTGGAAAACTAGCTAATCCAGCCCTTACTTGTTTTATCACCGAAAAGTTTTTGTCTGTTAAAGAATGAAGTAGTTCATTTTTTGCGAGTATCTTAGCTAAATCCATATTTAGTGAGCTTGAAGGTGGCGTGTTGAACATAAATTGTGCTATAAAGTGTTTTACCCCTAACTTTTTAGCGATCATCCCGCAAAGATACATGTCTGCTACTGCAATGGAATCTGGGGCATCTCTTAAGCTCCAATGGTGAGAATCATTGATCTCAACGGGAATATTATTTTTAGCGTGCCATTTTATTGCTTCTAAATGTTGTTTAATTGATTCTTTTAAGGTCAAAGGTCCACGACCATCCATCTGGTTAAACCAAAAAATTGGAATAGCGGCCCAAGCATTTTGAATTGTTTCCCTGAATAATTCGGCTAATTCTATAATATCACGAGTGCCTGCATATATTCGTAATAATGGTTGGTTTCCCGTTAATCTTGCGTTATGTAACTTGAAAAGATCATCTTTAGCTCTGATAGGAACCCCTCCTGCTCCAGATAATTCTTTAACTTGATCCTTAGGATGGAAAAAATTAGCTTGAGTATTTTGATCAGGAGCAATTGAGATGATATCTAAAACCTCTGAGTCCGCTATTTTCTTTATTCCCTTTAAAGTATCCTTTAAAGTAGGTAATCCAAAATGTGCTCTTAATACGGGAAATGGACTTTTCCATTTTATTCGTGAAATTAAATCTTCAGGAATTATATAATCTTCCTTATAAGCAGATAAATCATTTCTTAAAATGGATATTATTTTATGTTTTGATTCTCCCCCAGTAAAAAATTCTTGAAAAAGATTACTCTCTTTAGCAACTTTAACTACTTCAGTAGTACCAGCAAACAAAAGTTTCTGAGGTTTTTCTTTCAGTTCTTTATAATTTTCTTTAAATTCTTGAAGTATTGGTCTAAGAGTAGAGGGCGTTAACCGATAACTAAGTCCTAAAATGTTAGGTCCAAATGTTTTTAATTTATTAATAATCACAGAAACCGGTGTCGCAGGGCCTAAAAATAAACATTCAAACCCTAATTCGGTTGCTATCTTCATAAAATTATGGACTCCTGCTACATGGACACATTGACCAATACATGCTGTTAAAATTTTTCTTGCTTTTTGTTTTTTAAACCCAATATTATTAATTTTTACCATAAAAATACCTCCTTTTCGGAATTTTTAATTTATCATATCTCAATTATTCAAAAGAACGGCTTGAGGGACTTTCAAAAGCCGATCAATATGATATAAAAAGAGGAATATTCACCACTTTATGAGTGAATTTATAAATATACATAGTTGATACTATATTATTATAGCAATTTTAGTAATATAAATATAATGTTCATTTAAATAAGAGAGAATCTATTTATAAATTAAATAAACACCCTTATTAAAGAATTATATTTATATGCAAATTAAATAGACATATATACTTTTATATAGAATGAAAAATATTATTTGCATAATGAAAAACTGTTAATACAGATATAAAAATTAAATCAATTGGTGAAATGATATTTCCGTAAGCGTTTCACACAGGAAAACCAAATGGCAGATATTAGAAAATATTTTTAGAGTTTTAGATGATGGTAAATTTCATACAATAAGTGAAATTTCTGAATTGAGCAACTCGAACTGGAATACTATCAAAAATCAAGTTGAATTCATTAAGAAGATACAAGAATTACCTAAACTTGATATCATTCACGCTTCGAAACAAATATTAGTGAGAAAATTTTGATTTGAAAAGATGCAATCCAACAATTTAATAAGGAGCTATCCCCCAAATCAGCTGATCCCATTATTTTTTTAGAGTTATAATTGAAGTTTGATTGTAATTTTTTTCATTCTTATAATCAAACTCGTTTTATCGGGGCAGATTTTCAAATTAAAATTTTAAAATCAAATGAGTTAAAAATGGCAGGGATATTCGCAATTTATAAGAAGAATAAATTGAATAAAGATTTATTAGACAAAATCAGAAAAGGCTCCTCTACTTTGAAACATCGGGGTGCAAATCATAGATTTAAGCATGAAAACTTTCCTATTGAAATCATTTTTTATCAAAGAAAGGAAATTGAAACAAATAAACCTTTAAATTTCAGTTTTGATGGAAATAAGAATGATTTAATTATTATTGATGGTCAAATCTATAATTTAATGGAAATTAATGCTAAGTATTTAAATGTTTATGAAGATATAGATAAAGATAAAAGTAATAACTTAGAAGGGGTAATTGCGGGATATCATAAATGTGGGATTGAAATTCTTAATCAATTAGTGGGTTCTTTTAGTGGAGTTATTTTTAATGGAGATGAATTAATTGGTTTTAAGGATCCAATAGGCGGAAAACCCTTATATTATTGTGAGAATAGTGATTACTTTATCTGTTCTTCTGAACTTAAAGCTCTTACTTCTTTAGGCAATAAAATTAGCCCTATTAAACCTGGAAGAGCAAGATATTCTTCGGGAAAAACTGCGAAATTTTATCACTATCCAGAGTTTATCAAGAAATACAAACTAACAAGTCAGATCATATTTAATTATACGGTCGAATTAAATAGATTAGTGAAATTAATTGTAGCAGATAACATTCAGGAGGGGGAGAAAATATGTACTTTGTTAAGCGGAGGATTAGATTCTTCAATAGTTACTTACATTGCCAAGGATTTAACCGAAGATTTAAATGTTTACACCGTTGGAGTTGAAGGGTCAAAAGACATATTTATGTCTAAAAAATTTGCTAAATTGTATAATTTAAATCATACTGTTGTTGAAGTAAATCTAAAGGATATGATTGAATGTTTACCGGATGTAATATTTGCACTTGAAACATTTGATGCAGCTTTGATAAGAAGTTCTGTCCCTATGTTTTTAATTTCAAAAAAAATTAAAGAAGACCAAGGAGAATGCGTTCTTCTTACAGGAGAAGGGGGAGATGAACTTTTTGGGGGATATTCCTATTTAGGCAATTTAGAGTCCAAAGAGTCATTGAATCAAGAACTTTTAAACTTGTTAGAAGTAGAGCATAAGACAGGATTACAACGGGTTGATCGTATTCCTTACTTCTTTTCCATCGAAGCTAGAGCCCCTTTATTCGACCATAGATTAGCCGAATTTTCATTTAAGATACCCTCCGAATTAAAAATTTTTAGGAAAAATAATGTTGGGATAGCAAAAAAATGGATCCTAAGGAAAGCATTTGAAAACGAGATGCCTGAAAAATTTATTTGGAGGAAAAAGCAAAAGTTTTCGGATGGTGCAGGGTCTCAATTCATTTTAAGAGATCAGTTAAATAAAATTATATCTGATACCGAGTTCAATGATGAGAAACAAATCACACCAGATTTTTCAGTGAGATCTAAGGAAGAATTGTATTATTGGAGAATTTTTAAATCAAAATTTAAGCCAACTCTAGAAACTATTTCAGAAATAGGAATTACAAGCGTTTTTGAATTATAAAAGAATTTGACAGGTGAGTTAAGATGAGTTATCCGAAAAGAAGAGCAAAAGATTTTTCTTTCAGTTATTTTAAATGTGCGATGTGTGGAGAGTGTTGTCGCACGGGGTATGACATTTATGTCAATAGAGAAGATGTTGAGAAATGGAAAAAGTTGAATAAAAAGGAGCTATTAGACTTTATTGTTGTAAATCCTAAATGTATATCTGTAAATATTGAAACAAAGCTCAATTCTGAGATTGGGAACATAAAAAAGAGAATTAATAAGCAATATGATAATTTCGATTGGAAAATTGAGGAATTAATAAATTTTCTCTTGTGTTTGTGAATACAAAAAAAACAGGAAAATGGTTGTTCAAGATGTTAAACAATTCTTTCTTTAATAGATTTTATAAAATTGGATTAATTTCAGGAGAGTTATCTCAACATAAAAGGGAGAATGTTTTAAAGAATTTCAAAAAAAACAAGATTAATATGCTTATTGCTACAGATGTTGCTGCTAGAGGATTAGACATAGAAAATATATCTCATGTTTTTAACTATGATATCCCACACTATCCAGAAAATTATGTTCATCGTATAGGCAGAACATCTCGAATGAATAAAAATGGAATTGCAATTTCTTTAGTTTTGAAAGAAGAATACGAATATTTATGCCATATAGAAGGACTAATAGATAAAGATATTTCCCAAAAATTGTTACCTTCTCAGAAAGACAGAAGAAATAGATTCCCTTTTTATTAGATACTAAGTAAAATACATATTTTAAAGAGGTGAAAACAGAAATTAGTAATTATAATCGCAATAACTTAAAGTCAACTGAATCTGGAGAATATCAAGTATTAACAAATCTGATTAAAGGTTTAACTCAAGAACAAAATAGAAAATTGAATAAGATTTTGATAATTGGAGAATCTTTAATAGAAATTTATCCCCAAATACATAAGATTTCTCCTGATTCGCAATTTTTTATTGCGAATAAATCAGAAAAGATTTTAGAATCCTTTAAAAATTATTTTAAGAAACATAAAAATTATTCTACTTATCTTCTCGATGTTTCTAAAGGGGTATCACTTCATGATTTTATCTTTTATAATGGTAAGTTTGATATGGTTATTGCTAACAAAATTTATTCTCGACTAAGTAAAAAGAAAAGATATCTTTCTATCAAGTTTTTATATAAATATTATCTACATCAATACGGAATACTATGCATCATTAATTATACTCAGAATTATAAACGAGTTAAATCTAGCTTATTGAGGAATATAAAACCACTCTTAGAAAAAGAGTTTTCAATAAAAAATATAAATGGTTCAATCCAATTTAGCTTTTATATGAGTAACAAAAAATATATCTAATCTTTACTGAAAAGGCATAAATGTTGAGGCATCTTATATAGATACTGTACTAAATGTGTGTGTGTTTTATATTAATTTGTAATTATATATCCTTGAATGATTTATGAATCGAATTCTTAAGAAAATTAGGGAAGAAAAGAAAGAACTTATTAGTTTAGATGAATTGAAAAACTATTGTAAAGAGTTGTATTTGAATTATAGGATTAAATGCAATTATTTAATATCTCGTAAATTTTTGATAAAGATCTTAGATGATATATATTATGTAAAAACATCTAATGAAATTATCCAAAATATAGTAAACCCTCCAATCTCAGAACTTATAGCAAAAGCATTAAAACTGAAGAATATTCATAATTGGTATTATGGTCTATTTACTGCATTAAAACTTAATGAAATCGACTATAACCATCAGAATAAATACTGTTATCTTATAAATAACCGAATTTTTAGAAACAAACCAATAAAGATTTTAGGTAAAAATTATAGGTTTATCAGGTTTCAAGACGGTCTCTTCAATTTCGGAATTATAAATGGAAAAGTTAAATATTCAGACCTTGAAAAAACAATTTTAGATTTACTTTATTTATGGGATTATACTCATAGAAATGAAAATAGAATATTGATTGAACTCTCCAAATTGTTGGATGGAACTTCAAAAGAAAAAATATTAGATTATTCAAAATATTATCCAAAGTCTAATATTATCATATTAAATAAAGCATTAAATAATTTTTAATTTAAAGAATAACGAAAAATATCAAATCGTGAATTTTTGAAAAATTCAAAAAGGAATAAATCAAGACTTTAAAGAAAAAATTAAATGTAATAAACAGAAAGATATTTGCTGGTAAGTAGAAAAAATGAATTAGATTATAATATTTAGAATTTAATCGAATAATTTTTAGTTCTTATCCAGATTATTCCCACTGTTTTACTTAAAATTCAAAAACCTATTGATTTTGATATTTTTTTGTCAATATAATCTATTAAAATTAGATCTTCAGGTTCGAGTTCAGTTTTTTCTATGTCTTTTGATATCTCATTTAAAACATTTTTCTTTTTAGAACGCTTTTTAATCCTTGAGATAATTCTAATCTTCAACTCTTCTCTTCTACTTTTTAAAATATTTTTATCTGTTAAAATTTTCACCACTTATAAGTTTTTGATTATTCTATAATTTTTGTGGATAATTGGGGAATTTATTGAGTGAATTTTTTTTTCCAATCTTTCATATTCTCAAGATTTTTAAATTCTTCCCCTGGTGGATGATAAATCTCAGTATTAAATTTATAAGATTCGATAACCTCTTCCTCTAATGGTTTAATTTTAGCACATGAAGTACATACAAGAATAATTTCACCTAAATCTTTAAATGGAAGCATTATTCCACCACAATTTTCACAAAATTCAACCATTTTAAATTAATTTTCACTTCTTTTATACATACTGATTTTTTTATAGAAATGTTAATTCAAACTCATCTTCGATAGCTTCTTCACTGGTTACAGCTAAATTATTAATCTCTCGCTTTAACTTTGAAACAGCTTTTTTCAAATTTTTCTTCTCCTTTATTCCTGTACAAACAAATTTACCCGTAGAAAATAATAGAAATACTGCTCGGGGATTTTTCATATAATAAATTAATCCTGGAAAGACTTCCGGTTCGTACATAACAAAATCCATCAGTAAAACTGCTTTATTCAAATTTATAAGTGTATGCAAATCACCATTGGCTACAATATTTTCAATAACAATTATGAGATTAGATGGTTTAATCCCAGCCTTTTTAATTTTTTTTAATAATTTTCTAACAGCTTTCTCTACATCTTCCAAAATTTCAAGCCCTGTAACAACCATTTTACCAGTAGAAAAAATTAAAAATGTAGCTCGAGGTTTTTCTTGCCTATGTATGACTCCAGGAAATCTCTTAGGATTATATTCAGTATTACATAATTTCTGCGCTAATTCAGTAAGATCTATTTTTTTATTAAGATTTAATTTTACTGTAGCAACAATATTATTTATTTTATAATCTAATAGAACTTCACTTATTTTTTGATTATTATTAATATTTGACATTAACTTTTCCTATTTTCATATTCTATTAATTTAATAATTTCATTTCTATAAAGCTCATGATTGTCAGATGACTTCACTTTTTTTAATAACTTACGTAACTGGCGTTTGGCAATGGGTCTTAATGTGTCGAGATCTACTTTTATATAATCAATTTCAGGATTTATATCATTAATAAATTCATTTCTTTTGTAAACCAAATGATCTTTATAGATTTTACCTCGATAATGATTTTTTTTACATTTTTTACAAAAATATTTATGCATTTTATTCACGATTTTCTTTACATATTCCTAATTTTATAAATTTTGATTTAGCCACTTTCTAATATAAACAATTTATGGTCATCGGGAATGTAAAATTTATCTTTTCGCTTAATAATGACTGTGTGGAAATATTCGGCTAATCCTAGAAAACCTCGTATTACAGCTTCATCTTCCTCAAAGGAGAATTTTACTGTGGCAATCGCTTTATTTGTTTTAAAATTTACATCATCTTGAACTCTTTCATCCATCAAAGGAAGCTTTAATTCTGTTGCAATATCATATACTCTTTTTATAAAATTTTCTTTTTTGGTCATTTCACCACCATTAAATTATCTTTTCTATTTTTACAAGAAATTCTAATGTTGATATTAACCTCTTATCATTTTTTAATCTATAATTAATTATTTCGTTAAATTAACCAAGTTGAATAAATAAATTAAAAAACCCTAACGATAAAACAACAGTTATTATATTTTATTTCCGTTTGAATATCTCATTTGATATTCAGGTTAATTTAAAGTAACAATTGAGATTTAAGGATATCAAATCATTTCTATATCTGTATCATTAAAAACAATTATAATATTTATTTTTTTGGAAAAAAATAAAGAGAATTAGAAATGGCTTAATTTATCAAAAAAAGACTCTCAAATAATTTTTTTAATAATTTCCTTAACTGATTTGGGATACCAACAAATGTAATCTTGGAATTGAGTTTCCTTGTCAAAAAAAAAGAAGTTGATTAAAATAATTATTTTTGTAATCACCCTCATAATAATTATAATAAATTCAGTTTTAACCAAAAAGATAATAAATAGTTTTACAAATGAAGATGTCTTAACTTTCACTATGTAACTACTTCAAAATTATCAAACATATTTTGATCGAGCAATATTCTTTTTAACTTATAGAAGTATAAGTAATAAGAGAAACTTTCCCAAAAAAAGAGATGTGATAGGGTAATATATTTTATAATCTCTTTATTCAATAAATTAACATAGATTGATTTATATACAAAAGGTTTTATAATTGAGTGATTTAGAAGGTTTAACTAGAAAATTAATGAAAAAGGGTTTAACAAAGGAAGAAATTATTGTACGGCTTGTTAACGAATATATGGATTTTAAAGACATCGGAAAAGAGTCCGCAACTCCTCTTGCTACTGCAATTTATGAAGAATGTAAAAGGAGTGATATAAAAATTGTTTCAGATCCTTTTATGAGATATTTGTTGGAGATTAATAAGGCAAATGTGACTGTTGGAAAACAAGGAGTGGGTTGTAGAGGAGCAGGCGACTATTTTGTTCATAAACTCATTGCAAAGTTGTCTGAAACAGAGAAAAAAGCATATTTGCAACCTAGTTCTTTGGATGATGCTGGTGCTGTGAAAATTAGTGATATTGAAGGATTTAAAGCAGACGATGATTTAATTATTGTATCTAAAATGGAGGGAATCCATAGTCGATTAAGTGACTTTCCATTCTTATGTGGTTTTCACGTAATTTCATGTAAAGCGTTTGCATGAAGCGTATCGAGAGCCGCACTACGAGATCTCTATGTAAAAGGTGCTAAACCAATATCTATTATGATTGATGTTCATTTAGGCGACGACGCTGATGTAGGAAAATTATTTGATTTTATGGCCGGTATTTCTACAGTTGCCGAATTATCAGGAGTACCAATAACCGCAGGCTCCACATTAAGAATAGGAGGAGACATGGTTATTGGCAATAGATTAGTAGGTGGAATTAGTGCGGTTGGAGTTGCTCGAAACAAATTATTAGCAAGGCGCAATATTCAAGTTGGAGATAAAATATTGATGACTGAAGGTGCGGGAGGTGGAACTATAACCACTACAGCAATATATTCGGGAAATCATGATGCCGTAAAAGAGACTATGAACATTAAATTCCTTGAAGCTTGTAATATCCTATTAAAAAAAGAATATCTTAAAGACATTAGGGCTATGTGCGATGTAACAAATGGGGGTCTTAGAGGAGATTTATATGAAATAAACTACGAATCTAAATCGGGCGTAACAATCTATGAACCGCGCGTAAGAGAACTTGTTAATCCCGCAGTGCTAGAATTATTAGTTAAAGTGGGAGTCGATTATTTAGGAGTATCTCTAGATGCACTCCTAATTTATTGCTCCGAAAGTATATCGGAACAGATCATTCGTGATTTGGCAACCCAAAATATTAAATGTGCTGAAATCGGCTATGTCGACAGTTCTAATCAAGTAAACATGATTTTCAAGGGGGAAGAAAAAAAATCAATCCTCCCTCAATTTCGAGAATCTGCTTATACAAAAATTAAACAAGTAATTGGAGAGGATTCTCCAGACCAGAAGCTAGAAATGGAAAAACAAATAGAAAAGGCAGCTTCAGAGGCTCTGAAAAAGAGACAAAAAATTATTGATTATATTAAAAATTAATCTTCATTAAGATCGAGAACTTCGTTTAATGATCCGGACCTAAATCCTTCTAAATCAACCGTAATGTAGCAAAATCCTAATTGCTTCAATTTAGCTTTAATCTTTTTGATGTTATCATTAGTCATAACCTTTATAATGTCTTGGGGCATTAGTTCGATTCGTGCTAGTTTTCCTTCGTGAAGTCTAACTCGTAATTGTTTTAAATTGTACGTGTTTTTCAAGAAATTCTCAGCGTCTCTAATCATATCTAATTTTTCCTTGTTGATATCTTGATCATAAGGTATACGCGATGAAAAACACGCCATCGAAGGTTTCGATTGCACTTCTAAATTAAAGTATTTGCATATCTCTCTAATCTCTTGTTTGTTTATTTTGAAATCTATATAAGGAGTAGTAATATTTAATTCTTTCACTGCTTGCATTCCTGGTCTATAATCTGATAAATCGTCTATATTTGATCCATCTAATATTAAATCATAATTCCTTTCTTCCTTAATTTTTATGATGTCCTTATATAAGCCTGTTTTACAAATGTAACACCGATTTTTAGGATTAACTCTAAAATTCTTATCTTTTAAGGGATCTCGCTCAATTATCAAATGATTTATGTCATATTTTTTTGCAAACTCACTAGTTAATTGAATCTCATCGTCAGGATAGAGGATTGATTTTTCAGTTACAAGTAATGCTTTTTCAGCGTATTTAATTGAAAGAAACGCCAATAGACTGCTGTCAACTCCTCCAGAAAATGCAACTATTACTTTTTTATTTTTTAAGAAGGAAGTGAGACTCTCAAGCTTACCGTTCAGATTCTTAGATAAATCCATCGTTATTCTAATTCGTTAGAAAACTTGCTGAGTAATAAATTTTTATTTATTACCACAAAAATTGATAAAAAAAGTGGAAGGAATGGACACTGAATTTCAAGAGTATGCTTCTAAGTTTGAATCCGAAATAAATCGAGGCATTTCAACGCTCAGTATACTATCCATTATCAATCAATATGGAGAAGACGGTGTATATGGATATCAAATCTCAAAAGATCTTCTAGAACAAACACATAAAAAACTAGTTATTGAAGAAGGCACGCTTTATCCTATTTTAAGAAAGCTTGAAGACGATAGAATAATAACATCTAAAAGAGAGAAGGAAGGAAGAAAGAGAAAATTCTACTACATTACAACTTATGGGGAGAAAATATATAACTATTTATCAGGGTTTTATTCAATACTCACTGAAGAAATCGCACCATTATTCGATGTTAGTGTTCATTTAAAACAAAACAAATATATATATTGCCCAGCATGCGCAAATAAGATTGATTTACAAAATTTCGAAGCAAGGTTTTGCGATATATGTGGGCACAATATAGAAGAAGAATTAAATAAAAGAGGCTTAAAAAATGAATGAAAACAATATGAATTATTCTGTTAGAGAATATTTAAAAGAAGTTGAGAAGAGTCTTCCCGAATGGCTTAAAGGAAAGAAAGAACATAAGGAAATCTTGGCTGATTTAGAAGATCACATATGGAGTAAAGCAGCAGAATTATCAGAAACGGGTGAACCAGACGGAAAATCTGTTAATCTAGCAATAGATCATATGGGCACTCCACAAACTATTGCCAAAGAATATAAACGGCGTGGAGAGCCTAAATACTATATAACGAAAGAACTTTTCCCATATTACACGAAAGCGTTGGGAGCAGTTTTTGCTGTTATTGTTACCTTGGTTATAATTGGGTTAATAGTGACTTTTTTCACTGGAGGTGGTTCTTTTGAAACATTAATAGGAGGTCTTTTTAATGGAATTCAAACGGGACTTCTCCTTGCTTTTGCAATTGTTACTGTAATATTCGTAGCTTTATCCATGGAAGGATACTTTCCCGAAGATTTTAAGTCCGAAAAAGAGCAAAAACTAATGAAACAATTAAGGGAACAAGAACTTGAGGAAGGAGGCATTCCTTCTAAAACTCTAAAGCAATCCTTGAAACCTTTCATTAAACCTGGAGAAACTATTGTTGGTGGAGGCATCGCTTTGATATTTGGTATCGTGCTTTTATCCCAACCTTTTCCTACATACATGTTTTTTCCAGATTTCTTAAATCTTCTAAGAATTTATGGAGTAATTGCAATGCTCGAAGGTTCTTTAGATATATCTCGGGGAATAATTGGTAATCGTCGACCTGCGACGCACCAGGTATTGCACGCATTATTGATCCCTCTCAAACTTTCAGCAATCCCACTATTTGGTATCTTAATAAATCGTCCTGAAATTTTTCCATGGTTTTCAGAACCATGGATACATGTTGGGATTTCTGTAGAGTATTATGGCTTGTATAGAGGAATTTTGGCTTTTATCATCGCGATTACATGCCTAACAACGATTGAAAACATCTATAACATTGTTAAGATACAGAAATATAAATAATAATACAATTTTTTTTATTTTCTTTAATTTTTTCACTAAATTTTAGTTATTTAGAGAATTTTAGCGTTTTCTGAGATGAATATTCTTTTAGATTAACATATTATAAACCTATATTGAGTTAAAATCTTTTAAAATAAATAGAGATCCGGGGATTAACCATAAAAAAGCAGCAATAAGCATCATCCATTCAAGAAAGGGTCTTGTTAATGGATTAGGTGGAAATAAAAACAAGATACTTGCTATAAATGGACCTACCATCATATAGAGCCCTAAAAGTCTCGGAAATATTGTTTTTTTTAATTTTAATAGTATAGCTATGCCATTAAATAACGCTCCAAAAGCTAATCCTGCAAATACTATAATTGAAAAAGTAAAATGTAATCCCAACTCGGTAGTTCTATCCTCACTAAATAATCCTACCCCAAATAATCCTACTGCTCCTGAGAGAAGTGAAAGCAAACCAAAAAACGCGTGTAAATCGATATAGATATAAAAAATTCTTTTGAAAATTGATTCATTTGAATTAAAAATAATACTTTTTGTATCTGAAACGATTACTTTTGTTATATAGAAAACGATAGGTACGAGAAAGCAAGCAGTTGTCATTGCTATAGCATCTAAAATGAAAGGAGTGGGAGTATAACGAATTGATCCTAAATCACTAATGTAATTGTCAATTATGTTATAACTTTCTGGACCAAAAAAATATGCGATTAGCACCCCAATAAGAAGTCCAGGTAAAAAAGTTATTAAATTTACATAAATACATATTATAATTAATTTTTTATTCAAAAAATGGTTAAAAAGACGATTGATTTTCATAAATAATGAATTATGTTGACTCATTTACTTTTATAATTTGTATTTGTGTTTAAAATTATCTAAAAAAATAAAAATAAAAAAGAAAGCGTTTAATAAGCCTTTTTTAATTTGGAATACTTACCTACTTTCACAAAATTCCCAATCATTCCGCCAAAAGTACCGACAATTATTAAAATTATTACCCAGAAATAAATTATGAAGGTAAGGTTTGTCGGATCGGCTGGTATGGAAGAGATTGCTCCTCCTGAAAATAACGATATTGGAAAAATCTGTGGATAGTTTAGGAGAAATATAAACAATGGGATATATGAAAACTTGTAAAGAGCTCCAATTATTAGAAAAACTTGCTGACCGGTATAGTTACTAACTCCGATTACGAGCCTAATTAAACTAAATAAACCACTAACGAAAATTAAAAACCCAAAGATTTGAAGCCAATCTAAGAAAGCTGGTTGCATCAACCCCGTGACTGAAAAAGGTTGCATTATTAAAAGTAAGCCAAATATAATACCTGCTGTAGTACCAAATATTAATTCACCAACAGTAACGGGTTGAGTTTTTTTAATCAACCGTTTTTCCTTGGCTTCCTCTAATTTTTGCTTTCGTAAAGCCTTCGCTTCTTCCATTTTTTGTTTGCGAAGTATTTTAGCTTCAATTCTTTTCTCTTCTCTCATTATTCGTTTCTCAGCTAATTTTTCGTCCACGCGTATTTTAGCCTCTTCGAGCTTTTCTCTTCCAATTAGTTTAGCTTGTTCTATGCGTTGTTTAGTGTAGGCTCTCGTTTCTTCCATATCTTCTTCAGTAAAGTTAAATGGGAATATGATTGCTAACCTTCTAGGAATAACTCCAAAATCTTCTGGTAAGAATCCTTCCATCGAAAAATAAACAAATACGATAGTTATTACGATGGCAGCTATAAGACAACCGATCCAAATACCAGATAGCATTCCTCCTAGTACTCCCCAAAATGGTCTAAAAAAGAATTGAAAAACTGCGACAATGATGTTAATAAATATAACAATTCCAAAGAAGAAAAATAACGATCTTAAGTAAAAATCAAAAAGTTCTTGGGTTATATAGAATTTTGGGGTACCTCGAAGTTTATACAACTTAGCTATGCTTTCAGGTGAACCCATTCTACGGATTGCTTCACGTAAATCTGCGTCAGTTACTTCTTCTCTTTGAGAAATAGTCCGTGCCTCACCGTATAACTGCGCTTCTAGATCCTCAAGCACATTTTTTAATTCATCTTCCTTCCATTTTAACCATTCAGGAAGTTTTTGTTTAACTTGAGCGATATAGTTCTTTACAACTTGGTTCTCGAAATCATTCATATTATTTCACTTTATTATTTAGTCATTTTTAATTGACATTAATTCAATATTTTTATAATAAACAATGTTGATACTCTATTAAAAAAAATGGAGACCAATTTTCGAGTTTAAATATATTTTTTACTAAAACAACTTAGATTAAAGAAAGCTAAAAACTTAATATGATATTTAAAAATGGGGAATAAAGCACAAGATATCGAGGAAAAAGCGAAAAGACGCAAGTATGGCCAACATTTAACATCTTTTAATATTTTTTATAAATTTATTCTTCCCGAGATTAAAAATTTCTTAAGGAAATACTTATGGGTTGATCTCTACGCTGGTGAGGGCAACCTAATTTTGCCGATACTGAAAGAAATACCACCTGATGAGCGAGAAACTTTTTTCAAGGATCACATTTTTTTAGCTGATGTACATGAGGAAATGATTAAAGCGTGTATAGATAACGCTAAATTATATGGAATTTCTGGCAAGATTGCATGTACAAATATAAAAATACGCGATAATCTCGAAAGTTTTCCTCAGATATTAAAGCGTAAAGCATTTCCTATATTTCATATTACAAATCCACCATACTTATATTTAGGATACATAAAAAAACACAAAGAAACCCAAAAATATCTGGACTATTTTAAAAACGAGAACGAAGGATATCAAGATTTATATCAAATTGCTATGATAAATGATTTACGTAGTAAAATAGGTAATTTAATCTATGTTATCCCTTCTAATTTCTTATTTGGTGCATCTGTTTCTAACAAAGTTCGACGGGATTTTTTAAAATATTATAAAATAACTAAAATGATCATATTTGAAACGGGTATGTTTGAATTTACGGGAACAAACATTTGTATTTGTTTCTTTAATAGAAAAGCACAACAAAATGATGAAGTTCAATCTTTTAAAGCTATTAAATTTGATAATAAAAACTCTTTTTTGAATAGAGAATATCATTTAACCCCAAAATACAAATATCGAGCGGGTTCTGAATTTGATGAATTTTTAGAAGAATACACCGCTCATAATCCATTAAAAATTAGTTATTATCTACAACATGATGAAGTTTTAAAAAATTCAGGCCCATATGAGATTTCTGTCATCGATGCTAATAAATATGAAAATAATCATTATAGAGAGTTGATTCTCAACGTAAATAAAAATTTACAAGGGAAGTTGCATAGAAACATTCTTTACGCCCGAACTGTAGATACAGGTTCAATTGATGGAAGAGCAGGTTTAGGAATAGTTAAGGAACATTTTGGAGTTGATGGGATTTATGTATCTGGGAATACTTATCGCACCCATCCCATCCAGATTTTTCTTAATCCAGAGTTATCATTTAACGATCAACTTTTACTACGGAATTACTTTAATATTGTATTGGAACATTTTAGAAAGAAGTTAGATAGCGAATTTCTAACGACATATAAATATTCTAACGCAAATTATACAAGAAAATATCTTGGATTGACCCAAGTTAGGGGATTAATTGAGACATACCCCTATGAACTTGAAGTAGAGAAAAAGAAGAATTTGATTACTTTGATTAAAAAAGGAAATGTTGAGAATATCATTAAATTGATTGAAAGTTATAAAGCAGAACAAACGGTATACACTTCATCAAATCATTTTTAGCGGCTTTAAAACTAAACATTCTCTAATATTTTAGCTACAGACTCGCAAAAAAGAAAGCTATTAATCCTAAAAACATTCCTATTTTTAGTAGTAAGCTAATTTTTTTTAAATCTTCTTTTCCTAAATCTGAAGTAAGCATTAGAACGATCGTGTATCCTACTTCGATTAAACCAATAATCATTAAAATAATGAAAAGGAAAATATTAAGTAGATTTGTAAATACTGGTAAAATAAAAAACATAACCGCTAATAAAGCGAATATCACCGAAATACTTCTAGAAGATTTAATTCCGATTTTAATAGCTAATGTTTTTACCCCTTGATTCTTATCTCCTTCGATATCTTCACAACCTTTTATAATCTCTCGAGCCACTAAAAGAGAGAATGCGGTAATAAAAAAATAGAAGATATAAGGAGGAATAATTGAGCTATTTAAATACGCGCCATACACTAATCCAATCGAGAAAGAAACACCCACAATAATATTACCGAAAAAACCACTTTTTTTACCCCACTTTGCGTAGACCCAGGCCATAAAGCCAAAGAAAAATGCCAATGCTAAATTTATCAGGGTTAAGCTAAAAATGAGAGTATTTAGATAACTTAGAATTATTCCGATACTAAGAAAAAGAAAAAAAAGTCCTTTAGCTTGTTTCAAACTTATTGAACCTCTTGGAATAGGACGTTCTGGTCTGTTTATTTTATCAATTTCGATATCGTATATATCGTTAATAGTATTACCTGAAGCTGCGATGAAGATATATGTAACAACGCCTAGAATGATATTTATCGTTAATTTGTCAAAAGGCACATTTAATCGTGTATTTAATAACCCGATCACTATGGACAAAGCTCCCATTAAACAATTAATAGGTCGAGTTATCTCAATAGCGTCTTTAGACTTCATAGAATGGAATGATTTTTTTTATTTTAGGCTATAATTCTTCTTTCGATTTTTACCGGATTCCTTAATTTGATCGATGATTACTCTTAAAGAGTTCCCATTGTCCTTTAAAACATGATTTTCTAAAAATGTTCCCATTACAATGATATCAGCTCCTGCTTCAACAATACTTCTTGCTTCTTCTTTAGAACTTACTCCTCCTCCCACAATTATCGGAATATTTATAATACTTGAACATAGTTGAATAATTTCTGATGGTATTCTTTCGCTACCAGAACCTGCTTCTAGATATATAAACTTGAAACCAAAGAATTCTGCAGCTAATGAATAAGCCGCCGTTAATTTAGGTTTTTTTCTTGGAAGTAGTTTAGCTTTACTTATCCAACCAGCAGTGCCACCAGGTTCTATAATTAAGTATCCAGTAGATAAAATTTCGAGATTTGCCATTTTAACAGTATAGGAGGCAAGCGCCTGTTGTCCTACTATAAAATAAGGATCTTCAGAATTTAATATCGACATAAATAAGATAGCATCCGCTTCTTTTGAAAGATTGGCAACACCTCCAGGGAAAATTATAATAGGTAATTTCACATTATTCTTTATGGCCAATATCGTTGCCTCGACGAAATTTTGGTCAAATACCGTGCTTCCACCGATTAAAATAGCATCGGTTCCAGCTTGTTCGGCGAAAAGAGCCATTTTTCCTGCTTTAGAAGGGCTTTGTTTGGTGGGATCAGGATCTATTAAGGAAAAATGGAGCGTGCCATCTTGATTTATCTTATTTACGAGATATTCGTAGGTGCTTGTCTTCGAAGAATTTTTTTTCAATACATCAACCATAAAATTCACTAGTTATAATTATTTTACTTTTTTTGTATTTATTAACATTTTCTTAATTTTATCATATACTTGAATAGCCTGTCTTTTCCATTCTTCAAAATTTTCAATAATTATTGGAAAATTCTTGTATAGTTTTGATATTTCGTTCATCCGTATTCTCAAGTAATTTAAATCCAATAAAAGGTTTGGCTTAGAAATTCCTTTTAACGCTTTAGTTACCAAATTACGTACGGGTAATTCAAATTCTCCTGTTGATGAAATTTCAAGTATTTCTTCACCGCTCAATAAGTCTTGTTTTAACGCAAAATTTAAATCTTCGTTTGGGAGTATTTGGAGCGTCATTCTTAATAAGTCTAAAGAAGCAAATTCTGCACCAAAACTAGTCATAACATTATGATTATAATTCCATAATGATTTAACGGAGTAATCCCCTTTCTCAACCGCATTTATTGCCGTATTGGCAGCATAAAAACCTCCTCTCATCGAAGGATCAATCCCACCTCCATGAAGGGGGTTAACTTGACAAGCAGAGTCTCCGACGAACATAATTCCATTATCAGTACACGACCAAAGAGGCCTTCTAACAGGCACTACACCTCCACCTGACGAAATTATCTCGTATTTTGAGGTTTTTATAAATTCGTTAAAAACATATTGATGATATAAATCTTTTACTTTGCCTTTAAGATTCATGAATGTTCCGAGACCAATATTAAGGGATGATTGATTTTTCGGAAAGTACCAGATATATCCACCTGGTGCTTTATCTCGATTTAAAATGATTGAAATATAATCGGGATTAGTTATATTTAAATCTTGAGGAGAAAACTTTACTATTTCCCTGTAACAAAGGATACTATCTTCCTTTAGTATCTCTTTCTCTATTAATGTGCTTTTTACATTTTTTCTAAGGAGAGAATAAAACCCAGATGCATCTATTAAAATTTTAGACCGTAAATCCACTTTTTCTCCATTCTCTAGTTTTACCTTTACCCCAGAAACCTTATTTTGACTATATAATAAATCTAAAGCCATTGTATTATCAATAAATAGTTCCACACCTGCATCTAATGCTTCGTTAAGTAATCTTTGACCAAATTCTATCCTATTAACAATATAACCAGCTTGTTTTGGATCGGTTAAATCTATGCATTTTTTCAAGTCGGGAGAGTATAACTTGGCACCTTTAATTTTGCATGAAAGTTCATCATCTCTCGGGTGTTTAATCTTAAGAAAATCGAAAATTTCTGATCCAACTGCATCTCCACAGATTTTATTCCCTATTTCTTTTTTGTCCTTACTATCGATAAGACAGACTTTTAATCCTTTTTCAGCGGCAAACCGAGCAGCAGTACTACCTCCCGTTCCCGCGCCAACAACAATAACATCGAAAGTTTTCTGCAAATTTTCCATAGAAATCAAGCTTTAAAAAAGGCTTTAGTTACTTATTAAATTAAAATTAGCAAGAATACTATGACCACGGTAGCGATTGGGATAGTTAAATCGTCCCAAGTTGATGGAGATATTAGTTCAACTATCGTTGCCAAAGCACTAGTAATTAGTGAATATAAAAGAGCAACTTCAAGAGAGAGATGTACTTGCGTTATAGGATTCATAACTCCTAAAAAGGTGAAAGCAATAAAGCAAAGTATAAATCCACTAGCAAAAAAAGCCATAGATCCTTCTAAAGATCGAGTAGTCTTTAACCAAGGGAGATTAATTTTTCTTTTACCGTATTTTTTACCAATTACTGATGCTAAGGTATCTGAAATAATCATTAATAAAATTCCCGCTATTGGGAAATACATTTGATGCGGTGCAACGATGACGAAAAAAGTAACTAATATGGTAATTGAAAGGCAGTAATGAAATGGCCCCTGTAAATAACCTACTTTTTCTTCTGCTTCTTCTCCAATTGAATCGTATAAATCTTTTAGTTGTTTTACACTGCTTTTCTTTGAACTTAAAAGAGTTAAAACTGTCATTGAACCAGCTAATATTACAGCCCACCAGGGCCAAGAATAATAAGGTGCTGTCAAAACCGCTAACCCAGCAAATAAATGCACCGCTTTACGAGCTTGAAATTTAGTAATTTTGTCTCTTTTTTTCAATTGGACGGGTATTAGAATAGTAGCAAATACATATATATATGTAAATAATAGAATCAATAAATCTAATAAAACACTCATAGAATTCAGTTCTGCTTTATTTTTTTTTTATAACCGAGTAAGATTTTTATTTATTAAAAACAAAATCCCACTCTTTATACTCTTAAGAGTTATATTCGTTTGAATCGTACAGTTTTTTCATTTAGATAAAGTTATTTCTTATTCCACATTTTAAAATTAAAGTAGTATGTGATGGCAACGAAAATGAACGAAAAATATTCAGAAGACCAAATTCAAAGATTACCTTTTATGGATATGAATCTTGATTTGGAAAAAAGAGTTGAGGATTTATTAGGCAGACTAACATTAGAGGAAAAAATTAAATTGAGTTCAGGTAGGTTGATGTGGCATACAAAACCTATCAAAAGATTAGGTGTTAAACCTTTCACCATGTACGATGGACCTCACGGAGTTCGGGCTGACACAATGGGTAAGACTAAATCAACGTACTTTCCTTCCGCTATATGTAGGGCTGCCACATGGAATCCAAAACTTTCTTACGATTTTGGAAAAGCTGTGGCTGAAGAGGTTCGAGATGTTGGAGCGCATATGTTATTAGCTCCCGGGATTAATATTCATAGAACTCCAATGAATGGTAGAACTTTTGAATATCAAACGGAAGACCCCTACTTAAACAAGGTTCTAGCGGTAGCCACTGTTAAAGGAATTCAAAGTCAAAGAGTAGCGGCCTGTGTGAAACATTTTGTATGCAATAATCAAGAGACAAATAGGTTTACGGTTAGTTCCGAAGTAAGCGAGCGGGCATTACAAGAAATATATCTACCCGCTTTCAAAGCGACCGTTCTGGAAGCGGATGCGTGGTCTTTCATGACATGTTATAACAAGGTAAATGGAATCTACGGTTCAGAAAGCATGAATCTATTGAGAGAAAGATTGATGGGAGAGTGGGGTTTTAGAGGGTTTACCGTCTCTGATTGGAATGCTACCGCTTATACAAATACAGCTGGATGTGTTAAGGCAGGACTCTCTCTCGAGATGCCTACTGCAAAAAAATATAACAAGAGCAATATGACTAAAGCCTTTCAGGAAGGAGGATTCACGGAAGACGAGCTGAATGATAACATCAGAAGATTAATCAGAGTTATGTTTCTTGTTGGATTGTACGACGATGAGAAAGCAGTACCTAAAGGTAGTAGAAATACTCCTGAACATCAAGCAATAGCACTTAAGATTGCGGAAGAAGGAATTGTCCTCCTAAAAAACGAGAACGCCAGCTTACCATTAAATATTAATAAAATAAAAAAGATTGCTGTTCTTGGTCCGAACGCAAACTATAGAATAGGGGGAGGTAATGTTTTATCTGACGGGGGCAGTTCATTTAATTTTCCTCCATATGAGATTAGTCCTCTTGATGGGTTAAGAGAAAAATGTTTAAATCGGGTCGAACTCACGATAATACCTTCAGAAGCTGATGCAACGATTATATTTGCGGGATTAAATCATGATCACGGCATGGACGCTGAGGGTGAAGATCGGAAATCGTTAGAATTACCTAGTGAGCAAATTGAGCTAATACAGAAAACTACTAGAGAGTGCTCTAATACCATCATAGTTTTAATCAACGGAAGCCCTATTGCCATGAATAACTGGATAGATAGCGTATCTTCTGTTGTTGAAGCATGGTACGGAGGTATGGAAGCGGGAAAGGCGATTGCACAAGTAATTTTTGGGGATATAAATCCTTCTGGAAAACTTACCATGACTTTTCCAAAAAAATTATCAGATTCGCCCGCCCATGTTTCTAAAAGAACATTTCCGGGTGATGATAATGTGTATTATAATGAGGGCATATTTGTTGGTTATCGTCATTTTGATAGGAAAGATATTGCACCGCTTTTCCCTTTTGGATTCGGTTTATCGTATACAACTTTTAGTTACAAAAACTTAATAATTGACAAGAATAAGATAAGAGATGATGATGAAATTAAACTATCTGTTGAAGTTACTAACTCTGGAAATGTTGAAGGAAAAGAAATTGTTCAATTATATATACAAGATGTTGAATCAAGCTTAGAAAGACCAATAAAAGAGTTAAAAAGGTTTGAAAAAGTTTTTCTACATCCCAACGAAACGAAAACAGTTTTATTTGAGTTGAAAAAAGAGGATCTTTCCTTTTATAACGAAACTATCAATTCTTGGATTGTTGAAGACGGCATATTTAAAATACTAGTTGGTAGTTCTTCGAGAGATATTCGACTCCAAGGAGAAATTGAATATTTAACTTAACTCAAAAGATTTTCTTCCTTTTTGTAATACATCAGCTTTAATAATTTATGCACTAGATTAAGTATTGTAAATCCGAACTTTATCGTAATGAAAAAAAAAGAAAAAAATATAATTATTAAATAAAGTGTTTAGATTTAATCTTCAAAATATTGTGCGCCTTCTTCCATAGCGATAGATAAAATTTCACCATATGCAATTGCGTCTTGAAGGTTTCCATCTATCACTAAATCACCTGACATATACGCACTAGTTGAGTCTATCTCACCAGAAGACAGCCCTGACCAAGTAGCACCTGTTGCAGACATGGTAACACTTGGATCATCACCATCTCCTTCACCATAATCTACTGTTCCATCTCCCAATTGTACCCAATATCTATAATTAGCGTCGGTAATTACGAGTTGAACTATCATTGTGTCAATGTCTTCTAATTCTTCTTTTAAATCCTCGCTTTCATCAGCCATCTGTTTAATAAATTCATACATTTTGAGAGAATCTGAGGGTTTACTAGCACCCTTTTTTCTCATATCTTTTAACTCTTTTATTAAATTCTGGTCAACCATTTTATATTTTAACCTTTTTTTCATTTAATAATAAAATTATAGTTTAAATTACTTTATCAATTTATTTAAAGGTTTATTTTTTTGTCATTTTATAATCATATCGTGTCGATAAATTATTTTATACAAAATCGTTATCCAAAACTCATATCTAAAACTTTTTAATTTTAAGCAAACTTAATAAAATAACGTTAAATACTTGACTTCTGTTATATTATGTTGAGAGTAGGTATAATTGGATGTGGTGATATCGCAAATTTAAACGTGTTAGGATATCTTCGTTCCCAAGAAACTGAGCTTGTTGCGGTAAGTGATACTAATTTAAAAAATGCCGGTAAAAAGTTAGAAAGATGGGGTTTACGAACAGTTCCAATATACGAAGATTATGAGAAAATGATTGATCGCGAAGATCTTGATATCGTAGAAATTTTAACGCCTCATCATCTTCACGCTCCAATGACGGAATATTGTGCAAAAGCGGGAGTTCCTGGAATTTCAGTGCAAAAGCCAATGGCTCATACGATAACAGATTGTGAAAGCATGATTCGTGTTTGTAAAGAAGAAAATGTAAAACTTAAACTATTTGAAAACTTTAGATTTTATCCCGTTTATTTAAGAGCAAAAGAGCTGTTAGATCAAGGAATAATAGGTGAACCTTTAAATTTCAGAATAAATACCGTTAGCATGGGAGGTCCAAGTATGCCAGTAGAAATGACTGCTCTTCTTTGGCGTCGTAATATTGATAAATGTGGAGGAGGTCCATTGGTATACGATGATGGGATTCATAAATTCTCTATGGCTCTATGGTTAATGAATCAAGAGAAAGTTGATGAATTATATAGTTGGATCGATTATTTTACGACGATAATGGATTCACCAAGTCTCATTTTTTGGAAATATCCTAGCAAAGAATTAGACGATCCCCCTAAATATGGTTCAATGCAGTTCACTCTTGCTCCTAATGTTTATTATCCAAGTAATTATTATAATTGTGACGAATTCATTGAAATCTCTGGAACGAAAGGCATGATGTGGTTAAACCAGTGCACTTGTGGAGGAAATATAATATCTAAAACTCCTCAATATCCTCCTATTGTTGTGTATAGTGGTGGTGAAGTCAAAACCTATGGAGAAGAATTACCAAGGGATTGGAGATATTCATTTATTAATTCTACTGAACATTTTATTAGTGCTATTCAAGAAGGGAGCGACCCAATTTATACAGGTGAACAAGGGAAGAATTTAAGCGTTTTTGCTAAAATGCCATTTATATCGACTCAACAGAAAAGGATTGTAAGGTGGGATGAAATTACTCCAGAAAATGAGCAAAATGGTTCTTGTAGCGTAAAAGAGCTTGTGGAAGTGGATGGAGGAATATTTAGAAAATATCTTAAAAGCCTTAAAATGGATTTAAAAAAAGGGATACAAGAAGGATTAGAGCATAAAGAATTAAAGTATCAATATGACTTCTAATTTTTTTTAAGGGAATTCTTTCAATGATATTTCTTTGCCCAATTCAGAAGATCTTATAGCAGCTAAATTGAATCTTAAATTATATTTGGCTTGTTCACCAGATAATATTGGCTCTTTGTTTCCTTTAACAACCTCTATAAGATGTTTCGTAGCATTAATAAAGCTTTGTTTCCAGTCTCTTTCAAATTCGGTAAAAGTTTCCACCATACCATCGCGAATGATAACAATAGGAGCAAAAATAGCTGACTTTGACATAGAGTTTCCAATAGAAGTCCCTTGATTTATTTTCATTATTCCTCTGCTTGCGATTATTTCTATAAATTCATCTGTAGAATAGTAGTTAGAAGGAATTTGCATTTCTGGCATTAAAGAGAATTCTATGTACCCATATTGGGGAACTATATGCTCTTGATTTTGTTTATATTTGAACATTACATATGCAGGCGCATCTAAACCTTTAAAATTACCCGTCCAGGCAAATACTTTTTCGATTTCTTCTCCAAAAAACCACGAAGCTAAAGAAAAAGCGTGCCAACCGTTGTCAAGTAAGACAGGTGAGCCTGTTTCAGCACCCCCAACTATTTTAGGGTCTTCTCTCCATTTTTTAGCACCGTTTGGAACCATCCCGCCTCCTTTACCTCCCATTGCGATTTTTATTCTAATGGAAGAAGGATCGCCAATGTAATCTGAATCGATTAACTCTTTAGCCTTTAATATGTGTGGAGCAAATAAGAAATTTTCATATATTGAAAGAATTGAGCCCGAATTCTTACACTCTTCAATCATTTTATCAGCTTCTTCAAGAATTAAAGCCATTGGTTTTTGCACCGAGATTGTTTTTACTCCCTTCTTGGCAGCGTAAATAGCTGCATCGGCGTGAAGATTATGAGGAAGAAGAATTTCAACGATATCTAATTCTTCTTTATCTAACATTTCTTTGTAATCGAAATATATTCGGGTATCCTTATGTAGTTTGAATTTTTTGATCTTATCTTTAGCTTTATCTATAGTTCTATTGCATAAGCATGTAATTTCAACATCTTCATTGTTCAAATATCCAAGGATATTTAAATCGAAAATGACCCCAGTACCAATTAATCCTACTTTAAGCATTACAATAAATAAAAGATTTAATTCAATATATATAACTCGATTTCTTAGGTTATACTCTGATAATATTTAGAAGGTAGCGTTAATTAAGATTACTTAAATAATATAAGTAGAATCAATTATGCCTGATGAAAAAGATGATTTAGATCCTTTAAAATCTTATTCCAGAGCTTTATTTCGAGGTTGTGGATATAGCTATGAGGATTTAGCGAAACTCCGCATTGCAATTGTCAATTCTTGGAATGAAATTAACCCAGGGCACATTCATTTACAAAATTTAAGCACTTTTGTTAAGGATGGCGTGAGAGAAGCTGGAGGAACACCTATGGAGTTTAATACGATAGCTTTATGCGATGGAATTGCTAATTCAGGCAATAATTCTAAGTTTGTTTTACCTACGCGAGAAATCATTGCTTCATCAATTGAAAGCACAATTAAAGCCTATGAATTTGATGGAATGGTCATGATCTGTTCTTGTGATAAAATTATTCCTGGCATGCTTTTAGCAGCTGTTAGATGTAATATCCCAACTATTTTTCTAACTGGGGGTATAATGGAACCTAAAATTTTTACAAGTGGCTCATTAAAAGGGAAGACCTATGTCACATCCGATATAAAAGAAGCGATTGGTCAATACAAATCAAAGAAAATAACTTTAGAAGAATTACACCTTATTGAGTCGGAAACTTGTTGTTCTGCGGGAGCGTGTAATATGATGGGGACTGCAAACACAATGGCGTGCATTGTTGAAGCATTAGGACTTTCTTTACCGGATTGTGCTACTCTACGTGCTATTGGGACTGAGCGTCAAGAATTGAGTAGAGAAACAGGAAAAGCAATAGTAAATCTTGTAGAAAAAAAAATAACTGCTTTAAATTTAATAACTAATCAATCAATTATAAATGCCTGCAAAGTCGCCCTTGCTTTTGGGGGCTCAACAAATATGATTCTTCACATGTGCGCTTTATCACATGAATTAGGAGGTTCTTTAAACCATTTTGATTTCGATGAGCTAAGTAAATCCGTTCCATTACTGGCGAAATTTAAACCTTCATCTGAATACACCATCACAGAATTTCACGAAGCAGGAGGAGTTAAAGTCCTTATGAAGAAATTAGCGAAGAAACTAGACTTGTCAACTATAAATGTTTTGGGAGAACCTCTAAAAGAATATCTAGAAAAAGTTAAGATCGACGAATACCATATTATACGAGATATAGACGATCCAATTTCAACTGAAGGAGGAATTGCGGTACTAAAAGGGAATTTAGCGCCAGAAGGAGCGATAATAAAACAAAGTGCCGTCAGCGATAGTATGAAATACCACAAAGGTTTTGCAAAAGTATTTGAATCGGAAGAGGAAATAACAAATGCTTTAATGAACGAAAAAATAAAAAAGGGAGATGTGGTAGTTATTAGAAATGAGGGCCCTAAAGGAGGACCTGGGATGAGAGAATTATCAATACCAGCTGCAATTCTTATCGGTATGGGATTAGGTGAATCGGTTGCCATGATCACCGATGGAAGGTATTCAGGTGCTACAAGAGGACCGTGTATCGGACATGTGTGTCCCGAAGCGTATGATGGAGGTCCAATTTCAATCGTTCGTGATGGAGATGAGATCGAAATCGATATAGCTAATCGACGGCTTACCTTATTAGTATCAAAAGAGGAAATAGAAAATAGATTAAATAATTTGAAAAGGTCGGAATCGATTGTTATGAAAGGATATTTAAGAATTTATAGAAAACTCGTAAGTTCTGCGAAGTATGGAGCGTACTTAGAATAAAATTTTATAGGGTAAATATATGATTAATGAAAAACGTTTAAAAGAGAACTTAACAATATTTTCCTTTCCTAGATTATCAGGAACAGATGGTGAAAAGAAAGCACTGAACATAGCGCGTTCTAAAGTAGAAGATTTGAATCACGATCCGCTGAGTCAGACTTTTATGTTCAGCACATTTTTTGGTAGAACCTATCCAAAAATTATTTTCATTTCAGGATTTGGTATTCTTTTCTTGTTATTTTTAGATATTGACGCTATTATAATTCCCCTCTTTTTGGTTTTCATAACGATGTTGATGGTTGTTTTACTGTTACTTGTGCGGAAACCAGAAAAAATTAGAATAAGAAACAAATTAAATTCAGAAAATCTTTATGTTAAAATTAGATCTAAACACAATGAGAAAGATAAAAAGGAAGAAGAACGCAACACAAGTAACATATTTTTTATGTGCCATTTAGATTCAAAAGGACAAAGATTTTCGATTCTTGGACGGGTACGAATTATACGAACATGGGTTTTTTCATGCGTAATACTTATTTCTATCTTAATCTGTAGATACTATCTTTTTCCTGCATTGTATGTACTACTCTATGTGTTAGGAACCATTCCTTTAGGAATTAACTTAATTACCACGATATTATTTTTATTAAATACTACTAATGATGAATCGAGAGGAGCAATTGACAACTCTTCGGGAATAGCATGTGTACTCGAATTATTAAACTATTATACAAATCCAGAGTCAAGATTAGACAATTTCCATTTATGGTTTGTGTTTACTGGAGCTGAAGAATGTGGGACTATGGGAATTCGTAACTTTTATTATAAAATTTCTAAGATTAGTAAGGAAGATTCTTTCTTTTTTAATTTTGATGCGATAGCAAGAAATCTTTATTTATTCCCGGGAAAAAAAATGTCAAAGCAAGTGGAAACTGTTTTTGAAATGTTTTTAAAGAACAAACGGGGGATAAAAATTAAAAGAAATCCAAAAAAAATCTATTTTGGAACCCATTCTGATGGTTACTATTTGAAAAAGAAAAACTTTTTTGGGATTGGAATAGGTGATATGGAATCGTATGAATACATACATTCAATACACGACACCGTAGATAAGGTTGATATATCTCTTTTAAAGAATTTGTGCGAAATGATCATCGAAAACTTAATAGCTTTTGACAACCAAACTTAATCTAGAGATTTAATATAAGAATAGCACTAGCAAAAGGATTTGATGGAAAAGGAATTGGGAGTTGTGTTAACTCCTCTTAAAACCGCGGAATACATAGTGGCTAAATTAGGTACGATTAAAAAAGGTCAAAAAATATTAGATCCTTGCGTAGGTCCAGGTATTTTTGTTGAAACATTAATAAAAGCAGGTGTAAATCGAAATCAAATTCATGCCTATGATATAGATCCTGCATATGAGACAAAAATTGAAAAATTGGGAGTGCGCTTTAAAAATTTAGATAATTTATTATCGATAAATCCAGAATGTCATGGGGAGTTTGATTTTGTTGTTGGAAATCCTCCTTACTTAAATAAAGCAAGTAATTACGTGAGGAAAAACAGAACTGAACTAAAAAAAATTTATGGAAAGATCAACGCTCACGAAACATATTCAATGTTTATAGTAAATAGTATATGGCGGTTAAAAGAGGGTGGGAAATTAGGCTTTATTACGAGCGATTCGTTTTTAACGCTAAACACACATGCTAAATTAAGAAATTTTATTCTTAATAATTGCGTTATAAATGAAATTTTACTTGCACCAATTAACTTGTTTGATAAGCAAAATGTAAGCACCTACCCAGTAATTCTTATTCTAACTAAGTGTTCCAAAGATGGGAACGAGCAAGTTCGGGATAATAACATTATGAAAATTATCCCGCGTATTAAAAGTGAAGATGACTATTGGAAACCTCCAATAATAACCGAAATCAAACAGAAAAGGTATAAATCGCTCCCTTTTAACATATTTTTCATAAATGCTGAAGACGAAATATTAGATTTGTTTGAAAACGCACCAAAGCTAGAACTTTTTATTAAGGGTTATATCGGAATGCATACTCATAACAATAAGAAATTCATTGCTGCGATTGAAGACACTGAATTAGCGAAGATTTTTAGAAAGAATCGCGGAAAGAATGATGAAAGCGATAAATTTAAAGTCATTTCTAGAATCAATCTGGAATCGGGAAGATGGAAACCTTATTTAAAAAGAGGTGGAGGAGATCAATATTATAGACCTGTTATGGAGGCTTTAGATTGGGAACAAGAGTCAATCTCAATTTACGATATACCTAAATCTGTCCCTTTTAAAGAGGAAGGAATTGTAATAAGTGGTGTTAGTTCGAGATTAGCTGCGCGTTATATGCCTGAGGGTTGTTATTGGGATTCTAATAAAGCAATGGGATTTATCGTTAAGGATCGTTCAATCTCAATTGAATATTTTTTAGGATTATTGAATAGTTCGTTATACAACTACTTATCTAAAGGTATTTTAAACAATACTAATAGCATTCAACTAACTGGAATACACTCGTTACCTTTTATTAAACCAGATAAAAGAACGCACGAAGATGTCAGTTTGCTGGTTAAAAAAATAATAGAAAAAAAGAAGAAAGAGTTGTCCTACGATTATACAGAAGAACAGAAATCAATAGACAACATTATTTTTGAGTTTTATGCTAAAAGATTTAATCTTTCGCAAAACCTTAGGAAAAACTTAGACGAAAATTACGCTATCTACAAATAATTTATTTTATAGTAGTAAGTATTTATTTAGTTCCCATTCCGCTCCTTTTTCGTCATTTTTAGCAACCTGGTATTCGTAAATTTCTTTTTTTTTTATTTTTATGAAAAAAAAGTAAAATCAAAAGGTTGATATCATTATCATATAATAATACAAATTAGAGGTGAAATAATGCCCATTATTCATGTAAATGTTTGGAAGGGCTTTGGAGATGAAAGAGTTAAAAACGTTATATTAAACATAACCAAAGTCTTTGTTGACTTAGGCGTCCCCCAACACGCTGTAGAAGTAATTGTTCACGAAATTCCAAAAACTCATTGGGGAATTGGTGGAGAACCTGCTTCTGAAAAATTTAAGGAACAACATTAATCAAAGGCTATATAATAATAGAAAAATTTCTAATTTTTCTTCTTTTATTTAAAATCTTAAACAACATCTATGCAGTTTCCAAATAATTAATATTACAGTAGTAGATATCTATTTAGTTCCTATTCCGACAATTTCCACACAATTTAATAATCAAATATCGATTTTCATATTTTCAAATTTTATAATTATTATTTAATACAAACTAAACCAAAACGATAGGAATATGTTTTCGAGGGGTATTCAAAATCTCTATTTTGTAACTTAGCAACAGTTCGGATTACTTCAATCCCAATAGCTTCCATAGAAAACATTTGTTTATCAGGATAGCGACAAGGTATTCCAGAATCAAAAGTACAGCCTTTGTCCTTATCGTTGAGACAGATTCTGCACGTACCATCGTATAATAATAGTATTTCTTTGGGTTCATCTTCAAGATCATTTACAAAATTCTCAACTTCTTTTTTCAAATCGTCCCTATAGACATTTTTCACGTAATAAAAATATTTTATTCTCTGCTCGCTACGATTTGGGTGTTTTACTTTTTCTTCTTTGACATACTTTGACAAATTAAATCTCGAGTATATCAAATAAAACGTATTATAGTTAGAAAGTTCTTGTTCTAAATAAGGAGCAGATGGCGGACAGCTATGAGAATGATTGTAATGTGGACAAGTAAAACTGGGTGAAACACACATTGTTTGAACAATAGGATCAAAAAATATATCCTCGTAATCTATTTCGATTGCAGGCATGATATGTGAAATTTACAATTTTTCTTCTCTAATCTCTTCTTCGTAAACTTTTCTTCGCTCTTCTAAATATGCGGGTCTTGGTACGTCCCACCACCCTACAGCAGGAGATCCGGTATAAGGGTATTGTCTTTGGACTTCAATTTCAATAACAGAAGGCTTTCCAGATTTAGAAGCTCTTTCTAAAGTAGGAATTATCTCCTCTTTCTTCGAAATTTTTTCACTGTAGCAGCCAAAAGCTTCACCAATTTTAGCGAAATCAGGAGAGTAAGTATTGCCGTTGCTATCTTCGAAAGCAGTCCCATACCCTCTATCCTCACCAAAAGCAGTTTGTTGTAGGTCTTTAATAGCAATCCAGCCATGGTTATTCAGAACAATAAAAAATATCTTTTCCAATCCAAGTTGTACTGCCATTGATATCTCTGATAATGTCATCATGAAATCACCGTCTCCTACAAGAGCTACTACCTGTCTGTCTTGTTTTCCGATATCTATAGAACCCAATTTTGCACCTATCGCCGCCGGAATGCTATATCCCATTGTTGAAAACCCTCCAGCGGTTAAACAAGTATTAGGTTCGTAAAACTCTAATTCCTGTAACATTTGAGCTTGAACATTTCCAGAACTTGTTACGATTACGGCATCGCGATCGAAAAATTTGCGAACTTCTCTTAAAACGGTCGATATCATTACAGGGACTTTAGAATCGTCTGTATAGCTATCAAGAATTTCAAACCATTTCTTTTTCTCTTCTTGTATTTCATTAAAGTAGTTGGTATTCATGTAGTCGATTGAATAATCCCTTAATTCGTGTAAAATCTGTTGTAAACATGCTTTTGCATCCCCTACTATTCCAACAGATACGGGGTAGTTTTTGCCAATTTCATGGGGATCTATATCTAAGTGGATTAATTTTGAAGGAGGGATAGAAAAACTTACGCCTTGTCTATATGAGCTAGCTGTTTCGTCAGCAAATCTGCATCCGATAGCGAGAATAACATCTGCTTCAGATGTCATTTTTAGTCCCACTGTAGTACCTTTCGATCCTGCTGACCAGCAATAAAGGGGATGCGAGTTGTCTATAATATCTTTTCCCATCATCGTAACCACTACGGCAGCTCCTATCTTTTCAGCTAGAAGTTTTACTTCTTCACTGGAATTCGAAGTTATAGCACCTCCGCCAATAAATAAAACAGGCCTTTTAGCTTTTTTTAGTAAACCCGCGGCTTTTTTAATCAAGTTAGGGTCTCCCATAATCATTCCCGAGGATCTTCTTTCTAATGGTAAGGGGATTTCGATATCGATACCATTTGCTTGAACATCCATAGGAAGATCAATGTGTACTGGCCCTTTTCTCCCAGTTAACATATAATTAAAAGCTCTTTGCATTATTGTAGGTAGTTGTCCAACTGTATCAACTTCAAAACTCCGTTTTACTATAGGTTCTAAAATTTTGGGCATGCTTGAATCTTTTTTTCTTTCAATCTCTTGGAGAACACCTTTACCTCTCATATGTACATGTGTATCTCCTGTAATGACTAAAACGGGCATGCTATCGACGAATGCGTCAGCAAGTCCGATTGCAGTATTGATTGCACCAGGTCCAATTGATGTAAAAACACATAAAGGCTTTCCAGTGATTCTGTAATATCCCACTGCAAGATGAACTCCAGACATTTCTTGCTTAGGTTGAATTAATTGAATTTTATCCTTATTTTTGAAGAAAGCATCTACAAGGGGAAGATTTCCGTGGCCAGGGATCCCGATAACATATTTTACTCCCTCCTTTATTAAATATTTGGAGATAATCTCTCCACCAGTATACTTAGGCATTTTATACTCCATTTAATTTATTGGTTTTTATTACATATAATCTGATAAACTAAAAATAGATTTTAGTTTGCTTATCCAAAGAATATTTATTATTAAAAACGATTTAATAAAATTCTACTATTTTTCTACTACAAATATTTAAATATAATAGTAGGTATTATAGTAGTAGGTGAGTTTAATATGCCTAGAGAAATTGATAAGGAAAAATATACACGCATACTTGAAAGGCTTGAAAAAAGAGAAAAACAATCTTCCATTGTAATTGATGAAAAATGCTCTTATGGCACAATTTCAGCAGCTAAACAATGGGATAAAGAAGGAAGACCTACTACTATTATAGGTTCTACCAAATCAGTAGCAAATACCACAAAAATAATTTTTTCAATTCCAACTTTCTGGCTCGATCTTTTAAACGAAAATATTGAAGCTGGGATTTGGATGGATTATTCTGATGCAATTGTAGACATTATACGCACACATTTTCGAATAAGAATGGATTCATATAAACCTGCTCATGGGGATATCCCTACTTTTGCAGAGAAAGGCGAAAATTTTAGAAAAACAAGGGGGGATATTCTAAAAGAATTAAAAAATCATTTGAAATAAAGAATTTTTTTGTAAGACTAATCTTTAATTGAAAATTCAATATGCCCCCTCTTTTTATAAGGTGAACATCAAGAGATCTCTTTATATATAATTTAAAGTTAAACAACTTTGCTTAATCGATTAATAAATTGCCATCTACATTAGAAAAGATTAGAGTTTTAGGAGAAAATTCTAAATACGATATATGTGCTAGTACTGCCTCAAGTCGTACTGAAAAATATCCAAATCTTTTTGGAGATCCAAAAAAATCGATCGGAAATACGGTAAGCGCGGGTATTTGCCACAGTTATACGCCTGATGGTCGATGTATGAGTTTATTTAAAACGCTATATACTAATAAATGTATCTATAACTGTAAGTATTGTTTTTCACATAGCTGCAAGCATAAAATGAGTTTCTCTCCCGAAGAATATGCCCGTACATTCATGAAACTATATTCGATGAATGTGGTGGAAGGTGTGTTCATATCTTCTGCAGTTTGTGGTAGTGCCGACCAAACAACAGAAGAAATGCTCGAAGCCATCAGACTTCTTCGATACAAATATAATTTTGGAGGATATGTGCACTTTAAATGTCTACCTGGTGTAAGCGAATACTTACTTAAAGATGCCATATCTCTTTCTGATCGTATTTCAGTTAATACTGAAGCTTCCACTAAGGATTACCTCTCTGAAATCGCAGAACAAAAAGATTACTACAACGATATTATAACTCGACAACGGTGGTTAAAGCAAATTCGTATTAGGCATAACGAAGAAGCTCTTAAAACCTTGAAAGATTTAAAAAAAGACAATCAGTTGAAGGAACAAGAAAAAATGATTAAGGAACGACGTAGCGATGGGTATAAAAAATTTCGATGGGATGGAGCTCCAATACTCAATTGCGGACAAACTACCCAATTTGTAGTCGGAGCGGCAGAACACGAAACGGATTGGGATTTACTTAAACGGATTGACTGGGGATATCGTAAAATTGATTTAAGGCGAGCTTATTTTTCCTCGTTCATCCCAATCGAAGGTACTCCATTAGGAAACAAACAAGCTGCACCTTTAGAAAGAGAACATAGATTATACCAGAGCGATTGGTTAATGCGAATTTATCACTTTAAATTAAAAGATATAGAAGGAGTGGTGACAGAAGAAGGCAATTTACCTCAAGGAGATCCAAAAATTCATATGGCAAGAGAATATTTTAAGCAACATAGACATGTTAACCCAAATGAAGCATCTTACCAAGAATTGCTCCGAGTTCCTGGAATTGGGCCAATCTCAGCTAAAAGAATAATCAATTTGCGTGCTCAAAAATTCGCTTTTAAACGTAGACAGGATTTAAGAGCTGTAGGAGTAGTTTTAAAGAGAGCAGATCCTTACATCTTAATAGATGGTCATAGCCAAACTACGCTTCATAATTTTTCTAACGAAGATTATAAGGAAACACAAATAAAAGAAATTTCATTAGGAAGATGACAAAAATAAAGGACCCTTTGGAAGTTATTGGACGTTCTAAAGGATATTCACATGAAGAATTGTTAAAGAATCTTCACCGTCATTCTTCATATTCTCCAGCGATAAAACGACAAATAATTACGATTCCAGAAGCTATATTGCGTAATTCTGGCACTCAGATGGCAAAGAAAATCAACCGAATGATGCGAGAAATATTCACTGAGGCTTATCGGGCAAAACAATTCACACGAACGGAAATTAACAATCGTGGTGTGTTATTGGGAGTGGTATCACTTAAACATAATGTTATTGATCTTGTTTTGATCTATTTTCATGAAAGGTGGCCAGAATGCGTCATTTGTTTGTATAACGAACAAACGCGTGATACTTGGGTAATAGACGAAAAAGGAGCAATTCGTGAGTTCCATCAATCCCTAGGAGAAGTAGTAGAAAAAATTAGTATAGATCGCCGGAAAGTACCTTACTTCGAAGATATCCAATTTTCCGGAGAAGAGATATTCGAAACATTATATAAATCCCAATTCATAACTGAAAGAGAGAACAAGCAATATTTCAAGAAAATGATCCCGGATCAATGCTATGAATTACCTGGAATGAAAAATGGAGTAGAAAAACATTTTCGTAATAAGAAACTTAATGATTTTCTTTAAAGATTTTAATAAATAAATAGTGGAAAAAAAAAATTAAAATTAAATCATAAATTCATTTCTTTCAATTTCTCCTTGATTTCTTTCGTTTTTTCAGGTCTCAGATCGTAAACAAGCACGAAAACGACAAGAGCAATGAGGGTCAAGATCATCGGTATTAATGCAGTATGCATACGTATTCCAAACTTTGCTAGTTCTGATTGGGTCGCTGAGTTAGGATCGAAACCTGTTAATGTATGGGTAATCGCAAATATCCAGCCCTGAGCAATTAGCGAAAATCGGATGAAAAACGTGTAAACTCCCATAAAACTCCCTTCAATGTGCTTCCCAGAATCAGCTACAGCTTCGTCAATCGCATCTGCTAAAACGGGGTTAGACCCAATCCTAAGTGCCCCCCCTCCAATTCCCAATATCAATGCAGAGATAATAAAACCTATTGTAGTTTGGGCGAACATAAACGGTAATAATCCTATTGTGTTCAAGAATACGCCAAGAATCAACATTTTCCGATTATTTTTCATTTTCTGAGATAATAGCAACCAGGGAAAAAGTGAAACTACCACTGCAAGGATAAACGGTGCAAGTATCAATATAGCAGAACTTGATTCCCCCCCAAGAATATATATAGTAACATATTGGATTGAAGCAGTAAGACTGGCTCCAATTATTCCATCCATTAAAAACACTAAAATTACCACCATGAAATTCTTGTGGGTTACAACGATTTTCAATGCGTGGAAAAACGAGACAGATTCTCTATTTTCTTGCTCTCTACTGTATCGGTCCTTTAAATCTTGACTCTCTCGATGTCCTGGAATGGAGGCCCCAAAAATTACCAGATTAACTATCACAAAAATCCATGCCATACTAACAAATGAGGAAGGATTAGCAATATCAATGAAAAGTGGAGGTATAATAAATCCAATTGCGGTTCCAAGAACACCTAAAAGCATTCGCCAGAAACCACCTTTCCTTCTATCGTTGTCTAAGCGAAATTTGTCTGGAAATAAAGCAGCATGGTTCAACGATGTTATCGTATAAAATAATTCATAAAGGCATGTTGATATTAATATCCAAGAAAAATAAATCCACGCGGCATCCACCGGATCTAAATTAGGTGGAGTAAAAATAGTAGCAAGAAACAGGATCGCTGGTATGCCTCCAATTACGAACCAGGGGTATCTTTTACCAAGTTTGCTCCAAAATTTTCTCGGACGATCTGCAAGATATCCAAAAATTGGATCGTTAACTATATTCCAGACTGCGAATATGGTATACGCAAAAGTTACTATCAAAATATCTAACCCTACGACAACTTCCCAGAATATAAAGAAAAATCCTCCAAAAATTCCGTTAAAGACTTGCCATAGTAAATCTGCCGTTCCATAGGAAAGCATGTTCACTGTTGAAATTTTATTCTCGTTTTCATTCATTTAAAACACCTTACTTAATTTATTGAGAACTCTCATTTTATAGAGACTCTAAAATAATTTAAGTTATAATTATTTGATTTTTGAGCTTAATAATATTTCACTTTTATAAAAAAAATTTTAGATCGACGCAAAAGATAATGCTTTTAGGAAAAAAGAAAGCTGGTTTATATCGAAATATGAAAAAGTTTTATATATACATATACATATTTTTAGCTGATTATATCAAACCTTCTATTTAAATTTGAGTATCAAGATTAATGTTTTTTGAGAGCAATTTTAGATTTTATAAAATCAAACTTTATATGAAGTGAACTTTTTTTTCACATAAGCTCGTGTGAACGCAAAA
>Ga0315553_10000225_pt1 | contig 51443 bp, 52 predicted proteins | sample SalMarSW160140MG_FD_203099 | JGI IMG/M metagenome (GOLD analysis project Ga0315553, IMG submission 203099) | Salt marsh sediment microbial communities from the Plum Island Ecosystem LTER, Massachusetts, United States - Salt Marsh Sediment SW1601-40 ...
CGAGGCCACGGCCCGCGAGCCGATCAACAGGCCGGATACATATCAGCGACTTCCGAAACCTGCGCCGAACTCACTTGCGATCAGCAGCCGGTCCATACAAATGGGTCACAAGGTGCCCAATCGCCGGTATGTAGGACGTGTCCGCATTAGGCCGATGCCCGGACGAGCTTGACGGCTACGCGCCCGGCCGGCCGGTCTTGCGCGGGCGCCCGCGGCGGCCCTTCTTCTCTTTCTCGGTCAGGACCTCGACCGTGCGCGTCGGATTGGCGGGTAGCGCCTTGCCGCTTTTCACCGGCAACATCGCGTGCGGGCCCATCTCGTCGAGCGTCGGCTTGTGCGGACCCTTGACATTCTCGCCGAACGCGCCGGCCTTCGCGCGTGAATCCACGTTGCCTTGCCGCGCGGGGACGGGACGGTCGGTGCCGGGGCCCATGTTGTCGAGCGACGGCTTGCGCACACGGGAAGTGGACTGCGCATACGTCGGCTGCACCGGCTCGTACTCGGTGGCAATGCGCGATTGCGAGGGGCGCTGCCCCTCGCGCTCCCCGCCAAAGGCGGAGCCCTTGGAATCCACATGGGCGGAGCCCTTGGAACCCTTGCTTGTGGGCGGCATCTTCGCGGTCGCGCCGTACTTGCGCGTGCCCTTGAAGGCCCCGGCGCGGTCCTCCACGTCCGACTGGCGCGCGAGCGGATCGTCGGCGACCGCCAATTCGGTGGCGCGCAGGCGCTTGATCTCGTCGCGCAGGCGCGCGGCCGTCTCGAACTCCAGGTCGGCTGCCGCCTCGCGCATGCGGCCCTCCATGTCCGCGATCACGGCGGCGAGGTTGTGGCCGACCAGCGGCGCATCCGCGAGCCCCACGTCCACCGTCACGTGGTCCTGCTCGTAGACCGACGCCATGACGTCGTGGATGTTGCTCTTGATGCTTTCGGGCGTGATGCCGTTCGCCGCGTTGAAGGCGATCTGCTTGTCGCGCCGTCGCTCGGTCTCGGCGATCGCCCGCTCCATCGACCCCGTGACGTGGTCGGCGTAGAGGATCACGCGCCCGTCCACGTTGCGCGCCGCGCGCCCGATGGTCTGGATGAGCGAGGTCTCCGAGCGCAAGAAGCCCTCCTTGTCGGCGTCGAGGATGGCGACGAGGGCGCACTCGGGGATGTCGAGCCCCTCGCGCAGCAGGTTGATCCCGACCAGCACGTCGAAGGCACCGAGCCGCAGGTCGCGGATGATCTCGATGCGCTCCAGGGTTTCGATGTCGGAATGCATGTAGCGCACGCGCACGCCGGCCTCGTGCATGTACTCGGTCAGATCCTCGGCCATGCGCTTGGTCAGCACCGTGACCAGCGTCCGGTAGCCCGCCTTCGCCACGGCGTGCACCTCATCCAGGAGGTCGTCCACCTGAGTCTTCGCCGGGCGCACCAGCACGGGCGGGTCGGTGAGGCCGGTGGGACGAATGACCTGCTCGACGAAGGCGCCGCCGGTCTCGTTCAGCTCCCAGCCGCTCGGCGTCGCCGACACGAACGACGTCTGCGGGCGCATGGCATCCCACTCCTCGAAGCGCAAGGGGCGGTTGTCCAGGCACGAGGGTAGCCTGAAGCCGTACTCGGCGAGCGTCGCCTTGCGCCGGTAGTCGCCGCGGAACATGCCGCCGATCTGCGGCACCGTCACGTGGCTCTCGTCGACGAAGACGAGCGCGTTGTCGGGCAGGTATTCGAACAGCGTCGGCGGCGGCTCGCCGGGGCGGCGCCCGGTCAGATAGCGCGAGTAGTTTTCGATGCCGGCGCAGGATCCGGTCGCCTCCATCATCTCCATGTCGAAGATGGTGCGCTGCTCGAGCCGCTGCGCCTCCAACAGCTTGCCGGCCGCGTACAACTCATCAAGTCGCTGCTTCAACTCGACCTTGATGGCCTTAATCGCTTGCTGCAGCGTCGGCTTGGGCGTCACGTAGTGGGAGTTTGCGTAGAATTTCACCAGCGTCAGCTCGTCGGTCTTCTGGCCGGTGAGCGGATCGAACTCGATGATGCTTTCGATCTCGTCGCCGAACAGCGAGAAGCGCCAGGCGCGGTCCTCCAAGTGGGCCGGGAACACCTCGACCGTGTCGCCGCGCACGCGGAAGGCGCCGCGCTGGAAGGCCTGGTCGTTGCGCCGGTAGTGCAGCGCCACGAGGTCGGCGATCAATTGCTGGCGCGGCAGCGTCTCGCCCTGCTGCACCGTGAACGTCATCGCCGTGTAGGTCTCCACCGAGCCGATGCCGTAGATGCACGACACGCTCGCCACGATGATCACGTCGTCGCGCTCGAGCAGCGCGCGCGTCGCCGCGTGGCGCATGCGGTCGATCTGCTCGTTGATCGAGCTTTCCTTCTCGATGTAGGTGTCGGTGCGCGGCACGTAGGCCTCGGGCTGGTAGTAGTCGTAGTAGGACACGAAGTACTCGACCGCGTTGTCGGGGAAGAAGCCCTTGAACTCGCCGTAGAGCTGCGCGGCCAGCGTCTTGTTGGGCGCGAGGATCAGCGCCGGGCGCTGCGTTTCCGCGATCACCTGTGCCATGGTGTAGGTCTTGCCCGAGCCGGTGACGCCGAGCAGCACCTGGCTGCGCTCGTGCGCGGTGACGCCGGCGACGAGCTCGGCGATCGCCTGCGGCTGGTCGCCCTTGGGCTCGTACGCGGAGACGAGCTGGAATTTGCGCCCGCCCTCCGACTTCTCCGGGCGCGGCGGCCGGTGCGGCGTGAAGGTGCCCTGGTCGCCGGAGACAAGCGGATGCGTGGCGAGCATCGGCTGGCTCAGAAGCATCTCGCGCGCCTTCTCCGAGCGCTCGGCGGGCTTGGCCAGCAGCGCGTCGAGATAGTGCGAGGGCGATTCGCCGGGTTTGGGTGGCGTCACGCCCGACCCGCGTCTCGGCGGCCGCGGTCCCTGCTGGCGCAGAGCGGGAAGCGTGGATTGTCCAGCCGTGAAATCCGCTTGCGGCGCTTCCGAGAAGCCACGCGTCACCGGCGTCCCCGCCGCCGTCTCGGCGGGCGGCGGCGTTGGCTTGCCCGATTTCCCGCGCGAGGGGCGCGGGCGCGGTAGCTTGTCGGGATCCTTGGGGGGGCGCGGCATGAGCCGAATATGGCGCGCACCGCGGGTCAGCTCAAGCTGCGCACAAGCGCGCGCCGTTCGGCGCGGCTTCAGGCCGTCGGTGGCGGTATCGGGAGAGCACGCAATTGGCCACCACCGCCGTGCCCTAGTCGACGCAAAGGCAATAGTCCTGGCTCGCCCGGTCCCGCTCGCAGAAGTCATATTCTGTGTCGGAGCTGTCGAATGGCCGGCACGTCGTCGGCTCTCCGGTATTGCTCTGCGGGCTCGAGGCAAGGGACGTCCACAGAACCCATCTCTCCTTGCCGCGGTGTTGGTAGATCCAAAAGCAATAGCCGGGATCCTTCGGGCGGCGATCGGGATGGGCAAGAGACGCGTCGAGCAGCCCGACGGACGTCAATTCCGCCATCAGGTTGTCGTACGAGGGGCCGAAGTTGGGGCCCTCGCAGGCTAGGCTCATCGTGTCATGAACTGGAAATCTTCCGGTTCTCTCCCGGTAGGCCACGAGCGCGTCGCCGAGCGATCGTAGATCGGCGCGGGCCTGCGCATCGTCGCTTCGTTGATCGAGCGTGTGCACCACTTGGACGGTGGTAATGACCAGCCACAGGGAGAGCAGTGTCGCGATCGCCCAACGCGGTCCCAGCATGGGGACCTGCGCCTGGTAGGTTTCTTGGGAAGCGCCGAGATTTTTGAGGAGCCCTCTTTCTCGGATGCGAAGCGCGATGAGGCTATAGATCGTAAGGCTTGATGCGAGCAGGAAATGGCCGACCGTCATATCCGCGGTGACCCAAATGAGGAGAAAGACGCCCAGAAACTCGGGGTGGCGAGCCAGTTGGTAGCTTCGATTCTTCGCGACATTGACGGGCTCATAGGGCTTGCCTTTGAACCAGAACCAGACCTGGCGCAGCCCGAACAGCGCGGACAGCTTGAATGACATCGCGCCGAGCAGAAGCAGGACCCAGCCGGGCTGCCAAAGCGGAACGATCACGCCCCGGAGCACCGAATGGTAGTCGAGCTGCCACAGGACGATAGGAATCGGCTGCCAATGAATGATGATGGCGAAGGCAAAGATATTGGCGATGTGCGTGAACGTGGCGCGCCGAAAGGGCCCGGGGACGAGTGGGCCCCACACCCGTTTGACGGCCGGGCGCGCAAGAAAAGAGTGATGCAGCGCGAATGCGGCGATGAGCATGATGTCGATCGCTAAGGCCTGCCAGGTCGGCACGATCGTCGTACCTGCGCTGACGGAGGGATCCATCAGCGGCTTCTCGATCCGCGGCAGATTGCCGATGAAGAAGATGAAGACTGGCCAGTAGGCGATGGCGAGGACGTAGGCGATGGCGGCATAGAGCAGCCCCGCGTAGCGCCCCAGCACGGCCAGCCAACCCAGATTCAATAAAGCAATGGAATGCCCAGTTCGCGCGTCCGCCTGGAAAATGGCCCCCCCTTTCCGTCGCAGGAGCTGCATCAAGAATCAGCTACTTTCGGCCAGCGACTCTGCTGAGCGCGGCGCAGCCTAGGCGAGGGCTGACGGGGGCGACAATCTCGTTTCCACAGAAAAGGCAACAGAGGCCCGGAAACGTGGCCGGCGCTGTTGACAGCGTTGCCTTCATGATGCTGCTCTTTTCGAGCAGGGTTTCTCGCGAACCAGCATGGGGGCACCGTTGGTTTCGATCTGGCCGCGTTGCGCCCGGTGCGGGTGCCAGTCCACCTGGGCGGTCTAGTCAATAGTTTGATGAGGTTCAATACAATGAAAACATTCCTGAACACCGCCATGGTCGCCGCAGTCATGCTCGCCGTCACCACGTCTTCTGCGTCAGCGTGCGCGGGGGGAGGTTGGAAGATAACGCATACGGAGTGGCTCTGTTGTTGGATCTTTGGGAATAACCATAAGGGCTGCAAGCAACCTGAAACATCCCCACAGAAACAGGGGGCCATGTCCATCTGGAAGATTGCCGCTGCAGAGCCCGCAATTTCTATGGCGAACCAGCAAGTCGCGTGCGGGCGAACAGTTAGCCCTGAGTAAAACTCGCGCGGCGACGACCTCCAATAAAGACGGCCAAGGTGCGGGATAACGCGGCTCGCTGTTGACAGCGGTGCCTTCGCAATTGTGGTCTGTTGAGCATGGCTTCTCGCGGAGCAATATCGGGGCGCCGTTGGCTCTCTTTCGGGCTGGCCGCGTTGCTGGGCCCGCTGCTGGTTGCGTTGCTGCTTGATCTCACCTTCAGTCGTGGCCGGATCACCGACTGGTGGGTCAATACGACTTACGATTCACACCCAAAAATGACTGTGACACTGGCGGACCGCCAGTTGCACCGCTCGCTTTTCATTGTCGATCTGCACGCCGATACATTGATGTGGCGCCGCGACCTGCTGGCCCGCTCCAAAATCGGACACCTGGATCTGCCGCGGCTCATCGAAGGCAACGTTGCCGTCCAGGTGTTCGCAGTCGTGACGAAGGTAACTGTGGGCACCACCAGGCCTTCGCAGAGCTCCGAAGACGACACCTGCGAATCGGCCGACAGCACGGATGGGACGGTGGCCCTGCGGATGTTTCAGCTGCTTCCGCCGCGGCAGTGGTTCGATCCGGAGGCCGCTGCGCTCGGACAGGCGGAACGGTTGGGGGACTTCGTCAGGATCTCGCAGGCCCGCCACGATGCCGACCCGCGCCAGCCCTTCCTCAAGCTCATTCTCACGGCCGCCGACCTGGCGCACGTGATCGAGCTTCGTCGCGCCGGCCAGCCGGTCGTCGGCGCGCTTCTGGCGCTGGAAGGGGTTCACTGGATTGGTGCGGATGGGGCGAGCTCTCCGCGCGATTCCTTGCAGCGGCTCTACGACGCCGGTTTTCGCATGCTTGCGCCGACGCACCGGTTCGACAACAACCTCGGCGCTTCGAGCACCGGGTGCATGCCGTCGATAGGGCTTACCCGCCAAGGCGTGGCATTCGTGCGGGCCGCAGAGCAGCAGGGCATGATCGTGGACATGGCGCATGCCTCCGACAGCTCCGTGCTGCAAGCCGCCGACCGAAGCGATGGACCGATCGTGGTCTCGCACACGGGCGTGCGTCGTTTCTGTGCCAAATCGCACTGCAGTCTTGATCGCACTCTCGGAGATGCTGAGATCCGTGCCATTGCGCGTACGGGCGGCGTCATAGGGATCGGCTATTGGACAAGAATTGTCGGGGTTGGAACGGATCACATCGCGCAATCTTTCCAAGCGGCCTACGACGTGATGAGCAATCCAGCCTTCCTCGCCGAGATGCGCAAGGAGGGGCGACATTTCGATCCGCTCGAGCATTTGGCCTTCGGCTCGGATTTCGACGGAGCCAATTCGATGCCATTCGACGCGGCCGGGCTCGCTGCATTGACGTCCGCTCTAAGGCGCCGCTTCGACGAGCGCGCGCTCCGGCTCATGGCCGGAGGCAACGCCTGCCGTGTCCTTGCCACCGAGCTCCCCAACGGCGGCCCTGGCGCAGCTGATCGGATCTGCGGCGCGCTCACGCGCGAAGAGGTCGCCACGCAGCGCTGAGCGCTACTAAATCGGCGCCGCCCGAGCCGATCACGGGCGCCACCTCGTGGCGTTACTCGCCGTTTCGGCTTTGCGCATCAAACGCTGCCGCCAGATCCTGCGCGCGCCGGCTCAAGCCGGCCCGTGCCGAAGCGCGCGCTGCACCGCCTCGTCCAGCGCCTGCAGAAAGCGCGACCGGTCCGCCCGCCTGAAGCTCGCGTTGTAGCCCTTGCTCTCGCCCGTCTCGCGCAGGTGCGCCGACAATTCGCGCATGGCCAGCGCCATGCCGATGCCGGCCTCGGTGAAGGGCTTGCCTGTCGGCCCGATAACCCGGGCGCCCCGCTTCAGGCAGCGCGCGGCGAGCGGGATGTCGGCGGTGACCGCGATGTCGGATGCGCCGATGCGGGCAACGATCCAGTCGTCGGCCGCGTCCGGGCCCTCGGCCACGACGACGCGCTCGATGAGCGGGCCCTCGGGCAGCCGCATGAAGGCGTTTGACACAAAGTGGACGGTGAGGCCGTGCCGCTCGGCGACCCGCACCACCTCGTCTTTCACGGGGCAGGCGTCGGCGTCGACGTAGATTGCCGGGAGATCGCCCGGCTGGCGTGGGGCACTAGTCACGGGCGCTCGTTTGGGAATCAAAGGCCGCCGCCAGATCCTGCGCGCCGGCGAGCCGCGCCTCCTTCTCCATCTTCGCGTCCGTGGCCGCAATCAGTTTCGCCACCGTGTTGTTGCGGATCGCCACCGGGTTGCGCTCATAGCCGCGCTGCTGAAAGAAATTCGTCGTCGGCACCTTCTCGCGCATCTCCTGCGGCATCAGCACCATGTCGATGCCGTTGCCGTCGCCGGTCAGATTCATCATCTCCAGCTCCGCCGCGGTGAGCGGCGCCTCATAGCCGAAGTGCCGGGCGAAGATGACCGAGTCCAACAGCTTCTGCACCTGCAGAAGCGGCCCGATGTCGATGTCGAGGTTGAGCGCGTGCACGCCCTGCCCGTTCGCGGTCTTGCCGAGCCGCACGTGGGCGTACCAGTCGTTGCGCACGCGATGCGTGAAGCGGATCATCTTGCCGAGGATCGCGATTTTCTTCTGCAGCTCGGCCTTGCGTGCCCCGGTTGCGGCCTCGGCCTTCTGGCGCAGGGCCGCCAGGAACTTGCTGCCGTGCTCCGCCACAAGCCCGATGGTGTTGGCGGTCAGCAGCTGATTGTAGCCGAGCGCGGTGGAGATGGCCTGCGCGCCGGGCCGGTCGTATTCGAGCCCCGCCTGCACATCGTACTTGCCGTTCCCGCCCGACTCGAACCCGTAGATCTTGACGCACGTCTTTTTGCTGAAGCCCGCGGCCGCGGCGGCTTTCGCGTAGGCGCGCTTGTAATCGATCTCGCGCGCGGGCGTCTGCGGCGTGAAGCCGAAATGGGTTTTGGCATGCTCAAGAAAGTCCGCGACGACCGGGAAGCCGCGGCCTTTGCCGGGCTTTGCCTCGGGGTCCACCGGCTGCGGCGGCCCGGTATAAAGCGGCGGCTGCTCCAGCACGTAGTCCTTGAGCGTGACCGGTTGGTTTCTGGCGCGCTTGCGGCGGCGCTGGGTGCGCTTTTTAGTTACTGAGCGCCAGTAAGGCGCGGCCAGCTTCTGATAGGCGGAACGTGCCTTGTTGTATTGCTTGAGCTTCTTGCGATAGATCGCGATGCGCGTCTTTAAGTCCAGCGTGCGCGCCGGCTTTCGCTCCGGCACCTCGATCGCGGCGGGTTGCGCCTGCGCGGGAGCCAAGATGCCGGCCGGCACCGCGTCAATCGCGAGCACCATGCCGCTTACCGCCGCCACGCCGACGACGCACCTTCTGAAGCCCTGCGTGCGATGCATTGTGCCCTCTTTCTAAACGTTGGCGCCGTGCGCCAGATGCTTCCGTCCGCACTCCGAACGCCAATTTGGCGCCCTGCATACGCCGGGGCTCACGAGCGGGCAATGTATTGTATGGCCAGCGCTCCACTCGGCCCGGACCCCTCCCAGGATGCTGCAGCGCAGTGAGAAACGGTGGCCCGCCTGTCCGCCGTCAATAAGCCGCATCGTCGCTTGAGACATGTCAATGCAGCCGCTGGCAGCTTGCATAAGATGCAAATCTTGGGCGTGTCTTTTTACGCCCGCAGTGGTGTCGGGACCAGGCCCTCTCGAAGAGGAGATGCCCGATGACAACCATTCATCAGCTAATAAAAGTGAAGGGGCACGATTACCTTTCGGTCAGCCCCGACGAAACGGTATATGCGGCCATCAGGCTGATGGCCGATAAGGATATCGGCTCGCTGCTCGTTATAAATGGCGATGCGCTTGTCGGCATCGTTACCGAGCGGCACTACGCTAGGGATGTTATCCTCAAGGGCAGAACATCGCCCCAGACCCCCGTGCGAGACATAATGGAAACGCAAGTGGCTTGTGTGGGACCTGAGCAAACCGTCGAGGCTTGCCTCGGCCTCATGACCCAGGAACGCGTGCGGCATTTACCGGTCCTTGACGATGGTCGCGTCGTCGGCATCGTATCTATCGGCGACTTGGTCAAGAGCATCATCGATGACCAGCGCCACACCATCGACCAGCTCGAGACCTACATTCATGGACAGCATGTTCCGCATTGAAGGCAGCTCACGCGGCAATAAGTTCAATCAATCCTGAAGGAGAACGGGAGATCTGGGAAGGAGGGGAACATGAGCGATTTCTGCTACAGCTGGCCAATGCTCAACCGGATCTTCCATCAAGTCGAGTTGATGGATCGCATGATCGAGGTCGTTGGCGTCAATCCTGGCATCGCTGCACGCATCGACAAGGGTGTGGCGTGGTATGAGGCGCGCACCAATTGCATCTCTTGTTGCCACGAGTGCGAATGTCGTAATTGGCTAGAGTGCGCCGAGGACGCTTCCCTGCCGCCGGATTTCTGTCCCAACGTGGCGTTCTTCCGGCGTTGTGCCGGCGCACGCGAGCAGCCCACTTTGCCCGCATAGAACAGCGCACGGATCGCTTCTTCGGTGGCGGAGGATGAGGCGTGAACGTCCTGATCGTCTATGGGACGACGGAGGGGCAGACCCGAAAGATCGCCGAGCGGGCGGGGGAGCGCGCTCGCGAGCTGGGTCACGATGTTGAGATTTATAATAGCGTGTCGCTCGCACCCGCGCTTGATCTCGCTGCCTTCCACGCGATCATTATCGCGGCATCGGTTCACCAAGAACTCCATCAGGAAAGCATCAGCGATTTCGTGATGGCGCAGCGCGAGCAACTGGCCTGTAAGCCGACGGCATTCATATCCGTGAGCTTATCGGTAGTCTTGGATGACGCGAAGGCCGAAGCGCAAGCGTACGTCGATCGCTTCGTGGCTGCAACGCACTGGCAGCCACAGAAGATTCTGTTGCTGGGCGGAGCTCTGCGTGGCAGCGAGTATGATTATTTTCAGCAACAGATCGTCAAGTTTATCGTCATGAAGCGTGGCGAGATCGCGAACACGACGCGTGACCACGAATTCACGGACTGGAAGGCCCTCGCCGGCTTCATCGACGAATTTCTGGCTGCCGCTTAAATCGCCTTGGCGTAGCAGCAGCTTGCCCCCGCATGCCCGCCCGGAACCGGCCCGCACCCGCCCTTGCTCAGCGGGCGGTGGCCTTGCGCCGCCAGTTCGCGGGCCACAGCCTCTTGCGCAGATACGTCATGAACTCTTTGCCGGCGAACAGGCAGCCGACCCAGAACGTCCCTTCGCCGGTGATGACTAGCCCCGCGGTAACACCCAGTTGGAGGCCGGGGCTCGCTGGCAGAAACGGCACGACAACAAGCAGGGCATACAGAACGCACGACAGCACGATCAGCGCGATGCCCGTTCGCTCGCCCCACGAGTATGCGGTCGCGGCGCCCATTGCGGAATCCCTGGAGTGCTTATGGCGCGCCGTCGCGCCCCGCTCATCCCGGACAAGCGTGATCAAGGCGCCGATCCGGGATGACGGGAAGGCTCGAGGCTCAGCCGCCGCCGCCGCTGCAGATGAGCTTGCCGCTCGGACAATTGCACTGGTACTGCACGTCGTCGCATGTGCCGGTCGTCGCCTTGGCGCCGTCGCACAGGCAGTTGACGTTGACCGAGTTCTCGCTGCCGCGGTGGCGGTAGTGGAAGACGGAGTAGCCGTTGCCCTCGCTGGCGGGCATGGCACCGACCGTAACGGGCGCCCCCGAGACCATGAACTGCGTCGTCTGCGCGAGCGCCGGTGCTGTGCATACCAGGGCGAACGCGGCCGCCCCGACCAATATCCGTTTCATTGGGTACTCCATTCTGACGCGTTTCCTTGCCTGGCCGGCGCGCATGAGGCGATGGCTCCCACGCAGACCAGAACCGCATTGGACGCGCCTAAGTCTGAAAAGGGCGTTGGCCGGACTCCGACAATTCCGCGGCCGACGTCAACGATGCCTGCACCATCACCGTGCGGGCGGCGGGCAAGATCGCGAGCGCGGGCGCGGCGATACGCGCGGGCGCAAGCGAGGCAAGCGGGGTTTGCGCGGCGCCAACTGCCTCTATACTCCTCGCGTCGCCGGCAAGCGCTTGGTTTACGCGGTTGCCTGCACCACCCAACTAAGGGGCCGGACTGTTGCAGCAGATCGCCGTGTACCTCTACCGGGCGACCGGGGCCGGGATCGCCATCGCGCTGATGGAGCTGCTGGCACGCGCCGTCGAGGAGCCGCTGTCGCGCGTGCCGTTCGTGACGTCGATCGTCTTGGTGATGGCGCTTCCCGACAGCGTGGCGGCCCGGTCCTATGCCGTCGTCGGCGGGCATATGCTGTCGTGCGTGGCCGGGCTGACCGCGGTCATGATGTTCGGCTCGGGCGATACGGCGTGTGCGGTGGGGCTGGGGATTGCGGTCTTCCTCATGCTGTCGTTGAACGCGCTGCACCCGCCTGCCGGAATCGACGCGTTTCTCATTGCCGCCTACGGGCTACCGGTGTCGTGGGCGATCAGTCCGGTTCTGGTCGGGTCGCTGTTTCTCGTCGGCTATAAGCGCGTGTGGTGGCAGCTCGAGCAGTGGTTGCGCGCAACGAGCCTCTATCATAGGTTGCCGGTCGGGCCGCAGTGGTCGCTCGGCGGCGTCGATGCCGGCGCGCTGTTGCATTGGACCCCGCATTGGCGCCGCCCCACGGCGGATGCCGGCAGCGAGGCCCAGCCAAAACGCCGTCCCAGGCGCAAGACCTGATCAAGGGCGCAGGTCGGCGCCGCATTGAGCTTGATCAAAGTCTTTCAAGCGCCGGCAAGGCAGGCTCGCCAGCACGAGGCCGCAAAGATCATTTGCCGCTCATCAGTCGCGAGGAGAAGGTTCATGAATCGCAGCACCACTTCCGCTTCCGCCGGCACCCTGCTGCTCGCCGCCGCGCTCCTGTTTTCTGCAGGCGTCGGCGCGCTGGCGCAAAATGACCCCGACGAGACCGTGCTCAAGGACGGCGAAGACGACTATCAGTGGCAGTGCGCGTCCTGCCACGGCCCCGACGGCAAGGGCGACGGCCCCATGGCCAAGCTGCTCGTCAAGCCGCCTGCCGATCTGACGGCCATCGCCAAGGCCAACGGCGGCACCTTTCCGTTCTGGCGCGTCTACCGCATCATCTTCGGCAAGAGTGACGTGCCTGGCCACGAGACCTTCCAGATGCCCGATTTCTGGAAGCGTTTCAAAGGCCAGGAGGGGGAGTTCGGCCTGCTGCCGCCACACGTGCGCGTGCTGGAGCTGACCCATTACCTCGAATCCCTGCAGGAGAAATAGGCGCCCCAGCCGCGACTCAAGCTATATCCTGACGGCTCGGCGGTAGCCGCAGCAGCGGCACGGCAGCTTCAAGCGGGGTTGGATGCTCGAGAGCGTGATGCTGCTCTGGTTCGTGCTGACGGCGATGTCGGCGCTCTACGTGGCGATCGACATCCGCCAGGTGCCCGAGCATCCCGTGCTCAAGTGGGCCTTCATCCTCTTCACGCTCTACGCGGGGCCGATCGGGGCGCTGCTTTTTGTCTTCGGCTGCCGCAAGTATACCCCCGCCGAGCACGCGCGCTTCGTAGCGGCGCGCTGGCGCCAGGTGCTGGGCTCGACCATGCATTGCGTCGCCGGCGATGGCATCGGCATCCTGGCCGGCGCCGTCATCGGCGCCGTCGTTGCGCTGCCGCTGTTCGGCGAGATCGTGCTGGAGTATGTGCTGGGCTTTGCCTTCGGCTGGACGATTTTTCAAGCGCTCTTCATGCGCGACATGGCCGGCGGGTCCTACAAGCGCTCGCTGGAGAGCACCTTCATCCCCGAGCTTTTGTCGATGAACTGCCTGATGGGCGGCATGATTCCGGTGATGGCGCTCGCATGGCAAGGCGTCTCTGAAGCGCACGATCCCACGCACGGCCTGTTCTGGTTTCGCATGTCAATCGCACTTATGGTCGGCGCCGCCGTCGCCTACCCGATGAACTGGTGGCTGGTTGCGCGTCACCTGAAGCACGGCATGATGACGGCGCCGGGCGGCGCGCCGACAAAGCCGGCGAAAAAGGCAACAAAGAAGAGCAACGAGAAAATGACCGCGCCGGTCTCGCGTGAGACAATTGCCATTGCAACCGCCGTCTCGTTCGCGGTGCTGGCAGCAGGTCTCGTGCTCGCCTTCGTTCTCGCCGCTTAGCTGCCGAGCACGATGTCGAAGGTGCCAACAAGCGCCTTTTCCTCCACGCGCTCGCCCGGCTCCAGCTTCACGATGACGCTCTCGCGCTGGCGGGGATCGCGGATGGCGTTGAGAATCCCGTCGCGCGCATTCAACGGCTCGCCGGCGACGTACATCTGCGTAATCAGCGGCGCGCGCCCCGGTGCGGTTATGGCGAAGTGAATGTGCGGCGTGCGCCCGGGGTAGGCGACGGGCTTGATCGTGCGGAACGCATAGGCGCCGCGGTCATTGACGCGCGTGCGTCCGCGCCCCTGGAAGCCGGGGTCGCGCGTGCGCAGCCAGTGGGCGTCGCGCGGATGCCGGTAGACGCCGGTCGCGTCGCACTGCCAGATCTCGATCGTCGCACCGGGGATGGGCGCGCCGGAGGTGTCGAGAACGCGACCGAGGATATGGGTGATCTGCCCTTGCGCCCGCGCCGCTTCGCCGTTGAGGCGGACGAGATCGCTATCAATGTCGCCCGACCAGTCGGTGGGATAGAACGGACCTTCGGTCTGGCGCGGCGTGGCTACGAGGTCACGCGCGGCAGGAGCGCTGCGGGCCCCCGGCATCAGGGACACGGTGGCGATCGAGGCAAGGCCGCGAATGAGGTGGCGGCGGCCGATCTGTGGCGTGAGGATGCGGGACATCGGGTGTTCTTTATCTTCTCCGCCACGGGCGGATGGCGTTAAGCTCGCGTCCGAAACCGGTCTGGCACGATAGCTTAGGGGCGCACGATGGCGGAAACACGGATTGCACTCGTCACCGGCGCCAACCGCGGTATCGGGCTTGAGATCGTGCGGCAGCTCTCGCGCCAGGGTCTGATTGCGGTGCTGTGCTCACGCGATCTCGAAAAAGGCAAAGCCGCCGCCGCCACGCTGGCCTCAGAAGGCCTCGAACCGCCTGTTGTGGCGCTCGACGTGACGGACCCGGATAGCATTCGTGTCGCGGTTGCCGAGGTATCGGACCTGTTTGGGCGCATCGACGTTCTGGTCAACAATGCAGGAATCCTCAAAGAGGGGTTCGCGAAGGAGGACTCCAGCGTTCTCGATGTGTCGGCCGACCTCGTCACGCTCACCTACCTGACCAATACGGTCGGGCCGCTGCGGCTCATTCAAGCGGTTGTCCCGGCCATGAAGAAGCTCGGCTATGGCCGCATCGTAAATCTGTCCTCAGGCGCGGGTCAGCTTGCCGATATGGGCAGCGGGTTCCCCGCCTACCGGATGTCCAAGGCCGCGCTCAATGCGCTGACACGGCTGACCGCCGCCGAGCTCGGCCCTGCCCCGATCAAGATCAATGCCATGTGCCCGGGCTGGGTGAAGACCGACATGGGCGGTCCCAACGCGACGCGGAGCTTGGAGAAAGGGGCGGAAACGGCGATCTGGCTGGCAACGCTTCCCGAGGACGGCCCGACGGGCGGCTTCTTCCGCGACATGAAGCCGATCCCTTGGTGAAGGGACGCGCCCTTACAGCCCGCGCACGATATTGCCCACCATCAGGGTGATGTAGGCGGTAATCGCCAGCCAGAATTCTTGGTGGGGCAGGTAGCGCGGCATCCCCACGAACCCGAGCTTGGTGATGAGCGCCAACAAGGCAAGCGTCAGCGAGATGAGGAAGATGGTAATGGTCGGTGGGTTGAGCCGCATGGACAAATCTCCCCCCAATGGCTGCCCGGCGCTTAACCGCGCGCTGTAGCGTTGCGCACCAGACAGCATATCACGAGAAGAGGTGGTTCAAGCAACACCTCTGGGCGCGCCGGGGCGCGCTCTCAGAGCATGGGCAGCGACGCTTAAAGGGTGCGTGCGGTCTTTGCCGAGGACAGCGCCGGCAGCGGCTCGCCCGCCTCGATCAGGAAGCGAACCAGGCGGCCGTCCGGGTTTGCCTCATCGCGGCAGGTCACCAGCAACAACGGAGTGGGCTGCTCCGAGGAAATGGGCACGATCGAACTGTCGAGCTTGTCGACGTTGATGACGTGCAGGACCCGCTCGCGTCCGCCCGAGCTGATCGTGATGCGGTCGCCGACGGCCACCGGTTTGCTGAACGAGGCGGCGGCGTCGTGCACGACGTGGGTGAGCCAGGACTGCGGACCCCCGCTAATGGCCGAGGCCGTGGTTTTTGCCACGTTCGGGTGATCGGCCATCGACGCAAGGGCACGCTCAAAACCCCGTTTGACGACCGCGTCGCCGTTGCCAAGTGTCAAGGCTGCGGCGCCGAGGCCTGCCGTCGCGATGCCAAGCGCTGCGACCGGGAGGTTTGTCAGCCGAAAGAGACGTCGGGCCATGGTTCGCTCCGGGTTGGTGCCATGCCCGCCTGCGCGGGGCTTCCGAGTTCGGTTAACGGGCCGAGTCACTCGCCACATTACCAAATGTTAGGTGTGGAGGAGAGACCGTCAAGGGCTCCCAGCAGAGCCCGTGCCTCCCCTCCACGCACCTCACCGCGGGGAGGCGTACTCGCGGCGAAGGTGTCTGAAGAAGGCAAGGTTTAACGCAACAAGCGCCGAAAAGATGCCGGCGAGCAGCACAATTGCCAAATGCTTGGGCGTGCGGGGCAGTCCGCTCGCGCCGGAATGGGTCACCGGGACCGCGGTCGCGACCACGGCCGCGGCGATGAGGGGACTATCGTCGAGCGAGAATTTGAGCAGGTCCCCGGCGCTCGAGCTGACGGCAAGGATATCGCCAAGATGATGCGTCGCGGTCGATGTGCGCTCGTAAGTCCCGACCGCAAAAGCAAAGGCCAGGAAGAGCATGAGGCCAATCAGGGCGTCGGCCACGGTGCGAACGACCAACCGCAAAGACCCAGCATTGGACATCTCAGGTAAGCCTCTCACCTAGCGGCGCATTCCAGCGCCATAGTACGCCATGAAATTTCACCTGCCTCTGTGGCGGGCGTGCGCCGAGATTGTGGCGATTGCAACGTATTCTTTTGATTAACACGCGGCGATGCAAGGCTGTGACCGGCAGGTAACTCGCAGGCGGATCAAGCGCGCGACCAGCGTATGCGCAAGCGGCTGCCGGGGGGCCCGTCGTCTTGTCGCACAGATTGAATTTGTGCGGTGCGAAAGATGGTGCGAAAGTTAGCATTCGCACCGTTTGCGCCCGCCTCGGGGCGTGCGTCATGAAAGGAGAAGGGCCTTTAACCATGGGCTTCATCGCCGACAGCTTGAATCGTATTCAGCCCTCAGCGACCATCGCCGTCTCGACCAAAGCCCGGCAGCTCAAAGCCGCGGGGCGCGACATTATTTCGCTGTCGGCGGGCGAGCCGGATTTCGACACCCCGGAGAACGTCAAGACCGCTGCCATCCGCGCGATGGCAGCGGGCAAGACGAAGTACACCGACGTCGACGGCATTCCCGAGCTGAAGGCGGCCATTGTCCGCAAGTTCGCCCGCGACAACGGGCTTGACTACAAGCCCAGCCAAATCTCGGTCGGCACCGGCGGCAAGCAGGTGATCTACAATGCGTTGCTTGCCACGCTCAATCCGGGCGACGAGGTCGTCATTCCGGCGCCGTGCTGGGTCTCCTATGCCGACATTGTGATGCTGGCCGGCGCCAAGCCGGTGTTCGCCGAGACGCGGCTGGAGGACGACTACAAGCTCAAGCCGGAGGCGCTCGAGGCAGCGATCACGCCCAAGACGAAGTGGGTGATCTTCAACTCGCCGTCCAATCCTACGGGCGCCGCCTATAGCAAAGATGAGATCAAGACATTGACCGACGTGCTCCTGCGGCACGAGCAGGTCTGGATGTTGAGCGACGACATCTACGAGCACCTCATTTACGACGGTCTCACCTTTCATACGCCGGCCTCCGTTGAGCCGCGGCTCATGGCGCGCACCCTCACCATGAACGGATTGTCGAAGGCCTATTGCATGACGGGCTGGCGGCTCGGGTATGGAGCCGGCCCTGAGACGCTCATCAACGCCATGCGCAAGCTGCAGTCGCAGTCGACGTCGAACCCGTGCTCGATCACGCAGTGGGCCGCCATCGAGGCCTTGGACGGACCCCAGGACTTCATCGCCAAGAACAATGAGAAGTTCGTGGAGCGGCGCGACCTGGTTGTGGGAATGCTCAACCAGGCGAACGGGCTGCGCTGTCCCAAGCCGCAGGGCGCCTTCTATGTCTATCCGAACTGTGCCGGCGCCATGGGCAAGACGAGCGCGTCCGGCATGGCGATCGCCACGGATGCGGACTTCGTCACCGCGCTGCTGGAGGAAGAGGGCGTTGCCGTCGTTCATGGGGCGGCGTTCGCCAGCTCTCCGGCATTTCGCGTGTCCTACGCAACGTCGAATGAGGCGCTCGAGGAGGCATGCCGGCGCATTCAACGCTTTTGCGGGAATTTGAAATGATGGCGCAGGGCGCGCCCGCCCGAGGCGATTTCCAACGCACGTGCCGCACGTGCGTTTATTGGCGCACTGGGCTGCTTTTGGTGGCCGCCGGGCTGCTGTTCACTTGGCTTGTCGGCTGAGCTGTCGTCTCAGGCCGCGGCGCGGCCCGACCAATGCCCGGCAAACCATTCGCGCAGCCAGAGCCGGCGCCAAAACCATTGGGTCGTCCGCGTCTCAGAGGTTGCGGGCCGCGGCGCTTCTACCGCCAACGCGGCATCGTCCTCCCGCTCCGGCTGAATGGCTTCGGGTCGGGGCTCCGCCGCATCCTCGGCCGCCATTGCATATCCTGCAGCGTAGGCCGCCGATCTCAGCGCCTGCATACGCATTCACGCCTCTGGTTCAGCGGGTCGGAGCCCTTCTCGACCCTTGTCTCCGGCCCATTGCCGATGAAGCCCGAACGAGCCGGTTGAAATTCATAATGGGTTAAAATGAGTCCCAATCAAGTATTTTTCCTTGAGCTGCATCAAGTTCGCAGCGGCTTTTTCTTCAAAGACGTTGTGCAATGCAAAATTGTTTCGACGAACAACTTCAGAGTGGCCACGTCCCTCATAAACGCGGGGCCTTTTATTACGTGAGGGCTTGCGCTGCGCCGAGGGCGGCGCGAACATGCCTAGGCCGCGTTTCCTCTCTCGAGGCGCGGGTGCGCGGCCCTCGCGGGCGTGCGCCTCCAGCCAAGGGAGGAAAAAATGGGGCAATCCAACGGCCCAAGATCGGGGGCAGACGGGGGCGGCCGCTCCCGCTGCATTGCACTCGTCGGCCCGTATTTGGGCGGCAAGACCACGCTTCTCGAAGCCATCCTCGCACGCACCGGCGCCATTCCCCGGTCCGGCTCCATCCTCGACAAGACGACCGTTGGCGACGCAAGCCCCGAAGCTCGCGATCACGGCATGAGCGTGACGCTGAACGTTGCCGACACCAGCTTCCTGGGCGATGCGTTCACGTTTGTCGACTGCCCCGGATCCATCGAGTTCCAGAATGAGGGCGCGCTTGCCCTTACCGCGTGCGATGCCGCCGTTGTTGTGTGCGAGCCCGACGCCAAACGCGTGCCGGCTCTGCAGATCATCCTCAAGCAGCTCGACGACCGCGGCATTCCCCACTTTTTGTTTCTCAACAAGATCGATGCTTCCGAGATACCCGTCCGCGAGCTGATCCCCGTGTTGCAGCCGGCGAGCACAAAGCCCTTGGTGCTGCGGCAGATCCCCATCTGGGAAAATGGCGCCGCGACCGGCTTCGTCGACCTCGCCTCCGAGCGCGCCTACGTCTACCGCACGCACGCTCCGTCCGAGATCATCGAGCTGCCGAAGGGGCTTTCCGAGCGCAAGGACGAGGCGCGCTTCCACATGCTGGAGCAGCTCGCCGACTACGACGATGAGCTGATGGAGCAGCTTCTGACCGACATGCCGACCCCGCGCGACAAGGTGTTCGGAGATTTAACCGATGAGTTTCGCAAGGGCCTGATCTGTCCTGTGCTGCTCGGCTCGGCGCTGAAGGAGAACGGCATCCTCCGGCTCCTGAAAGCGCTGCGTCACGAGGCGCCCACGGTGGAGGAGACCGCGCGCCGGCTCAAACTCGAGAACGCCAAGTCGGCTGCCTATGTGTTCAAGACGATTCACACCGCCCACGGCGGCAAGCTCTCCGCGGCCAGGGTGCTGACCGGCGAGTTCGGCGACGGCACGACGGTGGTGGGAGAAGCGGGCTCGGAGGAGCGTGCGGCCGGCGTGTTTGCGCTGCGCGGCGAGGAGCCGGTCAAGCGTGGCGCGGCAAAGGCCGGCGACACGGTTGCCCTGGGACGTCTAGAGAGCATCAAGGCGGGCGAAACCATCACCGCCGACAAGGGCGGCGTCGTGCAGGCCAAGGGACCGCCCGCGCCCGAGCCGGTGTTCGGCGTCGGGCTCGGTCTTAAGGACCGCAAGGACGAGGTGAAACTGACCACCGCGCTCGCCAAGCTGATGGAGGAGGACCCCTCGCTGCAGCTCGAGCAGAACCACGACACCCACCAGATGCTGCTTTTGGGCCAGGGCGAGATGCACTTGCGCGTCGCCAGCGAACGGCTGCAACGCAAGTACGGCGTTGCGGTCGAGCGCCAGCCCCGCCTCATCCCCTACAAGGAGACGATCCGCAAGGGGACGGAAGTGCGCGGCCGCCACAAGAAGCAGTCGGGCGGCCACGGCCAGTTCGGCGACGTGGTGATCGACATCCAGCCGCTGCCGCGCGGCTCGGGCTTCCAGTTCGCCGAGAAGATCACCGGGGGCGTAGTTCCACGCCAGTTCATCCCGTCGGTGGAGATCGGCGTGAAGGATTATCTTCAGCACGGGCCTTTGGGCTTCCCCGTGGTCGACATCGCCGTGACCCTGATGGATGGCTCCTATCATACGGTCGATTCCTCGGACATGGCCTTCCGGCAGGCGGGGCGCATCGGCATGGTCGAAGGCATGCCCAAGTGCGCGCCGGTGCTTCTCGAGCCGATCATGGCGGTGGAGGTCTCGGTTCCCAGCGACGCAACCGCGCGCATCAACGGCATCATCTCGCAACGGCGCGGGCAGATCCTCGGCTTCGATGCGCGCGAGGGGTGGAGCGGCTGGGACGTGGTGCTGGCGCAGATTCCGGCCTCGGAAATGGAAAGCCTCATCGTCGATTTGCGCTCGGCGACGTCGGGTGTCGGCACCTACAAGGCGAAGTTCGACCATTTGGCGGAGCTGACGGGCCGCCTCGCCGACCAGGTGCTCGCCGCCCATAAGGAGGCCGCCGAGTGAGGGGCAAGGCTCTGTATCGCTTTATCCCGTTTTGAAACGCGGATCGGGTGCAGCGGCTGCCGGACGCGGCAACTCGTCCGGTGCGCCCTCCTGCGCCTTGACCCCTGTGGATGACCACGCCGGCAGCTGCCGCTTTACGAGGCGATCGTGCTGGCCGCGCGCGAGCAGAAGCTCGCCGGTGCCACGGAGTTGCGCGGGCCGATCGGGTTCGGCCGTTCCAGCCACCTGCACACCACCAAGATCCTGCGCCCGTCGCAGGACCTGCCGATTGTCATCGAGATCGTCGACGCGGAGGACAGGATCAACGCGTTCCTGCCTACGCTCGAGAAGCTCATGGGGAGCGGACTAATGACTCTCGAAAAGGTCAAGGTGCTGCGCTATGGCAACGGGGAGGCCGGGTGAGCCCGCGAGCGGTGGCGGGATTACCGCACCAGTGGCCACCTTGATTTGATCAAACTGTGCATAGGAATCTTGGGACGCTAGCGGCTTGATCGGCAGGGCGTGTAGTTTGCTGCCCAATGCGTACCAACTTCCACGAGCGCTTTGCGCCGGCCGGCGTGCAGCCGCCGTCCGATCGATCAACGGGCCTGTTCTTCTCGGCTGCCGCGCTCCTCGTGGCGTTCCTGTGGCGCAACGCGCCTCCCGTGCCGTACTGGGCGCTGGGCGTGGCGGCGGCGCTGGCCCTTGTCAGCCTGGCCACGCCGCGCTTGCTGAGGCCCCTTAATCTTCTCTGGTTCCGGTTCGGGCTTCTCCTGCACAAGCTCGTCAACCCGTTCGTGCTGCTTGCCCTATTCGCGATCGTGTTCGTTCCGGCCGGCGCGCTCATGCGTCTACGGTACGATCCCCTGCGCCGCAGACGCGACCCGCGCGCCAAAACCTACTGGATCGACCGCGCAGGGAGCGGAGAAGGTCGGGGATCGATGGCGGACCAATTCTAGAGGTCAGCATCGGCGGCTTGAGGATGACGAAGTCGTACAAGGGGTGAGGGGTTACAGAAATGACAGCGCTGGCTAGCGAGCTCTTGGCCTACATGTCCGCCCGCAAGAAGTGGTGGCTCATGCCAATCCTGCTCGCCCTTCTCATCTTCGGCGGATTGCTCATTCTCGCACAGGGATCCGTTGTGGCGCCCTTCATCTACACGGTGTTCTGAGCACGCCGAACCTATGCGCATTCTGGGTCTCTCGGCTTTCTACCACGATAGCGCGGCAGCGCTCGTTAAAGACGGGCGGATCATCGCGGCCGCGCAGGAGGAGCGCTTCACCCGCAGGAAGCACGATGCGGGCTTCCCCGCCGAGGCGATCCGCTATTGCCTGGCCGAGGGAAAATGCGATCTCGACGACGTCGACAGCGTCGTGTTCTTCGAGAAACCACTCATCAAGTTCGAGCGCCTGATCGAGACCTACCTCGCCAACGCTCCCAGCGGCTTTTCCTCGTTCCGCATGGCAATCCCGTTGTGGATCAAGGAGAAGCTGTTCCAGCGGCCAAATCTCGAGAAGGCCCTTCGTGCGTATGCACCGTCCGGCAACGTCACGGGCAAACTGCTCTACGCCGAGCATCACCAGAGCCACGCCGCTTCCGCCTTCTTCCCCTCCCCCTTCGAGGAAGCAGTGGTGCTGACCATGGACGGCGTCGGCGAATGGGCGACCGCGTCGGTCGCCCTTGGGCGCGGCAACACGCTGGAGACGATCCGCGAGATCAAGTGGCCGCACAGCATAGGGCTGCTCTACTCCGCTTTCACCTACTACACCGGCTTCAAAGTGAACTCCGGCGAGTACAAGGTGATGGGGCTGGCGCCGTACGGCGAGCCCAAGTACGCCGGCCTGATCCTCGACAACCTCATGGATCTCAAGGACGACGGCTCGTTCTGGCTGGACCAGAGCTATTTCAACTACGTCACCGGCCTCACCATGACGTCCGACAAGTTCCACCGCCTTTTCGGCGGTGCTCCGCGCGCGCCCGATCGGCCTTTGACACAGCGCCACATGGATCTGGCGGCCTCCGTGCAGAAGGTCACCGAGGAGGTGATGTTGCGCATCACGCGGGAGCTTGCGCGCACGTATGGGATCGGCAACCTGTGCCTGGCCGGAGGGGTCGCCCTGAGCTGCGTAGCCAACGGCAAAATTTTGCGCGACGGCGCCTTCGAGCAAATCTGGATCCAGCCCGCAGCGGGCGATGCCGGCGGCTCGGTCGGAGCAGCGCTTGCCGCCTATCACCAGCACCTGGGCAACCCGCGCAAGCTGAACGGATCGCTCGATGGGATGCAAGGCTCCTACCTCGGACCCGCGTTCGCGCAAGCCGAGATCGAGAACAGACTAGAGGCCTTGGGCGCACAGTTCACGACGGCGGCCAACGAGCCGGAGCTTTATCAACGCACCTGCCAGGCGCTGGACGAAGGGCATGCGGTCGGCTGGTTCCAGGGTCGCATGGAATTCGGGCCGCGCGCGCTGGGCGGCCGCTCGATCCTCGGGGATCCCCGCAACCCTGATATGCAGAAGCGGCTCAACCTCAAGATCAAATACCGCGAGAGCTTCCGCCCCTTCGCACCGTCGGTGCTGCGCGAGGACGTCGCCGACTATTTCGAGCTCGATGTCGACAGCCCCTACATGCTGCTGGTGGCCGACGTGAAGCGCAACCGCCGCCGGCGCATGGCGGCCGATGAGGAACGCCTGTTTGGCATCGACAAGCTCAACGTGGTGCGCTCCGACATCCCCGCCGTCACCCACGTCGACTACTCCGCCCGCGTCCAGACGGTGCATGCCGAGACAAACCCGCGCTACCACGCGCTTCTCACCGCATTCAAGGAACGGACGGGCTGCGCGGTGCTCGTCAACACCAGCTTCAACGTGCGCGGCGAGCCCATTGTGTGCACGCCGGAGGATGCGTTTCGCTGCTTCATGGGGACCGAGATGGAGACGCTCGTCATCGGCGACTGCATTTTGAGCAAGGCCGAGCAGGACGCGCAGCGACCTGAGAACTATGTCCATGCCTTTCCGGCCGATTAGTCAATCGACACCCGTGCCCTCCCAATGACAGAATCGCAAATCGAACGGCCGGGTCCGTCGCGTTTCACGCGAATTCTCAAAAGGATCGCCGCCTACGCTGTTGTCGGGTATCTATCGCTCGTCGGCGCAGAGGCGCTGCTGTACGCATACATCGGAATCCAATACACCTCGCATCCCGGATGGGACGTGGAGCGGCAGCGCGAAAAACGCGACGAGGGCGTCAAGAAGGCGTTTCTGGAGACCCACCCCGAGTACTCGGGCTTGGCTCCCGAGATGCTATTTACGCAAGGTGGCGCATTCGCGGAGCACGTGCACAAGCATTCCTTTCTGCCCTTGGGTCACGGCTTGCCGCGCGCACCGCTCATCTACTGCAACGAAGGCTACGGCTTTCTCAAATACACGACGGACAGGTACGGCTTCCATAACGACGATGCCGTCTGGGACGCGGAGCGTCCGTGGCTTCTGATCGGCGATTCCTTCGCCCATGGAGCCTGCGTGCCGAGCGAGGACAATATCGCCAGCCGCTTAATGAAGGGCTCAAAGCGGGCCGTTATCAATCTCGGATCCGCCGGCAACGGGCCCGACAGATATGTTGCGCTTGCGCGCGTTTTCATCGGGCTGACACGCCCGAGCAAAGTCGTGCTGATTTTCTACGAGAACGACTTCAATGTTGCCGATGGATCCATCTATGCCACGCAAACAGACCTCTTTGCTCCCTATTTCTCCGGCGACTTTCAGAAGTCGACGCGCGCGTTCTACGACGATTTGAGGAAGCTTATCGACGCGAAGCGATCGCAGTTCTTATCTCAGGAGAAGAGGTGGTCTGAGCGGTTTGCGAAGGTCCGGAGGAAAGTTGTTTCGGGAGCGGAGAGAGTCCTGACTCTGGCCGATATTCGCAACGTCGTGCTGCACAATATCGAGAGCTTCAACTATGTGCAGCTTGCGGTGGAGACGACGGCTCAAGAGTGCGCAAAGCTCGATCCCGCGTGCGAGGTCATCGTTGTCTATATTCCGCCCTCGCAATACTTCCGTCCGCGCCCCAGACCCTTCATCGATGCGCAAGTGGCCGACTTGCGCGACGTCATCTCCAAGGTCGATGGGTCAATAACGTTCATTGACCTCTGCGATAAGCTGGACCGGAAGAGCTACGCTCCGGAAGGTCCGCATCTGTCGATCGGTGGATACCGGTTTGTCGCCGAGCAGATATCAAAGCACGTAAAGGCGAGGTGAGCGTCCCGGCGGGATCATCGTGCACAACGGCAATGCGATTGCAGTCGGGAGCAGCCGGTCGCGCCGGCAAGCTGCCGCTTTAGGAGGCGATCGTGCTGGCCGCGCGCCCTGACGCCGTCACGGCGCTCCATGACCCCGTCACCGGAAACAAGCGGCGCGCCGCGCTGCGTCAGGGTTCGGAACGATCGGCGGGCACCGCGCCGGAGTGAGCCGCGCCCGCCCTGATCTGGCGTTTGCAGATCTCGCGCCATTTGACCTTGGAAATGTGCGTCGCGGCATCCCACGTCGCCATGCACCCCTCGAGCGTGTTCACCTGGTCTGCTGCGTCGCTGTCAGACACGGCGTCAGGAACATGGTTGCGCGTCCCCTTGCGGGTCGCATCCTGGGCAAAGGCCTGTCCTAGAAGGCCGGCTGCCGCGACTGTGAGCAGTAGAATGCCTGAGCCCCGCATGGCCATCTCCCTGTGGCTTGCCTCCTGGTAGCCGAATATACCGCCGCAGCTGGGCTTTGGCGCCAGTGCTAATTCGCTTCGGGGGTCAATTTACGCTTGCCCCTGAGGGGAACCTGGCGTTGACGGTTCCTTTGCGACCTCGGCCCGAGAGTGGCGCCCATGACGACGGGCGACCGCACCTCCTATGCGCAGGGCTTCGCCGACCTCGACGAGGAGGTCGCGGTCGGGACCCTGCCCGTCACGGGCGCCTTTCCCCCGTGGCTTTCCGGTACGCTCCTGCGCACCGGCCCCGCCAAGTTCGACTTGGGGCGCCAGACCGTGGACCACTGGTTCGACGGGCTCGCCATGCTGCACCGGTTCGGCTTCGAGGACGGCCGCGTCTCCTACCGCAACCGCTTCCTGCGCTCGCAGACCTATTGCCAATCGCAAGCAATCGGCGCGCTGGCCCACGGCGGGTTCGCGACCGATCCCTGCCGCACGCTGTTTCAGCGCATCGCCGCCGTGTTTCATCCGACATTCACCGACAACGGCAACGTCAGCATCGAGGTGTTCGGCGGCGATGTGGTCGCCTTGACCGAGACGACGCTGCCTGTCCGCTTCGACGCCGAGACGCTCCAAGTACTCGGACACCGTGCCTACGGCGCCCAAGTCGGCGGCCAGATCTCGATCGCACACCCGCATCACGATGCGCGCCGTGGCTGCCGCTTCAGCTATGTCGTCGCGTTCGGGCGCAAGAGCCGCTACCGGCTGTTCGCCATTCCCGATGACGGCGGCCCAGAGCGCGTCGTCGCCGAGCTCCCGGTCGACCGCCCATCCTACATGCACAGCTTCGCCATGACCGAGCACTATCTCGTGCTCACCGAGTTCCCGCTCGTGGTCGACCCGCTGCGGTTGCTCTTGGCCTCCGAGCCGTTCATCAGGAACTACCGCTGGGCGCCCGAGCGCGGCCTGCGCTTCCACGTGTTCGAGAAGGACGGCGGCCGGCTCGTGACGTCGTTGCAAACCGCGCCTGTGTTCGCCTTCCACCACGTCAACGCCTTCGAGGACGGGGAGACCCTCGTCGTCGATTTCATCGCTTACCCTGACGCGCAGATCATCGATCAGCTTTATCTTGCTCCCCTGCGCGCGGGAGCCGCCGTCGACGCCACCGGCAAGTTGCGGCGCTACGTTCTCCCGCTGCAAGCATCGGGCGACGTTGCGTTGACTCGCATTTCAGAGGCGGCGATCGAGCTGCCGCGGATCGACTATGATCTGTGCGCGGGGCGACGCTACCGGTACGTCTGGGGCGCAGGACAGCGCAGAACAGGCGACTTCCTCGACAGCATCGTGAAGATTGAGGTGACAAGCGGCGAAACGCAGGACTGGTGGCAGGAGCACTGCTACCCGGGCGAGCCGGTGTTTGTGCCGGTTCCTGGCCGCAAGGCGGAAGGCGACGGCGTGCTCTTATCGATCGTGCTCGACGCCGCGCGCTCCGTCTCGTTTCTCTTGGTTCTGGACGCGCAGAGCCTCAAAGAAATCGCGCGCGCGGAGTGCCCCCACCAAATTCCCTTCGGCCTGCATGGCAGCTATCTGAGCGCGCGAAACTAGTGTGTCGCTGCCTCATCGCCCCACAGCTGCTTGATGCGCGCGTCGCGCCCGCAAGCGTGGCGGTAGTAAGCGTAACGCAGTGAATGCGTGTTGTAATAGTTCTGGTGGTAGTCCTCAGCCGGCGTGAAGACGCCCGCGTCAACGATCTCGACCGCGATCGGCTCGCTGAAGCGGCCGCTTTTCTCAAGCGCCGCCTTGCTCGCCTCGGCAAGCTTCCGCTGCTCCGGCGTGGCGACGAAAATCACGGGGCGGTACTGACTGCCGCGGTCGCAGAACTGGCCGCCGCCGTCGAGCACGTCGGTGTGGCGCCAGTAGTAGTCGAGGAGCTCCTGATAGGTCACGACCTTGGGGTCGTACGTGACCTGCACCGACTCTGCGTGCCCGGTATTGCCCCTTGAGACCTGGGCATAGGTCGGGTTGTTGGTCTTGCCGCCCATGAAGCCAGAGATCGTCTCCTTGACGCCCTTGACCTTGTCGAAGTCGGATTCGGTGCACCAGAAGCAGCCGCTGGCGAATGTCGCGACCTCCAGTCCTTCCTGCGGCTGCGCCGCGCTCGGGAGTGGGGGCGCCTTGGGCGCCGGCTGCGCAAAGAGCAGGACGGCGCCTCCGGCCAGGGCAACGAGCGCGATCAGCAGAGCGGCAATGCGGGTCATGGGGAATTCCATCTCTCTAGAAGTCTTGCTGCAGGTAGGTCAGGGCCGCACCGGCGGCCACGAGGGCAAGCCCAATCCAAATGGCGATGATGATTATCGCTGCGGTGCGGCTCACCGGCCCCCCGCCGGCCGTGCTGGCGGCGTGGCGATGCTCGGCGAGAATGTCAGCGGGGATCAATTGCACAGCGAGCAGGATCCCGAGCGGCACGATGATCACGTCGTCGACATAGCCGAGCACCGGAATGAAGTCGGGGATCAGGTCGATGGGCGAGAGCGCGTAGGCCGCGACGGCGAGCGCCAGCGCCTTGGCATACCAGGGCACGCGGGGATCGCGCGCGGCCAGATAGAGCGCATGCACGTCACGTTTGATCTCCCGCGCCCAGTCGCGCAAGCGATCGAGAAACGCTCTGGCTTTCGTTGCGCTCGTCATCTCCAGCCGCCGCTCGTCAGCCCGTCGATTTCTCTTGCTTCGGCACGAACTTCAGCGCGACGCCGTTCATGCAGTAGCGCAGACCGGTCGGCGGCGGCCCGTCATTGAACACGTGGCCCAGATGACCGCCGCAGCGCCGGCAGTGCACCTCGGTGCGCGTCGTGAAGAAGCCATTGTCGACCGAGGTTCCGATGGCGCCATCGAGCGGCTTATAGAAGCTCGGCCATCCCGTCCCGCTGTTGAACTTCGTCTCCGAGGAGTACAGCGGCAGATCGCAGGCCGCGCACTCGTAGGTGCCGTCGGTGTAATTCTTGTCCAAGGGGCTCGATCCGGCGCGCTCGGTCCCGTGCTCGCGCAAGACGTAATACTGCTCAGGCGTCAGGATCTTGCGCCACTCCTCGGGGGTCTTGGTGATCTCGAAGGGCGCCTCGGTGGTTGCTGTCATGGTCTCCTCATTGGCGTCGGAGCTCGCTACCCGCAGGCCTGCCGCGGCTGCGACAAGCCCGACGCTGGCGAGGCCGAAATCTCGACGGGTGAGCATAGAGTATCTCCCAGGTCCGAAGCTTAACGGGGCGGTCTCCCGCCGAGGGCTTTCGCGTTGCTTGCTGAAGCCCGTCGCTCTTGAATACGTAGGCGCGCCCCTTTCGTTACAGGGCGCTGCGCCCGCACATTTCACATTTTCGTGGACTTTTCAGGCTCTTGCGTGAGCCGGAGGTGGGGCTCCGAGCACCCCCCATCCTTACGCATATGGCCCTAGAGGCTGCGCCCTGCAATTGCGGGCTGTGGCCCGGCGGCAGCACTTTCGCCCGATCGGCGTCTTGTGCATCGACGTCGTTTTCCAACCGTGTCATCGATAAGTAGAATCATATTTTATGCAGGTCCTTACGTGCGGCACTTGATGTTGTGAGTTGAAGATGGCCCTGCCGACAGCGACTATCCGACCCTTCGGATCCTTTCCGCCCAACCGTCTGCAAAGCTTTGTCAGTCGTATAGGCCGCCGGCTACCGCGGAATTGGCCGGCGCAACGGTTTTCGGGCTGGCTCCGCTTCCTGCTGCAGGCGACGTCGCCACAGCCCATCGACATGACCGTGCTTGGACAGCGCATGCGGCTGCGCTTGGGAGACAACGCATGCGAGCGGCGGCTGATGGTGACGCCGCAATACTTCGATCCCGAAGAGCTGCAGATTCTCAAGGCGGCGATACGGCCCGGGTTTCAGTTTGTCGACCTTGGCGCCAACGTCGGGACCTATTCCATTTTTGTCGGCAAGCGCGCCGGGCCGGGCGCGCGCATTCTGGCGATCGAGCCCCAGGAGGCGTTGCTCAAGCGGCTGCAGGAAAATATCGCGCTGAACGAGCTGAACATCGAGATTGCGCCCGTCGCGGTGGCCGATCGCGAGGACGTCGTCGAGTTTGCGGTCGATACCAACAATCTGGGGTTCACCTCCCTGCATACCAATCGCCGGGGCAGGGGCGAGCGGCGCGTGATCCGTCTGCCCGTCCGAAAACTGCTCGGAATAGTGAAGGAGCATGGATTCGAGCGCATCGATGCGCTCAAAGCGGATATCGAGGGCGCCGAGGACCTGGCGCTGCTTCCGTTCATGGAAGAGGCCGCGCCGTCCCTTTGGCCGAGGCTGATCATTTTGGAGGAGAGCGCCCGCGAGTGGCGGCGTGATTGCGTCGCCTTCCTTGAGGAGCGCGGCTACGTGAAAGTCTGCCGCTCTGCCAATGTCGTGCTGCGCCGCATGAGCGCATGACTGTCGCAGCATAGCGCAGCGTGCCATTTACGGCGCGATGGGCACGGAGGCTCCGAGCGTGATCTCCTCCGGGCTCATGCGGCAACGGAAGGCCATGGCCTCCACGCCGCCGGCCGCGGCCAACCGGAACGCATCCCAATACGCCGGGTCGAGATCCCGCGCGAGCCGAAGGCGTCTGGCGTCGGCGCGCTGGATCAGAAAAAGCATGACCGCACGGTGGCCTTGCGCCGCCATCTGCGTCAGCTCGCGCAGATGTTTGAGGCCGCGGGCGGTGACGCAATCGGGGAACTCGGCAAGACCCGCCTTGCGCATCAGATGCACGTTCTTGATCTCGACGTAGCAGCGCCCCATCTTGGCGTCCTCCAAGAGGATGTCGATGCGGCTCGCCTCGCCGTATTTCACCTCGCGCCGCAGTGAGCCATACCCGGTGAGCTTCTTGATGCGCCGCGCTTCGATCGCTTCGCGCACCAGCCGGTTGGGATGGCCCGTATTGATGCCGACGAGGGACGGGCCTGCGCCGAGGTCCACCTCCACCATCTCCCAGGTATGGGCGTACTTGCGGGTCGGGCTGTCGCTTTTCGACAGCCACACCCTCGCGCCGGGCTCGGCCAGGCCCAGCATGGAGCCGGTGTTGGGGCACATGGCCGTGACCGTCTCGCCGCTGTCGAGGGTGACGTCGGCCAGAAAGCGCTTGTAGCGCTGAATGAGCCGCCCGCGCTGCAAGGGTGAGGGGAATCGCATGGCCGCGAACCTAAGATCACGGGGCGGCGCCTCGCAACGCCGAAACGGGGTTGGCCGCACCATCTCGTCCACGTCCGCCCCCGGTGCTAGACCTTCTCAGCGGCAGACGAGCACGGAGGACAAGGTGGCGGCAGACTCGATCATCACGGCTGCGGCGCTGGTGATCGGCGACGAGATTCTTTCGGGCCGCACCAGAGACCAGAACATCAACTACATTGCCGCCCACCTGACCCGCGTTGGCATCAGGCTGAAGGAGGTGCGCGTCGTTGCCGACGACGAGGACGCAATCATCGGCGCGGTCAATGAGCTGCGGGCGCGCTACACCTACGTGTTCACCACCGGCGGGATCGGCCCGACCCACGACGATATCACTGCTGACGCCGTCGCCAAGGCGCTCGGCGTGGCCATCGGCATCGATGCGCGCGCGCTCCAATTGCTGCAGGCCTACCTGGCAAAAAGGGGAGTCGAGGCGACGCCGGCGCGCCTGCGAATGGCGCGCATCCCCGACGGCGCGACGCTCATTCGCAACGTAATCTCGGTCGCGCCAGGCTTCATGATCGCCAACGTCATTGTCCTCGCCGGCGTGCCTGAGGTGATGCAGGTGATGCTCGATGACGTCACGCCGCGACTGGAAACGGGAAGCAAACTGCAGACAGCAACGCTAAAGCTTGCACGCGCCGAAGGCGATGTTGCGGATCTGTTCGCCGCGCATCAACAATCATTTCCTGATGTTGCGATGGGAAGCTATCCATCGTTCACGGAAGGTCGCGTGACGACCCAACTCGTTCTGCGCTCGACAGATTCGCAGCGTCTCGCCGCCGCAAGAGAGAGCCTTGAGCACAAGCTGAGAGCGTGCGGCCTGTTGTAAATTTTTAGCGGCCTTGCGTCGCAGCGGCGCCTTCACGCATCGACCTGCCATCGAAACAGCACTTCCTGCTGCACTTTGCGCCGCGTTCGGGGGGCGCGCGCGCAGGAACGAGTGACTCTGCGCGGCGTTCACCCCGGCGTTGAACGAGAAGAACAACGTGGAGTGAATGATGGTGCTGAGTGCAGGTTCCCGGGCGGAGCGCGTTCGTCCGGTGTGCATCGCAGTATGCGCGTCCGCGCTGGCTGCGATCGTCATGACCGTCAAATTCGCAACGCCCGCCGTAGCGAAAACACCGGGGTCAACCTACTGCTATCACGGCGTCTGCCACCGTGTGAAAACAATCGCAGAGACGCAAGCGCTGGTCGGCGTCGAAGAAACGCTGTCGGCGTCGCTATACGACGACTGTCACCGCGACCGCTACAATCCGTGCGGGCTCACGTCCTCGGGCGAGAAATTTCACGCCGACCGGGCCGACAACACGGCAAGCCCCGTCTATCCCGACGGAACGATCCTTCTGGTATGGAGCCCGTACAATGAGCGCGCGCTCATCGTGCGCGTCAACAACGCCGGGCCCTATTGGGGCAACCGCAAGCTCGATCTGTCGCGGGCCGCCGCGGAGCGGCTCGGTTTTGCCGACAAGGGCGTGGCCGACGTGCGCGTGCGCGTCATCAAGGCTCCCGAGCCCGCGGAGGCGAAATACGTCGCCAACCGCAGCTATCCGCCGGTCCCCGGCGATATCGGCCGCTATGCCAGCCTGGAGCAGGCCCAGACCGGCATGGCCGTCGCCCTGGCGCTACAGGCCTCTTCCCCGTCGCCTCTGGCGCCTGTGACGGCGGCAAATGTCTTTGCTGAGAAGGACGAGGGACGCTTGGTGGTCGCGGAGGCGCCCCAGGCGCTGGGACGCGTCCGCGCACGGGTCGCGGTTCGGGCGCCCAGCAGCAGGACCGCTTCGCTCGACTTTGGGGAATTTGCCCACTTAAGCCTCATACGGCCGCAGCGGCAGGTCGCTTCGCTCAGCCTGGATCGCGAGACGAACCAAAGCATCTGGGGCGAGGACGTCCTCGAAGAGCTGGCCCCGGCCGAGGACGACGCGCCGCGAGCGCATGTCGCAGCTCTCCCGAAGGCGGACATGCCCGTGCGAAAGCCCGTACAAGTCGCTCTCGTCGCGGAGGACGACAAGTCCGTGCAAAAATCGAAGGATGCGTACGTGCAGCTTGCCGCTCTCACCGAGGCGGAGGCGAAGCCCGAGAGCAAGCGTGAGGCCCACAAAGCGAAAAGCGAGACGCGTGCGCCTTCCTCACGTTCGGCCAAGACGCATGCGCGCAGCGAACGCCGCTCGCGCAAGGCGCGCTCGGCCACATCGCGGCGCCGCTCGCAGCGGCAAACCCGCGTCGCCTATGTGCCGCGACGCCCCAAACGCATCGTGCGCGAGCGCACGGCCGGTCAGCAGATGTCGCTGGCCATCCGCGCTCAATCGTCCTCGGCCATGTAGGCGCGTCAAAGAACGGGCGCGGCGGCGAGCGGCCTTGCGGTCTGCTCGCCGTCGCCGTCGACCTCGGCAAAAAGATCGAACACGGCCTCGAGCGCATCGAGGAAGGTGGCGACGAGGTCGAGCAGCACGCCGAGCGGGGCGCGGCGGGCGACCAGAAAGCTTTCATCTGCCGCAATGGTCGCGGCGTCGGCGAGCGCCGGCGCGTCCTCTGCAATCAGACCTCGGCTTCTGAGGTAGGCCATCAAGTCGTTGCCAGTGTCGAAATCGACCGCGGTGGTATCGCCGCATTCCTCCACGGCATCGACGAGGGTTTCGGTGCCCGCCACATAGAGGCGAGCGAGCGCGCCGAACCTTTCATCCTCGCCCGCAACGGCGACCGCCCAGTCGCGTCCCATCAACAGCCGCGACAGAAGCGCAAGCTCGAAGGTGCGGATCTTCTCCACGGCCGTGCGCTGGCCGGCGCGGATGGCGTCGATCTCCTCGCGGGCGCGCGGCGGCGGCCCCGCCCACGCGTAGCGCACGCCCATCAGATCCTCGCCGGCGGCAAGGGCAGCGTCGAGGTGCTCCGCCAGCAGATAGACACTGGCAGGCGCCAGTCGAGGCTGTGGCGGCGAGGCGTCGTACATCGGGCCTCCAGGCAAACTTGTTTATTCAGCACATGACTCGCGCGCGGAAATCAAGCCTTCCATGTGCGCCGCGCCGTGGTTCTTCTCCCCGTCATCCCGCCGCAGGGCGGGATCCACGCAAGTTTCCGCATACTCTCGGCTACGTGTCGTGCTTCCCCATCGCAGGTTGCGTTACTTGCCCTTGCTTCAACATTGTCAGTTCACCTGCAGCAGAAGCACCTATTGAAGCTGGCGTGGGTTCCGGCCTTCGCCGGAATGACGGTGTGGGGAGGCGAGCGTTGCGCGAAGCGCTGGGGCGCGCTCTTCCCCGACAATCTTGGTCCAGAACGCCACCGACCTACGTGCCTTTTGGACACGCCAGAATGGCCCTTCGGACCACCACGGCGCATTCTCGTGCATGGAGATGTGCTCCGCGGCGGCCAGCTTCCGGAGCGCTCTCGCCAACTGCCTCTCCGCCTTCGGCGGGCCGGCAATTTGGATGATCTCTTTGATGTACTTTGAGTCCATCTAAGCCTCCTATCGATCTCACGAGCACCCGCTTGTTGAGCCGCAGGTGTCGCACTTCAAGCACGTGCCGTTGCGCACCAGCGTGAAATTCCCGCACTCGCGGCACGCCTCGCCCTCATACCCGCGGATGCGCGCCTCCGTGCGCCGGTCGGCCTCGCGGCTCTTCACCGTCATCTCCGCCCGGGTGACCGTGGTGCGCGCATAGAGCAGCTCGGCGTCGGGCTTCAAGGCGGTGGCGCCCTCGCTTTGCGGAAAGGCGGAGGTGAGCTCGCCCTGCATGACGCTGACCGCGTTCGGCGATTCTCCGTTGGGCTCGTTGCTCACGCTGACGACGCGGCGGCGAATGAGGCCGCTGGAGACGAACTTCTGCGCCGGCGCCTCGAGCGCCAGCTCGTCGTCGGTATCCTCATCGGAGGAGCCGAGCCCCGTCCCGCCCACGATCTCGCGCGGGTCGACGTGGGCAAGGTCGTGGCGCCCGAGATAGGACACGGCCAGCTCGCGGAAGATGTAGTCGAGCACCGAGGTCGCGTTCTTGATCGTCTCGTTGCCGGTGACGAGGCCGGCGGGCTCGAAGCGGGTGAACGTGAAGGCCTCCACGTACTCCTCGAGCGGCACCCCGTATTGCAGCCCCAGCGAGATGGCGATGGCGAAGTTGTTCATCAGCGAGCGGAACGCGGCGCCTTCCTTGTGCATGTCGATGAAGATCTCGCCCAAGCGCCCGTCCTCGTACTCGCCGGTATGCAGATAGACCTTGTGCCCGCCGACGGTCGCCTTCTGGGTGTAGCTCTTGCGGCGGTTGGGAAGCCGCTCGCGCACGGCCTTCTCGCGCGCCCGTTCGACGAGGCGCTCGACAATGCGCTCCGCGGCGGTTTGCGAGCGCGCGGCCGCCGGCTTGTCGGCCAGCATCTGCTCGGCAGCCTCCTCCTGCGCCTCCACGTCCTCGCCGAGCACTTGCGCATTGAGAGGCTGGGACAGCTTGGAGCCGTCGCGGTAGAGCGCGTTGGCCTTGAGGCCGAGGCGCCAGGACAGCATGTAGCTCGCCTTGCAGTCCTCCACCGTCGCATCGTTGGGCATGTTGATGGTCTTGGAGATGGCGCCCGAGATGAACGGTTGCGCCGCCGCCATCATGCGGATGTGGCTCTCGACCGAGAGAAAACGCTTGCCCTTGCGTCCGCAGGGGTTGGCGCAATCGAAGACGGGCAGGTGCTCGGGCTTCAAGTGCGGCGCGTCTTCGAGCGTCATCGCCCCGCACACGTGCTCATTGGCTTCCTCGATCTCCTTTTTGGAAAAGCCGAGATGGGTCAAGAGGTCGAAGGCGGGATCGCTGAGACGCTCGCCCGGGACCTTCAACGTCTCCGTCAGGAACGTCTCGCCGAGCGTCCATCTGTTAAAGACGAACTTGATGTCGAAGGCGCTTTCCAAGCTGCTTTCGACCTTGGCCAGCGCCGCCTCGTCGAAACCCTTGGCCTTCAGCGCCGCCGGGTTGATGGCGGGCGCCCGCGCAAGCGAGCCGTGGCCGACGGCGTAGTCTTCGATGTCGGCGATTTCGCTTTCTTGGTAGCCGAGTGTTCTGAGCGCGGCGGGCACGGCTTGGTTGATGATCTTGAAATAGCCGCCGCCGGCCAGCTTTTTGAACTTAACGAGCGCGAAGTCGGGCTCAATCCCGGTGGTGTCGCAATCCATGACAAGGCCGATGGTGCCCGTCGGCGCGATCACGGTTGCTTGCGCGTTGCGGAAGCCGTGCGCCTGGCCCAAGGCAATCGCCCGGTCCCAGGCGCGCGTCGCCGCCTCGATGAGCGCATTGTCGGGGCAGGCGGCGTGGTCGAGCGGCACCGGACTTGTGGCGAGCTTCTCGTAGCCGTCCTTCTGGCCGTAGGCCGCGCGGCGATGGTTGCGAATGACGCGCAGCATGTCGGCGGCATTGGTCTGATAGCCGGGGAAGGGGCCGAGCTCGCGCGCCATCTCCGCCGTGGTCGCATAGGAGACGCCGGTCATGATCGCCGAGATGGCGCCGCAAATGCTGCGCCCGGCGGTCGAGTCATACGGGATGCCCCAGGCCATCAAGAGACCGCCGATGTTGGCGAAGCCAAGCCCCAGCGTGCGGTAGCGATAGGAAAGCTCGGCAATCTGCCGGGAGGGAAACTGCGCCATCAGCACCGAGATCTCCAGTACGATGGTCCACAGGCGGCAGGCGTGCTCGAAGGCCTCCACGTCGAATTGGGCGGTCGGCAGTGGGCAGTCGGCAGTCGATCCGGGCGCCGCGTCCCTACTGCCTGCTGCCTGCTGCCTGCTGCCGGACCTCCGGAACATCATCAGGTTGAGCGAGGCCAAATTGCAGGCCGTGTCGTCGAGAAACATGTACTCCGAGCACGGGTTGGAGGCGCGGATGGGCCCACTCGTGGGGCACGTGTGCCAGTCGTTGATGGTCGTGTGGAATTGGATGCCGGGGTCGGCGGAGGCCCAGGCGGCGTGGCCGATCTGGTCCCACAGGTCGCGGGCCTTGAGCGTCTTGCTGGGCTGACCGGAGAGACGCGAGGTGAGCTGCCAGTCCTTGTCGCCCTCCACGCTCGCCAGGAACGCGTCGGTGACTCGCACAGAGTTGTTGGAGTTCTGCCCCGAGACGGTGAGATAGGCCTCCGAATCCCAGTCCGTGTCGTAGGTGCAGAATTCGATCTCCTTGTAGCCCTGCCTGGCGAACTGGATGACGCGGGCGATATAGCTGTTCGGCACCTCGTCGCGGCGGGCCTCTTTGATGGCGCGCTTCAAAGCCGGGTTCTTGGCGGGGTCGAAGCAATCGTCGCCGTCGGCCTCGCAATTGACGCAGGCCTTCATGATGGCGGCCAGGCGCTTCTGGCAGATCTTGGATCCGGTGACGAGGGCGGCGACCTTCTGCTCCTCCTTCACCTTCCAGTTGATGTACTCCTCGATGTCGGGGTGATCGACATCGACGACGACCATCTTGGCCGCGCGCCGGGTGGTGCCCCCCGACTTGATGGCGCCCGCCGCGCGGTCGCCGATTTTCAGAAAGCTCATGAGCCCGGAGGACTTGCCGCCGCCCGACAGCTTCTCGTTGGCGCCCCTGAGCTTGGAGAAGTTGGAGCCGGTGCCAGAGCCGTATTTGAATAGGCGCGCCTCGCGCACCCACAGATCCATGATGCCGTTCTCGTTGACGAGGTCGTCCTCGATCGACTGGATGAAGCAGGCGTGCGGCTGGGGATGCTCATAAGCCGACTCGGAGACTTTCAGCTTGCCGCTCTCGTGGTCGACGTACATGTGGCCCTGGCCAGGCCCGTCGATGCCGTAGGCCCAATGCAGTCCGGTGTTGAACCATTGGGGGCTGTTGGGGGCGCCCATCTGCATCGCCAGCATGTAGCGCTGCTCGTCGAAGAACGCGCGCGCGTCCTCCTCGCTCGAGAAGTGGCCGCCCTTGAGCCCCCAGTAGGTCCAGGTGCCGGCGAGCCGGTCGAACACCTGGCGGGCATCCGTCTCCCCGCCGTAGCGCTCGGAGGCAGGCAGTGTGGCAAGCGCGCGCTCGTCGGGCGCCGAGCGCCACGCCCACGAGGGAATCTGGCTCTCCTCGAGCTTTTTGAAGCGGCGGGCGACGCCGGCCTTGCGGAAGTACTTTTGCGCGAGGATGTCGGCGGCAACCTGGCTCCAGTGCTCGGGCACGAAGAAACCGTCGAGGTGGAAGACGACGGAGCCGTCCGGGTTTTTGATTTCGCTGGTCGCGCGGCGGAATTTGATCGTGGCGTAAGGCGACTTGCCGGCTTCGGTAAAGCGCCGCGTGATCTTCATCAGAAGGCCCCCGTATCGTCGAAGTGGTTCTTTTTGAGCACCGACGAGCTACGGGCGGCGCCGCGGTTTCTTGGCTACGCTTCCGCGGCCCCTCAGCCGCGGGCACACATCCCCCCCGAGGCGAAAAACCTGCCGGTCTCGCCTGCGGCCTACGCGTTGTTTTGGAAGGGTCGACAGGACCCGAAAACTTGAACTGGGGCGCGCGCCCGCTGAGCGAAACATCCCTCCCCGAAACGGGTGTTCACTGCACGCGGATTGCGCCTCTCCAAAGTCGCCGATTCGTGGCCTGACGCCAAAGGGTTTGTATGTTGTCGATCACACCCATACTAGATGTAGATAGACTCTTGACAGCGTGGGCAAACGCTGTGGGTGTCCTGTTGGCGGCTAAAGAGGGGGATTTTCGTTCCTGCCCGCCCGCTCTGGCGCCGGCGCGCCTGGGAAGGAAGGGGATAGTTCCGCCTCCGCAGTCACACAGTATGGCGATTCCCGCCGCGCGCTGTTGCTCTTCTGCCGCGGTCTGCGGCGGGCTGGACAGAGCGGTCGCGGCTCCGTTATGCCCGGCAGGGAACCAAGCGAGGCAAAGCGGGTCGGCGATGGGCATCTTGAGAGAAGTATTCAGCTGGTGGGACGGCAACACCTGGGGCACCCGCCTCACCATCTGGCGGCAGGGCCGCTTGGTGGGCAAGGACGAGTTCGGCAATCGCTACTACGAGCAGAGGAAGGGCGTCGGACCATTGGGGCGCCCGCGCCGCTGGGTGACCTACACCGATTTCGCCGAAGCCTCGAAGGTGCCGCCGGACTGGCACGGCTGGTTGCACTATACATTCGATGAGCCGCCAACCGCTCAGAGCTACCAGCCGCGGCCCTGGCAAAGGCCGCACCTGATGAACATGACCGGCACGCCTCAGGCCTATCGGCCGCCAGGGTCGATCTTGCGCAGCGGGGTGCGGCCCAAGGCGACCGGCGACTACAAGCCCTGGCGCCCGGAATCGTGACGGGACCGGAGCGGGTCCAATTTCGGCCCAACTCGGCGATCAGTGAGGAGTTAACCGCGGACCTCAACAGAGGGAAGGACGCGACACGCGGCGCATGAACCGAAGGCGCACACATCTGCCCGTTCGCCGGTCGCTGCTGGTCGCTTCGGCCCTGGCTGCCGCCGCCCTTGGTGCCGTTGATGTGCGCGCAGAGCGTATCGAGAATGGAGTCGCCGTCTTCGCGGCCCTCGATAAAGTGACGGCGCGCACCTCCAAGTTTGAAGTCCCGCTCAACGAGACCGTGCAGTTCGGTGCGCTCAAGGTGACCCCGCGCGCGTGCTATTCACGCCCCCCCACCGAGCAGCCGAAGACGACGTCGTTCGTGGAGGTCGACGAGATCGAGCTCAACGGCGCGGAGAAGCGCATTTTCACCGGCTGGATGTTTGCCGAAAGCCCCGGGCTCAACGCCGTCGAGCATCCCGTGTTCGACGTGTGGCTGACCGATTGCCAGAAGCCGAAAGGGTCGATGGCGCAAAGAGGCGGCGAAGCACCTCCCGGTGCCGACTCCGGTGCGGCCCCGGAGGAGATTCCCTTCGCCCCACCGCGGCGCCGGGTGCGGCGCTAAAAAAAAATCCACAACGCCGTGCGGGCCGGCCAGGCGCGAGTTTGCCTTAACTTTTCTGCAGTTCGTGCGCCCAAGCCCAAGCGTACACACACTCTACACCGACTTGTGGCTTGGAACTTTTTGCAGGCGAGCCGTATTCCTGAGGCGTTGTGTAAAGAAATATGCGATTGGAGATTCCCCATGCTTGCAAGACTGATGCTCGGCCTTGTCCTTTCGGTGGGCAGCGCCGCCATGCTCTGCCAAACCGCGGCAGCCAAAGACACCATGGTCGACGCGGCGCTGATGAAAACACTCGATCCGGATGGTGACGGTACCGTCGATCTCGCCGAGGCCAAGGCGGCAGGGACCGCCATGTTCAAGGATCTCAACACCGACGACGACGACACGCTCGACATGAAGGAGCTCGGCGACCGCATCGGCGCGGCCGATTTCAAGGCGGCCGATCCCGATGGCGACGGCACGCTGGACGAGGCCGAGTACATGGCGCTCGTCGAGAAGCTGTTCAAAGAGGCCGATCCCGATGGCGACGGTACGCTGGACGAGGCGGAATTAAAATCGCCGGCAGGTCAGAAGCTCTTGGCGCTCATCGCCTGATCACTCTGCGCCACCGACCTCGATAGGAGGCGAGACCGGCCGACGGCGCCTGCGCTCGGGCGATTGTCGCGCCCCTGGAGCAGCGTCCCGGTCTCGCTCTCCAATTCAGGCAGCAGCTTTGAGCAATCGCGCCGCACGCGGGGCGAAGTAGGTGAGCACACCGCGGGCACCCGCACGCTTGAAGGCGAGCAGGCTCTCCATCATCACCGCATCGCCGTCGAGCCAGCCGGCCTCGGCCGCCGCCTGCAGCATCGCGTACTCGCCCGAGACCTGGTAGGCGAAGGTCGGGACGCGAAACGTCTCGGCGACGCGGCGCACAATGTCGAGATACGCCATCCCCGGCTTCACCATCACCATGTCGGCGCCCTCGGCGAGATCGAGCGCAACCTCGCGTAAGGCCTCGTCGGAATTGCCGGGGTCCATCTGATAGCTGCGCTTGTCGCGGATCGCGTTCTGCGAGGCAAGCTGCACCGATGAGCCGACCGCGTCGCGGAACGGCCCATAGAACGCGGAGGCGTACTTGGCCGCGTACGCCATGATCAGCGTGTTGGTGTGGCCGTGCGACTCCAGGCTGCCGCGGATGGCGCCGACGCGCCCGTCCATCATGTCGGAGGGCGCCAGGATGTCGGCGCCGGCCTCCGCCTGAAGCAGCGACTGGCGCACCAGCGCATCGAGCGTTGCGTCGTTGGCGATCTCACCGTCGCGCACCAGTCCGTCGTGGCCGTGGCTGGTGTAGGGGTCGAGCGCAACGTCGAGAATGACGCCGATGTCGAGGCCGGCGTCTTTGATTGCACGCGTGGCGCGGCACACGAGGTTCTCGGGATTGAACGCCTCGCGCGCATCCTCGGTGCGCAGTTTGGGCTCGGTGTTGGGAAAGAGCGCGACAGCAGGAATGCCGAGCCGCAGGGCTTCCTCGGCGGCGGCCACCACGTTGTCGATGGAGAGACGCTCCACGCCTGGCATGGAGGCGACGGGAACGCGCTTGTTGCGGCCTTCGACAACGAACAGCGGCCAGATCAGATCGTCGGTGCTGAGCTGGTGCTCGGTAACGAGGCGGCGTGACCAGGCCGTGCGCCGGGCGCGCCGCAGGCGCACGCTGGGAAACGCACCGAGCGTTTGCGGCGACTCGGTGCGGGCAGCGGGTTCGCTTTGCCGGCTTGCGGGCTTGAGGTCGGGCGCGGGGGGGCGCGGCTTCATGTGCGGCTTCATTGCTGGCATCCGGATTGCCGGATGGCCACAGTCGCCGGAAGGGGCCCCTTTGGCAAGGCCCGCGGCGGCGCGCCGGCGATGAAGGTTAGTCGCAGATTTTCTTGTACGTCCGCTCGGCCATGTCGACGTGAAAATGGTTGCGGTGCGCCTCGTTCGCCTCCGGGCCCAAGGTGGTGCCGAAGATGCGGCAGGCGGCCGCGTGGGCCGCGTGCAGGAACCGGGTGCGCGGACCTGGGGCGGGACTTGCGGGAACCTGCGGGCTCAAGGTCGCGAGCTTGGGCAGGCGGTCCTTGCCGCGATCCTCTTGCGGCGAGGCCGGACCGCCGAGACGGGCAGCGGTCGCCGCCTTGCGGCTGATGGGCAGCGCAATAGCGACCTTTGCGCCGCCTTCGTCAGACGCCGCGGTCTGGGCCTTGGCTTGAGCGGCTTCAACCTTGGCCGCGATGTCGCGCCGGGTCTCGCCCCACTTCTCCAGCACGCGCACCTTCCGTCCCGTCTGCGTCACGAAACCGCGAATGTCGAGAGCATCGGCGAAGGCGTGCTCGCTGAGCGGGTTGCCCGCGCGGCCCATGGCCGGCCGGCACGAGTAGTCGCTCATCACCTCGACTTTGGCGATCCGCTCGCCGAGATGCTTCTTCGCAAGCGGCTGCAGATCTTTGCGGATCCAGGTGTGGAGCGCCGCCGCCATGTCGCAGGTGACGAGCGCCGGCGGAGAAAATTTCACTTGCGGCTTCCTGCCGAGACCAATGAGCCGAATGGGCGCGGCGGCCCCGCACTTGCCTTCCTTGAAAGGCGGCTGGGGCACCGCAACGGCATCGATGCCTTTGAGAAGCTTCGAGCAGCGCGCTTGCGCGGCTTTGATCTCGCCGGGCTGCCACACATCGGGAGCGGGCTTGAGGACCGCGTCGGACTTGCCATTGGCGTTCTTGCGCTCGGGCAGGGGAGGGATCGGCTCTGGTCGTCGCGCACCCTTGTTTTTCGACTTGCGTGAGGTGCGCGTTATGCCCAGGGCGCGCGCGCCATTGGCGGCAAGAATGGAAATCACCGACCAAGGGGCACGCTTTGACGCAGTCTGCGCGACCGCGGCCTGCTGGTAGGAGCAAATGACACCAAACACCAAAGCAAGGATCAGGCCGCCTCGAAGCATCGATCGCATCTCCACGGAAGCTATAAAATTAAGGTGGCAAGGAGGTACCGACGCGAATCAGCGCCCCGAAGTTTCATCGCGCGGCATGCCGGTGTATAGCTCAAAATGGGTCCAATTCATGTTTGTTGCGACCAGCTTCCACATGGCCGAGGAACTAAGCATTGCAGCACGATGTCGTCAGGGAAAATGCGGCCGCCACCGAGGCCGCCGAGGAGCTCACGATCGAGGCCTGCGGATCGCTGGCGATCATCACGCTCAACCGGCCGGGCGCGCTGAATGCCCTCAATACGGCGATGCGCCGAAAGCTCGCGGCGGCATTTCCCGGTTTTGCGCGCGAGGCGCAAATCTATGCCGTCGCCGTTCAGTCGGCGAGTGAAAAGGTGTTCTCGGCCGGCGGCGATGTGCGTGAGCTGGTGCGCTGGGGCCGCGAGGACAAAGACGCCGCGCGCCGCGCGCTTGCCGAGGAGTACGCGCTCAACTGGCTGCATGAATGCTTCTCTAAACCGACCATATCTTTCATCGACGGGCCGGTGATGGGCTCAGGCGTGGGGATCACGCTATATGGCACCCATCGCGTCGCCGGTGCGGGCTACAGGTTTGCGATGCCCGAGACCGCCATCGGCCTGTTCCCCGACGTTGGGACGGCCCATGCGCTGGCGCGCCTGCCCGACGAGACCGGAATGTACCTCGGGCTGACCGGGCGTTCGATCGGGCCAGCCGATGCCTACGCCCTGGGGCTCGTCACCCACACCATCCCGGCTGAGCGTTTCGAGGAGATCAAGGCGGCCCTCATCGATACCTGGCCGGTCGACCCCTTGCTCGATGAGCGCCACGGCGACCCGGGGCCGCGCGAGCTTGCCCCCTATGCGAGCGAGATCGCCCGATGCTTCTCTGCCGCAACCGTGGAGGAGATCGTCGCGCGTCTGAGCCAAGTCGAGGGGCCAAGCCGCGACTGGGCGCAGGGCGTGATGGACGATCTTGAGGCCCGCTCGCCGCTCGCGCTCAAGGTGACGCACCGGCACATCCGCGAGGCCAGCGCCCGCAACCTGCGTCAGACGCTCCAGGTCGACTACCGGCTCGCGTGCCGCTTTCTCGATGGCCACGACTTCTACGAGGGCGTGCGCGCCGCGCTCATCGACAAGGATGGTAAACCACGCTGGCAGCCCGCACGCCTGCAGGACGTCACGGCGGTGATGGTGGAGGACTATTTCGCACCGATGGCGGCGCAGGAGCTCGTTCTGCCCACGCGCCAGGAGATGCAAGCCGCGCGCGTATAGCGGTTGCCCATGGAGCGCATTTTTTCAGTAGTTCGATATTTAAATTTGTATCTCACGATATGAACAATAGCTTCCGCCGAGGCCTCACTACTATTATTTTACTATGTGTATTTAGGTAACTTTTAGTTTTATGCCTTACCTGATTGCGTAACCCGGAAAACCGGGACGCGTCAAACAGGATGAGGCAGTTATGAGTGTTGCGCTCGACGTGGCGCGCCAGCGCGCGCCGGCTCAGGATAGCGGGTTCAGCTCCGAGTACTTACAAGCACTGCGGCTCATCGAGAGGCTGCACCGGTTGCTGCTCGACGTCATCAAAGATGAGTTCGACCGCCTCGGCGGCGCCGACCTCAACAGCGTGCAGGCGCTGCTCCTTTACAATATCGGCGAGAGCGAGCTCACCGCCGGCGAGTTGAAGACGCGGGGCTACTACCTCGGCTCGAATGTCTCCTACAACCTGAAGAAGCTCGTCGACATGGGCTATCTTCACTACAAGCGCTCGGAAACGGACCGTCGCAGCGTGCGCGTCAGTCTGACGGAAAAGGGCAAAGAGGCCTGCGAGGTCGTCAAGAAGCTCTATCAGCGCCAGCTGGGCTCGGTGGAGACCGTTGGAGAGGTCACGGAGGAAGATTTCCGTGGGCTCAACAAGGCGCTCGTCCGCCTCGAGCGCTTCTGGTCGGATCAGATCCGCTATCGCCTGTAGGCGCTGACAAGACCGCCAATTTGCATGGGCCGCGGGGTGACCTGCGGCCCTTTTCGTGCCGCCAGAATTGTGGCGCATCGGCATCAGCCGCACGGAGGGGACCGCGGGGGCTGAATTTTGCCTTTTCATGCGGCTCAAATATCTATTCATTTCTTGAACTTGTGACCCGGCTGCGAAGTGCGGGAGACAGATGCTGTGGGTTGGGAATACCGGGAGGAGCCGTTCGTGAGCTCAAAATTGGAGGTCGGCGCGGCGTCAATCCTCGGTGCCCTGATCGTGCTTGGCGCAGCGTCCGGCGCTTGGGCGCAAGATTTCGATCTGCGTTTTGGCCCCGTCGGCGAGGGCCCTGCAGCCTACAGCGGCGGTCATAACCGCAGCTTCGTCAGGGAATGGCAGGCAAACCCACCCAAGGGCCATCCCACCATCTCGAAGGCTAATCTCGCGCCCACCAAGGCCGCGATCGCGCGCTATGCCAAGATCGTCAAGAACGGAGGATTTGTTCCGGTCCCCGAGATGGAGATGGAGCCGGACCTGACCCATCCGGCGGTCGCGCTGCTGCGCCAGCGGCTCCTCGCCTCGGGCGACCTCGAGGAGGAGTCGAGCTACCCGAACTATTTCGGCAGCGCGCTTGAGAAAGCGGTGAAGCGCTTTCAGGCGTCGAACGGCTTGGCGCCGACGGGCATGGTGGACAAGCGCACAATCGCGGCGCTCAACGTGCCGGCCGAGGTCCGCCTGAAGCAGCTCAAGACCAACCTTTCGCGGCTGTCGGGGCTCGTCAAGGTTGTCCGCAGGCGCTACGTGCTGGTCAACATTCCCGCCGCGCAGATCGAGGCGGTCGAGAACAATAGGGTCGTCTCACGCCACTCCGGCGTCGTCGGCAAGCCCGAGCGGCCGACCCCGCTGCTGCGCTCCACCATATCTGAGCTCAACTTCAATCCTGTCTGGACGCTGCCGCCGACCGTGATCAAAAAGGACCTGATCCCGAAAGGGCGCGAGATGCAGCAGAAGGGCCAAGACGTGCTCTTAAAGTACGGGATCGACGCCTACTCCGGCGGGAAAAAGCTCAATCCCGAGAAGATTGATTGGAGTTCGTCACAACCCTTCAATCTGTCGTATCGGCAGGCCCCGGGTAAGGATAACCCACTCGGATTCCTTAAGATCAACTTCGCGAATTCGTCCTCGGTCTATATGCACGACTCTCCCAAGGATTCGATTTTCGGGCGAAACTTCCGCGCCGCGAGCTCCGGGTGCGTGCGCGTGCAGAACATCGGCAAGTTGGCGGCTTGGCTGCTCAAGGGCCAGAAGGGGTGGAACGAGGAGCAAATTGAACGCATAAAGGAAACTGGCCGGCGCGGGACGGTGCACCTGAAACGGCCCGTGCGGCTGCTGTTTGCCTACGTCACTGCCTGGGCGACGGCGGATGGCGTGGTGCAATTCCGGCCCGATATCTATCTAAAGGATGGGGTCGGCGAGATTGCCGCGGCCTATTAGAATAAGGCCCGCGGCTTGATCGGCATCAAGGCTCGCCGGCTGCAGCGCGCTTACTGGGCGCAAGTGGCGCTCGCCACAATCATGGGGACAAGGGGCGCTTTGCCCGTGGCGCGACAATAGACAACGTTGCCGGCATGGCCCGCCGGAGCAATGTTAGGAGAAAATCGCTCGGGAGTGGAAAGACGCCTGATGGATTATGCACGTAAGTTTCGGGACGCGCTGGAGGCTGTCCGCCAAGAGGGGCGGTATCGGGTGTTTGCGGATCTGAAGCGCCGGCGCGGGGCGTTCCCGGCCGCGGACCACTTCAAGGCCGATCGGGCGCGACCCATCACCGTCTGGTGCTCCAACGACTACCTCGGCATGGGCCAGCATCCCAAGGTGATCGCCGCCATGCACGAGGCCGTCGACACGGTGGGCGCGGGCTCGGGCGGCACGCGCAATATTGCGGGCACGACCCACTATCACGTGGAGCTCGAGGCCGAGCTCGCCGACCTGCACGGCAAGGAGGCGGCGCTTCTGTTCACCTCCGCCTACGTCGCCAACGACGCGACGCTCTCCACGCTCGCCCAACTCCTTCCGGGTGCGGTGATCTTTTCCGATGAAAAGAACCATGCGTCCATGATCGCCGGTATCCGCCACGGGCGCGGGCCAAAGCGCATATGGCGGCACAACGATGTTGCGGACCTGGAGGCCAAGCTCAAGGAATTCGACCGCGCCACCCCAAAGATCATCGCGTTCGAAAGCGTCTACTCGATGGACGGGCACTTTGCCCCCGTCGCGGCGATCTGCGACCTTGCCGAGAAATACGGGGCGCTCACCTATCTGGACGAGGTCCACGCGGTCGGCCTCTACGGTCCCCGCGGCGGCGGCATCGCCGAGCGCGACGGCGTGATGGGCCGGGTCGATATCATCAACGGCACGCTCGCCAAGGGCTTCGGTGTCATGGGCGGGTATATCGCGGCGAGCCGCGACTGCTGCGACGCCATCCGCTCTTACGCCTCAGGCTTTATTTTCACCACCTCGCTGGCGCCGGCGCTTGCCGCGGGTGCGCTGGCGAGCATCCGTCACTTGAAGACGAGCGGCATGGAACGCGCGCGGCTGCACAAGCGGGCGAAAGAGCTCAAGGAGCGTCTGACGGCGGCCGGGCTGCCGGTCATAAGCAATCCCAGCCACATCGTGCCGGTGACGGTCGGCGATCCGGTGCACTGCAAGGCGGTGACCGACGCGCTCCTCGACCGCTACGCAATCTACGTGCAGCCGATCAACTATCCGACGGTGCCGCGCGGGACCGAGAGGATCCGGCTGACGCCGTCTCCGGTCCATACCGACCAGCAGATGGACCACCTCGTTAACGCCTTGACCGAGCTGTGGCAGGCGTGCCCGTTGGCGAAAGGGGAGGTCGTGAGGCTCGCGGCCGAGTAAAGCGCGCGGGGCGCGCGCCGGCCGCCTGAGAAAGGGCCTTTGGTTGCGCTGCGGCGCCGAAACCGGGCGCACGTGCCGCCATACCGGTTGAGCCGGAGGCCGCCCAATCATAGACTGGCGATGCAAGCGCAGGCGCAGCCCAGCTCAGTGCCGGCCGACGGAGTTTCAGGCGCGCAAAAAACAAGGAAACGACCCTTATGTTCAATTTGCTGAAGTCCGGGCGTTCCGCCTCGAAATCGGGTTTCTTCTCCGCATCGATTGCCGACAACGACCCCGAGGTCGCCGACGCGATCGGCAAAGAGCTCGGCCGCCAGCAGAACGAGATCGAGCTCATCGCCTCGGAGAACATCGTCTCCAAGGCCGTGCTTGAGGCCGCCGGCAGCGTGCTGACCAACAAGTATGCCGAAGGCTATCCCGGCCGGCGCTACTATGGCGGCTGCCAGTACGTCGACATCGCCGAGCAGCTCGCCATCGATCGCGCCAAGCGGCTGTTCGGCTGCGAGTTCGCCAACGTGCAGCCGCACTCGGGCAGCCAGGCGAACCAGGGCGTGTTCATGGCGCTGGCGCAGCCCGGCGACACGATACTGGGCCTGAGCCTCGCAGCCGGCGGGCATCTCACCCACGGCGCGCCGGTGAACCAGTCCGGAAAATGGTTCAAGCCGGTGTCCTACTTGGTGCGGCCTGACACGCACCGCATCGACATGGATGAGGTGCGCAAGCTCGCGCAGGAGCACAAGCCGCGCATTATCATCGCCGGCGGCTCGGCCTACCCGCGCCAGATTCCGTTTGCCGACTTCCGTGCGGTCGCCGACGAGGTCGGCGCCCACCTGATGGTCGACATGGCGCACTTCGCCGGCCTGGTCGCGGGCGGGGTCCATCCGAGCCCCTTCCCGCACGCCCATGTCGTCACCACCACGACCCACAAGACCTTGCGCGGCCCACGCGGCGGCATGATCCTGACGAACGATCCCGACATCGCCAAGAAGGTCAACTCGGCGATCTTCCCCGGCCTCCAGGGGGGACCGCTGATGCACATTATCGCCGCCAAGGCGGTCGCCTTCGGCGAGGCGCTGCGGCCCGACTTCAAGATCTACGCCAAGAACGTCATCGCCAACGCCAAAGCCATGGGCGAGGTGCTGGTGAGCGACGGGTACGCGCTGGTCTCGGGTGGCACCGACACGCATCTGATCCTGCTCGATCTGCGGCCCAAGACGCTCACGGGCAACATCTCCGAGAAAGCGCTGGAGCGCGCCCACATCACCTGCAACAAGAACGGCGTCCCCTTCGACCCCGAGAAGCCGATGGTGACGTCCGGCATCCGCTTGGGCGCGCCGGCCGGCACCACGCGCGGCTTCGGCGTCGCCGAGTTCCAGCAGGTCGGCTCCATGATCGCGGAGGTCCTCGACGGTCTCGCCAAGAACGGCGCCGACGGCAATGCTGCGATCGAGCAGAAAGTGAAGGCGCAGGCGATCGACCTGTGCAAGCGCTTTCCGATCTACACGTAGGGCTGCGCTGGGGCGCGTAGCTGTGCAGTCCTTCCGGCCCGGTTGCAATGCGCGATCGGCGTGGTCGCATGGAGGAGCCGGAGATGCGTTGCTACACTGGCGGCTCGGCGCTCGCGCTGGCGCTCGCGGTTTCCGCCCCTGCCGCCGGCGCGGTGTTGTGCGGAGAGAAGTTCATTTCGACCGAGGCCCTCGAGTCCGTTATCAGGGCCAAGCCCGGGGTGAAGGTGCTGGCGAGCGATGCCTCGGTCATCTCCTATTCCGACCCTGCCACGCATTTCATCTGGAACTTTGCAACCAGGGCCAATGCGGCGTTTCCGTCCGTCGCATGCCGCCGGATCGTCAAGGTCGGCGCCGCCTTCAAGGTCGTGACCGAAATTACCTGCGGGGCCGAAAAAGCCGCATGCGACCGCTTGGCGGAGTCCTACAATGAGCTCGATCGGAGGATGAGAGAGTCGGTGGAGAAGCAGCACAAGGACTAGCCGCGGATCGCACAACCGGCGAAGCTGCGTCTCGAAATTGCGTCGCCTATTCCATTCGACAGGTGAACCCATGCGCTGCCCCTACTGCGCCGGCGAGAACACCCAAGTGAAGGACAGCCGCCCCACCGAGGAGAACGCGGCCATCCGCCGCCGCCGCATCTGCCCCGATTGTGGCGGCCGCTTCACCACATTCGAGCGGGTGCAGCTGCGCGATCTGATCGTCGTCAAGCGCTCGGGCCGCAAGGTTCCCTTCGACCGCGACAAGCTCATGCGCTCCGTCGAGGTTGCGCTCAGGAAGCGTCCCATCGACCGCGAGCGCGTCGAGCGCATGGTCTCGGGCCTCGTGCGCCAACTCGAGAGCTCGGGGGAGAGCGAGGTGGCGTCCTCGACCATCGGCGGCCTCGTCATGGAGGCCTTGCGCGGCCTCGACCCCGTCGCCTACGTGCGCTTCGCCTCCGTCTATCGGGATTTTCGCGAGGCGGCCGATTTCCAGGAAGTCCTGAGCGAGATCGCCGGCGAGCCGGTGCCCGCGCGCGAGGCGGCGCGCATCGCCTTCGAGAGCCCCGTTGTCGCGGCGGCACCTATGAAGAAGCACTGACCGCAGATGGCCTCTTCGGCGCGCGCCGGTTTCGACGCCCACATGATGGGACTCGCGTTGCGGCTTGCCGAGCGCGGTCTCGGCCGCACCGCGCCGAACCCTTCCGTCGGCGCGATCATTGCCGATGAGAGCTCCGGCGAGGTGATCGCGCGCGGTTGGACCGCGCCTGGCGGACGGCCGCATGCGGAGACCGAGGCGATTGCGAGGGCGGGAGCGCGCGCCCGCGGCGCGACCCTCTACGTTTCGCTCGAGCCCTGCTCACATCACGGAGCAACGCCGCCCTGCGCCGAGGCGATCATTGCCGCGGGGATTGCGCGCGTCGTTTGCGCCATCGAGGACCCGGATCCGCGCGTGGGGGGCCGCGGGCTTCAGCGCCTGCGCGCGGCAGGGCTTGCGGTGGAGCGCGGCGCGATGGCTAGCGATGCGCACTGGATGGCCGCCGGCCACATCCTGCGGGTCACCGAGCGCCGCCCCCTGGTGCAGCTGAAGCTGGCGCTCGGGCCCGACGGCTCGGTGCCGCGCGGGACCAATGGAAAACCGACGTGGGCGACGAGCGAGGCGGCACGAGCGCAGGGCCACCTCATGCGCGCGCGCGCCGACGCCGTCCTCGTCGGCCGCAAAACCGTGATCGACGACGATCCCTTGCTCACCTGCCGGCTGCCGGGACTTGAGGATCGCAGGCCGGTGCGGGTGGTGCTTGCGCGGCATCTCGCTGGCCTGCGCGACAGCCGGCTGGTAGAAAGTGCGCGCGAGCACCCTTTATGGATCTTCTGTGCGCACGATGCGGACACTTCGCCGCTCGAGGCGGCGGGCGCGCGCGTCTTTCGCGCAGCCGAGGTCGGCGGTGAGCTGTGGCTGCCGAGCGTGATGGAGACGCTCGTGGCGCAAGGCATCACCCGCCTGCTGGTCGAGGGCGGCCCCGTGACGTGGCGGACTTTCTCGCGCGCCGGGCTTATGGACGAAGCCGTCATGTTCCACGCCCGGCCGGAAGGCGGACAAGCGCTGTCGCCGGCCGCCGGCCGGGCGGCGCTCAATCGCTACGTTGCGGCCGACGTCTTGGAGCTCTGCGATCAGCGCACGGTCGGCGGCGACGCTATTATGATGTTTCGCCGGCACTGGCGCAGCCTGGGCGCGCGCGGATCAGACTCGGCAACAGGATAGAGGCAGCGAGGAAGGAAGCCATGTTTACCGGCATCGTATCCGATATCGGAGAGGTCGTTGTCCGCGAGGACGGCCGCTTCACCATTCGCACCCGTTATCGCGTTGGCACCTTGGAGGTCGGCGCGTCGATGGCGTGCGACGGCTGCTGCCTGACCATGACCTCGGTGCGTCCCGACGGCGAGATGACTCTCTTTACCGTCGATACCTCCAACGAGACCCGCGCCAAGACAACGATTGCCGATTGGGGCCCCGGCCGGCGCGTTAATCTTGAGCGGTCCTTGCGCGGCGGCGATGAGCTCGGCGGCCATGTGGTGATGGGGCACGTTGATGGGCTTGCGCGCATTCTCGACGTCAAGCCCGACGGGGAAAGCCGCCGGTTCTCCTTCGAGGTTCCGGATCACCTTGCCCCCTATATTGCGCCGAAGGGCTCGGTTGCGCTCGACGGGGTCTCCTTAACCGTCAACGAGGTGAGCGACAATCGCTTTGGCGCCAACATCATCCCCCACACCTTGACGGTGACGACGTGGGGGGCGAAAACCGCCGGGCAATCGGTGAACCTTGAGGTTGACCTGTTCGCGCGCTACATCGCGCGGCTCTTGGAGTTCCGCCCGTGACCCACGACCTCGGCACCATCGCCTTCGCAGAAGGCCGCGGCTGCCTGTCCGGCATCCTTGAGATCCTCGAGGACATGCGCAACGGACGCATGGTCGTGCTTGTCGATGCCGAGGAGCGCGAGAACGAGGGCGATCTCATCATC